>Ga0302250_1001552_pt1 | contig 16841 bp, 14 predicted proteins | sample AAG_RA_Asp_MG_FD_193536 | JGI IMG/M metagenome (GOLD analysis project Ga0302250, IMG submission 193536) | Enriched activated sludge microbial communities from anaerobic digester in WTTP, New Holstein, Wisconsin, United States - AAG_RA_Asp | ecosystem: Engineered > Bioreactor > Anaerobic >... | reverse complement strand
GGATCCGGCCAGGGTGAACAGGGCCAGGCCGTCGCCCGGATGACGCCGGATAACTTCATACGAACTCCCCCAGCCGATGCTGTAGGTTGCCGTGACAATAGTATTGCCGCCAAATCCGCTCGGATCGTCTATATCGGAGAGATTATCGATCTTCGTGATATCGCCACGATCCGGGGAATAGACCAGTAACTCAGCACCCGATACTTTCGTCTTCATGACGTCCAGGGGCTTCTGATAATTCGTTGCATCGAGGAACAGGATGCGGTTATTGTCAGCAATAAGGCTGAGGATATCATGGTGAGAGAATGGTGTAATCAGGGTATTGTTCTTGCCGTCAAAAACATACAATCCGCCCTCCGATCCGCGGAGTGCCCGTACCTTGTTTTTATGGAACACATAATACACTTTTCCCTCTGTGATATCGAGGGTTTGTATCTTTGTATGATAATTTGACACGGGAGGGATCTCCAGTGTCCTTGTCTCTTTGGTCCTGCTGTCCCAGGTATAAATCGTCTGGCCCTTGTGATAGGCAACTACGCCATTGCTCAGGCCAAAGTGGGACTCCTTCAGCCCAGTAAAATCCCGGGGGGTGACGCTGTTTTCATCGATAAACGTATAATTGACCATAACCCGGTCTTCTGCGGCCGCAGAGACAGGCAGTGCCAGGAGCAGGATAACGATCACGGCAACGAAAAAAAATGATACAGATAATTTTGTGGAATTCTGATGCCGGTGTTCGGACCAGGGGATATTATTCCGGACAATCATATTGATCACATGTCTGGACGTTATTTAGCGTTTATTCCGAATGTGTCTACATACGCACATATCCAAAAAAATGTGTAGACACTTTCGGAATAATGATTATTTTATATTATTTCTTATTAAACAACGTGGACCCTCAACGCGGGCACGAGCGATGATTTGTCGTGCAGACCCCGAACGAAAGTATCCTGGTACCAGTCTCTGGATTAATCTCCCCGGTGAGCCGGTTCACAGGGAATCGACAGAAGAACACGCATGGTGAAACAGACCATGAATGGTTTTCCTCTCACGGGAATGCGGGACGCGATGAGCGATCGCCCCATGTTCACGGAAGAGCGGAAAACAGGAAGGAATGCTCTATGACACACACCAACAAGATAAAACTCGTGGTAATTGCCGGTCTCCTGCTCCTGGTTTTGGCAGGGTCCGGCATTGCCAGCGCCTATTCAATCTCGGCACACGCTGATGAGAAGCAGCTTGAGATGATCAAGGAGATGCACGGGACGAAAGTGACCTTCGGTGAATACTGGGGAAAGGTATTTCCCGAGCAACTTGCAGAACTGAAGAAAAATGTTCCTGAAGAAGAGTACCTGGAATTTACTAATACGATTGTTTACTGGGGCGACGATCACCCCGAGCTCCCCTACGGCGCAACGGTCTGGGACGAAAATGGGCCGGTAAACCTCCGGGAGATCGGCAGTGAAGAAAAACAGAAATTCGGGCTTGAAAACCTGCAGACCGATGAGAGCGGGTACGTGGTACGGGGTTCGGGTTCTGAGAAGCAAGCCATACTGGACAAACTCTGCACCATGATAGCTCAACGCACCGCTAAGGCTCCGATGAGCGGGCTGGTATTATCCGTTGATGATCTATACAACACGGGTTCTTCCATTATCCATGGGGGTGGTGGGCAGGTTGCAGGTGGCAGCTCCACTACAACATTATTGTTGAAAACAGAGTTGTACGGGGATGGCATGCTGGTTGACTCAGACGACGATTATTGGGGGAGTGGCGGGAATATCTGGCGCACCATCGATAATGAATTTTCTAATCCCCAGAACGATGTGCTCTACCAGTCGAAACTCTCCGGGCAGTCGACAAACCCGACTCATTCCGGGTATACCTGGTCATTTGGTGAAGAATGGCCATTTTGATCCAGCCCCGGGAGATCATGAGCTCCTGAAACAATCCCCCCATTTTTTTCTCTGCACTTCCGGCAATAACCGGTCACATCAGATACTACATCTGGTAATGCCAAGCGTAGACGCTTTCGGAACAAAACGTATATAGAACAACATGAATATGGTTTTTTATTAATCCATAAATTTAATAAAATACAATAACGCGGGGTGTATTCTCATTGAAGGCAATCTATTGTCAGGCTGCAAGAGTGTTTTTCTTCCTGCTAGCAATCAGCATCATGATATCCGGGGTTGCCGCAACCGGGGAAATAACCGATCCGTCCCGCGATAAACAGTTAGAATTGATCCGACAACTGCACGGAACGAACATGACTGAGGGGGAATTCATGGCGATCGTGTATCCCGAAGAGCTTGAGACCCTGCGGCTTCAGTTGTCGAAAGAAGATTTCGATGTATTCAGCAACCAGATTGTCTACTGGGGTAGCGATAATCCGTCATTACCCTACGGCGCGGATATCTGGGAAGAAAGCGGCCCCCTTAACCTGAGTGCATTGAACAGGACCGAACGGGAGCGGTACGGTATCCAGAACGCCATTATCGGGGGGAACGGGTACAGGATAATGGAGTACCTGAAATGGCACATCAGGGAAGGGGAGCCGGTGTCATTTCACAGGAACGTGCCCGAAGGTATCGGGAATATCACCTGCGACCTGAACTGGATCGATACGGAAAGTTCGTTGAAAATCATGATATTTGGTCCCGACGGCATGATGGGACCGTATTACGATTCATCCGATGGAACAGAAGATGGCAGGATCGCTCTCCGGATTGTCCGGAATGGCGGTCTTACCGGTGGGGACTGGTATGCTGTCACGGAAGCAGAACACACCGCGTACGGGAAGCCCCAGGCATTCAGGTTATTGTTGTATTGATGGGGGGTGAAGAATCTGGCAGGAAATACAAGGACTCTCGCGTTCCTGGTGCTGGCATTTGTCCTGGTACTCCCGGTCATGGCGATCGAGACCGGGGGTTATGAAGTCCGCCCGGCATACAGCCTTTCACCGGACGATACTTCCCGGATTGTTATTCCCGCATCCTCCACCAGTCCGTTCGCCGGGGAACCCGAACCTCAACCGATAGCATATTCGGATCTCCCTCTCGCAGTTCTCCTGGTCCTGGCAATTGCCGGGACCTGCACCCTCCTGGCATACCTGCTCAGACTATTTGTGCCGGGCAACCTGCCGTTGATCTCCGGACTCGTAAAATTACATCGAAAAGAACTCCTTGTCAATGCATCGAGAAATTTGATATATCGTACAATCCGGGAAAATCCTGGGATTAATCCATCAGAGATCGAAAGGATGACAAACCTGACCAACAAGAATGTCGCCTATCACCTCAACAAACTCCTGGATTACCATCTCATCGTTGATGTGAAATCCGCCAATGGCAAAGGATATTTCCGGAACTCCTCAACAGATTCGTCCAGCGAGAGAATGTTGCGCCTGCATTCAAAAAATCCGACCGAACGGATGATTATCGCAATTCTCTCATCTAACCCCGGAATTTCAAGAAAGGAGATTGGCAGTATCGCAGGTATTTCCGGGCCTTCCGTAAGCTGGCACATATCGAGACTTGAGAAAGACAACATTGTTGAAAAAATCCGTGAGGGAACCATCGTTCATCATTATATCAAAGAGGGTTTCAAAGGCTTGTCTGAGACTTTGACGGGTATTCAGCAAACGGGATCGGTTTACGAAGAATCCCTCAGGAGCTCTTTGAACCCCGTCGAATAGCGATTGAGGATTTTCCGACAATGGTCCATGGCGAAAGGGACAACGACTCCCGGTACCGGCTAACAGCTTATAACCGGAGGGGTCCCCGTCCCCCCCATCTCACAGCCCAAGCGATCCCAAGATCCGCCGCTGTAACTGTGTCATAGGGGGTTGGATCTCAACCTACGGCGGGAATGGGTACGCAAAGTTATTCACGTTCCCCGCTGATTCAGTTATAAATACCGCCCGGAATCCAATACCATGACCGATGAGAACACGGTGATCGCCCGTAAATGGAGAAAACAGGCGATACACGATCTGGATATGGCCGAAAAGAATGTCGGTATCGGAGGATATGATGTCGCTGCCTTCCTCTCGCATCAGGCTGTGGAAAAACTCCTGAAAGGACTGATCGCGTACTCCGGCCGCCCTGTCCAGAAAACCCATTTCATCGATGAACTGGGCTGGTCACTCGGTTTTCCGGACGAGATCCTCGGATATCTCATGGATTTGTCCGGCGATTATCAGTTCTCGCGATACCCGGATATCAGCGACGATATCCCGTACGAACAGTATACCTAAGCAATTGCACGCCAGCGCGTCGAGACCGCACGGGAAGTCTTCGGCCATGTTGCCGACAGTATCAGGGAAATTTTCGGAGGGAGCTGCTGATATGACCAGTGATCGCGCCCTTGATTTGTTTTATACTGAAGCGGTACCGGTCATTCGGAGGGTTTTCTTTCCGGAAAAAGTCCTTGTCTTCGGTTCCCGGGTGAAAGGGACGGCGCTTGAGAATTCCGATATCGATGTGATCATCATCGCAGATTTCTTCCGCGATATCCCATTCGTTAACCGTGCTGCCCTCGTGATGAAATCCGTCCCGTTCAACCGACACGTGGATTATCTCTGTTACACGCCGGATGAGTTTGAGCGGACAAAGGACCGGTCCCTCATCTTAAGGGATGCCGCTGCATATGCAGTGAATGTAACCGGATAGGCATTGGGGAACGAAGTTGTAGCCAGACAGGAGCATTTTTGGCTGCAAAATCCGGAAAACTTCCGTGATCCGGATTATTGTTAAAAGATTCCAGCAACCGAATTCGGATCATAATTATTAACTCAGTGCGTGCACAATCCGCTCACCATACACTGCCCGCTCACCTGATCATTACATCGCGAATATTAGAGCGGCTGGCAACGGGAGTCTCTACCCGCATCAGGAGCCGGTAATGTGACCAGATCAATCCGCTACACACGGTGTAGCCAATTCTGGTACGGCATGTAGCCGGATTCTCCCCTCTCCACATGCCTGCCCGGCCAGGGGGGTACCTACCCCTTCCATTGTCCCAGCGCTAAAATGCCGGCACCCTCCCCCCACTCGCTCTAAGGGAGGGGGGTCCTTGAGTGTCCATCTTTCGCCCGATTCCTCCTGTAGTCCGGTTATACCCCAGATTCTTCCTCTACGCTTCAAAAAACACTGGTGAAAAAGGAGTATTCAGATGGAACTACATCTCGACAAAAGTTCCTTCAAAATGTGAGGGTGATTCATCAATACACGCTTTTAGGGCTGAACAAAAATCTGGATCATCGATTTTTCTGTGTCCCCAGATTAAGAGGGATTCTGCACTCTGAATTTTTTCTTGAAAAAAATCTACATTAGTGCTTCCGCCCGTATAATCAACAAGATAAATCCAGATCAACAGAAAATACATTTTTGACCCAAGAGGGCTTCCACCTTTTTCGAACCATATTTTATAAAATTTTTCAACGCCGCTGATTATCTCTTCTTTTACATTGAACACATTGAGTATTGTCCTGAATATCGGCATTGTACTTGTATTACTGCTCTCAATTCCAAAATACGAAAGCTTACAGCATGTACTGCCCATCTGGAATGCAAAACTGGTTGCAATACCAAATTTTTTTTCAAGACGTGATTCAAAAATCTTCGAATTCTGAAAACTGTTTTCTGGGATATAGAGATCATCTATCTCCAATTTTTTAGCGTGAAACAACCATTGCGTTTTCGTGTCAGGATCCATTATGTGCCCAAAACCAACACATAAGGCATGGATATATTGCTGATAGATCGGTTCTTTCACCATGTGAACATCATCGTGCATTATGCTTAGATCTTTTCTCGTCTTTTCGAGGTCTGCATTTGCCTTGTCAAGGGATTGCTGCAGCTGGACCTGCCGTGCCCGCTCTTCATTCACCTCTTTTTCGTGCAGCTCCCTCTCTCTCATTACTTCCAGTTCATGTTCTTCCTTGTCCCTCGCCTTGATAACCTCTTCAAGGACCATGGTGATCCCAAGCATGAACAGGCCGCCGCCAATGGCTTCACGATAGGGTATCGTTTCCGGGAAAAACAGGATAAGGGCCCCGATAACCGCAATGATGATCTCCCCGGCAATGATGTACCATTCGATGTGTTTTCGTGCGATTGCCCAGATGCTGTCCTTCTTTTTATGAGAAATACTGGTCAGTGACTGTACGGGTTCGTTGCTCATTGCATCAAGTCCTGGTATTTTTCATTCTGGTTTTTATTCCCGATAAAGGAATTGCCCGAACCTGTTACGGTACTATCATTTTTTCAATATTCATGGCGAATCGAAAATACAGGTGCGGAATCATATCGTAACCTCCAGATACCATGCCCCCTAACGACACTCCGTTCAGATCTGGCGACCCCATTGCAAAAGGATACACGGTCATCGATATCCTTGGCAGGGGTTCGGTGGGAACCGTATACCTGGCAGAGGATTTCTCGAAAAAATTTATTGTTGCGATAAAAGCCCTCAACCCCGGCCTTATCAGTTCAGAAAAAGCCCGGGAGCTGTTCCTGCGGGAGGCCAGGATCTGGTTATCCATTGAATCCCATCCAAACATCGTCCACCCCTTCGGCATTGTCAGAGATGGTGATAATCTCTTCATCATCATGGAATACATCGCCCCGAAAATGCGTGGTGAGAGCAGTCTTGCAGGGTATCTCAGTACAACGAGGAAACTGCCCGTGTGCCGTATCCTCACGTGGACAAACCAGTTTTGTGAAGGGATGAAACACGCGTACCGCGAAGGAATCAGGGCCCACCGCGATATCAAACCCCAGAATATTATGATCACCCGGAACGGGTTTCTTAAGATTACCGATTTCGGTATCGCATCGGTTCATCCCAATCCCATGCCCGAGGAGGACTCTGAAAATCCCATCCCCTCGTGTGTCCGCAATCATGATGCCCTGACCTCCGCAGTTGGCACCTATCTCTATATGTCCCCGGAACATTACCGGAATCCCGACCTGTGCGATGAACAAAGCGACATCTACAGTTTCGGGATCGTCCTTTACCAGATGGTATCCGGAGGGTCGCTGCCGTTCCTTGCTACGCTGCCCTCTGACAGGTCCCGTGAGGAACGAGACCGGTTTATTTCAGACATGAAGAGGCTTCATGGTGAAGCCCTGCCCCCGATGACGGGCTCTCCCCTCGACAACATCATCCAGACCTGTCTTGCCAAGGATCCAAGTGAGCGATATGGATCTTTTGAAGATCTTCAGAAGGATCTGAACGACCAGATCATCATTCATAATTGTCCCCCGCCGGAAACGGATGAACCGTGGACGGTCCAGCGGCCGGAAAAAGACTTTGTCCGGGGCCTTATCTACTTCCGGCATTCCCGTTTTGAGGAAGCCGTTTCAGCATTTGATGAAGCGGAGGAAGCCGGTTATTATTCGCCGGAGCTTGTCGCAGCAAAAGCGGATTGTCTTGCAAGCCTGGGACTGGTGGACAAAGCCCTCTGGTATTACAAAGACAAACTTCACGAAAGAGACCAGGACCCCCGCCTCCTCTATGGCAGGGGGATGCTGCTGGCAAAACTGGGAAGGCATGATGAAGCGCTGAAAAGCCTCGTGCCCGGTATGGCCAATCTCTATACGGACCCCGAATTTAGAGAAATGTACTGGGAAGCCTTCGTGCAAATGGCTGAGGATCCCGTTGTCCGCCCGGTCTATGCACACCTGCTTGATACGCCATTTGAAGAGATACTGAAAACATTCTTCCCTTCTGTCCTTCCTGATCGGGATTCATCCGGTGGACGGCGGACTGGTGAAAGACCGAAAGGGATGTCGTTGGATACGGGCAGCCCCGATCTCCCGGAAGGATCAGCAGCCTGGGATCACTATGCATCGATGCAGCGGGGAGAAAACGATGAAATCCCTGAACCTGCCCTGGCGCCCCCTGCACCCCGGTTTTCACTGGATACTTCGGACACGAAGCAATCTTCCCCATCAGTCATCGACAGGATACATAAAAAAATCATGAGATATCTCCGGCCATACCGGCATTTCCCTCCCCCTGATGACTCAAAAGCAATCTCTCGTTCCCGGCTCTTCAGGAGGAACCGTGGACATAAGTGATGGAGAAAATCCCAATCTATTAATGGATTTTTTTCCAATGGTGATATCATGAAAGAACTCTCCGGGGGAGCAACGGTTGTCGATATTACGGCTTTTGACCGAGCACAAAGAAGGGGCATGACAGTACCTTCACCGGAGCTTCTGCTTGCTACGATACTCTCCCTTGAAGATATTCCCCATCTCCCCTTCTATAAAGAGGTCAATGCAGAACTTTTTGCTATGGAACGGGCATTCCAGGAGGCTGACCTAATCCTCCAGATTTTTCGCGATTCACTCCTGCAATTCATGGAACGGGAAGAACAAAAAAAAGCAGAGCGCGAAGATGATACCGTCCAGAAGAACGATCCCCGTTTCAGGGCGATCCTTGAATCGGCCGACGAGCTCGCCACAGGAGAGAAGATCACGTGTCTCGACCTTATGGCGGCAATCTTCCTGGACCCGACCCCGCTCATAAAAGACGTTGTTGAGTTCTACCATTATTCACCGTTTGATCTTGCTTCTTTCTGCCGGCTCTACAAGGTCGGCCCGCCAATGGAAAAACGGCAGTATCCCACAAAAACCGAAGAACCCGTTGACGATGAGAAATTCTTCAATGAATACCAGCCGAAGCAGGGTTCAACCAGAATACTGGAGCGGTATGGCAGGGACCTGACAGCGCTGGCTGCTGCAAAAAAACTGGATCCGCTCATTGGCAGGCGGGATATTCTCCTCCAGGTGATTCAGACCCTGGGCAGGGAAAACAAGAATAATCCCATCCTTGTCGGGGAACCGGGGGTCGGGAAGACGGCGATTGTTGAAGGTCTTGCAATCCGGGTTGCAGATGGCAAAGATCCCCAGGTTCTTGCCGGAAAACGGATCTTCCAGGTGAATATCTCTTCCCTTCTGGCCGGGTGCGTGTACCGGGGGCAGTTCGAACAAAAACTCGAAAAACTGATGGAAGAGGCACGATTAAATCCGGGCATTATTTTGTTCTTCGATGAACTCCACACCATGATCGGAGCGGGCAGGGCTGAAGGGGCCAAGCTCGATGCAGCAAATATCCTGAAGCCGGCACTTTCCCGCGGCGATATCCGGATTATCGGTGCAACCACATTCACCGAGTACAACCAGTACATCGAATCGGACGAGGCATTCTCCCGGCGGTTTGAAAAGATCCTTGTTCCTGAGCCCGGCAGGGAAGAGACCATCGAGATCCTGAGAGGACTCCGGGCAAATCTTGAGAAACACCATGGTATTCCCATCAGCGACGCAGCGCTCCAGGCTGCTGTGGAGATGTCGGAACAATTCGACAAGAATCACCAGCTCCCGGACAAGGCAATCGATCTCATCGACAAGGCGGCTGTAAGAGTACGAGTACCTGTACTGAGCGGGAGTACTTCCGGCACAGGCCCGGTAACGGAGGAGACGATAGCAGAAGTCCTGGCAGAAAAGACCGGTATCCCCCTCTCCCTGATCACCGGTTTTTCCGGAGGGAGACAGCACGAGAAGATCCTTGACCTTGAGAAATTCCTTAAAACCCGGGTGGTTGGCCAGGATGCCGCCGTGGAGATGCTGTGCCGGAGACTGAAGATTGCGTATGCCGGTCTCCTTCCCCGCGAACGGCCGGTGGGAGTCTTCCTCTTCATGGGCCCAAGCGGCGTCGGAAAAACGGAAATGGCCAAAGCCGTGGCAGAGTATTTATTCTTCAGTGACGCCTCCCTGATCCGGTTTGACATGTCCGAGTTCATGGAGAGAGAGAGCATCACCCGGCTTATCGGGGCACCGCCCGGTTATACAGGATCCGAGGCCGGAGGGGTGCTTGTGGATGCTCTCCGGAACCATCCTTTCTGCGTTGTCCTGCTCGACGAGATCGAGAAAGCCCACCCACAGGTCCTGGATCTCTTTCTCCAGCTCTTTGGCGAAGGTCGTATAACTGATTCACGGAGACAAACCGCAGATGCGACCAATGCCATTATCATTATGACATCCAATCTCCAGGTTAATCCGCTTCTTCTCCTGTCGGGATCCATGACAATACCCCCCTCTGATGGGGATACGATTTCTCAAGGATCAACTCCTCCCGACAGACGCAGGATCCCAAAAGCCCCGCCCTTTTTCCGGACAGAATTTTTAAACCGGATTGATGAGATCATCGTCTTCAACGATCTCGATAAAAAAGACCTGTCGACAATTCTTGAGCAGGTCCTGAATGAGCTGGTTACGCGGGTGATAAAAAAACAAAATGTCCGGCTTGTGATTGACGACGAGGTTTTCCGTTTTCTTCTCGTCACCGGGTTCAGCGAAGAGTTTGGTGTCCGGGAGCTGCAGCGGATAGCCGAACGATACATTCTTGCACCACTCAGCGACATGATCCTCACGGGAAGGATCCAGGATGCTCCCGTCTGGGAAGTCAGGTATACGAACGGTCAGATCGTTATTGTTCCTGGCGCGGATACAAATTAGCGAAAATTATTTACCTCTAATTTCGTTGCAGAACAGTCGTTGAATAATACCCGGTTTCGGCCTGCAAAGAAAAACACGGCACGGAAATATTCCCACCCGTCAAGGCCGTCTCCAACCCCCGGGTTTCTTCGTAAAGTCTTTGAATAATGTGTACTAGATTCGAGCCTCAATTCCTCCCCATTCCCCAATCCGGCCCAGCAAATCCCCCCGTTCCGACTTCCCCTCACAGAGCCATTCCTTCAAGCGATCCCAGCCTTTCCCTGGAACCCGTCTGAGGGCAAAATCGGCCGCTGGAAAGCACCTAAAGAGACATGTTTTCAAGCGAGAATTAAACCGTATTCAGCAAATAGCGCACAGTATAACCTCTTCCCAAAAATAAGGACATGCAAAATCGCGAATAAGACATGTAAAACCTGCCGGAGGGGTTAATCCGGGGCCAAATTACGCCCGGATTGGATCATGCCCCCGGCCTTTACCCGTACTGGGGGGTACCCACCCCTCCCGTACTCCCGGCCCGGACCCGGCGCCAGGGTCCCCCCTCCATCAGCAGGAGGGGTAGCTACCCCCCCTTGGACGGGAATCCGGAATGGATCGAAATTCTGGATCACGACGGTACATCTGTCCGGGACCGGCCGTTCGCAGCGAAAAACCGGAGGGGTACCCACCCTTGTCCCGGCTCCAAAGTGCCGGCACCCTCCCCCCACCATGATGGGGGGTGGGCAGGGGTGCTTGACATACAGGGCCGGGCAAGATGCATGAGCGATAAAAAAGGCATTTTTATTCTGCCTGAACCGCCACGAACGTTGCAGACGAATGGGATTTCGGAACCGGCATCCCGTCTTCAATAAGGCCGCGGATGTGCATCTCGATGGCTTCATGCATCCGCTCTTCCGTCTCCTCGCGGATTTTTCCGGTAGCGACACACCCCGGAAGATCCGGAGAATATGCTGAATAATTCTTTCCGGATTTTTCAATTACGATGAGGAACCTGTGCATGGTATGATCATTCCTTGAATCTCCGAAGAATTGAGCACTGCGAAATTTGAGGTCGGGAAGAGTTCAAATGAACTCTTCGAAGGAGCTTGCTTAAAGATACTGTTCAAAGTTCCGGGAGCTACGTCGTCATTCAGGTGTCCGGCAATAGTACTTCTTCCGGGTTTTTTTGGGTGCCTGAACTGGCGATGACTCCCCTTTGTTGCAACGAGATCCCATCCGCCAGCCTCGATTAATTTGATGATATCGCGGACTTTCAGAGGGAGACCTCCTTGCGGATAGATCATTCTATGATGTTACTGCACATTAGGTTTCTCCGTCAGGAACACGGAAACCTTTACACACCGGATCCCTAGCACTCCCTCTAAGCGGGGGAGGTGTGGGTGGGGGCCCTTTGGGGATCCCTCACATTTACCAAAACCGGAGTTACCTGAAGGAAGGGCCTTTTGATAGGTGATCTATCTCAAAAAAGTCGGGTCACATTCCATTTAATCAGAAGTGAAGGAAAAACATTGGAGAAACACTTCGCAACAAGAAAAAAAGGAAGATTATCAGGCTGCTGCATCCACCATCAGGGGGAACGGCTCCGGGTCTGCCGGTGTAACAACCGAGAAAATCCAGACGGGTTTCAGGTACGGCTCCTTAGATTCGGAATTCCATGAACCGTAGAGTTGGTACCCAAGCGAGATATTGGAAATCTTTGATCCCTCTGGAATGTTACCCTGAATCTTTTCCGTTGTCTCGTAAGCCTTGAATTTCTCGTATGCCCGCTGTGCAGAGATGACATTCACTATCTTGCTTTCACCATAGACCGGCCAGATCTTCACTAACGATCCTAATTCCCCGTTCTCTTTAAGTCCGAGGTTAATCGTGCTTCCCTTAACGGATAGGGTGTCAAATACCTGAGTATAGCGGACTTGTGTCTGCCATGGAAATTGTTCTTCAACAGAATTTGTCGTCAGGTTGTATTTGTACTGGTAGCGGGGGACTGCATCGATGAGCCGGGCATCGTCCGGAAGACCTCCATAGGGCTTCAGTACTTTTTCCGCCAGCCCTATTGCTTCCGAAGCCGAAGGAATCGATTGTCCGACTGCCATGCTGGTCTTATCATCTCCTTTCTGGATTATATCGACCGAAATGACTGAAGGTACCCTGACCGTAGCTGGCGAGTCCGGCATTTTTGCATCAAGTGCAAGCGAACCGAGACTCCCCTGAACCGTGCTGAAACTCTCTGCAGGAGACTGTCCCTCACCGGGATTTTTCTGGCCTGCCGGCATTCCGATGACCGCCATGGCAATTGCCAGACAGCAGACAAGTGTGATACCGGCGATTATCCAGGCGGCTTTTTTCATTGTCATGGTAATCATGTCCTCCATTCTGCGTAATAGATCGTATTGTCATCGACAAGTTCACTTGATGCCACAGTTCCATGGCCCGGAAGGTGATCATTGGATAATTGATCCTGAGTATCAAATATCACTCGCACAAGATGGTTGTTCCCTGCCAGTACAGTCTGGGTTGCCCGCTGCCATGCGTATGCGACATTGTAATCATTGTCAATGCAGTTCTGGAGGAAACTTGATGGGAGATTTGCATTCACATTTTTCGGGGATGCAAAGCCGAGGATCCCATGTGAAAACCTCAAGGCACTGCCCCACTGGAGATCTTGAAGAACCCAGCAGGCATCAAACACTACCCATTTGTTGGCAGAAATCAGGCTCGTTCCCCATTTCTTGTCCACATCAGTTATTGCAAGTGATGATGTCGGCCAGTTCTTGTACTGGATGTACGTCGTCCCGCTGACATAATCTCCATGACCGAAATGGTAATGGAAATCTGCGTTGTTCAGTCCCCCGCCGGATGATGCAAAATCGGTATCATCCACACTGGCTTCCGTTTCATAGAATGACTGCGACCATCCTTGTCCATTCAACCAATTATAGACATACGCATGGCTGTTGGTACCATAAGGGTAGAGATTATCCAGGTTATCGTAGTTTTCAACTTTTGTCATAGAAAACTGATACGCTGACACGGGAAGTACCAACATGCATGCAATAATCAAACCTGTGAGAATTTTGGCATACAATGTTCGTTCCATATTTGTTCACGTCCTTAGATTTTTTCCAGAGCCTCCGCTCACCGGCATGAGAAAAATCTTCAAAGAATCAGAAGATCCTCTTCACGTTTCTTAAAGCAGAGTCTAGGTCCAGCCGCACTTCGATCCGGGGCGGGCCTGTCCTCTGGTTCTGGGACAATCTCCGGTTGTCCACGGGTTCAAATTATATTTTATTATAAATATGATTTGTCGGTCAAAACTTAACACGTTCCTGCGAATGGTAGCGATGGCAGAGATATTTCCTCAACAGTACCAAGATCTCATGAGAGATTCAGTAACTCTTCAGCAAGTTCAACCTCACCTTAAATCCCGTCTAACACTTTACCCGTCATTATCACATCAGGAGCGGACCTGCAGAATGTATCCGGTCGAAGGTAAAAGTATGCCCGATGAGGTCTCTGATAAGATCTAATTGGGGTGATAGCGCATACGGTTCTTCAATCCCGTAATATACAATATAGTACTCGTTGCCTGTACTGGTTTGCACCCCGCCGTTTTGTTCCCTGGTCCCGGGGATTTCTATCGTATAAAACAATCCCGAAGTATTGCTGCTCTCATACCCGGTTGTTACAAGGTGTTCTGGTAGCGGTATGGCTGAGGGGCCGATGGGAGTAAGGTTGTATTGATCTGTTGAAACAAATCCGGAATAATTCAGAGAGACACGTGTAACCGTTCCTGAAGTAGTGAGATACGCATTAAGCTTTTTTTTCGATGACAGAAAGGCACTCTCTTTCGTGAAATACCAGACTGCGATCATATATCGGTCACCGGTTTTTTCCCGGGTATAGTTCTCGTACCGGGCATATGGTGAGATGGGGGGAAACTGTTGTGCTGGTCCATCATATTCGCCGGAAAGGACGAAACGCTCCGTAAGGGACTGATTCATTCCGGGTTCCGCAATGGCCCATACAATAGTATTGTGTGGGAGGTACCACCCCGTTCGAATCGTGGGGGGTGTCGGATCGGTCTTGAGACCTTCGAATAGTCCCACAGCGATTATTATACTGACAACGATGATTGCGAAAAAAAGAAGAAGGTATTGTTTGTGAGATGTCATCGTTTCCCTCCGAGAGAATTATGTGGGCCGGGAATAATCCGCAACCGCTCCCAGCGAATTCAGAGCAGAATCAGCAAAACAAAACCGAACATGAGACACAATTTCTTCTGTTTCATCATGTCCTGCCCTTCCGTTTTCCAGAGACCATGAATGTGACAATCCCCATCAGGACAGTAATACAGAATACGCCGGTAAAACCGGGCAGGGTGGGGGTTGTTGGCATTAGGGGCAAATCTGTTGTATTGTTACCGGCCGATACATTGTTTTCAGATAACGTCCGATCAGGTTTGCCTTCCCGAACCGGGAAAAATAACAACCGATCGGAGAGTGCGGCAACAGAGGTTCCATCACGGGATACCATGACCGGGCAAACGGTCTGATTGAGCCGGTACTCTTTCAGGAGATTTCCGCTTCCATCGAAAACAACGATTCCGGTCGCGGTCCCTGCAGCGATCGTCTCCCCGTTCTCCGAGAGGGAAACACTGTAGACAGGGGCGGACACCGAATAGTTCCAGAGTTGTTCACCATGATGGTCAAGCAGCTGGATCTTATCCTCACTACCGGCTAGGACATACCTCCCATTGGTGGTGAGCGACAATACCCTCCCGATATCGGAAAATAACGAATGCTCCCACCGGACCCTGCCATCGGTACTGAAAGAGAACGTATTTTGGGCGGGATAGCCGGAAACAATCAGGTCCTGTCCGTCCGGAGAGATGCCGGGATTATTGATACCCCGCACCTGACGCTTCCAGATCAACCGGCCATCTTTTGCGAGATAATACGCATCATTTGTATACTGCCCTTCCACATTTCCCCCGGTTGCCAGCAGATAATTTCCGTCAGGAGATACCGCAATATCAGTAATGGGGGAATCTGACTTGTATTTCCAGCGGAGTGCCCCGGAACGATCAAGGCATATCAGTGACCGGGTATGATAACCAACGAAAGTATCCTCACCGTTACCGGATATCGCAATAGTGCCCGGGGGTTCATTGGTCGAATAATTCCAGAGCAGGTTTCCCTGCCGGTCGAACAGGATCACCCGGTTCGATGTAGTGTTCGTCACAACTCCCCGGCAACACCCGGGGACCATCACGGAAATTCCGATACGCGAACTATCCGGGGATATCGTGATCCCGGATATCCATGGTGACCACCCTCCCGCACTCCTTTCGGGAACGTATGACCACATCAGGGACCCGTTTGTCGAAACGACAAAAAGTTCAGTCTTATCGGGATTGCTGGATACCAGAAACCGGTTATCCGGAGATATTGCGATTCGTCCCACGATTCCCGGATGCAGTCCGGCATCAGGAAAGTCCATGGTCCAGAGAGGATCGACCGCCTCGCAACAGGCTGGAATCGTGAGAAAAATGAGTCCCATCAGGAACAATATCCTCATGGCTGACCGTGGGTCCAATCTCATGCCATCAATCCACAGAAATTTATGCTTCGCGACGCATGAAAATGTTTGCACTATTCCTTCCACGGAAATCCGTTGTACCCCATCCATTAGTAGAGGATAATTCAATTCCTCCAACGACAGGCCTGATCTTGTCGAACCTTGACTCAACTTTCATCAGACCGATAGACAGAAATTTACAAGGAATGTCTTTAATCCCATTTCTCTCCCCATTTTTCTTAATTACTTCATAAATTTCTTTTATCAAGATGGGATCCACTTTCATGTCTTTATTGATCTGGACAACCATTGTCCCATACATGTCATAACCATGACCGATAACGGGTCCATTTGGATAATAATACGTATCAAGATCTTTATCGGAATCAACGGTCACCTGACGCAATTTCAAAAACCACTCGTCATAATTTTCCATAGTCATATTTTCTGAAGTCAGGGGTGCTTTCCCCATGGAAAAAATAACAATATTCTCTGGATAAACAGCAGGATTTTTGGCGTTTATTTCCGGTTGTATAGGAGACACCATGAAGATCAGTAAGATGAATAGAGCAATGCAGATGGTTGCACTAAATATAAGGAATTTTTTGGCTCTGTAGAAATCCTACGTTCTCTGAAGTAAAAACGTGACCAAAAGATCTAAGGTACAGTGCCTCCTTACTCTGTTATGTTCAGTAACGACAAGGAGGCAAAGTAATGTCGACAAACCGGTAT
>Ga0302250_1001547_pt1 | contig 16867 bp, 14 predicted proteins | sample AAG_RA_Asp_MG_FD_193536 | JGI IMG/M metagenome (GOLD analysis project Ga0302250, IMG submission 193536) | Enriched activated sludge microbial communities from anaerobic digester in WTTP, New Holstein, Wisconsin, United States - AAG_RA_Asp | ecosystem: Engineered > Bioreactor > Anaerobic >... | reverse complement strand
TTTTGGCAAGTTTCCCGGCAAAGGAAATGGTAAGCCTGGCATCTTCTGATTCACCGTCCACGCTCAGGATCACTCCAAGGCCATATTCGTTGTGATATACTTTTTGTCCAATCCGGTAGTGCTTTTGGGTTTCCTTTATCACTTTCTGCGGTTTTCGGACACGTTGGGGAGCAGGTGCTATGCCCGGGTCTCCATCAGGCAGGTCAAAAAGGGTTACATCAAGCTCACCGATGAACTGGCTCGGTTTTGCGAAGTAAAAGGTGTCGTAAAGCCTGCGTGAACTGGCATTGCTAAGCTGCAAAATGCGCTTGGCGCGAGTGATCCCCACATAGAAAAGACGGCGTTCCTCCTCGATTTCTTCCCGGCTGTCCATACTCATGCGATGGGGCAGCAATTCCTCTTCCAGGCCGACGATAAAAACTGCCTCAAATTCCAAGCCCTTGGCGTTATGCAGCGTCATCAGCCGCAGCGAATCGGCTTCCTCTTTCACCATGTCCATGTCTGTCTGCAGGGCTACAAAGGGCAGAAAATCCTCTACCAAAGGGTGCCTTTCATTATCGCGCTGAAATTTCTCGCTAAACTCGCTGACCGAGCTAACAAACTCGATCAGGTTTTCCGCTCTGGCTATTTCCCGGGGATCGCTGCTTTTACGGTATTGGCTGATCAGACCGAGTTCTTCCACTATTGTTTTCACCACTTCCAAAGCGGGACTTTGGGAAGCTATAGTTTTCCACGTATTCAATTGCAGGGTGAATTCGCTGATCCGCTTCTTAGCCCCGGATCCCAGTTCCCCTATTGCTTCAGAATTTTGTAAAGCGGAATATATACTGATCCGGGTCTTGGCCGCGTAGGAAATCAATCTGTTTACGCTGGTTTGTCCGATCCCACGGGGAGGTTCGTTTATGATCCGCAAGAGGCTTTCGTTGTCGCTGTTATTGCACAAGGTTGCCAGGTAGCAGAGCAGGTCTTTGATTTCCTTGCGCTGGTAGAAGTGCTGGCCGCCAACTATGCTGTATGGGATCCTGGCCTGCATCAGGCTGCTTTCAAACACGCGGGACTGGGCATTTGTACGATAAAGAATCGCGATTTGCTGATAAGACATCCCTTTCTTATGCAGGGCTTTAACTTCTTCCACAACCTGATTGGCTTCATCTATCTCGTTATGATATGTCCTCAGACGGGGCTTCTCACCAGGAGGATGTTCACTCCACAGCTCTTTAACGTGCCGGCGTCGATTGTGTTTGATAACAGCATTGGCCAGAGCCAGGATATTGCCTGTGCTGCGATAATTCTGTTCCAGGCGGATGCTGCGGACTTCGCGGTAGTCCTTTTCAAACTCCAGAATGTTGCGCAAACTGGCACCCCGAAAGCTGTAAATGGCCTGATCGTCGTCTCCTACCACGCAAACTCGTTGATGTCCGGAAGCTAGCTGATGGATTATTTCAAATTGAGCGGCATTCGTATCCTGATACTCGTCGATCATGATGTACTGAAACTGAGCCCGGTATTTTTCGCGCACTGCTTCATTACTTTGTAATAAACGAGCTGTGTAAAGCAAGATATCATCGAAATCCAAAGCTTGATTCAACAAAAGCTGTTGCTGGTACAGCCGGTAAATATTTAGGATACTGCCCAGTTCTTTGTCTTCTTCGGGGTAGTTTGCCAGCAAGTCTTCCGGCAGCAACAACCGATTCTTATAACCGCCAATTTTACTTAGAACGCGGTTTATCTTCAGCTTTTCCGCGTCGAAACCATGTTCTTTGTAGAGTTTTTTGAGCAGCGATTTCTGGGCATCTTCGTCGTAGATCGAGTAATTTGAATTGAAAGGAAGATGAATCGATTCAAAACGCAGAATGCGCGAACAGAGTGAGTGAAACGTTCCTACCCAAAGTGTGCGCATGGGTATGCCCAAAAGTTTTTCCAGCCTTTCTTGCAGTTCTTTGGCAGCTTTATTTGTGAAGGTAACCATCAGCAGTTTCCAAGGAGGAACCTGTTTTTCCTTTATCAGATAAGCAGCCCGGTAGATTATCGAACGCGTTTTTCCAGATCCTGCCCCTGCCAGAACCAGGATAGGATGCTCGGTGTCGGTAACCACCTCCAGTTGCCGGTCATTTAGTTCCCGGGCAAAGTAATCAGGCAGCATAACTACTGAATGCGAACAAAAACTGGTTCTGACTTCCTGCCTTCCAGATTACCACCAGGATAACCCTTGTAAGCAGAGATGCGGTAATAATAATCCCCTGGCTGCACAGTGTTGTCATTGGCGCTGCTATGGATAAATTCATTCACCTGCACACTATCGATCAGCGCGTAGGCAGAAAAATAGCCCAAACCACGATAAACGTAATACCCGCTTGTGTTGGTGGCACTATTGGCTGTCCAGCGCAGCGTAACCGAACGCGGATTCTGGTGAGCGGGACTAACGCTGTAAGTAATGCCAACAACCGGGGCAGGTTCGATCACACTCTCGTTGCCCAAGGGATCAAGGGGGTTGGTGCGTCTCAAGCCGCAGGATGCCAGGATCAAGCTGAGAGCCAGTAAGAGAGAGAGTGACCAGATATTGCGAAGCTTCATCAGAACCTCAGTTCCAGCCCATTGGGGGTAATCTGCAGGGGATTATTCCGGCTGCGCTCCAATACTTCCTTCCACAGATTGGCGTTATAAGCCTGGGTGGATTGGATCACGTCGAAAACGTTATAAACCCAAACGATGCCCGCAAACCCCATCAGGATAAAAGAATACTGGTAGGGAACCTGGGCGTCCTTATAATAGCTTTCTATGTCTTCCACCTGAGTTGCTTTTTTATACAGACGGTAGTTATCCATCGCCCGGTCCATGAAGAAAAGAGATGTTCCGATCAGGACAAGCTCAGCACCCAGGATAACAGTACCTTTGGTATTGGCTTTGGTGGAAAACTGACCCCAACCCGGGATCAGAGTTGATTTTACAATATTGGCATTCAGAGGTTGAGCTTCCAATTCGTAGATCTGCAGGAGGCTTTGGCGATGTGACAAGTCCTGAAGATACTGGTTGCGATCATTATAATCCTTCCAGCCATATTTGGTGCTATCCGAAAAGGCCTGAATATCGAATGTCTGGCCTAATACCGGAAAACTTATGAGCAGAGAACAGAGACAGACCAGGAGAATTCTCATTGCAGGAGCGCCTCAGATAGTTTATTAAGGGGAACAATACTCCGGTCGCGCAGATTAACCTGCCACACGTAGAAATAAGTCTCTTCCGGCGTCATCAGGTCATAGCGTGCTTCGTATTTATACTGACCGGTTGAGAGCAGCATTTTCCAGCCGCTATCGCGCACTTCATTTGGCTTGTAGCGTTTCAACAGCTCCCTTTTCTGGGCATTTATCCGGGAAGCCAAAATACCTCCGCGATACTCGTCGATTATTCTACGGGCAAATGCGCCGGGATTTTTGTTCGCTTCTATCATGTTTTGAGCCAGGGAAGCCCGTTTTGAATATTCTGGTTTACTCCTGTCAAGTTCGGCAGCGTTGCTGAAAGCCCTGTATGCTTCGTTCAGCTTACCCTGGGCCTCATACTTCTCCGCTTCGGTAAAGAGCGCAGCTGCTTTGCGAATGTTTTCCTGCATCGTAAATAACCTGTCGATGGCATCCAAAGCCGGTTGGTAATCAGGAACAATATCGAATGTTTTGCGGTAATGCACCATTGCTCCGGCAAAGTCTCCAGCTTCCAACAGGCTGTTGCCCTTGCTTACATACAGCGCGGTTATCGTTTCCAAGCGCCGCGTAATTGCCTGCTGCTTGGCAGGATAATACTGCAGGGCGATGCGAAAAAGCCGGTCGGCCTCCACATAATCCTGGTCAACTATATATTCCTCAGCTTGCTTTTCGTAAACGTCTGAGATCAATTTGTTTACGCCATCCAGATCTACCACGGGATATTTGGCCAGTTCAAACAACTCTTTCAGGGCATCGGGATAATAGCCTTGCTGCGACAGCACCTGCGCATACTCAATCTTGCCGGGGATGAAACGTGATACATAGGTACGAGCCTGGATTTCATAGGGATTATTGGGATAGGTGTCAAATAGATTCATATAGTCATTCCAGGCCGAATCAACATCGTTCTTTACCTCCATAAAATACCCAATCCGGCGGTAAATCACCTCTGGCACCAATGGACTCAGCGGAGCTTCGCGGATTATCGCGTCCAGATATGCCTTGCCAGCATCAACATCTCCGCTGCGAAAAGCCTGAGCACCCAATTCCCGATAGATTTCGGCCAACCGCAAATTGGCGGTATCGGAATTTGCCAGCTTGAAAAACCTGATGGCCAAAGGCCAATTGCCACGCTCAGCCGCTGCCTCCGCTAAAGCCGAATAACTATTGGAACGGGTAATCTCCGCTCTTGTAGCGATCGCGCCATTGTTTGCGCTTTTAATCAGGTTGTCCAATTCCTGGATGGCAGCCGCATATCGCTTTTTGTTATACAGGTCTTCAGCGCTACGCAAACGGTTTATCTCGCATGCGGACAGCAGCAGCAAACAGGTAATCAGGAAAAACCTATACCGAATAGACCACATCTTCCTGGGCAAATTCAAACAAATCCTTTTCCAATTCAGCTTGGCGGGCTTCCAGCTCTTTGCTGATGCCGTGGGTTAGGATTATCCTTTGTATATTCAGATACTTCAGTTTCAAAATCTGTTCTGCTTCGGGATGCCCTGCATCCACAATCGCAGTATGAGCATTACTTAGCAGGTCAGCTATGCAATCCGTAGTCTCCAAATCGCTGGTGTATACCAGCTTACCGGATTCTCCGGTGAAGCTCAGGGCCCAGGACTTCATCTCATTCACCAAATTATGCTCTTTGATAATCCCTGAATAGCCAAGCAGATGATCGGTGGGATAAGCGCTGATCCAGTCAAAATACAGCTCTGCCTGGTCCATATCCAGAATCTGAAGTTTGAACTTGAACTTCTGAGAAAAGGTATACATCAGTTGCATAATCTCTACAAAAGCTGAGGGACGTTCGGGCAGAAAAACCGGCAGGCTTTTGGTGCGCCCTTGCAAATACAACATTTGCAGCAGGATGAAAAGACCTCCCACATGATCGGGATGATAGTGAGTAATGAAGATTGCATCCAGATCATCGGCTTTGATCCCATGATCCATCAAACGTCTGATGCAGCCATCTCCGCAGTCGGCAAGCACGGTTTGCACTCCCTTGCGGACCAATACGCTGGAAAGATTCCGGTCTTCCTGGGGCAATCCGGGTCCCGAGCCCAAAACGATAGCTTCCATATTCACTCCGTTTTTTGTTTCTGTTGATTGGCCGGAACCTGAATCGGAACCTGATCCAATTTGCGGCCAAAGGCCAAAAAGAACACGGCAAACATCAGCGTGGTTATGATCAGCAGATGCCGGTTTCCAATGCGGAAGATAATGATCGCAGTAAGCACGATCAGCACGTTTATCGTGTAGATAATTGCGGCGGTAACCTTAATCGAGCCCAGCACGTTGTTAATCCTGTGCGTGCTGTGATCTTTGCCGCCTTGCATCACATGCCTGCCATCTCTTCTACGGGTGTAGCTGACCAGCGAAATATCGAAAATCGCATAGGACAGCAAAAGAACCGGCAAAAGATAAAAGAACTTGTCATTATAACGATTTCCGGCATAGCGTGCCATCAATATCCCCATCGAAGACAAAAAATACCCAATGAACATACTGCCGGCATCGCCCAAAAATATCCGGGCAGGATTGAAATTATAGGGTAAAAAACCAAAGGTGGAACCAGCAAAAGACAGCGAGATCAGCGCCATCAATGCCATGGCCTCCATATTACTTTGAGTGGTATTGATCAGGGCAAAGGCGAAAAAACCCAAGCCCAGAATCCCGGCCATCCCACTAATGATGCCATCCATATTATCCAAAAAATTGAGCGCATTCATCAAGCCCACCATCCATAACACCATGATGGGAAGTGATAAATAAATACTGCCAAACATCAGCCCCAACTCAGCCAGAGTGAAATTCGACACGATGAACACCAAACTTACCGCAAATTGCCCAAACATCTTTACCAGAGGTTTCATACCCCGCCGGTCGTCCCAAAGACCCAGGAGTACTATTATCCCGGTACCGGCCAGATAACCAAGCATCGGCTTGTCAAAAAAACGACCGGGTGAGATTAGCACATCATATATACAGAGCAGCACAAAGCCAATCGCCACACTCAAACCTCCCATCAGCGGGACGCTCTTCAGGTGAATTTTCCGCGCCTCCGGTTTATCAACAAAATTCAGCGCGTTTGCCATGCGGATGATGAACGGCGTAAGGCCATACACCAGCATCCAGGCCATGATGAATACGCTAAGGTATTCATATATGCGGTTGTCCATTACTTGTCTCCATATTCTTGCTTAACTTGCCACGCTGTTCAGATTGGTGATTTTGTCAATGATTTTAGTGATGAAGCAAGGGAGCCCGGATGCCAGGAAGTCGGGATAAACCCTCATTGAAAACTTCAAATCCAATCACCAAACCTTCAAATCAGGGAAATCCACCTATAACTGGGCTAGTCGGGGTTGGTAGTTTGTATCGCTATTTCCTCAGTTACCATCACCGTTTCTTCAAATCTGATCACCGAAAGGGCAGAATTCCAGCACGCGGAATTCCGGTGTCTCACCGGAAAGGTCTGCCAGCGTCTCGCTGGCATAGAAACCAGCCAGAGGCTGGTAAACCTTGCCTGCGTCCCGCTGGCCAAAAAACCAGCCAGAGGCTGGTAAACCTTGCCAGCCAGAGGCTGGCATTCCAGGGACAGGGAACTGCATTACTGCATTGTTTGGGTTAAACTCGCCTTGTTTTAGCCTACCATTCTGCTGTCCAAGTTCAAACATAGTCTATCATATCTCTTCACCACATAAGGTTTTATCCCCATTTGTCCAAGTGAGGGAGATCTGAAGTTTGGGGTGAGGGTTTATAGTCGGGAACTTGGAAGAAAGGTGGAGGTCAGATCAACCTTGCTTGCCACTCCTATAGCACCCCTAATCCGGGCGAAAAGCTCCCGAATCCGGTTCGGGTGGCATTCGCGTGGCATTCGAGTGGCATTCGGGCGGCAAGCAAGGTCAGGTTGGTATGGAGGTTAATCACAATAGAGACTCCCGGCACGAGTGTTGCTGGAAAAGCCATGCAGGCAGACCAGTAATCCCCCGAGAAAAGCTTCTTGACATAAAGCGCAATTCCTGCCGGCTTGGACTGAAATTTGCATAACATGTTTCCAGAGAGGTTTTATGCGCAAAAAATGGAAGCTTATAATCGGGATCACGGTGGTGATTATCGTGGTCGGGGTTGCGGTAAGAACTTGCGGCAAAGGCAAAACCACCAAAACACCCAAAGCAGAAGATACGGAAACTATTACTGTCACCCGGGGTGAGATCGCATCGCGGATCGAAATCACCGGCGAAGTGATGCCCCAAACCGTGGTTTCGCTAAAATCCAAGGTCAGCGGAAAGATAGTGAAGTTTTACGCTGCAGAAAACGAGTACGTAAGTTCTGGGCAGATAATTGCCGATATCGAGCCGGATTACAATCAGGCCAATACGCTTTTTAATACCAAAGCCGGCCTCGCCAAGGCCGAAATGCAGCTTGCCAATGCCCGTAAAGACCTCGCCGACAAAAGCGTTCTGCTGGGAAAGCAATACATCTCTCAAGAGGCTTATGATCAGGCCTCAGATGCGCTGAAAAACGCTGAAATCGAATATGCCCAGGCCAGCAGCCAGTATGAGATGATCCGTGATCTGGACGTTCCCGGAAAGGTAACCCACGTTTATGCGACGGCCAGCGGGGTAGTGATCGAACGCAACATAAATGAAGGCGAAATGGTGCAATCCAGCCTCAATAGCTTTGGCGAGGGAACCGTGGTGATGAAGATCGCCGACCTGAAGAAAATGGTGGTAAAAAGCAACATCAACGAGGTGGATATCGCCAAATTCAAGCTGGGACAAAGCGCTGAGATCAGGCTGGACGCCCTCCCCTACGATCAATATGCCGGCAGTATCATCAAGATAGCTCCCCAGGCAATCACAGAAAACAACGCCAAGGTGTTCCCGGTCGAGATCAGCATCAATGCCGACGGCCAAACCGTGAAACCCGGTATGACAGCCAACGTAAGCATCCTGGCCGATTCCCGCAAAGACGTTTTGGTAATTCCTATCCGTGCAGTTTTCAGCAATGACAAAAATCAGGATATCGTTTACCTGGCCAGCGACAAAAAAACCGCCGAACCCAAAGAGAAAAAAGGGAAGAAAGACGCCAAGCCCCAAGTAAGCGGTGTGGCAACCCCCGTCAAATTGGGAACCAACGACCTGCAAAATGTGGAAGTGATAGAAGGACTGAAAGAAGGAGACAAAATCCTGCTGAACGAGCCGCAGACAAGCGTCGGCTTTGGAATGAGGATGTAATACAAGCATAAATGATAAAGATTGAAAACCTTAGCCGCCATTTTGGGCAATTGAGAGCTGTGGATGGAATCAGTTTCTGTTTGCAGGATCGTGAAATTCTGGGCTTTCTGGGCCCCAACGGAGCCGGTAAAACAACCACTCTGAGAATGCTGGTGGGCTATCTGCAGCCCAGCTCAGGCAGCATCAGCCTGGACGGAGAAAGCATCTTTGCCGATCCGCTTAAAACCAGCCGGCAAATAGGCTATTTGCCGGAACACAATCCGCTTTACGAGGAAATGAACGTCGATGAAGCCCTGGAGTACTTTGCTGAACTCCGCAAAATGCCAAAAGACAAGTTTACCGAACGCAGAGATTACGTGGTACAGAATTGTGGCCTCACAGACGTGTTGCCGCAGAAGATCGGAACCCTTTCCAAAGGTTACCGGCAGCGCACCGGCCTGGCTCTCGCCATTTTGCACGATCCCCGCATTCTGATCCTGGATGAGCCGACTTCCGGCCTCGATCCAAACCAGATTCTGGAAATCCGCGACCTTATTCGCAAGCTGGGAAAAGAGAAAATGGTGATCCTTTCCAGCCATATAATGCAGGAGGTGCAAGCTCTCTGCGACAGAGTGGTGATCATCAACAAGGGCAAGATAATCGTAGATGACCTGATCGGTAATTTACCCCGCTACCTGAATAAGGGAATCAGCCTGAAGCTGGTTTTAAAAGGCGAAGAGGTGGATTTTAGCGATTTCCGCGCCGAGCATCCCGATCTGGATCTGCAGCTAAATCAAGAAGGCGAACTATACGAGCTAACCATCAATAGCCAGGACGAACAGGATATCAGGCTGGAACTGGCAGCTTTCATCAATAAACACAATTGGCTGACCCTGGAAATGCATACCCAGCAGCAAAGCCTGGAAGATATCTTCCATGAGCTGACTGGTGAAGCCAAGGTACTTTCCGCTGAAAAAGAGGAAACCCCATGAGCACAATCTGGACAATTGCCCGCAAAGAGCTTCAGCTCGCCCTTCGCTCAGTGGCCACCTATATCATTCTGGTTGTATTTCTGGTAATCGCCGGATTATTTTTTTCATCCCTGGTCTTCAAGATCGGGCTGGCAGAGCTGCGCTCGCTTTTTGAAGTGATACATGTAATCCTGCTGTTCTACATCCCCGCTATCACCATGGGTTCCATCGCCAGAGAGAGGCAGAGCGGTACTTTGGAAGTGCTTTCCACGCTGCCGATAAAGCTGTCTTCCATCGTCTGGGGTAAAATCCTGGCCGCCATGCTGCAGCTTATGGTGTTGATTTCCTTTACCCTTGTGTTTTTGGTTATCATCATGGTCTTTGGCGAGGGAGTGGATTATGGGTCAATTCTCTGTGGCTACCTGGGTATCATCCTGGCTTCAGCGGCCTACATTTCGATTGGGGTTTTCGCTTCCAGTTTGCCCAGCAACCAGATTCTGGCCTTTGTACTGGCTCTGGTGATCAGCGTTGCCTTTTACATATTGAAGTTTATCCTGCCTTTGATTCCTCTGACAGTTATGGCGCCGATTCAGTATCTCAGCTTCGATTATCATCTGGCCAGCTTCCTCAAAGGCGTTATCGATACCCGCGATATCCTTTTCTTCCTGGCAGTCAGCGTCCTCTTTGCCCTGCTGGCTGAGTTCAACCTCCAATCTCGCAACCTGATGCAGGAGAGATAGATGAATACGAAGTTCAAAACCGGCTCTATCCTTGGCTCTCTGGTATTGAAGCTGGCCATCATCCTGATGATCCTGCTGGTGGCGTCCTATCTGCGTTTGCGGCTCGATTTTTCCAAAAACCGCCTGTATTCGCTATCCAAAACCAGCCGCGAAGCAGTGAAAAATCTGAAAGACAACATGGTGGTAAAGCTTTATACCAGCCAGGAACTTCCTGCCCAAATGAGCTCCATCGACCGCTATGTAAAAGACTTGCTCTCCGAGTATCAAAATGCCGGGAAAGGACGGTTTCACTACGAATTTGTCCGCAATCTCTCCTTGGACGAACTGCGAACCCAAGCCCAACAAAACGGCCTGGGCAGCATGTTCTTCCAGATATATGAGAACGATAAAACGACTACCAAGGAAGTGATCTACGGCCTGGTTTTTGAATATCAGGGCAATGTCGCATCCCTGAATGTTGGCCCCAGGCTGGAATCGCGCCTGGAATATGAACTGACCCTGAAGATCCAAAGCCTGGCCAGGCAAAGCTTGCCGGAAATCGGGCTCTATGCCGACACCCTTTATTCCATGGTGCCCAAAGAGACCTTCAACCGCGACCTGAATGCCAATTTCAACGTGGTAGAAACCGAATTGCTCAGCCCGCCCAAACAGACCGAAGTACTCGTTTTCCCCGGCACGATCGACAGCCTCAGCAATCAACAGCTCTATTACCTGGATCAATACCTGATGAAAGGTGGCAGCCTGGTGGTTATGCAGGACAGGGTCTTCAGCGATGGAAGCCGCATTTTACCTTTGCACAGCAATATATTCGACTTTTTTGAGCATTACGGAATCCGCATCGATGATGCTGTGGCCATGGATATCCTTTGCGATATCAGGCAAATGGGCACCGAAACAAGCTTGCCCTTCCCTATTTATCCTGTTTTGCGCGGTTCGGAACACCCCATCACGCGCAATATATCAGGCATCGTGATGTATATGCCCACCGGCATTGGAGCCATAAAAAAAGATGGCGTGAAATACACGTCTGTCCTCACAACGTCGCCGAACAGCGCAATCTTGCCGGGACCGGATTACGTGCTTAGTGCACAGCTCTTTCAAGACCTCGATCCAGAGCTCTTCAGAAACCCGCCCATCACTTTGGGTGGCATAGTGGAAGGCAGGATGCAGAGCTACTTCGCCGGAAAGCCCGAAAGTAAACAGCCTGGATTTGTGGCCGAAACCGATCGCGGCCGCCTGGTGATTTTCGGAGACCGGGAGTTGTATATCGACTCCGACAAACGTGAATACGCTGAACGTCATTATATCGTGCTGAATGCCGTGGATTGGCTATTGGGTCGCGATTCCATGCTGAACATCCGCTCGCGGCATCTGCAGTCCAGCATCCTGAACATTCAGTATTATATGGAGAAAAAAGACATCGTTTGGGGCGACCCCGAGAAAATCGAAAGAAACATCAAAACAGGCATCAAGCTGGTCAGCGTGGTGCTGCCCTCCTTGCTCTTGATCGGCTTGGGAGCTTTTCTGGCACTACGCCGCAAGCAACTGATGGTGGAAAAATATGAAAAGAAATAAAACGATCCTCATCGCAATATTGGTAGCTCTGCTTGCCGTTTATCTGGTGCTGAGACTGAAAGGTCCTGAAGAAAGGCTGCGTCCGGTTTATGATCTGGACAGCCTTTCCATTGAATCCATCGAGGTGTTTGACCAGGCCAACACACTCAAGTTTACAAAAAACAAAGGTGTTTGGTACTTGACAGAACCGGTAAAATGGCCTGCCGATACGCTGCGGATAAATGCCCTGTTCCGCAACGTCTTTACTGCAAAGTATTCCCGTACTCCGATGGGTGAAGGCCTGCAGGCATTGAAGCGGTTCGAATTGCAGGACAGCACAGCGTTGCATATCGTGGTAGGCGGGAAAGGCAAGAAGATTCATACCATGTTCAGCAATATGGGCAATCCCTACGACTACTTCCGTTATCATGGCTCAAACGAGGTTTATCAGATCAAAACCAAGGTTTACAACATCTTTGGAACCGACTTGCCAAACTGGCGTTCGCCCCATGTGGTGAATTACTTCGAAGATGAACTGCTGGTAGTCGAGGTAGCCAGTAAAAACAACAATTACAAGCTTACCCGCAAAGGCTATGACTGGCATTATCAAAACGCCCGGGAAAGCTTTCAGATCCCAGCAAACAATCTGGCGATTATGAAAGTGGTAAGCATTCTGGCCAATCTGGACACCTATATCTTTATCGACGACGGCGAGCAGAAAATGCTCGAAAGATTTAAAAACCCTGATTGGACAGTGAAGCTGACCCTAAGCAATAACCGTAAACAAGAGCTGAAATTCGCCAAGTTTAACGACCAGCAATTTGTGCTGATGGTGGATAATGATCCCTCGGTGCTTTTTATCGTCGCCAACGACAGTGTTTTCCGCTTTACGCGCAATGCCGACACCTTCAAACTGAAAGGCTACGGATTATGATAAGCGTGAGCCGCATAGAAAGGCTGAGCGAAAGCGTTTATCACCAGGCAATGCAGCTATGGCTGGAAACAGGAATCAGTAATCCGCAGCGCAACGACAGCTTTGAAGCGGTGAGCTTCAGTCTGGAACACACTGGAACCCTGATCATGGCTTATGATGGCCCTGAAGCTGTGGGGACAGCCTGGGTTAACCACGATTTTCGCAGACTTTACATCCATCATATGGCCGTAAGCCCTGCCAGGCAGAATAAAGGCATCGGGGCTCTTCTGATGCAGGAATGCGTGGCCATCGCCAGAGAACTGGGCTATCAGGCCAAGCTGGAAGTGCATCAGGATAATCCGGCAGCCCGCCATCTATATGCCAAGTTTGGCTTTAGCGAACTTACAGGCTATATTACCCTTATCAAGCGAAATCTATCCGAATAAGCGAGGAGGAGAGATGAAAAAAAGAGTGCTGGTTGCCACCGGGGGAGGAGACTGCCCTGGTCTGAACGCAGTGATCAGAGCAATCGTAAAACGGGCTTCCCTGGAGCATAACTGGGAAATTTTGGGCAGTATCGACGCCTTTGACGGTCTGATGCGCGATCCTATGCATCTGGTGGAACTAACTCCCGATAAAGTAGCCGGAATCCACGTGATGGGCGGAACCATCATCGGAACCACAAACAAAGGCGGACCCTTTGCCTGGCCAGTGAAAAACAACGATGGAAGCTGGACTACCGTGGATCGCTCGCAAGACTTCATGAACCGCCTGCAATACCAGAATATCGACGCCATTATCAATATCGGGGGCGACGGTTCACAGCGAATTTCCCAAAAGCTGTTTGAACTCGGCTGCCCAATCATCGGAGTTCCCAAAACCATCGATAACGACCTTTCGGATACAGACTTCACCTTTGGCTTTCAAACCGCTGTGGATGCCGCGACGGATGCCGTGGACAAACTAGTTACCACTGCCGCCAGCCATCATAGAATCCTGATCCTGGAAGTAATGGGACGCTATGCAGGCTGGATCGCTCTTCATGCCTCGATAGCTGGAGGGGCGGAAGTATGCCTGATCCCGGAAATCCCCTATAGCATCGAAAAAGTGATGGAAGCCATCGACAAACGGATCGACAGCGGCAAAGGCTTTGCCAATATCGTAATCGCCGAAGGCGCTATGCCCAGGGAAGGCCAGATGAGCTATCAGGAAAACAACGAACCCGGAGCCATGAAAATCAGACTGGGGGGAGCCGGACTAAGGCTTTCCCAGGAATTGAAATCTGCTGGCTGCAGCATCGATATCAGAGAAACTATCCTGGGACACCTGCAACGCGGAGGACGTCCCAACGCCTTCGACCGTATCCTGGCATCCCAATTTGGCGTAAAAGCCTTCGAAATGGTGCTGGAAGGAAAATGGGGACACATGGTGGCCTATCGGCATCCCAATATCGTGGCCGTGCCAATCGCCGAAGCGATCCAGAATTACAACCTGGTGGATGTGGATTCAGACCTGGTTCGCACCGCCAGAGGGCTGGGAATTTCCCTGGGAGACTGATACAGATTTCGAGGATACCTGGCCAGCCGGGTCTGGGAATATGATATTCCGAAAACTTGGCACTTTCACTATCTCCGATTGATTTAACTGCCGGCATTTTCGATGGCTGAAGCCAGCGCCTCAGGCGAAAAGCCCCCAAGGGACTTAGCCCAAGCCACATTGCCTCTTATCGGCGTGTTGTTATGCTCTCCGTCTGGAAGACGGAGCTACCTTTCTGCCTGGAAGGCCAAGCCGCAACGATCCCATCCTATACCCATCTTACAAACCCAGATAATGCAGTAGAATTCCAGCATGCGGAATTTCGGTGTCTCACCGGAAAGGTATGCCAGCGTCTCGCTGGCATAAAAAACCAGCCAGAGGCTGGTAGAACCTTGCCAGCGTCTCGCTGGCATAAAAACCAGCCAGAGGCTGGTAGAACCTTGCCAGCGAGACGCTGGCATTCCAGGGACTGGGAACTGCATTACTGCATTGTTTGGGATAAACATAGGGTAAGTATAAGATGGGTAATGAATTGGTGCGCAACAAAGTAAAAAAACTCGCAGATCACGCAATCAGCATAGGGCCCAATAGTGTGGCCAACTGTGCTTAGCACGTAATCTGCGAGCAATAAACCGCTTTAGCTGCGGGAAAAGAGATTTAGAATCTGTATCCTAAGCCGATGTTTCCAGAAATGGAATTGGAATTGTAAACTCCTGCTATGTTGGTTGGAAAACCTTGGTAATCTTCGTGAAGAGACGTAACCTCTCTTTCAGAGAATATTACATACTGAGCATTCACGTCCAGGCTTAACTTTCCAAAAACGCGGCCATAGCCCAAGTTAACACTGTATTTATTCCCTACATCAGACAGAGTGGGAGTTTGAGTTTGACCAGGAATGGGGCTTTGATCGAAGTAAGCACCTGCTCTGAATGTGTTCGAACACATGGTATACTCAGTACCCAAGCTAACACGATAGGTATCTTTCCAATTGAAATACAGAGTCGAAGATTTTACATCCAAAACCGGAACAGGGGTTTTCATCTTAACAAATATAGAATCCATTGAACTCCACATTGTATAAGAGTAATCAAGATTTACAGTCCAATTTGGCATAACTTTGTAGGATATACCCAAACCGATGTCAGCAGGCAGATTCAAGTCTGTGTCAATATCTACCTGACCTCCATACTTAACAGCATCAATCGCAGCCGTTGTATCTGTAGCAGCCACTTCAGGAATCCATTTGTATATTTCTGCTTCACCTTCCATAGATACTTTAGCGGGTATTTTTCCTGATAATCCCAAGCTAATATTGCTGGTTGGTTTGAAAATGAAACCTAAATTTGCTCCCAAACCTAGTCCACTGCCATCTAGAATCGAACTAACCGGTTTATATATATCAGTTTTGGGACTGAAGCTCATCTTTGCTAGTTCGATCTTTGCCTGGAAAACGCTCAAACCCAATCCAGCGGATAAACTTGGCAACAACTGATATGACACAGAAGGATGGATATCTATCACAGAGATAGAGCTCTTGAACTCCTTTTCAGGAAAACCAGGTAAATAAGTCTTGTTTGAGGGAAGCTTGTACAAATCCCATGTAGTCCCCAAACCATACGGCACAAATACGCCTAAACCGTACTTTAGCCTGGGATGTTTGGCCATGGTAACAAAGAGATTGGGGAAGGAGCGTAAGCTTTTTTCAGCTTCGAATTCTTTGGCCGAAAAACCTGGTACACCGGTAAGAGCTGTTCCTGTAGGATCCCAGGTGCCTGAAGGCATGATAAAGGTTCCCCCCAGGTCGATCTGGTTTTCTTCCAGATAGGCCAGGCCGGCGGGATTCCAATACATGGCTGTGGCATCATCGGCCAAACCCCTGAAAGCGCCGCCCATGGAAGTGGCGCGTGAACCGACACCTGAAAGGGCAAAACCGCCCGCAAAAAGGGAAGCGCTTAGTGATAAAATCGTGAGTAGCAGCAGAGATAGCTGAATTTTCTTCATTGTGTTAACTCCTTTTTTAGTACTGCATTATGTCATATTAATGAACGCGGCATCATATATGACTGTGGTAGAGAAAGTCAAGCTAAATATGAAAATCCTGAACAATCAAAGGGAGAGCCAGGTAATAGATTTGTGCAATTGCTGGCTCTCCCGCTAATCGGAAGCCTGTTCCAGAATGGCTCTCAGGCCTCGCAGTGATGAAAAACTACGGTTTGCTATTCTCCCGTTACGATGGTTTCATACTGCATGATGAAAATCATCCAAGTGGTGTTGTAATCTACCGTAGAGATTTTGGTGATCCCACCGTTTTGTGCAGCCTTGGCGATTGCAGCTTCCTTGTTTGCCATGGGGGGGAAACCCAGTATTCCAGTTTGAGTGTAGGTTCCCACCTTCGTTCCCATGGGGTTGGAAGTGGCGCAAACGGGACGGTTGATCGTGCAGGAGCTCAGCAATACAATGATCACCAATACAGCTGCGAGTTTGCTAAGAAGTTTCATCTTAGTCTCCTTTCAGGTTCTTTATTTAGCGGTTTCGCGCTATTCTCTTTCGGGATGCCAAACCCCTGGCAGGCGAACCCGCCGAAGGGCTGGCGTTATGGGTATCTGCCGCCAGAGGGCAAAGCCGCAGCTTTGCCTCTGGCTATGTTTATGGTTCGATATCGTTTATCCTTCTTGTTTGCATTAGGTTATACTGCATTAAGTTACTTCATCAGCAGGATTTTGCGGCTTAGCTG
>Ga0302250_1001546_pt1 | contig 16871 bp, 19 predicted proteins | sample AAG_RA_Asp_MG_FD_193536 | JGI IMG/M metagenome (GOLD analysis project Ga0302250, IMG submission 193536) | Enriched activated sludge microbial communities from anaerobic digester in WTTP, New Holstein, Wisconsin, United States - AAG_RA_Asp | ecosystem: Engineered > Bioreactor > Anaerobic >... | reverse complement strand
GAACCAGCGCGTTCGCCACCACGCGCCGGATCGTTCCTGCGACAGCCATGCTTGTCTCCTTGAAAAAACTGCCGGAAGCGTCTTGCCGGAAAGAGGCTGCGGCGCAAAACCAGCAAACGGCATTTTACGAGAACTGCAGAAGGATGACTTCGCCATCCCGCCAACGGCCCGGGGATCCCTTGCCTCGACGGTTCTTTTCCCCGAACATGCCGTTCTGACCCGCTTTTGCCTTATTCGTCGCCGCATCGGATCCGTCATGCCCGTCTTGATTCGCCGCCTGCTCATCGCCCTCGTCATCATCGCCGCACTCGCTGCGGCGTTCTGGTGGTTTACCCGCCCCAAGCCGATCGCCGTCGTCGCCAGCGAAATCGATCGCGGCACCGTCGAAGCCAGCATCGCCAACACCCGTGCCGGCACCATCGAGGCCTGCCAGCGCACCAAGCTGTCCACGATCATGGGCGGGCGCATCGAGGTGCTCGACGTCAAGGAGGGCGACCGGGTCAAAAAGGGACAGCTGCTGATGAAGCTGTGGAACGACGACCAGCAGGCGCAGAGCGCGCTGGCCCTCACCCAGGTGGCCACGGCGCGGCAGCGCGCCGCCGAGGCCTGCGCGCAGGCGGCCAATGCCGAACGCGAGGCGGAGCGGCAGACCGCGCTGCGCGAAAAGGGCTTCGTGTCAGCCTCGCGCGAGGAGGCCGCGCGCACGGAAGCGGAGGCGCGCCGGGCCGGCTGCAAGGCCGCCAGGGCGGACGTCGTGCAATTCGAGGCCAAGGTCGCCGCCACCCGCGTCGAGCAGGGGCGCACGGTCCTCTACGCGCCGTTCGACGGCATCGTCGCCAAGATCGTCGGCGAAGTCGGCGAGTACTCGACGCCGTCGCCGCCCGGGGTGCCGACGCCGCCGGCGATCGACCTGATCGACGACACCTGCCTGTACGTCGAGGCGCCGATGGACGAGGTTGACGCGCCGAAGATCCGCCCCGGCCAGCCGGTGCGCATCAGCCTCGACGCGCTGCCGAAGCAATCATTCCCCGGCAAGGTCAAGCGTGTCGCTCCCTACGTGTCGGCCGTCGAAAAGCAGGCGCGCACGGTCGACATCGAGGCCACCTTCGACGACCCGAAGGCGCCGGGCACGCTACTGGTCGGTTACAGCGCCGACATCGAGGTCGTCCTCGAAGCGCGCGAAAACGTGGTGCGCGTGCCGACCGCCGCACTGCTCGAAGGCGGCCGCGTGCTCGTCGCCGGCAAGGACGGGATACTGGAAGAGCGTCAGATCAGGGCCGGCCTCTCCAACTGGGAATTCACCGAGGTGCTGGAAGGGCTGGAAGCCGGCGACCGCGTCGTCACCTCGCTTGAACGCGCCGGGGTCAAGGCAGGCGCGCACTACACGCTGGAAACAGGCGCGACGGACAAACGATGACGACGAGCGCGCCGCTGATCGAGCTGTCCGGCATCGAGCGGGTCTTTTTCCTCGGCGACAGCGAGGTGCACGCCCTGCACCAGCTCGACCTCGCCATCGCCGCCGGCGAGTACGCGGCGGTGATGGGGCCGTCCGGCTCGGGCAAGTCCACGCTGCTCAACCTGCTCGGCCTGCTCGACCGCCCGAACGCCGGCACCTACCGCCTGGAAGGGCGCGACGTGACGACGCTGACGCCGGAAGAGCAGGCGCGGGTACGGCGCGAACGCATCGGTTTCGTCTTCCAGAGTTTCCACCTGGTACCGCGGCTGACCGCCGCCGAGAACATCGCCCTGCCGATGGTCCTGGCCGGCATCGCGCCGGCCGAGCGCAAGGCGCGCGTGGAACAGGCGCTCGACGACTACGGCCTGACCAACCGCGCCGACCATCGCCCCAACCAGCTCTCCGGCGGCCAGCGCCAGCGCGTCGCCATCGCCCGCGCGACGATCATGCAGCCGGCCGTCCTGCTCGCCGACGAGCCGACCGGCAACCTCGACCGCGCCACCGGCGAGGACGTCATGCGCCTGCTCGAAGAACTGAACGGCAAAGGCGTCACCCTGATCGTCGTCACCCACGACGCCGCCCTCGGCGCCCGCGCGCGCCGGCAGCTGCGCATGGAGGACGGCGAACTGCGGCACGATTCGAAATGAAAACACAACACCCACCGCAAAGGCGCGAAGAGGCAAAGATTTCGCAAAGAAAAGGCTTTCCTTTGCGTTGCCTTTGCACCTTTGCGCCTTTGCGGTGGACGTTCATCCCATGCGCACCCCCGACCTGATCCGCTTCGCCCGCGACGCCGCCGCCGGCAACCCGTTGCGCACCTTCCTGCTGGTGCTGGCGATGTCGATTGGCGTCGCCGCCGTCGTCGTGCTCACCGCGCTCGGGGACGGCGCGCGGCGCTATGTGGTGAACGAATTCGCCTCGATCGGCACCAACCTGGTCATCGTCCTGCCGGGACGTTCGGAAACCGGCGGCTTCAATCCGGGCAACGCGATCACCAACACCACGCGCGACCTGACCATCGACGACGCGCAGGCGCTGTTGCGCGGCAGCGCCGTGCATCGGGTTGCGCCACTGGCGGTGGGCACCTCGGAGATCAGCTACGGCGGCCGCTTGCGCGAGGTCTTTGTTGCCGGCACCAACGTGCACTACCAGGAGATTCGCCGCCAGAAAATGGCGCAGGGCCGCTTCCTGTCCGGCGGCGACTGGCGACGCGGCGCCGCGGAGGCGATCATCGGCGCGAAGATTCGCGACGAACTGTTCGGCGCGCAACCGGCGCTCGGCCAGCTGGTGCGCATCGGCGACCGGCGCTTCCGCGTCGTCGGCGTGATGGCGTCGTCGCAAGGACTGGGGATGAACACCGACGAGACGGTCGTCGTACCCGTGGCGCTGGCGCAAGCCATGTTCAACAGCAACACCCTGTTCCGGATTCTCGTCGAGGCGAAAAGCCGCGAGGCCATCGAAACGGCCAAGACCCAAGTGATCGAGATCATCAAGCAGCGCCATGAAGGCGAAGAGGATGTAACGGTGATTACCCAGGACGCGGTGTTGTCCACCTTCGACAAGCTGCTCGGCACGCTGACCCTGGCGGTGGCCGGCATCGCGGCGATCAGCCTGGCGGTGGCCGGCATCCTGGTGATGAACGTGATGCTCGTCTCGGTAACCCAGCGCACCGCCGAGATCGGCCTGCTCAAGGCGCTCGGCGCCACCGGCGGGACGATCCGCACCGCTTTCCTGACCGAAGCGGCGATGCTGTCGCTGGCCGGCGCGCTCCTCGGCTTCCTGCTCGGCCACGCCGGCGCCGGCGCCATCCGTCTGCTCTATCCGGTGTATCCGGCTTACCCGCCCGACTGGGCCGCGCTGGCCGGCCTCGGCACTGCGCTGGTCACCGGCATCGTCTTCGGCGTCCTGCCCGCCCGCCGAGCGGCCCGGCTCGACCCGGTCGAATCGCTGGCGAAACGGTGAATCCGCCATGATCCGCCCGTCCGATTCGATCCATCTCGCCTGGCGCGCCATTACCGCGCACCGCCTGCGCAGTTTCCTGACGTTGCTCGGCATCGCCGTCGGCATCGCCGCGGTGATCCTGCTCACCTCGATCGGCGAGGGCATCCACCGCTTCGTCCTCGCCGAATTCACCCAGTTCGGCACCAACCTGATCAACGTCGCGCCGGGCAAGGTGAAGACTTCGGGGCCGGCGCCGACGGGCATCCCCACCTCGGTGCGACCGCTGACGCTCGACGATGCGCGCGCACTCAGCCGCCTGCCGCACGTCACCGGGATGACGGCGGTGGTCTGGGGCAATACCGAGATCAAGGGCAACGGACGGCTGCGGCGTTCGATCGTCTACGGGCAAAGCGCGGACATGCCGAAGGTTTACCGGATGCAGGTCCGCAGCGGCCAGTTCCTTCCGGCCGACGACTCGGACAGCGCCCGCGCCTTCGTCGTGCTCGGCGCCAAGCTGAAGACCGAGCTGTTTGGCGCCGAAAGCGCCCTGGGCGCCAAGGTCAGCATCGGCAACTTCCAGTTCCGGGTGATCGGCGTCATGGAACCGAAGGGCCAGTTCCTCGGCATCGACCTCGACGATTCGGCCTACATCCCGACGGCACGGGCCCAGGATCTATTCAACCGGGACGGGCTGATGACCATCGACCTCGCTTACGAAGAAGGTGTCCCGGCCGCACGCATCGCCGCGCTGATCACCTCGACGCTCAAGGCCCGCCATGGCCGCGAGGATTTCACCCTGACCACGCAGGAGGATATGCTGCGCACGCTGTCTAACATCCTCGACGTTCTGACCATGGCCGTCGGCGCCCTCGGCAGCATCTCGCTGCTGGTCGGCGGTGTCGGCATCGTCACGATCATGACCATCGCCGTCACCGAGCGCACCAGCGAGATCGGCCTGCTCGTCGCACTGGGCGCGCCGCGCCGCACCATCCTCGGCCTGTTCCTCGGCGAGGCAGTCGCCCTGTCGGCGCTCGGCGGACTCGTCGGCCTGATTGTCGGCATCGGCCTGGCGCAGCTCATCCATCTGCTGGTGCCGGCCCTGCCGGTGCATACGCCGATCGCCTTCGTGCTGATCGCCGAGGCCATCGCCATGAGCATCGGCCTCCTGGCCGGCGTGCTTCCGGCGCGGCGCGCAGCGCGGCTGGACCCGGTCGACGCCTTGCGGGCAGAATGAGAACAAGGGAGGACAAAAAACATGAGCCAGATCGACATCGAGCACCTGCGCACCTGGATCGGCAGGACGCAGGTCGACGACGACGTGATTTCACTGCGCCACGCCCGGCTGATGGCCGCCACCGTGGACGCCGACATCGCGCCAATCCATGAAGGCGCGCCGCTGCCGCCGCTGTGGCATTGGCTCTATTTTCTTGAGGGACGGCCGCCTGGCGAACTCGGGCGCGACGGCCACCCGGCGCGCGGCGGCTTCCTGCCGCCGGTGCCGCTGCCGAACCGGATGTGGGCCGGCGGACGCGTGAGTTTTCTCCGCCCCATTCCGATCGGTTCGCGCGTACGCAAGACTTCAAGCATCCTCAAGGTCGAGCACAAGGTCGGCCGCTCTGGCGAGCTCGTCTTCGTCACCGTGCTGCATGAACTGGCCTCGGTCGAAGGCGCACCTCTGCTCCGCGAGGAGCACGACATCGTTTACAAGGCGGCTTCCCGGCCGGCGCCATCGACAGCGAACGCAGAAAGCGTGTCTGCGCCGTTCAGCAAGACCTTCACCCCGACCTCGACCACACTGTTCCGCTATTCGGCGCTGACCTTCAACGGCCACCGCATCCATTACGACCTAGACTACTGCCGCAACGTCGAGGGTTACGCCAACCTGGTCATCCACGGGCCGCTGAACGCAACACTGCTCGCCGGTTTCGCCGAAGAGATCGGCGGGCGCCCGCTACGGGAATTCAACTACCGCGGCCTCGCCCCCGCCCTGCTGGGCGAGACGATCACCCTCGCCGCGAAGCGTGACGGCGGGCGCATCATCCTGGCGGCGATCCTCGGCAACGGTGTGCGCTCGATGGAAGCCGAGGCGTTGCTGGAACCCTGAGCGAGGGATCCCGGTCAGACGGGCGTCGCAACCAAGGAAATACGATGTTTTCCATTTACGGCATCAGCGGCCCGGTGTTCCAGGGCACGCTGGAAACCTTGCCCCGCCTGCCGGTGGTCACCCGGCGCGAACCGGTTCGCGCCGCCCGTCGGGTCGGCGACCGGCGCGAGGACGGCACCGAAGAACTCGCCTCGCTTCCCGAACCCGTCGCCGGCCACTCGCGCCAGGCGGTGGAGGCCTATCAGGCGATGTTGCCGGAGAGCCTCGAACGCGGCCCGCTGTATCACGCCAACCAGATCATGCAGCCCGAGGTCGTCACGGTCGGTGTCGACGACGACGTGGCCCGCGCCTGGAAGACGCTGGTCGACCACCAGATCCATCAGGCACCGGTGCTGGACGCCGGGCAACGCCTGGTCGGCATCGTCAGCGAGCGGAACCTGCTGATGGTGCTCAATGTCGACAACGGCGAAGTGCGCGACGTCCTGCGCCGGCGGGTCGGCGACGTGATGACCACGCCGGTCGTCGCCGCCACGCCGCTGACCGACATCCGCCGGATCGCCCGCGTCATGCTCGAACGCGGCGTGGATGGCGTACCCGTCGTCAACGACGGCGGCGCGCTGCTCGGCTTCGTTTCGCGCAGCGACATCCTGCACGCGGTGGTCACCGATCCGCCGCTGAGCATCTGGCGATAAAACAACAACACGAGGAAATTCAATGAACAGTCAAGGCACCCCGGTCGTCATCTACCACAACGCCCGTTGCTCGAAGAGCCGCTCGGCCTGCGAAATCGTCGCCAGCCGGGGCATCGAAGCGACGATCGTCGAGTACCTGAAGACCCCGCCGACCCGGGCGGAACTGCGCGCACTGCTGCAGAAGCTCGGGATGAAACCGGAAGAAATCGTCCGCCGCGGCGAGGACGTCTTCAAGGAACACTACGTCGGCAAGACGCTCGACGACGAGCAGTGGCTCGACGCGCTGCTCACCCACCCGATCCTGATCGAACGCCCGATCGTCGTCCGCGGCGACAAGGCGGTCATCGGCCGGCCGCCGGAGAAAGTGCTCGACCTGCTCGAAAACGAGGGCTGAACAGCCTAAACCGTGCCCGCCCTGGGTTGGCGGATCGGTAACCGGAGGGTGAAGGTGGTCCCCCGCCCCACTTCGCTATCCACCTCGATCGAACCGCCGTGCCGGGCGACAATGCCGTAGGACACCGACAGCCCGAGCCCGGTCCCCTTGCCCACCGGCTTGGTGGTAAAAAACGGGTCGAAGATTTTCGTCCGCAGTTCCGGCGCCATGCCGTCACCGGTGTCGCTGATCGAAATCCAGACACCGTCACTTTCGCGGCCGCTGCGCAGCGTGATGGTTCCGCGTTCGGGGATCGCCTGCGCCGCGTTCACCAGAATGTTCATGAACACCTGGTTCAACTGCGACGGCAGGCATTCGACCTCCGGCAGGTCGCCGTAGTCGCGGACCACATCGGCCTTGAACTTGATCTCGTTCCACACGACGTTGAGCGTGCTTTCCAGCCCGGCGTGCAGGTCGGCCCATTGCCAGTCCGGGCTATCGACCCGCGAGAAATCGCGCAGGTCCTGGACGATGCGCCGCACACGGGACGTTCCTTCGATCGACTCGTCGATCAACTGGCGAACGTCTTCCTTCAGGAAATCGATCTCGCTCTCCCGGCGCAGGCCCTCGATCTGCGCGCGGAGTTCCGGGATGGACGCCAGACATTCCTGCCCCTGCTCGTACAGTGCAACCAGCCCCAGCAGGTTTTCAACGTAGCCGCGCAAGGTGCCGAGGTTGGAGTTGACGAAGCCGATCGGGTTGTTGATCTCGTGCGCCACTCCCGCCGCCAGTTGCCCGATCGAGGCCAGTTTCTCCGATTGCAGCAACTGGTTGTGCGCCTGTTCGAGCTTCCTGATCAGCGCCGCCTGCTCTTCCTTCTCGTGCACCAGCGCCCGGTTGATCTTCTCGTTCTCGCGCAAGGCCGCTTCCAGTTCCTCGGTCCGTTTCTTGATCTGCGCTTCGAGCAGGACGGCGGTCTGGAACAGCGAGAAATCCGAGCGCTGGGCGCTGGCGCTACGTTCCGCGCGGTTGATCAGCGCCGTCACCACCTTGTTCAGGCGGACGATTTCATCGCGCAACTGCTGCTCACTCGCTCCTTCGAGCGACGTGATTCGTTCAGCCATCATGCCCCCGGTAGCCGAACGCCACGCCGGTCAGCGTCTGGTTCACGTGAACGGGACCGAACTGTTCGCCGTAGGTACTGAAGCCAAAAAAGTCGTATTTGCGGAATACCTGCTCGACCCGGTCTTTCTGCCCATGCTGCAGGATTTCCAGGTTGCGCAGGATGCAATCAAAGGCACAAACGGCCTGAATCGGCCCGATCCGGGATTCCAGCTCCTGCGCCGATTGTTTGAGGTTGTCCACCAGATCGACCCCGTGCGCGACGCGGAACACCAACCCTTCGTCGATCGCGCAAAAGAAGGTCAGGCTGCCGTCCGGGTTGGCCTTCTGGATCGAACGCACATAGTCGGTTCCATCGATCACCACGACCATGGGCGAGGCGGCAAAGCGCATGGCGCCCAACCCCTCGACCGAGGTACCGATCACCCGCGCGTATTCCTCCGCGGCGGGAAGTCCGTTGATCTCGCGCACCAGCCGCGCCTCCGGATCGGCCTCGGTTACCACCAGACGTTCGGCGTCGCTGACGAAATGCTGGGTCTTGAACACTGAAAACGGGATATCGGTCGAAAGCAGTGCCAGGACTGCGGCATCATGATGAAAACGGCCATCGCAAAATACCCAGGTGCGGGAGAACTCGATGTCGTCACCGGCCGAGCCGCCGACCAGGGGGATGCTTGCCAGAGCCCCCTTCAGGGTCTGCGCCACCTGCTCCTCACGCACCGAGAGGCCATCCACGAGCAAAAGGGAAAACGTTTTGCGCTCGTTGCTGCCGGGATTGCCGGCCTCCATCTGCCGGATCAGCGACTGGGCGAACGCTTGCCCGGCGGCCATCTCGAAATCCTGCAAATCGCTCAACACCCCGGCCACCGCGAAATAATCCCCTGCGGCGAAGCTGGCGCCGGAGAGGCTGAAATCCCGATAACCCGACGGGCCAATTTCCCCGGCCGTCGTACAGCCGATCACAGTCACGCCGGCAAACTGGCGATTGATCTCGTCGGCGATTTCGGCAAGATCGTAGCGGCTGGAACAAAAGAAGACGACCAGCGCCATCGCCTCCTGACCAACCTGCTCGCGGAACTCCCGAACAGCGGTGCGTGCCTCGCTCGCCGTCGAATGTGCTGTACGAATGCTCTTTTGCGTCATCATCTCCCTCTTCACTACGCTCCCGGCGGACCATCAGTCTACGATGAACAGTTTCGCCCCGCACGGTGTAGACGAACGATGCGCTTCGGCGTTGTCGGCCACCTGGTAGCTCATCCCCGGCCGGAGAATGAAGGTGCGACCGTCATCAAGTTCAGTGTGCAGTTCCCCTTCCAGGCACAGCAGGATGTGCCCCTTCGAGCACCAGTGATCGGCCAGATAGCCGGGCGTGTACTCCACCATGCGCACACGGATCGTACCGAACTGGCAGGTGCGCCAAAGCGCCTTGCCGGTTTCGCCAGGATGTTCCGTCGCCGGAAGGGCGGACCAGTCGGTCGTCCCGAAGGGAATGTCTGACATTTGCATCGTGCTCTCCCGAACGCATGAAAAACTCAGAGCATACGCGGGATCTGCGAGGAATGATGGTGCACGATCGGCTTGGCGCGGGCGAGATCGAGCATGTAGCTGAAGCGCGCCTCGAAGCTCAGCAGTTCGCCATCGACGGCGAAGCGCCAGCAATAAATGCCGTTCATGGCATGGACGTCGCCGCCGACATCCTGAACGTGCAGCGTCTTCTCGTGCAGGGCGATGCTCAACTCCTCGCGGCTGCAGAGCCTGGCGAAATAGTCGCGGACGGCCTTGGGCTTGATCAGCAAGCGATTGGAGAAAGTCGGGATGAGCACGGCGCTGTCATCATAGAGCGCCAGCAATCCTTCCAGATCGCCGGCATTGACGGCGTCCATCCAGGTTTTGAGGATTGCTTGAGGTTCTTTCATGGTGGTTGTCTTCCTTGTCTTGCAGTACGCGCCAACGGCGAGCCGTTGAATGGACCGCGATGGCCGGGGATAATTCAATTGCCGGGCGTCAACGATATCGCCTCTTGTACAGTGATGCCGCAGCGCGGAGAATCGGGTTTTTCCCGACTCAAGGCAGAAGACGATGACTGGTGGTGGCTGGAGTTGCCCACACGAACTCGATGGAAAATGCAGCAAGGTCAAGAACCTGCCCTGCGATCCCGGCATGAAAGGCTGCGAGCTTTACGGACGCTATGTTTTCTTCGACGGCAGCAAGAACGAGCGACTGGAGCAGAAAAAGGCCCGCGCCGAAAAAACGTCCGAGCCAGCGAACGACTGATGACCGAGATCCGCACTGCACGAAACAGCCCCTCTCATGCGCCTGGATGACCAACAGGAAAGCCGCAACGTCGAGGACCGGCGCGGCGGCGGCTTTGGCGTCGGACGAGGCGGTCTCGGCATCGGCTCGATCGTCGTCGCCCTGGTCGCCAGCTATTTCCTGGGCATCGACCCGATGGTCGTCCTCGGCCTGCTGTCGGACGTCGACGCGCCGTCGGCGCAAGTGAGCGCGCGCAAGACGCCGGTCGAGGATGAGATGGGACGTTTCGTGGCCAAGGTACTCGGCAGCACCGAGGAAACCTGGGCACAGATTTTCCGCGAGAACGACGCCCGCTATCGCGAACCGAAACTGGTGCTGTTCTCCGGTTCGACGCCTTCCGCCTGTGGCACCGGACAAGCGGCGATGGGTCCGTTCTACTGCCCCGGGGACCAGAAGGTGTACATCGACCTGTCGTTCTACAGCGATCTCCGGGAACGCTTTCACGCGCCGGGCGAGTTCGCCCAGGCCTACGTGATTGCCCACGAGGTCGGCCACCATGTGCAGAACCTTCTCGGCATCTCGGACAAGGTGCGCGAGGCGCAGCAAGGCATCAGCCGCTCCCGTGCCAACGCGTTATCGGTACGCCAGGAACTGCAGGCCGATTGCTTCGCGGGTGTATGGGGTCATCGCGCCGACGCGGCGAAGAACATCATCGAACCGGGGGAAATCGAACAGGCGCTGACCGCGGCGGCCGCCATTGGCGACGACCGGCTGCAACAACAGTCGCAAGGGCGCATCGTGCCGGAATCATTCACCCACGGCACCTCCGAACAGCGCATGCGCTGGTTCCGTCGCGGACTGGACTCCGGCGATCTGCGCCAATGCGACACGTTCAAGGCGGCGGCCCTGTGAGGAAAATTCACCTTGCTGCGCTGGCCGCGGCCCTGATGTTGTTCATGTTCCACCCCGCCATCGCCTTGCCGGTCGCATCGAATGTGGCCGGCGGCATTGCCCTGGTCCCGCTCGGCACCGTTCTCGACAGCCCCGATCGCCCCTCGGCGTGGCTGGGCGACCGGCCCGTATGGGTTGCCGCCGAGGACGGTCACTGGATCGCCGTCGTTGGCGTCCCTCTCGACACACGGGCCGGCAGGCAAACGCTGCGGGTGCGCACCAACGGCGCAGAACGGACGACCCCTTTCGAGATCAGGGAGAAACACTACGCCGAGCAACGCATCACCCTCAAGGATTCCAGCAAGGTCACCTTGTCGCCGGAGGACGAAGCCCGCGCGCTGGCCGAAATCGAACGCATCCAGGCATTGAAAAAGCACTGGCGACCGTCCACCGAGACCGGAACTGACTTTGGCAAGCCTGTCGCCGGGCGGCTGGCCAGCCGTTTCGGCCTGCGCCGGATCTTCAACGGCGAGCCACGCGCGCCGCACAGTGGTCTGGATATCGCCGCACGTCGTGGTACACCGGTCGGTGCACCGGCAGCGGCGATAGTGCTGGCCGTCGACGACTATTTTTTCAACGGCAAGACGGTTTTCCTCGACCACGGCAATGGCCTGCTCAGCATGTACTGCCACCTCGACCGCATCGACGTGAAGCCCGGCGAGACTCTCCGTAAAGGCCAGACGCTCGGCCGGATCGGTGCCACGGGCCGCGCCAGCGGCCCGCACCTGCACTGGAGCGTGGTACTCAATGGCACGATGGTCGACCCCGAACTTTTCCTGAAACGCCGCTGAATCAGCCACCGCAACGCCGTTCAGCGACCGGACACCGCCACCTGCTCGATCCACGGTTCAAGGCGCCGGCCAAAGGCGACGGTCGCCGAAAACTTCATGCTATCCCCGTTCGCAGGCACAAGCGCCCGCAACGCATGCGGCACATTGATCGCGCCGACGGAAAGACTGCTGACGTAGCCGCGCACGGGATCGCCCTCACGCCCCCGCCATATCGGTCGAATCTGCCCCTGCACAATCGCGTAGCGGGCGCGATCGGGATATTTCGTGCGCAGCGCCGCGGAATCAAGCCCCGCATCGATCACGAACAGCCGGCTGCTTTCGTTCTCCTCTCGGACCAGTTCGTTGTCGAGGCTTTTCCGGCGATTCTCTTTTTCCTTACTCTCGGGCAGCACAGCGAGTTTCAATTCTTCCGCCGCTCGTCGCTGCCGAGCCCGCTCAAGCGCCCGCCGGAATGCCTCGCCATCGAGTTCCAGCACCAGCAGGACTTCGCGGGCCAGTTCCGGCGCCTTGCGGCGCACCGAAGCGGAATCGTCCGGAAGATCGAAACCGAGGCTTTCCATCTTCGCCCGATCCAGCCACCGGGGCGACCGGCCATCCTGCCGCTCCAGATACGAATCATCGGCATCGAGGGCAGCGCCAACCCGCCAGGCCAGCGACAGCGACAAACCACTGCTCTCCCGATCGATGCCGCGATACGGCACACGCAGTTCGCGCTGCGAGAGTTCGAGGCGGCTCTCCGCCTCGCCCGAGCGATTCCACCACGCGCCGCCAAGGGCCACGGCATTGGTCAGCACGATGACCAGCAACGCACCAATGGACAAAAGAGCCTTTCGTTTCATGGCGCCTCCCCATCCGCCAATGTCGCCGGCCGCCGCAAGCGCTTCATCACCAGCAGGACCAGCACGGCGGTCAAGCCGAGCACGAGGAAGAAAAGGTACTTGGGCATCAACTCCCACCACCAGTCGTAGAACTTGGTGTAGAGGAAGATCACGAAGAAGACGACACCGGTATTGGCCGTTTCCGTCCATTGCCGGCGCAGGCCGAGCCAGATGGTCAGGGCGCCGAAGACGAAGCCGACAATCTGATAGACGTGCTCGATCGCTGTCGCCGGCCAGGCGAGGTAACTGCCCGCCCCCCAGTGCGAGAGAATCAGCACTGGCAGGAAGAAGGCAAGCAATCCAGCAAGGCGGTAGACCGCCGGGAACTGGTCATGGCGCTCGTGCCGGAAGAACATCGGCAACGCGAACAGGGCCAGCGCAGCCGGGAAGAAGTTTTCCGGACGCTCGCCAAAGTGAATCCAGTAAACGCCGCTCCAGGTGCCGACACGCGCGGCCACGAATGCGAGCAGGCAGACGAGGCCGGCCGCCAGCAGCAGGCGCAGGTCGCACAGATACGCCAGCAGCAGGCCGTATACCGCCCACGGCAGCAAGGCCTTGTCCGACGGCGTGATGTTGAAGATCTGCCCGATCATCGCCACGTTGAGCACAAAGCAGGCGAAGGCCACCATCGCGCACAGCTTGGTGAAATAGCCCGTCGCATCGCGCTGACGGGTGATCAGGGTGGCGCCGAATGTCGCCAGCGACGCGCCAGCCAGGATGCCGACCTGGGTCCATTCGGAAAACAGCCCCCAGAACTGTCGGAAGAGGAAAAACACGCTGGCCGCCAGCGCCAGCGCACCGAGCAGCGAGGCGATCCGCATCCCCCACGACAATTGACGGGAGCGGGCGTCGCGATCGATATCGAACACACCGGCGAGTTCCGCCAACAGCGCCTCGTGATGGGCGTCGAGACGCTGACGCTGCTCGCCGCTCAGCTGCAGCACATCTTCCTCGGCAAGCTGTTGGAGTTCCCGCCGAAAGTGCTGGATCTGGTCGGCCCGCCGCTGGGCCGTGGTGCGCGAGAGAAGCGTCATGAATCAACGATGTCTGGCCGGACGGACACGTCCGCCATTACGATACCGGCTTGCCATGCCTCCGGCAACCGCGGATCAGAACGCTTCGTCGTCCCGCAGGTAGCGCCACTTGCCGAGCGGCAGGTCGCTGAGCCGGACGCGGCCGATGCGCACCCGCTTGAGCCCGACCACGCGCAGGCCAACCAGTTCGCACATGCGGCGGATCTGCCGCTTCCGCCCCTCGTTGAGGATGAAGCGCAACTGGTCGTCGTTCAGCCATTCGACCCTGGCCGGCTTCAGCGACTTGCCGTCCAGCGCCAGCCCGTGATTGAGCAACGCCAGCCCGTTGTCGACAAGCTGCCCCTCGACGCGAACCAGGTACTCCTTCTCGACCTTCGAGTTCTCGCCGATCAGCTGCCGGGCCACGCGTCCATCCTGGGTCAGCACCAGCAGGCCGGTCGAGTCGATGTCCAGCCGCCCGGCCGGCGCCAACCCCTTGAGGTGCGACGCGTGGAACAGCGCCGTATCGGGACTGCGCTGCTGGTTTTCCGGCCGGATCAGCACCACCGCCGGCTCGCATCCCGGTTCAGGCTGGCCGGAAACGTAACCGACCGGCTTGTGCAGCAACACCGTCATCTGGCGCTGTTGCGCCGCCCGGGCTTCTTTGTCGAGCGAGATTCTCGCCCCCGGATCGACGCGCGTGCCGAGTTCGCTGACGCGTTCGCCGTCGACGTAGACCCAGCCGCGCTCGATGAAGCTGTCCGCCTCGCGCCGCGAGCACATGCCGCGCTCGGCCATCAGCTTGGAGACGCGGACGCCCGCCAGCGCAGTCGAAACAGACGATGCGGGAACAGGCTTTGCCGGAACAGGGCGCGGCGGACGCGGCGCTTCGCCAGGATCAGCAGTTTTCCGTGCTTGCACCGCAACGCGCCCGGTCGGGCGCTCATCCCGCTTCTTTTTCGACTTGTTGCGCCAGTCAACCTTCCGGGCCGGTTCGGCGGCATTCGGTTCCTCGGCGACCGGCGTTGGGCGACGTAGCCCCGCGCCCGTACCTCGAACCGGCTTGCGCTTCGGATTGAGCGGTCGTTCCTCGCCTTCCTTCCGGGCAGGCAGACCAAGCGTCTTGCGTGGAATCTCCGCCATCAGAGGATATCGAGCAATTCGACTTCGAAAACCAGGGTGGCATTCGGCGGGATGACGCCCCCGGCGCCGCGTGCGCCATAGCCGAGGTGCGGCGGAATCGTCAGCTTGCGGACACCACCGACGCGCATACCCTGCACGCCTTCGTCCCACCCTGCTATGACCATGCGTTGCCCAAGCGAGAACTCGAATGGCTCGTCGCGGTCCTTGCTCGAATCGAACTTGCTGCCGTCGGTCAACCAGCCGGTGTAGTGCACGCTGACGAACTGGCCCGGCATTGCCTCGTCGCCGTTGCCCACGCAGAGTTCCTCGATCAACAGGCCGGATTCTGTCGTTGTTTTGGACATGATGTGTTCTCCTTGGAAAGAGTGCGGAAGTGTAGACCACGCGCCCTGTCCGGGCCAGTTCAATTTCACCTTTGCCATCGGCTTTGGCAACGCTTTCGGCTAAACTCCGGGGACAACTATTTCAGGGGAGGCGACATGGACATCCGCTCGATCATTGCGCCAACGGTCACCGATTTCAACGCGCTGGACGAATTCATCGAATCCCTGAACGACCTCGCCCCCGGCATTGAGCGCGACGTCTCGCGCCTGCGCAGCGCACCCGATGACCGGGAGATTATCGGCAGCCTGTTCCGTTCGCTGCACAACATCAAGGGCGATGCGACACTGTGCAAGGTCGAGTTGGCCGTCACCATCGCGCATCCGATCGAAACGCTGCTCGCCCGCCTGCGCAACGGGGAACTGGCTTTCAGCGCCATTCTCGCCGAAGCGATCCTTCTGGCCATCGATCGGCTTGAGCTTGCCGTGGAAGGCCTGCGCTCGCACCGCTCGCTCGAGAACCTGCAACTTGTCGCGCTGGTCTCCGGCCTGCAACGGCTCGCCGATGCCGCGGCGGTGGACGTCGACCGGGAAGCCGCGGAGCTCATCACGGCCGTTACCGGTTTCAGACCGACGGCGGAATCAGCGACACTGGGGCGCGGGCGTTCGCCGAGTGCCATCAGTAAATCACCGGCGCAGACGAGCGACGACTTGCGCTTCTTCCGTTCGCTCGCCGATCAGCTGGAAAACCGCTCGCCGCTGTTTAAGGGCCGCACCCTGCGACTGCTGCGCCTGGCCAGCGAAACCAACCAGATCAGGAACAAGGCGGTCGATCCGGTACAACTCGAGGCGGCGGTGTACATGCACGACATCGGGATGATGTTTCTCCCGGAGTCAACCTGGCTGAAGGTCGGCAACATGACGCCTGATGAAATCGAGGTAATGCACAATCATCCCGGCTATGCGGCGGGGATGCTGGCCCGCATGCCGGGTTGGGAGGCTGCCGCGGAAATGGTCGCCCAGCACCACGAGATGCCCGACTGCCACGGCTACCCCGAAGGACTCGGCGCCGACCGTATCTGCGACGGCGCCAAGATTCTCGCCATCGTCGACGCCTTCGAGTCGGTCATGTTGAAGCACGCCCACCGTGGCAAGAATCGCTCGGTGCTGCGGGCCATTGCGGAAGTCAATGCCTGCGACAACCAGTTCGCCAAGGAGTGGATCGAACCGTTCAACCAGGTCATCCATCGTTCGGTCAACGCATGACGCTCATCACCACCACGGAAATAGCCGATCTTGAACGTCGCTTCGGCGGCGTACGCCGTCTTTATGGAGCAGACGCTTTTCAGCGCATCCAGCGCGCCCGTGTCTGTGTCGTCGGTATTGGCGGCGTCGGCTCCTGGGCAGCGGAAGCCCTGGCCCGCTCGGCAGTCGGCCACATCACGCTGATCGACCTGGACATGATTGCCGAATCCAACGTCAACCGGCAGATCCATGCTCTGGAAGGCGAATTCGGCAAAGCCAAGACGGACGCCATGGCCGCGCGCATCCAGGAAATCAATCCAGCGTGCAAAATCGAGACGATCGAGGATTTCGTCACCCCCGACAACTTGGGCGCCATGCTCGATGGCGGCATCGACTACGTCGTCGATGCCATCGACCAGGTCCGCACCAAGGCCGCGATGATCGCCTGGTGCGTGGAAAAAGCGATCCCGATCGTCACAGCCGGCGGCGCAGGCGGCCAACTCGATCCGTCGCGCATCGAAATCGCCGATCTCTCGCGTACCGTGCAGGATCCTCTTCTGGCTAAGGTCCGCTCACGTCTACGCAAGGA
>Ga0302250_1001544_pt1 | contig 16876 bp, 7 predicted proteins | sample AAG_RA_Asp_MG_FD_193536 | JGI IMG/M metagenome (GOLD analysis project Ga0302250, IMG submission 193536) | Enriched activated sludge microbial communities from anaerobic digester in WTTP, New Holstein, Wisconsin, United States - AAG_RA_Asp | ecosystem: Engineered > Bioreactor > Anaerobic >... | reverse complement strand
CAATTCCTGTATGGGAGCGCTGGGGAAAACTATACGGTTTCGGCCAATCATAACCATTGGGCGCTGCTAAGAGAGCTAGGCGAAAGAAAACCCCTGCTTGTGGAATGCTTGCCTTCCAATGAAAGTGTGCTGCTTTCCTGGGATGTTTTTGAGCCCAGCGCTGATAGCTCTTATCTTATATACCGCAAACCCAGCTCAACCCAAAGCTGGAATCTGCTTACTCCCAATCCCATTCAGAATCTGAACTACCTGGATGATACGGCCACCAACGGCATCAGCTACGATTACCGGCTGCAGGTGGTTGCCAACAATGGTTTTCTCTCGGCTTTTTCCCCTGTTCTTTCCGCTACGCCGGTTGCCTTCAGCTTTATGTACAAACAACTGGTGGTGGACGAAACCAGGGATGGCACCGGAGCAAACATCAATCCGGACGATGCTATGGTGGACAGCTTTTACACGGCCGCCTTTGCCGGTTTGAACGGCCCTCTTCATTTCTGGGATTGTGCTACGCAGGGTTTACCCTCGCTAGCCGAACTCGGCAATTACAAAGCAGTATTATGGCATGCTGACGACTTTTCCCAAAACCTGCTACAGGATAACCTGAACAACCTCAGCGGCTACCTCCAGGGTGGGGGAAGACTACTGCTAAGCGGCTGGAAAACCGTCTCCATCCTCACTCCGGCTTTTCTGGAGCGATTCGCCGGAGACGTAAACATAGTATATGACAATAATGCCTGTCTGATTAGCGCACAACCGCATATTTTCGACCAACTTACTCCTCTTATCGTTGATCCGGCCAAAACCTTGCCTACCTGGAACGGGATGTTGCCTTATATTTATACATTTACCGGCGTTGAGCAGAGTTTTTATTCTGCCGAGATGTCTGTGGGGTCTGCTGGCAACGGAAATAGCATCGCTTTCCATCACGAAGGGCCGGGAAGACTGATCCTCTTTGGAATGCCGCTTTACTTCATGCAATTTGAGCAAGTACACAATGCGCTATTCATTCTTATGCCTTGGCTGAATCCCGAACTACCCGCCGAGGATGATCTAACTCCGGTGCGGCAAGCCAGGTTGTCAGCCTATCCAAATCCCTTCAATCCCAGCACCAAGATAAACCTCTATCAGCCCGTATCAGGCCAAGCAAAAGTGGATGTTTACAATCTGAAAGGCCAGAAAGTGCGCAGCCTGTTGAATTCCGAACTACCCCAAGGTGAATGCAAACTGAGCTTCAATGGCCTCGACTCCCATGGAAATCCCCTGGCTTCGGGCATATATCTATTGCGCTACCAGCATCCCAAGGGAGAACTGAAGAAAAAAATCAGCCTGCTAAAGTGAGCCTCCGTCAGTATGACGGAGCTACGCTCCACCCCATCCTGTTCCCATCCAATGCCCATCCTACAAATATTGGGTAAGATATGGATGGGTATGGGATTAGAAAGCCAGAAATATATTTTGACCTGCTAAGTGCTATCGCTTATGGTGAGAAACCTTTGAGGTTTTTTTTATGTCAAACCCCACTAAACAGATTAGATTTTCTAAAAAGCATCATTAAATGAGGAAACATGTTTTTCTGTCCCGTAAAGATTATTTTCGCCAGCCAGGCCTTGCAGAAAGCAAAACCAGAACTGCAGAACCTCGGCAAAAAAGCCTTCGTGGTTACCGGTAAATCCAGCGCCAAAGCGAGTGGTGCCCTTCGGGATTGCCAGCTAATACTATCTGAGTTTGGAATCGATTATGCAGTCTATGACGGCATCAGCGAAAACCCCAGCCTGGAAAGCGTCATCCAGGGCAAAGAGCTTTTCAAAGCCAGTTCCTGCGATTTCATAGTCGCAATCGGAGGTGGAAGCCCCATCGATGCCGCAAAGGCAATATCACTGGCTGCGGCAAACGATTTGCAAAAGAATGAGCTTTACGACACCCAGCGCTTCGCAAAGGCCTATCCCCTGGTGGCGATTCCCACCACTTCCGGAACCGGGAGCGAGGCCACTCAATATAGCGTTCTAACAGATTACGAAACCCGCAGAAAAGCTGGTTTTGGGCATTCTCTGGCCTTTCCAAGGCTGGCAATTCTGGACCCCGTTTACACTCTCAGCAGCCCGTCAAACGTCACTCTGAATACCGCTCTCGACGCCCTGAGCCACCTTTTGGAAGGCATCTACAGCAAGCTGCGTACTCCCCTTGTGTTGCCCCTGATTTACAAGGGCATTGCCAACCTGATGGAATACCTCCCCCTGGTTTTGAACGAACCGGACAACCTTCTGGCCAGAGAAAAGCTGATGCAAGCCTCTCTGTATGGCGGAATGGTGATCGCCCAGGGCAGCACAACCTTGCAGCACTCGGCAGGATATCCATTAACCACAGACTATGGCGTTCCGCATGGCCTGGCCAATGCCATGGTTATGGAAGCGGTGATGGAGCTATATTATCCTGCCATTGGCAGCGATCTGGAAAGCCTGTTCAGCGCAGTTAATACAACCCGCAAAGGGTTTCTGACCTGGCTGAACAGCCTTCCCTTCCCAAAAACCCTGCCTCTTTCGGACGCCTTTATCGTTGAGGCCATACCCCAGATCATGGCCAGTCGCAACATGGCTCTCAATCCTTTCCCCGTCAGCGAATATCAGGTTCGCTTGATTTTGGAAAAAGTAAGGACGCACTGATGAAACCAAAAGAATTTAATGCCGAACGTACCCGCCTAACCGAGCTTGCCCTCGACAAGGCCAATCTGAACGTGAAACGCTTTTATTCCTTTGATCACGCCGCCTATGCCGAAGCTGCACTGAGCGCAAGAACAAAAGAACTGCTGGGCCTGGTTGCTTCCCTGGTGCTGCGTTGCGACGATTGCATCCGCTATCACCTGGGTCAATGCAAAGCTTTGCAGATAAGCGATGCAGAATTACAGGAAACCTTTGCCATAGCTCTTCTGGTAGGCGGCTCCATAGTTATTCCTCACCACCGCAGGGCAATAGAGTATTGGGAAGCCTTGAAAGAAGAAGTGTAATGGGACACAAGCTTTACTTGATCGACGGTTCCGCCTTGCTTTACAGAGCGCACTTTGCCTTTATCAAAAATCCTCTGATAAACAGCAAAAGAATGAACATCAGCGCGATTTATGGAGTGATAAACTCCTTCATGCACCTGCTGGAAATCACCCAGGCCAGCCATCTCGCCATCGCCTTTGACCGTAAGCCGCCCACTTTTAGGCACAATATTTACGAAGCTTACAAGGCAAATCGGCCTCCCATGCCTGATGATCTGATAGCCCAAATCGAGCCGGTTCACGAGTTTTTCAGCTTAATTGGCTTGCCTGAGCTTGGCAAAGATGGCTTCGAAGCCGATGACATCCTGGGAACCCTGGCAAACCGCTTCCAAAACGAGGCAGAAATCGTTCTGGTAACGAGCGACAAAGACTATTGCCAATTGGTGAACGAGCGCACCAGCCTGCTCGATCCCATGAAGGACATCAGGCTTGATTCCCAGGCAGTGTACCATAAATACGGAGTCTGGCCGCAGCAGTTTGTGGATTACCTGGCCCTGGTGGGTGATTCATCTGACAACATCCCAGGCGTCAAAAGCATAGGAGCCAAAACCGCCGAAGCACTCCTGCAGGAATATCAAAGCCTGGACGGAATCTACGCCAATCTGGATAAGATAAAATCCCGCTTTGCCGAAAAACTGAAAGAAGAAAAGAAGAATGCCTATCTTTCACAGCAACTGGCAACCATAGATATTTCAGTTCCCCTCTCCGTTTCTGAGCTTAGCGATTTGCAGTTCGATCCAGGAAATCTAAGAGCTGCCCTGCCTCTGCTGATCGAGCATGAAATCAGCTCGCTACGCCGCAAGATAGAACAGAAGTATCCTTTGCAGCAAAGCCCTTCCCTAGCTAACGAATATCAGGATGATATCTTTGCAGAGCCGGAAAAACCTGAGCCAGAGAAGCTGAGCGAACAACAGCAAACTGAGTTTGAAGCTGTTCTGGTGGACAAGCTGGGATTTGTTGGCTTGCTGAATGAGATAAAAAGAAGCGAAATGATTAGCATCGACACTGAAACCGATGCGCTTGATCCCATGCAGGCAAACCTGGTGGGGATATCTCTTTGCATGGCCGGCGATAAAGCCTATTATCTTCCTTTGGGACATCAACTAAGCGACAATCTTCCTTTAAAGGAAGTGCTGCGCCACCTGGAATCAGCACTTGCTGGAAAACATCTTCTGGGGCATAATTTGAAGTACGATCTCTGTGTTTTAGGCAGGCATGGGCTGAAGCTGGAGAACCCCATCTTCGATACCATGCTGGCAGCTTATGTGCTGGATCCAGGCATCAATTCCTATTCCCTGGACGCCTGTGCCCTGCGCGAACTGAATCACGCAATGATACCTATCACCGAACTGATTGGAAAAGGGAAAAGCCAGATCAGCTTTGATTTGGTGGATACCGGGAAGGCTTGTGTTTACGCTGCTGAAGATGCCTGGGCGGTTTGGCAGCTTTATCCGATTTATCGTAGGAAAATCGACTTCAGCCCCATGGCCAACCTTTACGACAACATAGAATTACCGCTGATCAGGGTGTTGCAGAAGATGGAGGAAAACGGGGTCGCAATCGATACCAGCATCCTGAGCGATATCTCGCATCTGATCAATCTGGAGCTAAAGAAACTGATCGATGCCATCTATCAGTATGCAGGATATGAATTTAACCTGAACTCCACACAACAGCTCGCCAAGCTGCTCTTCGAGGAGAAAGGCCTGCCCAACCGCAAAAAGACCAAAACCGGTTTTTCCACTGACAACAGCGTGCTGGAAGAGCTTTCTGAAGATTATGAGATCGCAGCTCAGCTAATCCAATATCGCCAGCTTAGCAAGCTGCAGTCAACCTATGTAAGCGCTCTGCCAAAGATGCTGAATCCGCTTACGAACCGCATCCATTCTTCCTTCAATCAAACTGTGGCTTCCACGGGCCGGCTTTCCTCCACAAATCCTAATCTGCAGAATATCCCAGTTCGTACCGAATTGGGACGTGAAATACGCAAAGCCTTCTGTGCGCGGGACTCACAGCACCTGATTATGGCAGCGGATTATTCGCAGATCGAGCTGAGACTCCTGGCTTTGATGAGCAGGGACGAGCTATTGATCGAGGCTTTCCGCAATAATCAGGATATTCACAAACGAACTGCCGCCAGAATCTATTCGGTTGCTCTGGATGAGGTTAGCAGCGATCAACGCCGGGCTGCCAAAACCATCAACTTCGGAATTCTATATGGGATGGGACAGCGCAAACTTTCACGAGAACTGGGGATCAGTCTTAGCGAAGCAAAAGCCATCATCGAAAGCTATTTCGCCCAATTTCCTTCTATCCGCACTTACATCAATAGCTGCATCCAAAAAGCGCACCAGGAGCACTACTGCGAAACTCTTTTTGGCCGAAGACTATATCTGCCAAATATCACCAGCAAGAACCAGGGACTGAAAAGCGAGGCTGAGCGGGTATCGGTAAACATGCCCATTCAGGGCAGCGCAGCAGACATCATAAAAATTGCCATGCTCAACATCCACCAGCTAATCAACAAACGCGATGACCTCAGAATGATCCTGCAGGTACACGACGAACTGGTGTTCGAGGTGCACAAATCCACCTTGGATGAGGCCAGAAGCCTGGTGCAAGGCTGCATGGAAAACGCTTTACCGGAGATCTGGCGCAACGTGGTGCAGCTGAAGACAGACCTGGGAACAGGCCAAAACTGGTTTGAGGCGCATTGAGAAGGCAAAGCGGTCAGAAGGTTCCTAATCCAGTTACATCACTTTCCAGATCTCTTTGGCATAGCCTTTGATAGTTTCATCGGAAGAGAAACGCCCCATTGCAGCAATATTGGCCAGCGACATGGCGTTCCAAACAGCCTTGTTCTGATAGGTTTTGGCCGCTTCCGAGCAAACCCTCAGGTAATCAGGCAAATCGGCAATCAGGCAGTAGAAGTCGCCTTGGTGCAGCAGCAGATCGAGCAAGGGAGTAAATAATCCCGGGCTTAGGGGGCAGAGTTCGTCGGACTGAATAAAATCGAAGATATCCTTCAAGGCCTGGTTGCTGTGCATCAGCTCGTAGGGATGGTAGCCGTTTGCCTTCAGGTGTTCCACTTCCGCGGCAGTCATGCCGAAGAGGAAGAAATTTTCTGCGCCGCAGGCTTCCCGCATTTCGATATTAGCCCCATCCAGGGTTCCAATCGTGAGTGCTCCATTCAGGGCAAACTTCATGTTTCCGGTTCCCGAAGCTTCGGTACCTGCCGTTGAAATCTGTTTGGAGATTTCCGCAGCTGGCATGATTCGCTCGGCCAGGGTGACCCGGTAGTTTGGCAAAAAGATCACGGCCAGCTTTTCGGAAAGCTGCTTATCGTGCTCGATGTAAGCTCCCAAAGCGTTTATAAAGCGGATTATCAGCTTGGCGGCATAATAACCGGGAGCTGCTTTGCCGGCAAAGAAGAAACTTTGGGGATACACCTCTTCACCCCTTCTGAGCTTCAAAATCAGATGGATAACACCCAGGGCGTTAAGCAATTGTCGTTTATATTCATGGATGCGCTTGGCCTGAAAATCGAAAATGCTGTCCGGATTCAACTTACGCTTGTGGGTAGCGGCAATGTAGCTGCAGAAATCCAGCTTGTTCTGCTGCTTCACCTCTGCCAGGTCTTCCAGGAAAGTGGTATCATGCTGGTAGGAAATAAGCTTATCCAGTAAAAGAAGATCGTTTTGCCAGGCGGGACCGATTGCTTTGGTGATCAAATCTGTAAGCCGGGGATTGCAGAGTAACAGCCAGCGGCGGGGAGTGATGCCATTGGTTTTATTGTTGAATCTCTGTGGATAGAGACCATAGAATTCTTTAAACACATGCGTTTTAAGCAATTCCGAATGTAATTGCGATACTCCATTCACACTATGCGAGCCCAATATCGCCAGATTCGCCATCCTGACGCTTTTCACCGGTTCCTCTTCGATGATCGACACCTTTCTCAAAAAGTCTTCATTCTGATGTGGTTCCAAGCGCAAGGAACTCAGAAAGCGGTGGTTAATTTCGTAGATTATCTGCAGATGACGGGGAAGCACCTGTTCAAAGAGACTTAATTGCCATTTTTCCAGGGCTTCCGGCATTATCGTATGGTTTGTATAGGCCAGGCAGGCTTGAGTAATCTCCCAAGCCTTCTCCCAGGCCAGATTCTTTTCATCCACCATCAAACGCATCATTTCTGCTACAGCGATGGCGGGGTGGGTATCGTTCATCTGAATGGCGGCTTTTTGGGGCAGGTTGTGCAGATCATTGTCTTTTTTGAAGAAGCGGCGCAGAATATCCTGCAAAGTAGCGCAGACGAAGAAGTATTCTTGCTTCAAACGCAATTCCTTGCCCTGCATCTTGTTATCCTTCGGATACAACACTTTGGAGATCATCTCGCCATGGTTTTTATCTGCCACTGCTTGCACGTAATCTCCTTCGTTGAAATAGCTAAGGTCAAAATCCCGGCTGCTCTTGGCGCTCCAAAGTCTCAGGGTATTCACATAGTTGTTTTGAAAGCCGGGAATCAGGTAGTCGTAGGCCATGGCCATCACCGTTTCGCCGGGAATCCATTGGCTGTGTTTATGTCCGTCCGCATCCATCACTTCTTTGGCATAACCGCCAAACTGAACCGGAAACAGCCTTTCGGGATGTGCAGTTTCCCAGATTGAACCGTAGCGAAGCCAGTTGTCGGGTGTTTCTATCTGCTCGCCATTTTTGATATGTTGAAAAAAGATGCCATATTCATAGCGGATACCATAGCCAAAAGCGGGAATCTGCAACGTGGCCAGAGAATCCAGAAAACAGGCTGCCAGGCGTCCCAAGCCGCCGTTTCCCAGACCTGCGTCCCATTCCAACTCGCTCAGCAAGCTTAGGTCATAGCCCATTTCTTCCAGAGCCTTGGCGCTTTGTTTGCTCAAATCCAGATTCAGAATGGCATTGCCAAGGCTGCGTCCGATCAAATATTCCAGAGACAGATAATACACTCTCTTGCGCTGAGCTGCATATTCTTTGGGCTGGGTTTTCAGCCATCTGTCCAGCAGAATGTCCTTTACGGCGGCGGCAAAGCTGAGATAGCAATCCATCGGTGAAGCGGAAAACTGGTCTTTGCCCTGTGAGTATTTAAGATGGTAAATAAAGCGGGAAACAATGTCTTCGGCACTGTCCTTAATCTCGGTGCGGGAAATCTTCTCTATGAACGAGTCCTTCATCGTATCCTCCCCAGACTTGTTTATAGGAATAGTTTAATCAATTGGCACACAAAAACAAACGAGCCCTTAAACACGAGATAAATCTGAGAGGAGGGATGTTGTTCCGTCCCTAAAACCAAGTCCAAATCCCGGATGATTGCCTGTCCAGGAGAGCTATCCTTTTTCATATGCTATTCTTACCCTATATTTATAGGATGGGTAAAGGATGGGAACAGGATGGGACCCCCTGGTAGCTCTGTCATCCTGACGGAGTATCCCAGGCTAAGGGTTGTCCACGGTGAAGCTGAACTGCTTAAATCACACCATCTGCAGGTATCTGCCATACTCGTGTTCGGCAGCAGGCATTAGCTGCGCTTCCAGTCCCAAGGTACTCACGAAGCCGCCAAGTAGCTGCAAAGCCGGATACTCGGTATAAAAATGCCCAGCGTCGATAAGCGGAATGCGGCTATCCAAAAATGTGTGGTAAGTGATATCTCCGCTTATAAATACATCGGCTTTCGAGGCGATTGAGGCCACCAAACTCCCTCCCGAGCCGCCACAAATAGCAATTCGCCGTACTGGCGAGTCCAAAGCCATCCCAGCCGTCCATAACTTGGTGTGCGGACAGGCCAAACGCTCCTTCACCAACGCGGCAACCTGCTGCAGGCTAAGATCCCCGTCGATACTGCAAATCAGGCCCAAACCATAAGCGGGATTGGAATTGGCAATCGGATAGTGCTGCAGGGAAGGAGTTTGATAAGGATGAGCCGCTTGAATGGCCTTGATTACGCCGTTCAAACGAAAGGAATCGCAGTTAAACTCCAGTTCCGTCTCTTCCACATAGCCGTTCTGCGGTTTTGTGACAAAGGGTCTTGCGCCCTCTCCGGCTTCAAAATAGCCCTGCACAGCATGCCTGGTTCCGCAGTTGTGGTAGTTGCCTGTCTTCCCCGCTCCCGCTTCCCAGGCTGCCTGGCAGATCCTGTCCTCATAACCCGTCGGGCAATATACGGATATATGGTGGTAAGTAGCCCCGGTTTCTTCGCTAAAGACACTCAGTACCTCCAGCCCCAGCTGCCTGGCCAGAGCGTGATTCACCCCGTTTTCAGCCACGTCAAAATTTGTATGAAGGCTGATAACCGCTACCTGTGCCTGAATCAAACGGATCAGGATTGGATCGGTAATGCCCTTCAAAGCGCGGAAGATAAGGGGATGATGGCTGAGGATGAGTTGGCACCCAGCTTTGATCGCCGCCTCCACTGCAGTTTGCGTAACATCCAGCGTGATATAAACTTTACTTACCTCCCAGTCTCTCCGGCCCAGCAGCAAACCCACATTGTCCCAATTCAACCCCAGTCCCAACGGAGCAAAACCTTCGATTCTTTGCATGATCTCTTGTATTTTCATTTTCTTTTTTCCTTTTAGCTGTGTTTTCTTTGTCTTTCTTCAAACAGGGAATAGACTACCGGGATAACCACCAAAGTAATCAAAGTGGAGCTCAGCATGCCTCCCACCACAGCTCTTGCCAGGGGAGCCTGGGTTTCCCCCCCCTCTCCAAGACCGATAGCCATCGGCAAGAGCCCCAAAACTGTGGAAAGGGCGGTCATCAAGATTGGACGCATCCTGCGTCTGCCAGCCTCTTCAATCGCCTTACGCGCCGGCAGCCTGTCCTCCCGGCGAATGTGATTAGCCGTATCTACAAGTAAAATTGCATTATTCACTACAATCCCGGCCAGCATTATAATCCCGATGTAGCTTTGAATATTAAAGGTGGTATTGGTTAGCAACAGGACAAGAGTGATCCCGATCAAAGCCAGAGGCACGGAAAACATAACTATAAATGGGTCCAGAAGTGATTCAAACAGGCTGGCCATCACCATATAGATAAGCACTAAGGCCAGAATGAACCCAAACATCAGTTCCCTGAAGCTTTCCTGCTGTTCCTTGTAGTCGCCCACTATTTCCACGCTGAAGCCCAGGGGAACCGGAATTCTGGCGAGCTCAGCCTGGATGTCCTCGATCACAGCGCTGAGTTTGCGTCCGCTGAGATTGGCCGAAACATCGATCATCCTTTCCTGATTAACCCTCTCAATTATGGTGGAGCTTTGGCTGCTTTCCACGCTAACCACGTTTCGCAGCACCACCGTGGAGCCCGAAGATGTGCTGAGCGGCAGGTCGAGAATCTGCTCCAGGGGCAAGAGATCGGCATCTTTTACCCTCACCAACAGGGGATATTCCTTGCCGTGTTCGCTGAAATCCCCCGCTTGGGAACCGGACAGCACGGTTTCCAGAGCAGCGGTAATCTGCTGAACCGTTAGGCCCAGTTCTTCGGCTTTGCGGCGATCGATTTTAACCAGGTCTTCCGGGGCTCCAGCCGTGCGGCTAAGATTGGCATCCGTGATGCCCGGCACGTTCTCCACGGCTTTTCTGATCTGGTCAGCCAGCTTGTAGGCCAGGTCTGTTTCGTGTCCGCGCACTTGGATTTCTATCCTTCCTCCGCCCCCTCCCATAATGCGGCTAAGCTGGTTGTTTGTGGCGGTGCGAACTCTGGCGCGAACTCCGGGAATCTTGCTTACCAAAGGCCGGATCGCCTGAGCTATCTCCTCATCGCTACGTTTACGCTGGCTTTTCGAGAGAAGGCTGATGCGCAGGGAAGCGGTATTCGAAGAGCTGGCTCCCCAACCGCCCCCGCCCACGTTGGCAATAATGTTTGTAATCTCAGGAATGGCTTTGCTGATACGGCTCTCCACCAGCCTGGTCTTGACATCCACCACGTCCAGTTTGGTTCCTGCCTCCATATCCAGGCTCACCCTTATCTCACCTTCGTCGGCTACAGGCATAAGCTCGGAATCGATGAATTTCATCAGGACAATCGCAAGAATCAGTATTCCCACCGCAATCAGCACTGTTCGGCCGCGATTATTCAGAGCTGTATGAAGGATTGCATTATAACGTTTTTCTATGCCCTTTAGAACTGAACCGATACCATGATATATCTTGAAAACATGCCTGCCTTTATCCTCAGCTTCATCTGAGCTGAGGGAAAGAAGCTTGCTGGAAAGCATCGGAACCAAGGTTAAAGCAGTTGCCAAGGAACAGAGTAGAGAAAAAACAACCACTACCGCCAGTTGCCGAAACATGATCCCCGTCATCCCACGCATGAACAGCAGGGGCAAAAACACCACCACGGAGGTTAAAGTGCTGGCAATAATCGGTTGGATCACCTCATCCGCGCCAATCACCGCTGCTTCTTTATGACCTTTACCCAGCTCACGATGCCGGAAAATGTTTTCCAAAACCACTATGGAATTGTCCAAAAGCTGCCCTACCCCCAAGGCCAGGGCTCCCAGGGTCATCAGATTTAGGGTGAAGCCATTGAAGTAAAGCAGCCCAAAGGTTGCCATGATAGAAATCGGGATGGCAGTGGAAATTACCGCAGTGCTTTTCAGATTGCGTAAAAAAACCAATAGGATCAGCACTGCCAGAATCCCACCCAGCAAAGCTGACTGCGTTACGTTGTTGATCGCCTGCTTGATGAATACGGAGCTGTCCATCAGCGGAACGATATGTATCTGCGGCATGCTGCGATTGATATTGGCTATCTCTTCGCGCACGTTTTGCGCCACTTGCACGGTGTTTGTGCCACTCTGTTTGTTAACGGAGATCTGGATTCCGGGCTGGCCATTGATGCGCACTAATCGGGTTACCTTGCTGGAAGCATCCTCTATCTCAGCTATGTCTTTCAGGGTTATGGGGGTTCCTCCGCGGTTCAGAACGATGGTTCGTCTCAATTCCTCCAGGTTTTCAAACACTCCCGGGACGCGCACAGTTATCTGATAGTTTCCCCGGTAAACATTGCCTGCCGGCTGATTGACATTGGCAGCCTTGATGCGGCTGATCACCTGCTCCATGGGGACTTTCAGAGCGCTCAGCTTGATGGGGTCGAGGTTGATGTGCACTTCCCTGGTAAGGCCACCCATGATGTTTACACTGGCCACACCCTCCACTCTTTCGAGGCGGTAGCTGATCTGCTCGTCTATGATGCGCCGCAAGGTGAGAGCTTCCAGATTGCTGGTAACTCCCATCATCAAAACAGGTGTTGCAGCCAGGTCAAACTTGCGCAGGGAAGGCCTGTTTGCACCATCTGGCAAACGTGATATAATCCTGTCCAAGCGGTCGCGAATGTCGTTTGAGGCGGCATCGAGATCAGTTCCCCACACGAAACTGACCTGTACGTTGCTATTGCCTTCCGAACTTTGGGATGTGATCTCGTCAACTCCTGGAACTGCGCTTACCGCCTCCTCAATCGGACGGGTAACCAGTTCCTCCATCGAAAGCGGGCTGGCCTTGGCATAGCTGGTACTGATGCTGATCGTGGGGGATGTGATATCTGGCATCAGATCGATAGGCAACCTCGTTAAAGCGACCGCGCCCAGGATAATCACGATCAGGGAAACCATAATGGTAAAAATGGGACGGTCTACGGCGATCCTGGCTATCTTCATGCCTTGCTTCTCCGGGGTTTTTTCCCCTGATCATCTCCTGGTAAGGAAACCTTTTTGCCGTCCTCCAGCATATCCTGGCCCAGGGTTACCACCTCTCCATAAAGCTCTGGTGCCTGTACTTCCACATATTCGCGGGTTACTATCCCCTTCTGGATTGCGATAAAACTGACCGTTTGATCTGCATTTACCAGGAAAACACCCTCTTCGTCGTGATATTTATAGAGGGCAGCGGAAGGAATGGCCAGGACGTTTTTGTGGGTGGAAAAATCTACTTCTACCCGCGCAAACATCCCCGGTTTCAACTTCAGGGCGGGATTGGGCACTTCGATTTCCACCCTTGCCTGACGGCTTGTTTCGTCCAATTGCGGAGCCAGGCGCGCCACCTTTCCAGGAAAGCTGAGTTCCTTCCAGGTATCAGTGCTAAGCTTTGCGCTCTGCCCTATCTTCAGTCTGGCATAATCCTTTTCGATCACTGGAACCACGGCGATCAGAGTATTGATCTCCAATACAGAGACAATGGGAGATCCGGGATTCAGCATTGCGCCTTCGTCCACGAATTTTTCTCCGATTACCCTCGTGTTGCTGCCGCCAGCCCAGTCAGCCTTGATTCTGGTATAAGAAAGCTGTACCTCTGCCGCCTGCAAAGCTGCCAGCGCACTCTGCAAACTGGCCTGAGCCACATTGTGCTTGGCTTTATTGGCTATAAAGAGACTGTTTGTGAGATTGAATTCACTTTGGGAAATGAAGTTTTTGGCCAAAAGCTCCCTCTGATCTTCCAGGTTTTGAGTGGATTGAGAGAGGGCATCCTGAGTCTGTTCCTCCGTAGCTCTGGCCATGGCTACAGCTGCCCTGGCTTTTTCCAGTTCCTGAACGTAAAGACGATCGTCCAACTCGGCGATCAGCGAACCCTTACTTACCGTTTGCCCTATATGCACGTATAGCCTGGTAAGCTGACTAGACACCTTTGGCGCAACCAGATAGCTGCTTCTGGCTGCCAGGGAACCGCTGTATTCCCCTGTTTCGATCAGGTCCATACGTAGAATTTTACCCGTTTCTACTGCCACCGCGGCAGAACCTCTGCCACTCCGGCCGTTTCCAGCAGTATCTTTTTCTTTCCCTTGTTTACTATAGATACGCCAGCCAACTGCAGCAGCCAGCACTATCAGGACTATCCAGAGCCATTTGTGTTTCATATATGTTATACTTCCTTAGGGTTATTACCTTCCTCAGCTGGCAACCAACCGCATCTAAGCCGGAAGGCAATTCGAATGTACAGCCTGCTCAGGTCAAGAAAAATTAACGAATCCGACCGATAGGAGACATACCTGAAGCAGCAGCTTTTGTTTTAGCCAGGCAATCGGGCAAAGCGATCTTGCTTGACACAAAGGCAGGGCTTCCAGCTTATGCACTCAGCAATGCTTTCTGCCGTTAAAGGGTGCGGAGTAGCTACTATAATTACAATGAGTGTATGGAGATAACTTATGACCTCAAAGATTTCGACAAGCATCACATTTCTTATGATGCTCATTTTCCTGGGTCTGGCCTCAGGCTTGTATGCCCTGCCACTTTCCGGAACCTACAGCGTAGGCGGAGCAGGAGCCGATTTTCCCTCTTTACAAACTGCCTTGAATCAACTGAACAGCGAAGGCCAGTCCGCCTCGGTACGTTTCGACCTAAACGCTGGTACTTACGAAGGTCCCTTTCTCGTCAGTCGTCCCAGTAGCGAACATGACCTGATCATCACGGCCTATGGCGATGCGGAAGTAAACCTGGTAAATCCCTACTCAAGTTCAGAAAATAACTATATCCTGAAGATTAACAACAATTCCAAAATTCTAATCAGCAAACTGAAGTTCCAGCCAAGCGGAACTTATGCGCGCTGTATCGCAGTTCATGGCAATAGCGACGAAATAAGATTTCAAAACAACGTTTTTCAGGGAGCCGTAGCCAACACCAGTTGGAACAACGAGGCCATCTCCTTTTTTCCCGACGGCAGCAGCGATTCAGACGACATCAGCTTTGAGCTGAACAGCTTCGTAGGAGGCGGTAACCACATCTATAGCTATCCCAATAGCAGCCTGACCCTGCAATCAAACTGGACATTCTGGGCTAATGCCCATACGGGTGGCAGCGGAGCGATTTACCTGAAACAGGTGAGCGGCATCAGCATTCTGGCAGCCTTGATAAACGACAGTACAAGCGGAATAATCCTGGACCAATGCGGTGGCAATCTGGAAATCCAGCGTTGCAACGTTTTGGCCAGAACCATAGGGATTAGCTTGGTAAACAGCAATTTCACTGCCTCCTCCACTCCCCAGATCTTCAACAACCTTGTCAAAATGAACGGCTACAACGCATATAACCCAAATTACGACAGCGATGCCTATGCGATTAGCGTCAATGGAGTATCAAACCTGTTTCTGGCTCATAACTCCGTGGACAACATGTCTCAAACTGCGGCTTCCACTTCCCTCGGTCTTTCCGGCACAAACCTGGTGGCAAAAAACAACAATCTGCTGGCCAGCGGATCAGGCATTGCGCTGTATCTCTATAGCGCTTCCTCGGCCACTCTGGAGCATAACAACCTCTTCAGCAAACATCTCTCTCTGGCCAAAATCGGCAATACCTATTATAAATCTCTGGCTGAGTATACTCTGGTCGCCGGGGGAACCAACTACAGTATCGACCCGCTTTTCGACGACCAACTGAAAACCCTCAGTCCCTGGCTGGACAATCTGGGTCTGCCTTGCGGAACCACCAACGACTATCATAATCTCCCCCGCGATCCGGATACGCCTGATATCGGAGCGCACGAATATAGCAGCGATCCTGCAAATACACCCTTCAGCGGTACCCTCAGCGTAGGGCAAAACCAGGACTATCCCACTCTTTCGGGGCTCTTTGACGTGCTCAGCCTGAGAGGGATAAACGGCGACCTGATGATCGAGCTCAGCGACAGCCTTTACACAGAGCAGATCAGCATCACGGCCATTCCAGGCAGCAGCGATCACAGCATCGTGATCAAGCCCCAAAGCAGAACCCAGGCTACTCTGCGGTTTTCTGGGCAAACAGTGGCCGATAACTATCTGCTGAAGCTCCAACGTTCCAGCCTGCTAAGCTTTCAGAACCTCAGATTCGAAACCCTGTCTTCCGTTTACAGCAATCTGATCGTTTTTGAAGGATATAACTACTATCCCCGCTTTCTCTTCTGCGAATTCAACGCTCCTGCCAATGCTTCAGGATACAGCATCGTAACCCCCTATGGTTCGCAAACTCCGTATCTGGACGTCCTGGCCAGCGTATTCAATGGCAATAATACCGGGGTTTACCATTATGGAGCTAACAGCACTTTTGGCAGCAATTCCTTCCACGGCCAGGGAACCGGCCTTTCCCTTTATCAAAGCGATTCCTGCAGCATTGCCGGAAACGGCTTTCTGGATTGCAGCGCTTATTCCATTCAGATAAACGGAGGCAAAAACCTCAGCATCCTCAGAAACTCCAGCCAGGGCAGTTCAACCGGCATTTATGTATCCAACCTCGAACTGAACGGCAACCAACGAAATCTGATCGCCAATAACGCCGTAAAGGTTAGTGGCGGAAACATGCGATATGGGATTTCCCTGGGCGGCAGCGGCATCAACCTGATTAACAACAGCTTTTGGGTAACCGGCACTCACAGCTTTGGCCTGTATTGCTATCAGCCGGGTTCGAATCTGGACATCGTGAACAACATCTTTGTTTCCGAGCAGGCCCATGCCGTGGAATTCACATATTTCAGCTATGCGGCCGACCGGGTGATCGATTATAATTGCTACTCAAGTCCCGCTAACTACCTGGCTCGTTTCGGCAGCTACTATATGTCCCTGGCAGAGCTGCAAGCAGCCCTTCCGGAGCACAATCAGCACAGCATCAGCTATAATCCTCTGTTAAGCGCAGACCTGCACACCCAAAGCCCCTGGCTGCGCAGAGCCGGCATTTTCCGCAGCGAAATCAGCACGGACATGGACAATGAACCCCGGGGAGAATACTTTGACATTGGAGCCGATCAACAGACCGGAGAATATGGCTTTACTCCTTTAAGCGGAACCTACAATATCGGTCTGGGCGGCCAATACCCTACCTTGCAAGATTTCCTCAGCGAGCTGAAC
>Ga0302250_1001541_pt1 | contig 16906 bp, 14 predicted proteins | sample AAG_RA_Asp_MG_FD_193536 | JGI IMG/M metagenome (GOLD analysis project Ga0302250, IMG submission 193536) | Enriched activated sludge microbial communities from anaerobic digester in WTTP, New Holstein, Wisconsin, United States - AAG_RA_Asp | ecosystem: Engineered > Bioreactor > Anaerobic >... | reverse complement strand
CTTACCTTGCATTTGCTTCTATGCTTCTTGCAGGTATTGATGGTATCAACAACAAAACTGAGCCTGTTGGACCAATGGATGAAGACTTATTTGAATTGACACTGGATGAAATTAGAGAAAAAGGTATTAACCAAATGCCTCACACTCTAAGAGGATCACTTGAAGCACTTATTCGTGACAATGAGTACCTTAAACCAGTTATGACAAAAGAGTTTATTGATACATACCAACACTACAAATTTGAAACTCAAGTTTGGCCAGATGAGGCTAGACCAACAGCGTTTGAATTCAAAACTGTATTCTCTTGCTAGTCTAATCTTTTAAAAGATGATTGAAGGGGTGAGGGGCGAAAGCTCTTCACCCCTTTTTTTATTTCTAAACGCTTTTTAAGCAAAGCTTAAAAGCTACACTGCTCTATGCCAAGGCAGAATAAAAATTAACAAGACTTGAAAAACTCCGCACTACAACGTACTACGAAGCTTTCCCTTACTTCATTAGAATATCAACCCACCCTCTTCTTTGAGTTGCTTTGTATTGGTTTTAGGAAATGGAGAGACATCTGTAAAGAACTCTGTTGTGCCATCTACTTTACGCGCATTGACACCTTCTGGCATTTTAAATTCACGTGTTGTTTCTGGATGCAATTCTACATACTTTGTCATAAAATGTTTAAAGGCTGGTGCCGCTGCACGTCCACCTGTTTCACCTTTTTTGAGTGGTGTATTGTTGTCATTTCCATACCATGTAATGACTTCGATATCAGGAGAAAAACCACAGAACCATACATCCACACTGCTATTGGTTGTACCTGTTTTACCAGCTATCTCAATGCCCGGAACTTGAGCATTTCGTCCTGTTCCTCTCTTAACAACCTCTTTCATCATATCAATCATTAAATAACTCTGTTTTGGAGAAGTAATGGTTTGAGTTTTTGCTTCATACACTTTTTCAACACCTTGACGATTGATCACTTTTCTGACCAATAGAGGATCCGTTCTTACTCCATAATTTGGGAACATAGAGTAAAAGCTACTGTACTCAAGTGGTGAAACACCAAAACTTCCAAGCGCTATAGAAAGATCCATCGTCAGACTTTTAAATCCATCTTTTTTAAGCTCTTTATAGACAGTATCGAGCCCTAGGAGTGATAAAAGGTTGATGGTGGCAAGGTTACGTGAATGCACTAGTGCTTCTTTGAGTGTAATCAAACCTTCAAAGTCATTTTCATAGTTTTTTGGTGTCCATGTCTCATCCGTTTCACTATTGACATATGTTCGTGAGATATCTGGAATTTCTGAGAGTGGCGAATACCCCCAATCTAAAGCTTTTTGATACAAGAAAGGTTTAAAACTCGAACCTGGTTGGCGTTTACTTTGCGTTGCTCTATTAAAACTACTTTTTGCATAATCCACACCGCCGACAAGGGCTAAAACATTGCCAGTGCCATTCTCCATAACGACCATCGCACCATTGAGTTCACTGCTATTGACATCTTTTCCAAGACGAGATACCATACCTTTATATCCAACATTGAGTGATTCATGCGCTAATTGTTGGAGCTTAAGGTCGATGCTAAGATAAATTTTATATCCACCTTTTTTGATGTCTTCATATTCTGCCCCTAAACTCTTAATGGCTTCATCCACAACATACGGTGCTTTATTGCGTGTTAGTGTCTCATCATACACCATAGGATGTTCTAGCGTTGCTTTTGTGTATTCTGCTTCACTAATCCAACCCAGTGTATAAAGACGATTGACAACTTGATTTGCTCTGCTTAAAGAAAGATCCATATGGCGTGTTGGATCATATGAGCTTGGCGCTTTTGGAAGACCTACAAGCATCGCAATTTCTTTAATGGTTAACGCATCCAATGTTTTGTTGAAATACCCTTGTGCTGCGGTCTTAATTCCATAATACCCATGCCCAAAATAGACATGGTTGAAATAACGCTCTAAAATTTGCTCTTTGGTTAGCGATGACTCCACCGTATACGCTAAAATCGCTTCATTGAGTTTACGAGTTAATGTTTTTTGACGCGTTAAAACGGTATTTTTAATAAGCTGTTGAGTGATAGTACTTGCACCCTCCACCATTTTCATCGCATGAATATCTTTAATAAGTGCTCTAAAAATAGCTTCAATGTTAATTCCATTGTGCTCGAAAAATGAAGTATCTTCAGTTGCGATTAATGCTTCGATAACACGCGCAGGAATATCTTTAAAATCAACATAAAGTCTGTTTTCATCATCAAAAAGATTGGCAACCAATTCACCATTTCTATCGTAAATTTGTGTAGTTAATTTGGGTGTATAATCAATAATTTTATAAGCATCAAAACGAATTTGCGCGTACAAAAAGATAATTGCCATCAATACTGCAAAACCGAGCATTGTTAAAATAGTCATAATATATTTCACGTTCTAAAACTCCTTTGTCTAAATCCAGACTCCAAAAGCTGTTTTGTATATGCTTCTTTGGGGTCATTTAAAATTGTTTTGGTTAAACCAGCTTCAATGATTTTACCACTTTTAATAATGCCTACCTCTTCGCATAAATGCTCGATGGTTCCAATATCGTGTGTTACAAATAAAAGATCAAATCCACACTCTTTTTGTAATGTGTTAATTAAATCCAGTACTGTTGTTTTACTCTCTTCATCCAGCGCTGTTGTAGGCTCATCCAATAACAACAAACGTGGCTCAATCGACAATGCCATCGCTATGATAAGACGCTGTAATTGCCCACCGCTTAGCTCAGAAGGAAAGCGGTCTAAAAAATCAATCTCTAAGTCCACCATACGCAAGTACTTTTGTGCTTGCTCTCGTGGCGCCATAAATTGTTTTTCTATTTTAGTAAGTGGCGAGAGTGCTGTAAACGGATTTTGTGGTACAAATGCGATGCTTTGCCCTCGTTTTAGAGCATAAGAAGCATCATACTCTAACAATGAATAGAGTTCTTGAGGTAACATTCCCAACAATGCTTTCAGTGTTAAACTTTTACCACTTCCACTCTCACCAATAAGCGCAAATGACTTCTCAAAAGAAAAAGCAACATCAACCAATGTTTTTTCTTTACTTTTAATCAGAAGTTGTTTACACGAAAAACTCAAAAGTTCTCCTTTTGAATCAGATGGCATAATGTTTCTAACGCTTCTGTGCTCTCACCTAACCTTGGGATAAGCCTCAAAATAGGCTTTGGAACTGTCGGTGGTCGAATACCCCCTACTAAAAATCCCTCATCAATTAAGTGCTGCTGAACACTCAAAGCATTAGAGTCTTCTTTTAAAGGATAAGAACAAATCAACCCTTTAATGTTCATTCCCAAGCTCTTTTGTACAATAGCTTGTCGTGCTTTGATCTCTGCTTTTAGTTTTTCTCTATGTTTTAAAATAAAGAGTAATCCTTGATAGCCTAAAGCGATATCAAAGAGCGAAGGGGCTGTGGTATAAATAATCGCTTTTGCACGATTTTGTAAAAACTCCGCAATGTGATGAGAGCACAAAATATACGCACCATAACTTCCTAAAGCTTTACCCAATGTTCCCATCTTAATGTGGTTGTCTTTAGGCGTAATACCAAAAAGATCAAATACACCTCTGAGATTTTCTCCTACAACACCTACACTGTGTGCTTCATCAACAATCAAAAGCGCATTGTAACAATCAGCCACATCAAAAATTTCTCTATTTAAAAGGTCTCCGCTCATGGAGTAAATGCCCTCAACCGCGATAATGATACGATTGTGATGATGTGTGTTGATGAGGCTTTCTAAATGGTTGGCATCGTTGTGTTCAAATGTCAACACTTCAGCATCCACCGTTTTAGAGGCCACCATACCGCTAGCGTGGTACTCTTCGTCTAAAATGAGCAGGTCTTTTTTTCGAGGTAAGGCTTCAATGAGTGAAAAATTCGCTAAAAAACCACTACCACACACTAGGGCTGCTTCAAAACCATTGTGACGGATTAGAAAATCTTCAAATTCTTGATGAATAGGATGATAACCATTGACTAAAATAGACGCTTTAGGAGCATGGGTTTTATACATAGATACTTGTGCCACTGCACGCTCCAAAAGAGCCTGATTTTGGGCAAATCCTAAATAATCATTTGAGCTAAAATCCGCTAAATCATCACTATAAAGCTTACGGCTTCTGTAACGATTTGATTTTGTGATGGCGTGAAGTTCGTTTTTATACATGAATCGTTACGTTAAGAAAGGAAGAAGTTTCTCAACACTCAGCCCCATAGCAGTACTTTCTAAGCCGCGCACTTCTTTGATATAGGATTTGCAAAATCCCTCTACCATACATGCTCCTGCTTTTCCTCGCCACTCATCGCTTTGTAAATACGCATCAAGCGATTGTTCATCAAAAGGTAAGAAGAGATAATCCGTGCTTGAAAGATCAATCAACTCGCAGGTTTTCGATTTGAAAATCATACACGTCAGAATACTCACTGTGTTGCCACTTTGTGCTTTTAAAATGCGCCTTGCATCCTCTTTGTCTTTGGCTTTACGCAAAATCTCTCCGTTAGCTGTTACTACGGTATCTGCGCACAAAACAGGTATTTCCAAATCATAGGTTTCAAGATAACTTTGCATCTTCCCCTTGGTTGCATGATAGACAAAATGCGCTGGGTCACTGATGCGAAGGCTCTCTTCATCAAATCCTGCATCTCTTTGAATAAAAGGAACACCAAAGCGTGTCAAAAGTTCCGCTCTTGTGATAGAAGAAGAACCTAAAACAATCGTTTGCATTTTAGAAACCTCGTAAAATAACGCCAAAATAGACCGAGATAATGGCTAAAAGCAGATTGAGTGGAATGAGATATTTGACCATTAGGATCACATTCTCTTCCACTTCAATGTAATTTTCTTCGGCTAAACCTTTTTTGGCTTTTAGGTATTTGAAATACATATAAATAAAGTTAAACGTTATAAACGACCAAAGAGCCTCTTTCGTATGTACCATGACATACGTCGTCGGATTTCCCGCTTTAAACCCAAGTCCGATGTGCATAAATACTGATGTTATAACAATAATCAACAATACTGGTACTAAAAAAAGAATGTAGCGGCGCATCATATTAATACAACTGCTGTATTTGATCTTTTCATCAGGAACATCTTCTTCAACAGGCTGAATCACAAAACGCATCACAAACATGCTACCAATTAGCAATGCGGAACTGATGACATGTAAAAAAACAATGATTCTGCTAAAGTCTCCAAATATCTCAATGAAAAAATCTCTCATTTAAAAACCTTACAAAACAGATTTAGCGTACGCAAGAGCCGCTGATTTTGCTTCTTCAATTTTAGAGGCATCTTTGCCTCCTGCTTGTGCGAAGTCATCACGACCACCACCGCCACCACCAACGATCGGAGCAATCTCTTTGATCCATGCTCCTGCTTTAATGCCAGCATTTTTCACACCTGCTGCGATCATTACTTTGTCATCTTTGACTTGAAGCAACAACACTGCAACAGAATTTTTCTCATTTTTAAGATCATCGATGCGTGCTTTAATATCTCCAGCACCTAGTACATCAACAATGACTTCAACACCATTGATGTTTAAAGACTCAACCGATTTTCCAGCATGAGCGTTCAAGGATTCAACTTCAGTTTTAAGGGTTTTGATCTCTTCTTTTAAACGGTTGATACCAATGAGTGGTTCTTTGTGTTTTACGCTCTCTTTAATCGCTTCAAGTTCCGCTCTTAAGTTCTGAGCATAAGAAAGTGCTGCACTACCACAGATTGCCTCAATACGTCTAACACCTGCACTCACACCGCTCTCTTTTAAGATGAAAAAGCTTCCGATGTTGGATGTATTGCTGACGTGTGTTCCACCACATAATTCGATGCTTGCATCGCCAAAGCTTACAACACGTACTTCAGAACCATATTTCTCACCAAAAAGTGCCATAGCGCCACTGTTTTTAGCCTCATCAACATTCATAAGTTTTGTCTGACCTTCAACACCACTAGCAATGACACTGTTCACAAACGCTTCAATTTTTGTAATCTCTTCATTACTGAGTGCTTTAGGATGAGAGAAGTCAAAACGAAGTCTATCTTTTTCTACTAAGCTACCTGCTTGAGAGACATGTTCGCCCAAGATTTTGCGAAGCGCACTGTGAAGAAGGTGTGTTGCACTGTGATGTTTTTCGATTTCTAAGCGAGAGAGATCAACAGCAAGACTTACCTCATCGCCCACATGTAAAGGCTTCTCGAGTTCTACAAGTGAAAGATTGAGGTCGAAGAATTTTTTCGTATCAATGACTTTACCGTAACCTTCGATGCTACCTTCATCACCACTTTGACCACCACTCATCGCATAAAATGGTGTTTGATCAAACATCACCCAACCATTTTCATCAAGGCTTGTCACCTCTTTAAAGTTTTCATCCAAAAGTGCTAAAACTTTCGCTTTTGCCTCTTTTTGTGTGTAGCCTACGAAAGTGTTAAGCCCAAACTTCTCTAAAAGTGGTTTAAACTCACCCTGTGTTGCTTTATCTCCACTGCCTTTCCATGAGGCTTTTGAACGTGCTTTTTGCTCCGCCATTAATGCTTCAAATTCTGCTTCATTGACACTTAAGCCTTTTTCACGAAGCATGTCAGCAGTCAAATCAAGAGGGAAACCATAGGTATCATAGAGTTTAAATGCGACTTCACCACTAAACATCTCTTTGGTATTTGGCAACTCTTTTTCAAATAACTCTAAACCTGAAGCAATGGTTGTAAAGAAGCTCTCTTCTTCATTTTTAATTTGTTCAGCAATAACCTCTTTTTTTGCAACAAGGTAAGGGTACTGTTTGCCCATAAGTTCACACAAGGTATCAAGAAGTTGATACATAAATGGAGCACGAAGCCCTAAAAGATACCCATGGCGAACGGCACGGCGAAGAATACGTCTAAGAACATATCCACGTCCTACACGACCAAAGGTTGTACCTTGTGCAACAAGGAAAGAAACCGCACGGATGTGGTCTGCGATAACACGGTAACTTGCACCTGTTTTATACGCATATGGCTTACCACAAAGCTCTGCTACTTTGTTAAGAAGTGGCATAAACAATGATGAGTCATAATTGCTAAAGACGCCTTCTTTGACAGCAGTAACACGCTCTAAGCCCATACCCGTGTCGATAGAAGGTTTTGGAAGTTTATGTAAAACACCCGCTTTATCTCTCTCATACTGCATGAAAACAAGATTCCAGATCTCTAAGAATCTATCGCCATCTCCACCCATATAGTCTTCTGGCGTATTAAAATTCTCAGCCCCTTGATCGATGAAGATTTCACTACATGGACCACAAGGACCGGTATCGCCCATTTGCCAGAAGTTGTCTTTATCGCCAAAACGCATAATACGACTAGCATCGATATGTTTTTTCCAAATTGCTTCTGCTTCATCATCGCTCTCATGAACAGTTACCCAGAGTTTTTCTTTAGGAAGCTTTAACACCCCTGTGACAAATTCCCACGCATGTGAGATGGCATCTTCTTTGAAGTAATCACCAAAAGAGAAGTTTCCAAGCATTTCAAAAAAGGTATGATGACGTGCAGTGTAGCCTACGTTATCCAAGTCATTGTGTTTACCACCCGCTCTGATACATGTTTGACACGTTGTCGCACGTGGAGGGTTTGGACGAGGTACTTCACCTGTAAAAACACTCTTAAAAGGAACCATGCCTGCATTGGTAAACAGAAGCGTCGCGTCATCTGGCACAAGCGGAGAACTCTCGATAATCTTGTGACCTTTTTGTTCAAAAAACTTTAAAAACTCGGCTCTAACATCCATACTTTCATCCTATTTTATTATCAAAAATTCATCTATTTTAACGAAAAAACCTAAAGGGTATTATTAAACACCCTAAATTCACTACGAAAGAGAGACTTACAATGAACACTTTTCACTTAAACGATACCCAACTGTCCACCAACCAAGAACGGCGATAATGGCACCTAAAAAGCCATTGAACGTTAAAAGGCAGAAAAGTCCCATAATGATGGCTAACATACCCAAAATATAGCTTCCAGAAAGAACACTAAAAATGGCAACAACAATGCCCGAAAGCCCTACATAATTAAGATAGATCACTTTGCCTAAAATCGTTCTAAACTGGCAAATCGCAAGCGATGGATCAGCTGCACATACCGCAACCCATGACTCTTTCACATACACACCCTCTTTGAGCAGTACAAATGCCAACGCGACAATAACCAGAATAAGCAATGTTTTAAAAATACCGCACAGTTTGGAAGGAGACATCCACAGCGTTGAACCTAAAACAATGACCATAATGACCCAATTTAGGGCAAAGTCATTGCGAGCACTCTCATGCAATAAAACAGCTAAAGCGCTTACAAATAAGATCAGACCGCTCGTTTTTTCCATGAGTCCGTTCAGTTCTTGACGCTCCGTTGAAACATACACGACCGCATACACAGTGGCAATGATGCCTAATGTTCCTAACTCAAAGTTTAGATACCTTCCATCAAAGGCTAACGAAAGCGCCATAACCAGCACGACACTAACACTGAGCAGATGCAATACATCTTCCCAAAATGTCTCTGTTTTTGGTGCACTTAGTGTTATAACATCCAAAAACCGTGCCATAGAACCTCGCATCTCTAACTCTTCTGTGATGAGAAATCGTACAAGTTTAAACCATAAAACAAACGCCACACTAAGGCATAAAATCGCCCATGCGTACTCTAAGTTATTACGCGAGACGATCCAATAAGCATTGGCTTGCCATGTAAGCGCTACAGAGCCACCAAAGAGCGCAGCAAACCAATATGGCGCTTTTTTACATGAACATGTAGGAATACCCCACAGCCAAATGAGTCCTACAAGACTCAGTGCAAAACTAGAGATGAAGAGCCAAAGCGCATTAGGGAAATTCGAGACAAAACCATGTAAGATGTGTTTATCAGCCCTATCTGCATCAAAAAGTCCCCAAAAACCACCCACGGCTCCTTCACTCATGCGTTTCCACGGCTGGTCAAACGCTTCGATAAAGTTGTATTTCCAACCGCCCTCTTCTGCCATTTTGACGAAACCACGTGTGAAAATGGCTTGATTGACAGCGCTTGGGTAAGAGCCTTCTCTCATACGCCCTTCGCTAGGCCATCCTGTCTCACCGATGACGATCTCTTTATCGGGAATTTTTTTAATCATCTCATCGCGAATATTTTTAACATGCAATAACGCTTTATCCACACTGATAGGCTTGTCTTCCCAGTACGGTAAGATGTGAATGGTCACACGATCCACAGAAGGCGCAACCTCAGGGTGTTTGTTCCAAAATTCCCACACATCGGCATACGTCACAACCATATCAGGTAGAGCACGTTTAACCTCTTCGATGTAACCGACCAACTGAGCGGCACTCACATCACGGCGTAACAACGCTTCATTTCCAACGACCACTGTTTCGATGATGTCTTTGTTCTCTTTCGCTAAAGCGATCATCGTATCGATCTCTTTTTTAGTGAGCTTTGCATCAGGGCTAACCCAAGCACCCAACCACATTTTAAGCCCATATTTTCGAGCAATTTCTGGTAGTTCTTCCAGACCTACGCTAGAGTAAGAGCGAATACAACTGGTGATTTGAGAAAGTTTCGCTAAGTCTTTTTCCATCTGCTCACGTGAGGGGCGAAAGCCTTTTGGAATATCCATAGGTGAATCATCTTTGCCAAATGGAGCATAAGAGAGACATTGTAATTTAACGTTTGGCTCTAGAGTAATAAGATCACTCGATGGTTTTGCCATCAAAAACCAAAAAAGCCCTAAAGAGATAAACATGACACTGTAAAAAAGAATCATTTTAAACGTATGGTTCATGAAAGGGTACTCCGTCTTTATTAATTGCGCGATTATACAGAAATTGCCTTTAAGGGTTTGCATGGGAGCATTTTTATTATTTTAATTACATGTCAATTCATTTTTTAAGACAATAAACCATACAATTAATCACCTAATAATGGATTTTATACCTTAAAATTGTAGCTTTACATGCAAAGGCAGAAAAATGCAAAAACTACACTATACTTTCTTGATTTGCCTTGGGCTAATTGTATTTAGTCTTCTCGGTTGTAGTGCGGCAAATACCAATGAAATAAAAAGTACATCACCGACATTTCATCAACGATGGATTGCGCCCAATCCAAATGCAACGCCTGTTCCTGGATATGTTACGGCATGGCCTAAGCAAGTCAGTGTGGAAAAACCCGATCCAGTCCTTGGTGATAAGCTCGTGTGGGAGCATTGGATATACGGTGAAGAGTTTGCGAAGCGTTTCGAAGGCTTTCCACTTGAAAAAGCTGATCAAGAGCTTCAAAATTCTCCTATTAAAGCAATTACTTTACGTATTTATAAAGATAACCTTTGGAAAAGTTCTTTCTCAAATCATGTACAGCAATACAGTTGTAATGTAAATGTTTTTTTTGATGCTTCTCTTCTGTTACCCAGCTCAAACAAAAATACAGAAAAACATCATATTGCATGGATGGATTATCCTAAAGGTATATCTAATGGGTATTCAAATTTAAAACCTATTGATACAAACGATAAGGAAATATTTATGAACTCTCAGGCGTTCAATAAACAATTAAATGCCAATCCGGTTATTTTTTCTGCTAAACCCCTAGATAACCGTTTTGTAGCCTTAGGGGTACGAGAATATATTCCTCATTTAATTCGGGACATATCAGTGCTAAATTTACAAGCTAATATTGAATGTGGAATTATAGGACCAAAAGCAGATCAAGGAATTTTTTGGCTTTCTTTGCTTGGAAAAAGTCCATATTTTCAAGAAATTGATGAAAAATCAAGATTAGCAGTTAAAGGTTCGTATAAAAAAACTGACATCACATTTGAACCAGGTGCGCATCCTGAAGAAAAAGGGTATGTAAAATTGCCTCACTCATTTTATGAAGTAGCTTTACCCAAAGTGGCGTTGATTAAAGTTTTAAATGTGTGTATTAGCGATAAGCAATATTTAAATAAAGCTTCCAAAGAAGCACAAGAAGATTTATTAAAACATTGTAAGGAAATAGAAGAGACAGGTGTCATTTATGATTTATATAATAATCGATATGGCATAACTCATAGTGGCTTTTAATCACTAAATTTTAAAATGGCGGATAGTACAGTTTCGTCAACGACGATTCTCAATTATGTTAATCTTAACGGAAGTTAAAGGAGGCAAGGACTAAACGTTTAACTTTTATACACAAAATCTCTCTATAAATTACTCCCAATTGAATCTCTTTTGCCCTCCAATCCTCACGGAATAGTTCTTGTATAACCCTTGCTATCACATACAAAGGAAATACCATGTCCATTTTAGAGTTTATGAAAGAAAACGATCTCGCATGGCAACCGTCATTTAGCGGAGAGCTAAGCCAAGGGCTTGTAGGCTACAGAGGGGCTTTGATCATCGAAGCGGGAAAACAACTCTCACCCGATAGAATCTTACCACCTAAAATTCAAGCGCGTCAAGTGTTACTGGTTTCCAAAGAAACCAATGTTGCTTTTTTTTCATGTGAGCTTGATAGCATCGCTCATTTTGAGCCTTTTTTTGAAAAATACAAAGCATTTTTTACCCCTGAAACATTAGTCGTTCTCTACGTGACAGACCTCGATAAAAACGGTACATTTTCGTATGAAGGCATCACCATCAATGCGTACTCTTTAGCGGAAAGTTCGGTATGGAATGAACTTTTGGATTTATCGGGACTTGAAAAAGGCGAACTCAAGAAAATGGACAATGCCGAGAAAATCGAAGCACTATATGACGCGCTTTTAAGTTCTGATTGCACTGTTAAAGCGATGAGTTACGAAGAAATACTGAGCTACAAAGGTGAAAGCTCTAAAAAAATTATGGGTGCAGTGTAATAGAGACTTTTTTTGATTTCATGCTACACTGTTACATCTAGAACGAAGGAGTGAGCATGAAAATCAAAAAATTATGTGGGCTCAAAAAAGATGACATTGAAAAGCATGCAAAAAAGATTGTCAAAATTGTCTCAAAGCCCAAGTTTATCTGTGAAAAATGTGCCAGAGTTTCTAAAGATGAAAAACATCTTTGTCACCCTTGTGTGCTTAAAAAGTTTTAACGCACCAACCGTACTGCTCCCCTATACTCTTTTGTATGAGCATCCACACTACCATCTATAAAATTTATCGTATAAAAAAGTGTGGGTAATATCTCATCACCCTCAAGATGAATGGAAGAACTTAGATAATTTGCACCTTCTCCTGTATCATAGAGCTTTCCAAACAATGCCATATTGATAACAGGTGTTTGACAACGTTTATCAACTAATGTTAAAAGCTCATCAATGCTAGGTATACGCCAACCTTTGCCTAGTGTGTTTGCCCGTTCTTCTGCCTCTTTACGCTTTATCAGTTCTATTTCACCGACACAGCCTTTGCCTTTGTGCCACTCTTGCCCCAGAGAGCATCGACGCCAGATTAAGCCACTTTTTTTATCCACTACTTCGTCTTCTTTTACGATGAATGTGGCAGTCTTAAATAAACACTCTGCCATTAAACTCAAAGTTGCTAAAAAGAAAAAGAGCAATACTTTCATGGATAAACCATTTTTTTACTCACACCGCCATCGACAACAAAATCACTGCCTGTAATAAAACCATCTTCATCTTCTAAGAGAAACTCCACAACCTTAGCAATATCATGAGGTTTTCCAACTCTTCCACTGGCATGCCATGCCTTTTCTTCTACCGTTGCCACATAACTCTCATCGGTATTGATCCAACCAGGGCTGATGGAATTAACACTCACCGAGCTTGAAAGAGAGATGGAGAGCGCATGGGTTAACGCCACAATACCCCCTTTTGATGCCGAGTAAGGCTCAGTTCCTGCTTCAGACATATATGCCCTTGTAGAGGCTATGTTGATGATATGCCCATGATGTAAAAGCGCAGACAATGCTTGGGAGAGAACATAAGGAGCTGTAAGATTGACCGCGATGATCTTTTCCCACTCTAGGATGCTTTGATCTTTCAAGGGTTTATGGATAAAAATACCTGCATTATTGACAAGAGCATATAAGCTCTCACATCTATTCTTAACCTGAATAATGGTTTCTTGCAATTCTTGCATATTACTAAGATCGCATTGATAAAACGTATCACAAAATATGTGTTCTGGTAGCTCTTTATCAACACCTATAACACAGTACTTCTCTGATAATTTCGCCGCAATCGCTTTACCAATGCCATGTGCCACACCTGTTACTAAAACGGTCTTCATCTGTCACCTCCAAAATCCGTTATGAAACGATAGCACACCAACACTTTATCCTCGCAAAAGAATGTTTGGAGTAAAATATTGGCTATTTTTAACCCAAAGGTTCAACGATGCAAATCCCTTTTATCGACCTCAAATCGCAATATGAAGCTTATAAAGAAGAGATAAACAAAGAAGTTTTAGATGTTTTAAATTCAACCCAGTTCATTATGGGTCCACAAGTCAGTAAACTTGAAGAAAATTTAGCGAAATATACAGGCGCAAAATACGCTTATGCATGTTCAAGCGGAACCGATGCACTTCTCATTGCACTTATGGCAATTGACATTCAACCAGACGACGAAATTATTACAACACCTTTTACATTTATTGCAACTGCTGAAACGATTGCACTTTTAAAAGCAAAACCTGTTTTTGTTGACATCGATGAGACGACGTATAACATTGATCCAAAACTCATTGAAGCAAAAATCACTTCAAAAACAAAAGCCATTATGCCAGTATCTCTGTATGGACAAGTTGCGGATATGGACGCAATTAACGCTATTGCAAAAAAACACAATTTAGTCGTTATCGAAGATGCATGCCAAAGCTTTGGTGCAGAATACAAAGGCAAAAAGTCATGTAACCTCAGCACCATAGGTTGTACCAGTTTCTTCCCATCAAAACCTCTTGGATGTTATGGCGATGGTGGTGCAGTTTTCTGTAACGATGATGAGATCGCAGCTAAAATGAAGTCTATTCTAAACCACGGACAAGGTAAGCGTTACGAGCACAAGTACATCGGTATTAATGGCAGGCTGGATGCGATTCAAGCAGCCATTTTAAATGTCAAGATGAACCATTTTGATGCTGAAGTGAAAAAGCGTATTGAAGTGGGTGAGAGATACACCAAACTTTTAGCAGGTGCGGATGTCATCACACCAAAAATTATGGAAGATCGTAACTCTATGTACGCACAGTACTCTATTCGCGTTAAAAATCGTGAAAGCGTTATGCAAAAACTAAACGATGTAGGTGTTCCAACAGCGGTTCACTACCCTATTCCACTTCATTTGCAAGAAGCATTAAGCTATCTTGGTTATAAAAAAGGTGATTTCCCAATTAGCGAGCAAGTTGGAACGGAGATTATGAGTCTTCCAATGAGTCCATTTTTAACCACTGAACAACAAGATTTTGTTGTTAACGCACTTAAGGCATAAGTTATGGTAAAAGTAGCACTAATCGGTCTTGGATCTATGGGACAAAACCACTATAGAGTTTTGAAAAGTTTGCCAGAATTTGAACTTACAGCACTCTGTGACATTCAACAAACCAGAGAGTATGACGAACCTTTTTATACAGACATTGATGAGATGTTAGAAAAAGCAGACGTTCAAGCCGTTGTTATCGTTGTCCCAACCTTTTTGCACAAAAGCGTTGCACTCAAATGTTTAGCAAAAGGCAAAGATCTCTTTATTGAAAAACCCGTTGCTTCTAATTGCGAAGAAGCAAAAGAGATTTTAGAGGCTGCAAACAAAGCGAAAGCAAAAGTCTGTGTAGGCTACATCGAGCGCTTTAACCCAGTAGTAGAAGCATTGAAAAACGAGCTTGAAGGCAAAGAGATTTACAGTATTGGTATTACGCGTGTAGGACCATTCCCTCCACGTATCGCTGATGTTGGTATCTTAACAGACCTTTCTGTTCATGACATTGACCTTATTCGCTATATCACAGAACATGAAATTGAAAAAGTGTCTATTTACAAATCTCAAAAAATCCACAACCACCATGAAGACAATGCCATTCTTTCGTTTCAACTCAGTGGTGAAATCGTTGCGAGCATTACCACCAACTGGTTAACGCCGTTTCGTAAACGTACTATCGAAGTAGCCACCAAAGAGGGTTACTATGAAGCCGATTTGATGGCACAAGATTTGACAGAGTATTCAGAGTATCAGAAAAATAACTCATATGTTATCCGCAAAATCATGCTTAAAAAAGAAGAGCCTTTGATTCGCGAACATAAAGCATTTGCAGCATATATCGAAACAGGTGATCGTCATGGTTTAAGTACCATTGAAGACAGTATGATTACCCTTGACATTTCTTCTAGAAAGGCATAAATGAAACAAAAAGCGCTTGTACTCCTCAATATGGGAGGTCCTAACAACCTAGATGAAGTCAAGCTCTTTTTGTCCAATATGTTTAATGACAAAAATATCATCACTGTAAAAAGTTCTCTTCTAAGACGCTTTATTGCAGTGATGATCACCACTTCTCGTACAAAAAAAGCACAAGCAAATTATGCCAAACTGGGTGGAAAGTCACCTTTGGTGGGATATACTCAACAATTGGTCGATAAACTCCAAAAAGTCATGCCAGACTACTATGTTTCATTTGCGATGCGCTATACACCACCTTTTTGTGAGGGTGTCATTCGAGAACTTCAGGCAAAAGGTATTGATGAAGTTGTATTACTTCCACTCTATCCACACTATTCTACAACCACAACGAAATCTTCCGTAGAAGACTTTATGGATGTGGCAAAAGCATTGGGATACAAAGGAAACATACAGATTATTGAGCGTTTTTATGAAAATGAAGCCTATAACCGTCTTTTGGTTAAAAAGATTAAAGAAGCACTTGAAGAGAATGACCCATCAAGCATGGAACTTATTTTTTCTGCTCACTCGTTGCCTCAAAAGATTATCGCAAAAGGTGACCCATACCAAAAAGAGATTACATTACACGTAGGATTCATTGAAAAACTTTTGAAAGAAGAGAATCTTCATTTTAAAGCGATTCATCTTGCATATCAATCCAAATTGGGACCAGTAAAATGGCTAGAGCCTTCTTTGGAAGATACATTAAAATCCCTGTCCAATAAAAATGCCTTGATTGTCCCTATCTCGTTTACAATTGATAATTCAGAAACAGAATTTGAACTGAGTCAAGAGTATGCTGAAGTTGCGCACCATTTAGGATTTGAACGCTATCTAGTTGCCAAATGCCCTAATGATGATGACGCTTTTGTGGAGTGTATTAAGTATTTAATTTCTTATTGAAGATTGTTTTGAATTTCAGTAGAAGGCGTTAAATAACCATTTTCTACTAATTTTTCAACAACTTCTTTAAAAACAGGTACCGCACTTTGAGCAGCAAAATATGCTTGCTTTTTCTTTGCTTCACGAACTACAACACCTATGGTATATTTATTTTTCTTATCGTTAGCAAATCCAAAGAAAGAACCATTATAGCTTCTCACATATTCACCATCTTCGGCAATATGCGCTGTACCAGTTTTTCCACCAATCTCGAGACCTTCCATTTTTGCTTTCGTTCCTGTTCCTTGCTGAACAACTTTAATCAAAATTTTTTGTATGCGTTTTGCAATTGCTGGCGTTATCACTTGAGGATCTGGTATTTTTTCTGGGAAAAGTTCTTGTCCTGAAGGAGAAACTAGTTTTTTAACCAATCGTGGTGTTAAAACACGCCCGTTATTATTAAAAACATTATAGGCTTTAATAAGTTGCATGAAAGTAGCATTCATACCATAGCCATATCCTACCGTCGCCTTATAAATTGGTGAATTAAAACGATTCAGTGCTGGAATAATACCTGGATGTTCAAAAGGAA
>Ga0302250_1001539_pt1 | contig 16932 bp, 17 predicted proteins | sample AAG_RA_Asp_MG_FD_193536 | JGI IMG/M metagenome (GOLD analysis project Ga0302250, IMG submission 193536) | Enriched activated sludge microbial communities from anaerobic digester in WTTP, New Holstein, Wisconsin, United States - AAG_RA_Asp | ecosystem: Engineered > Bioreactor > Anaerobic >... | reverse complement strand
ATTAAGTTGTCAAAGAGCGAAGCAGGACAAGCACAAAAAAATAAACAGATTGACCAAAACATGAAAGATACAAACACTAAATTTCATTAAGATGAATCTTTTAAAACAAATAAAAATTTCTGCAGCTGTTTTTTTTATTTTATTTTCTTTTTTTCAATGTGCATTCGCAATAAACCTTGATGGGCCCTATAAACAAGTAGAAACCCCAATTTATCAGATCGGTGGCGCTGAATATATACCAGTATTAAGTTTATGCGAAGCTTATGGCTTAGATTGGGATTGGGATTCGATATCAGGGGTCTTAACCTTAAAAAAAGATACAGTTAGACTTCAGATAAAAGAAAACTCAAATATTTTGCATAGCGAACTCGGAGAAGATTGCTTTCTAAGAAAACCTTTCATATTCCGCGAAGGTGTTGCCCTCCTTCCATTAGCATCTTACGATTCTATAAAAAAAATTATCGAAAGAGATTTTTCTATAGTAAGTCCTAAAGCTCCGGTATTTGTTGAGCCGGCGTTTCTTATAAAAAAAGTTGTGATAGACCCTGGCCATGGAGGAAAAGACCCAGGCGCTATAGGATATCAGGGAGTAAAAGAAAAAAATATTGTTTTGGATATAGCTTTTTCTATCCGGGAAGAACTGGAAAACAACGGCATAGAAGTAGTAATGACTAGAGACAGAGACATTTTTGTGCCTCTTGCCAAAAGAGCAAAAATAGCAAACCAATCAAATGCTGATTTTTTTATCAGCATACACGCAAATGCTGCAAAACAACACAGGGCCGGTGGTATAGAAATCTTTTATATGTCTGAAGCAAGCGACGAAGATGCGAAGGCAATGGCCAATTTAGAAAACTTGGCTTTAAAATACGAAGACCCTAATTTTTCAAACGATTTTAAAAATGCAAACGGTATAGTAGGCGATTTAATATATCAGGAAAAAATTTTAGAATCAAAGGAATTGGCGAACTGTGTTATACTGGGAATTGCTAAAAGAGCGAACACTAAATATCGCGGCGTAAAAAGCGCAAGATTTTATGTACTTAAATATACAAACATGCCTTCTATTTTAGTCGAGGTAGGGTTTGTAACCAATAAGCATGAAGCGCTGAAGTTGTCCAATGATAATCATAGAGAATCGATAGCGCATGGAATTGTTTCGGGAATATTAAAATACAAAAAAGAATATGAAGAAACCGAAGGTTTTACAAAATAGGCCCATAGGTGTTTTTGATTCCGGCTTAGGCGGGCTTACAGTCGTTAAACAACTTTTAAAATATCTGCCGAATGAAAAAATAGTTTATTTTGGAGATACAGCAAGAGTACCGTATGGTACTAAATCGAAAGACGCGGTCAGACGATTTTCTGTGCAGAACGCGGAGTTTCTTTTAAAATTTAAAGTAAAAATGATAGTCGTAGCCTGTAATACTTCCTCAAGCTTGGCGTTGCCTATATTAAAAAGGAAGTTTGCTGTTCCGATAATGGGTGTTGTCGAACCCGGCGCAGAAAAAGCCGTACAAATGACAAAAACTCAAAAAATCGCAATTATAGCTACACCAGCGACAATTTCAAGTGATGTTTATCAGAAACACATTAAAAAAACAGCTGTAAAAAATGTGATATGTTTCAGTAAGAGTTGTCCGCTTTTTGTTCCGATAGTAGAGGAAGGATTGGCAGACAGCGAAATAGCGCTAAAGGCAGCGAAGATGTATCTCAAACATTTTAACAAGTTGGGTATCGATACGCTTATTTTGGGTTGTACACACTATCCTATTTTAAAAAATACGATAAAAAAAGTTCTTAAAAAAGATATAATGTTAGTTGATTCGGCAAAAGAAGTAGCTTTAGCCGTCAAGGAATTACTTAAGGAATTTAATTTATTGAACAGGCAAAGAAATACAAAAGAGAAAAAAAGACTTTGTTGTTTTGTAAGTGATGCACCGGGTAATTTTCAAAAAATAGCGGAAGTTTTCTTGCATAGAAAAATGAACGGCGCTATTAAAGTTGTGAAATCTTAAGTAAAGTACGAGGAAAAAATGTACGAAATATCAGTTCGTTTAAGTTTCAGCGCTGCGCACAATCTTCGGGAATATCATGGAAAATGCGAAAATATGCACGGTCATAATTGGCTTGTTGAAGCTAAAATTGCTTCAAAAAAATTACAGAAAAATGGTATCCTTTTGGATTTCAAGATACTCAAAAAAGACCTTTCAGATATGTTGGAGGAGTTAGATCATACCTATTTAAACCATCATGTTTTCTTCAAAAAAAATAATCCGACCTCAGAAAATATCGCAAAATTTATTTTTGATAAACTTAATAAAAAATACAAACTTCTTTATTCAGTTAGTGTTTGGGAAAGTGAACATTCCTGCGCTACATACAGAAATAAATAGAAATTATAGTTAACCCTTTCTATTTTAAAAATAAGAGGCAAAAATTGAAAAAAGCAGTAGTTCTGCTATCAGGCGGTATGGACTCGGCAGTTGCTTTATATATTGCCAGAAAAAAGTATGATTGCTTTTGCTTAACTTTTGACTACGGCCAGAGGCATAAAAGTGAGCTTGATGCTGCGGCAAAAATAGCAAGACTCGCGGGCGCAAAACACCGGGTGCTTAAAATAAGTTTTCCATGGAAGGGCAGCAGCCTTCTTGATAAAAAAATAAAAGTCCCGATAGGCCGCAGTGTTGACATTATTAAAAAACAAGTGCCCTCTACTTATGTGCCTGCAAGAAATATAATTTTTTTAAGTTTTGCGACAAGTTGTGCAGAAGTGATAAAAGCAGAAACAATTTTTATAGGTGCACATACCCAGGATTATAGCGGATATCCCGATTGTCGGCCGGATTTTTTTAAGGTTTTCCAAAAAGTTATAGATAAAGGGACAAAAACAGGCACGGATAAAAAAAGTATAAAAATTGAAATACCTTTGCTAAAATATAACAAAGAAAAAATACTGAAAATAGGGCAAAAATTAAAAGTCCCTTTTGAATTTACCTGGTCATGTTATAAAGGCGGAAAAAATCCGTGCGGAAGCTGTGATTCCTGCTTGTTTCGCAAAAAGGCCTTTGAAAAATTGGGCATCAAAGACCCTGCTTCTTTTAAAAAATAGCCGACAAAATAAATGACAAAAAAATCAACTGACGATAGAAAAGATAATAAATTATTTGCAAAAATAACAAACGTTTTTTCATCAATACAGGGCGAGGGGCCGTTTGTAGGATTTAAACAAATATTTATAAGGTTTGCCGAATGTAATTTAAGCTGTGTTTTTTGCGATACTTGTAAAACAGTAGAGCATATATATACACATGAAGAGCTTGTAAAAAAAATACAAGAAATCGATGAGACTAACAGACCGCATCATTCAATTTCTTTAACTGGAGGAGAGCCCTTGTTCCAGTATGAGTTTTTAGAGGGTTTTTTGCCAAAGGCCAAAAAAGAATTTAATCTTGGCATATATCTTGAAACAAACGGCATATTTTACAATGCGTTAGAGAAAATAATAAAACATATCGATATAATTTCGATGGATTTTAAGCTTCCTTCGGCAACGAAGGAAAAGGAATATTGGAAAGAACATGAAAAGTTCCTTGAAGTTGCTGTCAGAAAAAAAGTTTTTGTGAAACTAGTGATTACAGCTGATGTTGCTATGAAAGATATTGAAAAATCCGTAGATATAGTAAACAAAATAAATAAAAATATTACCGTTGTGGTTCAGCCGGCCGCAAAGACACCAACTTTTTTAAATGTTCCGGATACGGAATTTCTATTAAATATATTTAATTATGTTCATGATAAAATTAAAAACGCAAGACTTATACCCCAAGTTCATAAAATTATTCCGGTGATTTAGATGAAAAAAATACATTCAAAACAAATAGAAAAAACTGTTGAAAAATTGTTTATAGATGCCAACTTAATAATGCGGCCCGATATAAAACAAGCAATAAAAAGTGCATTATCCAGAGAAAAAAACCAGAAAGCAAAACTTGTTTTGGAAATTTTGCTTAAAAATGCCAAAATAGCCAAATCAAAAAAAATAGCGCTATGCCAGGATACCGGTTTTCCAGTCGTTTTTTGCAGTATCGGAAACAGAATCAAAATAGAAGGTGATATAAAAAAGGCCATACAACGCGGCATTAAAAAAGCTTATGCTGGTTCAAAATTTAGAAAATCAATAGTGCAGGATCCGATCTTGCGAGGTAAAGCCGATTATTTACCGGGTTTAATACACTTTGATTTTAATAATACAAATCAGATAAAAATCAAAGTTTTGGCTAAAGGTTTCGGAAGCGAAAATAAAACATTTCTTAAGATGTTTAAGCCGACTTCTACTAAAAAAGAAATAATTTCTTTTGTTACTGATATCATAAGAAACATAGGTCAGGATGCTTGCCCGCCTTTCATTATAGGAATAGGCATAGGCGGAACAGCAGAAGAAGCTGTTTTTTTATCAAAGAAAGCATTGATTGAAAAGATAGGAGTCAAAAACAGAAAAAAACATTTAGCATTTTTAAGCGATGCCATACTAAAAGAAATTAATAAAATTGGAATAGGGCCGATGGGTTTCGGAGGCAAAACAACGGCCTTGGGGGTCAATATTTTGGATGCGCCTACTCATATTGCCGGCTTGCCGGTTGTCTTAAGCGTTGGATGTCACTCTGTAAGAAGTAGAGGGGCAATACTATGAATATAAATAGATTATTTTTACCTTTAAGTAATCCAGAAATATTGAAACTAAAAGCAGGAGAGATATATTATCTCAATGGTATAGTTTATACTGCGAGAGACCAGGCCCATCAGAAACTCTTTTACTATATAAAAAGTAAAAATAGGTTGCCTTTCAAAATAAAAACTAACTGTATTTATTATTGCGGTCCTACCCCAAAAAGACAGAATCAGGTTATAGGTTCCTGTGGTCCCACAACCTCATCGCGTATGGATTCTTACACACCGATTCTTTTAGAAAAAGGGTTTAAGATATTCATAGGAAAAGGCAAAAGATCAGAGGAAGTGCTAAGCTCTATTGTGAAAAACAAAGGTGTTTATTTTACAACAATCGGTGGGGCGGGAGCATTTTTATCCACTAAAGTGAAGAAATGCAAAGTCATTTTTTACAAAGAGCTTGCGAGCGAAGCAATACATGAATTGGAATTAAAAGATTTTCCAGCAGTTGTTAGTATAGACTCCAAAGGAAGAAGTATCTTCAATTAAAAATTCAAGGAGATGCGATGAGAATAGACGGGAGAGCTTGCGACGCATTAAGAAAGGTAAGCATTAAAAAAAACTATATTGGTTTTGCCGAAGGTTCGTGTCTAATAAAAATGGGTAATACGCAGGTCATATGCACTGCCAGCATAGAAGAAACTGTACCAAGTTTTTTGAGAGATAAGGGGCAGGGCTGGGTTACTTCCGAGTACGGAATGTTGCCGCGTTCGTGCAAACAGAGAGTTTTAAGAGACTCAAGAAAAGGTTCGCCAAACGGAAGAACTTTTGAGATACAAAGATTAATCGGCAGGGTATTGCGGGGCGTTGTTGATCTCAAGCGGTTGGGAGAGAGGACGGTTTGGATTGATTGCGACGTTGTTCAAGCTGACGGTGGCACAAGATGCGCTAGTATCACAGGCGGTTTTATTGCTTTGGCGTATGCTTTATACGGATTAAAAAGAAAGAAGCTTATAAGCGAATTGCCGCTTACAGGATATGTCGCTGCGGTTTCTGTCGGAATTATTAATGGTATCCCGATGCTTGATTTAAATTACGATGAAGATTCAAAGGCAGAAGTTGATATGAATATTGTTATGACAGACGACGATAGATTTATCGAAATACAGGGAACTGCCGAAGGCAAAGCCTTTAATCAGAAGCAGCTAAATAAACTTATAGGTCTTGCGCAAAGCGGCATAAAAGAATTAGTTGATGTAGAAAAAAAACATATAAGCCATTTATTCAATGCATAAACGTAAAAACCTTAATAGAATAGTTGTTATCGCTACACGAAACATCAAAAAAAGAAAAGAAATAGAAAAGTTGTTAGGCAGGCGTTTCAACATTCTTACAGTAAACGACATTTCAAAATGCCCGAATGTGGAAGAAGACGGTAAGACTTTCAGGGCTAATGCCGTTAAGAAAGCAAAGCAGGTATCGCATTTTACTGATTATTTAACAGTTGCAGACGATTCGGGTCTCGAAGTTTTTTCTCTAAACCGTGCCCCCGGTGTTAAATCCGCTCGTTTTGCCGGATCTTCGCAGAATGACTCGAAAAATATAGAAAAATTATTGAAAGCCTTAAAAAATAAAAAAAACAGAAATGCCCGTTTTGTCTGCTCAATTGCTATTGCAATGAATGGAAAAGTTTTGAACACAATTCAAGAGTATGTTTATGGACACATTGGTTTGGTAGAAGCAGGCAGACATGGTTTTGGGTATGATCCTGTTTTTATTCCAAATGGATACACCAAAACATTTGCTTCGCTTGGCGAGAAAATAAAAAATAGGATAAGCCATCGTTCAAAAGCGCTCAAAAAAACAAAAAAGTTTTTATCCGATTTTTTTAAATAAAACTTTGTCAAAACTAGTCATAAGAAGTTGCAGTTCTAACTTCAAAAAAACTTCAAAGGTTTAAATTCATATTTAGGATTTTTGATAGTACCCACAAGACGAGTTTCGCCGATAATTCTGCCAGCTATATTTGCAACAGCACCAAAAAACTTTCCTAATTTACTAACTCTATCTGAAAGAAGACCCTCAACAAAATTATTTCTTATTAAAAAATCAAGTGTGCCGTCAAAACCTATACTTCCGTTATAATGTATACTTGCCTTATCTGACAGAATTGTAAAATCCTCTGTGCGGACTCTTTCATTTGCAATTGTAAAAGTGCCGGCAGCTTCTTTCAAAATAATTTTTTTATATTGAGGAATAAAATTTTGTATAATATCAACCAGATTATTGACAACAGGTATAAATATGGGAAGAGGGCCTAAATTTGCTTCTATAGCGTCAATTTTGCCGTTTCCTTTCATAGTTTTAAGAGGATCTTTTAAGGAGCCGTTTATAGCTAACTCGGCATTTAATAGGCCTTGTATGCCGCCGCCTTTTATTTTTGTATCTTCAAGCAGCCTTTCAATTTTTACGCTTGAGATTTTTGCAGACAATGTGTAGGGATAATTTCCTTGAGAAAAGTCCGCAAGTGAAGTTATGTAACATTCGCCATCATAGAGTAAAAATTTGAAATCATAAAGAGAGCCGCTCATTTCTTTTAAGTTGAATCCCAATGAAACATCCGTTATTGAGAATCCGCCCAATTTTATTATTTGTGATTTGCATGTGATGCCGGCGTTTAAAAAAAGAGGTTTTTTGATATCACCGGAAGCAAAAAAGTTTCCCTCAATGCGGCCTGTCGGCGCGCAATTTTTATAAAACATTTCTGTTTTTTCGGCCAAAAATTTAGGAAATATTTCGGGTAAATCTTCGATATTTATCAAAAAATCTCCCTGTAAATTCACAATGGGACTTTCGCTATTTTCTATTTGACCGGCAAGCTTAAGAGATAATTTTTTATAATTAAGCAGACAATCTTTAATGTTTATTGTTTCTTTATCTTTTTGCACATTTGTATGAATTATCAGATTTTTATTGTCTGAATTTATATCCAAAGTAATATCCGATGTATTAATGTCATCGCTCTTAACAAGAGCCATGTACCATTCGTTTTGATACCTGCTTTTTAGATTGGCGCTGATTTTTGAAAAGTTTTCAATAGACAAATCACCGCTTATGTTTTCAATAGAATTTTTTAATAAAGTAGGGCTTTTGACAAACCCATTTGTAAGCGAAAGGGATAGCTTAGAATTTGCTTTATTTTGGTCTGTTAATGTGTCGTCGAGCGTCAACACAACTTTTGCATCAGCATCAAAATCACATGTTTTGTTAATATTCTGCATTTCATCCGCAAAAAGTTTTTTGAGAACATTGCTGACTTTAAAGTCGCATTTTGCGGTCAATTTCAGCTGCTGTTTTTTGAAATTAGCAAGAGTAGCCTTTATGTTTACCGGAACTTCCAGCACACTGCATCTTATGTCATCAGTTTCAATATAATCAGGTTTTATTTGAGCCGTTCCATCTATATTTTTTATGTTTTTAATATATTCTAAGCCTTCCACTTCTGCTTTTTTTATAATCAAATTTACCCGATAATCCGGGTTATTTTTTACCATATCATAAGAATAATTAAATTCAGTACGGCCGTCAAAATTGATTGTATAGGTATTATCATATAGAAATCTTGTATTTATAAACTGCGCATATCCCTTTAAGGCAAGAAACCTGCCGATGATATAATCAAGCCTTAAGGTAAAATCTGAAAACCCACGCTTGATTTTCATTGTGTTTTTTTCATCAAAAAGATAATTTATGTCATTTAAATATAAATCCTTTGCTTTGATGTCTGTTACTAATCGTTTATTTTTTATATTATAGTAACCATCAAAACCTATTCGCATGGGTATATTTTTTTGCACAACATTGGCCGATGCCAAAAAACCAATTCTGTTTATTGAGGCGAGCCATATTGTTGCTATCAAGTTTTCTATGTTTACATCATGCTCCCTTGCCTTAATAAATTTTTTTATGCTTATATCACCGCCATGAATTTTAATTTTATAAACAATAGGAGTATATTCGCCTTTGCTTGTACTGTTTACTAAATTGTCTAAATCTTTTTTTGAAAAGTTCCATTCATTTGTGTTGGGTTCCTGGGAGAGTTTAATATAGGGTTTATATATGTGTAAAGTCGGGATAACTATTGTTTTATCTTTTATTATAGGGAGCAGAAAGCAGTAAAAATTTATTTTGTCTATTTGAATAAAAACTGTTTTTTGATTTTTTTCGTATATCCTTAGGTCGCGTATTTCAATACCCTTAAATGGAATAAAAGATATATCAGATATGGTTGTTTCTCTTTGAGTGGCTTTTGTCAGAGTTTCAATTAAAATAGGCCTGATTTTATTTGGAAGCAGCGAATTCTGAATATAAAAATATGCGAACAAAAGAATGGTTAAGAATAGCAAAACATACAGAGTCAGAGATACAAATTTTCTTCGGCCTTTTCTCATATCATTTTTTTGTTAAATACTGCTTTTTAGATAAAAAGAGAGGGGAAAGACTATAAAAGCGTTAAATTTAGTTTTTTTTATTTTTCTCAATCTCTTTACGTTCGATATATAAAAGATAATCGTCGGCTTCCTGTCTACTCTCAAAAACGTTTAAGTTTGATAGGGCTTTTACAACCTCGAAAATCTTTTTAATATGCGGCTGCAAATTAGTAAATATTAAAGAACCGCCTATTTCTTCTATGATTTTTTTTGCATTAAATAATGTGGTTAAACCCAAGCTGCTTATATATTTTACACCTTCCATATTTAACAATATCGCCTTAGGTTTGAGTGCTATAATTGAATTTATCTTATTCTGAAACTCTTGGTATGTTTCCGTATTAATATCACCTATAGGCGAGATAGTATAAATAGTATGATTTTTTTGCTCTATATTAATTTTTAGAGACATATCCCCTCCTTTGCACAGGCCTTTAAATACACAGTTATTCTATATCGGTAAAAAAGGATATTCAAGCTAAATAAGTTAATATCAATATTTTTAAGTGAAATTTAACTTATAATTTGGATTTATTTATAATCTTCTGGTTTAGAACATGAGATAGGTTATATACGTCGGGAGGTTGACACAGTAAATACGCTCTGTTATAATTGCTGAAAGCTGATAGACGATGTGCATATAAACATACAATGTATGCAGTACGGGGAGTAGCGCAGTCTTCCGCCAGCAACTTATTTTAGCTTGGGCGGACCCGCCTCCGGCGGGGGCTAGTGCACAAACAAATAGAATAAAAAATTTATTTTAGAAAAATAATTATCGGGGAGTAGCGCAGTCTGGCTAGCGCGCTTGGTTTGGGACCAAGAAGCCGTGGGTTCGAATCCCACCTCCCCGACCATTCTGCTACGCTCAAAGCTTTTCAGCTTTGAGCTTCGCAGAAATTGGCATTCTTTAAGTTAAGTTGTAGTAGCAGAATGGTCTCTCCGAAGCCCTAACTGGCGTTACTTAGAAAGGGGCGAAGGAGGACCATCCTACTTCGCCGTGCTACTTTCGTGCACGGCTTCGTAGCGATTGATATTCTAAAATAGGGACAGGTCTGGGATTGCGGCGAGAAGCGGCCCTTGGTAGTTTATAGATTATAGTTTATAGTTTGCTTTTACCAGTTCCGTGTAGCAGATTTAGAAATAGGATGGGGAATTAAGTATTCTGTCATTGCGAGAAGCGAAGCGACGAAGCAATCCCTAATTTAAATAAAATAACTCTGGGGACAGGTCTGGGATTGCGGCGAGAACCGCCCCTCTAATGCTTTAATACAAATATATGGAAAAGAAAAGAACTAAAGTATTAATATTGGTAAGTATTTTTGGGATTTTTTCCCATGCGTATTCTTTTCTAGTGGATGTCCTACTTTTAGTGTCTTTGCAAACCAATTTTTTTAGTGAAAACATTACAAATATAAATCAATATCATCTTAAGGAAGCTTTTAAAATGGGATTTACACGGGAACAAATCATTTTTGGTTTTGTTCCAAGTGTTATTTGGAATATAGCGGCAATCTTTTGTTTTGTTGGTGTTTTACGCTTAAAAAATTCTTGGCGGAAAAGGCTTTTATTTTTGACTTTCACAAGCATCGTCTATACGCTTTGTTGGGTGTATTTCTTTGCGGGTTATGATATTGATATATCGTATATTTTAGGTACGCTCTATATAGCGCTACCAAACGGAACACCTCTTTTGGTATTAATCGCTGCTATTTTTATTTTGATTTATTTTACGCGTTCAAAAGTAAAGGTACGGTTTAGTTAGTTTTTTTAAAAAATAGAGACAGGTTTGGGATTGTGGCGAGAACTGGCCCTTGGGTTAAGTATTGTGGCACCAGAATTCCGGATAAACAAAATGAGTTATTTTCAAAGACTTAAGTGGTATAATTACTGACAGGTAATATTTTTTAAAATAAATAAAAAAATAGAGCGATGAGGAGGCAAAAGTGATACATCTATCTCGTTTTCTAATCGGAATACGTCATACAAGAACGTTTAGAATGCAGAATGTTTCAGGACGAATTATTGATGATATTGTAAAACTTTATCCAAAAGATTTTAAAAAAGTGGCGCCATCATCGTTAAACAATGAAATTGCCTTGGGAGATACTGATAATTCAATAATCGCAAAGGTAAATATTGATGATATGATAATTGATTCAAAAAAAATGTATGATTGGGAAAAGAAGCATTACATTGAAATTGATAAGTTAAAAATTATTCGAATGACAAAAGAATGCATTCCTGTAATTACAAAAAACTTATGTTTAGATAGGGATTATTCTAGAATTGGAATGATTTTCGAATTTAGAATTCCAGAATTTGCAGAAATTATAAGTGGTAACTTTGGAAAATTTATTTATGATAAGTTTATTCAATTCAATCAAAACAATGAAAGTAGCGAAGCAAGTTTACGGTTTGTTTATAAGCTTGCAGTACCAGGCGGAATGAGTGCCAAAGGTTTAAAAGACTATAGAAATGTGATCGTCATGCTAACGCAATCAAAAGGTATCGATGAGGATGGTGTAGAGAAGAGTTGTCTTTTTGTGAGTATCGATATACAAAGAATATTTGATCCATCTCAAAAAACAATTGATGTAGAAGAACATTTTCAATTTGCCAATGATTACTTGAAAACAGTCATTTTACCAGAGTTTAAAAATAAGGGAGTAGTTATTAATTATGACTAGAAGCAAAAAAAAGTCTATTTTTAATACTCAATCTCAAAAAACTGAAAAATATCTGGGAGCTTTGCGTAAAGCGAAATCAGAAAGCACCGACGATTCATCTGATACAAGTGCGGAAGAAACAAAAACTACAGGTACAGATGCACCTTTAGATAGCAGAGTTGCTCCTTCATATTCAAAACGATTGGAAAAGCCGAAATGGCTTTCTTTAATTTTTTGGATTCTTGGTATAACTACGCCGGTTTTATGGTTTTTTTGGAGCATGAATGCTTCAATAAATTCCACTACGACAAATGTAGCAAAGATTGAAGAAGATATCGAAAAGTTAAATCCAAAAGTAATAGAAATCCAAGAGAAGATAAGTTCGATAGAAAAAAGTATGTCGGTTTTTTCTAAGGAGTCAGACGAAAAACAATATGAAATAAAACTTTATTTTGAAAAAATAGTTGGAAAAATTGAAGGATGGTTGCTAAATAATTCATCTATGAAGCAAGAGCTCAATGCAGTGCAATCCATAAGTAATAAAAATTGACACAAAAATATTTTATGTTTTATGCCTTCTTACGATTTTTAACCTTCAAGTCGTCTACCTTCACCAGTAGCAGAAGTTTCTAAAGATTCTAACCTGGTTAGATTTGCCAGGTTAGGTTTATATTTGATTTAAATTAGGGATTGCCGCGTCCTCGTTTCCTGTCTGCCGGCAGGCAGGCACTCGGACTCGCAATGACAATTCTTCCGTTATCCGACTTCTGTCATCTGTTTTCTGTCTTCAGTCTTCCAAACCCTTCCATATCTACAAACCATAAACTCTAAACTCTGCATCTAATTTTCTATTGTTTTATATCTTGATATTATTTATAATATATAGCAAAACTGGAATATCTATAATTAACCAATTCAAATCCAAGGGGTAACGGATGAGTAAAAAAATACGAGTAGGCTTAATTGGCTTGGGCACTATCGGAAGCGGTGTCTTGGAAATTCTGAAAAACCGCAAAAGCTATATAAATAAGAAAACTTCTCTTGATATTGAAGTTGTAAGCGTTTGTGATAAAGACCCCAAAAAAATTAAGGCAGCAGGCAGGGTATGTAAAGCCTATAGCAATCCCTCAAGAATTATTTCTGATCCGTCGATTGATATTGTTGTTGAGCTTATTGGTGGTATAAAAACCGCAAAAGATATTATAGTGGGTTCAATTAAGCAGGGGAAGCATGTAGTTACTGCGAACAAAGCGCTTATTGCTGATTCAGGAGAATATCTATTTAAGCTGGCTGATAAGCACAAGGTTAAAATTAATTTTGAAGCAAGCGTCTGCGCGGGACTTCCCATAATAAAATCTATTTCTGAAACTTTTGTTGCAAACCGTATAAAAAATATTTACGGGATTATAAATGGGACCTCCAACTTTATACTCAGCAATATGGAAGAGAAATCACAGGATTTTAATGAGGCCCTAAAAGAAGCCCAAAAAAAAGGTTATGCCGAGGCAGATCCGAGCTTAGATATAAACGGCACCGATTCAGCGCATAAACTTGCGATACTCTCATTTTTAAGTTTCGGCCAGTTTTTTGATATGAAAGATATTTATGTTGAGGGGATAGGTGATATTTCTAAACAGGACATAGAATATGCAAAAGAGTTGAATTACAGAATAAAACTTTTAGCGATAGCTAAACAAGGGGAGAATGGCGTAGAACTTAGAATTCATCCTACACTTGTAAAAATTAAACACCCGCTCTGTAACGCAAGGGGTATTTATAATGCGATTTATATAAAGACTGATCTTGCCGATGAAATTTTATTACACGGTAAAGGTGCCGGGAAATATCCTACTGCTAGCGCGGTAATTTCAGATATAGTTGATATAGCAAAAAATAAAGATAGCTCATCAACTCTTAGATATTCGGATTCTTTTTGTTTTGCAGAAAGAAAAAATAAAATCATGCCTATGGCGAACTTAAAAACCCGCTACTACGCGCGATTTGCCGCTATTGATAAGCCGGGAGTGCTTGCAAAAATTTCAGGAATTTTAGCAAAGAATAGCATTAGCATAGCAAACGTTACGCAAAAACAGCGAAACGAATCAAAAACCGTTCCGATTGTTATGATGACTCATATTGCTTATGAAGGAAACATGCAAAGGGCATTGAGAGAAATAAACAAATTAGAAGCAATTAAAAGTAAATCAGTTTGCATAAGAGTTGAGGACTTATAATGTGGCGGGGAATTATAGATAAATACAGGCAATATCTTCCAATTAGTGAAAAGACTCCTATTGTCAGCCTATGTGAGGGCAACACCCCTTTAATAAAAACAAAGTGCCTTGAGTTTTGTTTAGGAAAAACAATAGAGGTTTATTTGAAATATGAAGGCTTGAACCCCACAGGCTCCTTTAAAGACAGAGGCATGACAATGGCTGTATCAAAAGCTCTTGAAAAAGGCGCTAAAGCGATAATGTGTGCCTCTACCGGAAATACTTCGGCTTCTGCATCAGCTTATGCAAGCCGTGCAGGAATAAAATGTATTGTTTTAATTCCTAAAGGCGCAATTGCATTAGGTAAATTAGCTCAAGCGCTTATACACGGCGCGAAAGTAATTGCGATAGAAGGAAATTTTGACGATGCATTTAATTTGGTTAAAGCAATAACAGAGAAATATCCTATTGAACTTGTAAATTCCATAAACCCAAATCGCATAGAAGGACAAAAAACAGGATCGTTTGAAATTTGTGATTGTTTGGGTGATTGTCCTGATTATCACAGCATTCCTGTGGGGAACGCCGGTAATATAACTGCCTATTGGAAGGGGTATAAAGAATATAAAAATTATGGTAAGATAAAACGCCTGCCGAAAATGATTGGATTTCAGGCAAGGGGAGCGAATCCGATTGTTATAAATAAAATAGTAGAAAAACCTGAAACGATTGCTACGGCCATACGCATAGGAAATCCTGCAAGCTGGAAACAGGCCGTATCGGCAAGAGACGAATCAGGCGGCCTGATTGAGGATGTAAGCGATGATGACATACTTAATGCGTATAAAATACTTGCGCAGGACGGAGTTTTTGCTGAACCGGCCAGCGCCGCTTCAGTTGCGGGTGTTATTAAAAAAGCAAAAGAAGGATATTTTAAACCGAACACGAAAATAGTTTGTGTCCTGACAGGGCATGGCTTAAAAGACCCAGACAGGGCAATTAAAACAGTCCAAGCGCCCACAGCAGTAAAGGCAGATTTAAAAACAGTTGTTAGTGAACTACAAAAAGAAAAAATAATCGATTGATTAGCAATCAAAAGGATTTCATATGAAATATGCAGTTTTAGTAGGGGACGGAATGGCTGACAGGCCAATGCAGGAATTAGATAACAAAACTCCGCTTGAAGTAGCGAAGATTCCCAATATGGATTTTATTGCAAAACATGGCAGAGTTGGTTTGGCCTATACGGTTCCTGAAGGTTTTCCGCCTGCAAGCGATGTTGCCAATCTTTCGGTAATTGGTTATGATCCGGTAAAATATTATGCCGGCAGAGGCCCGCTTGAAGCCGCAAATATGGGAATAAAGCTTGGCGAAAACGATATTGCATTTAGGTGTAATTTTGTAACAGTTTTAGATGATGCAATGATAGATTATAGCGCCGGTCATATAAAGACAAAAGAAGCAGATTTTTTGATAAATGATCTAAACAAAAAATTAAGTTCAGAAAAAATAAAATTTTACACCGGTATTAGCTACCGTCATCTCATGGTTATTGAAGCCGGTACTGAAAACGGAGGGGATTTTTCGGCAAAATGTACTCCGCCGCATGATATAGTTGGAAAGAAAATAAAAAAATTTTTGCCGAAGGGCGAAGGCGAAGAAGTTTTAAATAAACTAATGCAGGACTCAATAGATATACTGGCAAAAAGCGACATAAACAAAATTCGCATAGATTTAAAAGAAAATCCGGCTAACATGATATGGCTGTGGGGTCAGGGAAAAAATGTCAAACTCCCGCTTTTTAAAGAAAGATACGGCCTCGACGGAGGCGTTATTTCTGCGGTAAACCTAATAAAGGGAATAGGAAGAATTATAGGTTTGGATGTTATTGATGTTCCCGGAGCAACAGGATATTATGATACAAATTATTCAGGAAAAGCAGAATATGCGCTGAATTGTTTAAAAGAAAAAGATTTTGTTTTTGTGCATGTCGAAGCGCCTGATGAAGCGGGGCATAACGGCGATACGAGAATGAAAATATCGTCAATTGAGAGTTTTGATAAGCTTGTAGTCGGTCCGATTCTTAACGAAGCAAAAAAAGGCAATTTCAGGATTTTAGTCATGCCTGATCACCCAACCCCGATTTCACTTAAAACTCATTCCTCGGAAGCTGTTTTATTTGCAATGTATGGAACTGGCATAGAAGCCGGTTCAATAGGAAAGTTTAGCGAAGAAGCAGCCAGCGTGAGCAAATTTATTTTTAAAAATGCTTCTGAAATAATGAGTTATTTAATTAAGCAATAAAAATGCCTCTACAATTCTTAGCAATAACAGCAATAGTAATTTTTTTCGCTGGGTATAAATTTTATGCCAGAAAATTTTCTGAAACGTTGGGCATAGAAAAAGACAGAAAGACTCCTGCCCATTCAGAATATGACGGCGTTGATTATATACCCGTAAAACACTGGACAGTTTTATTTGGTCATCATTTTTCTTCAATTGCAGGTGCGGCACCGATAGTAGGTCCCATACTTGCTCTAACAATATGGGGATGGGCGCCTGTTTATGTTTGGGTTGTCTTGGGCACTGTTTTTTTGGGCGGAATACACGATCTTGGAAGTTTGTTTATTTCGTGCCGCAACAAAGGTAAAACAATAGCAGAAGTCAGCGAATTGGTTATTTCAAAACGCGCAAGAATTTTATTTTTATCTTTTGTCTGGATTACGCTTATTTTTATCATTGCCGTGTTTGTGAATATATGTGCTAAAACGTTCATTGAAAAACCCGCGATTGTATTGCCATCATTAGGATTGATACCTGTGGCTTTTTTGGTAGGCATTGGTTTATACAGAACGAAAACAAATAACTTTTTGGTTACGGTATTCGGATTGG
>Ga0302250_1001538_pt1 | contig 16934 bp, 10 predicted proteins | sample AAG_RA_Asp_MG_FD_193536 | JGI IMG/M metagenome (GOLD analysis project Ga0302250, IMG submission 193536) | Enriched activated sludge microbial communities from anaerobic digester in WTTP, New Holstein, Wisconsin, United States - AAG_RA_Asp | ecosystem: Engineered > Bioreactor > Anaerobic >... | reverse complement strand
GACGCCGGCCGAAAATCCGATGCGGACTTCCCGGGGATCCCGCGGGACGTCGAAGGCGCCCCGGGTGAGGACCCAGGCTTCCTCGGGGAGCGGGTCCACCGTGTCCAGCGTCTCCCGGCCTCCGATGGTGCAGCCCCAGAGACCCCGGTTGATCGAATAGGCTGCCCGATCTCCCTGGACGTCATGGCCCCGTTCCCGGAGGAAGGCCACCTCCTGGGCCCGGGTGAACCCCTCGTCCCGGATCGGGGCCAGGACCTCCACCCCGGGGGCCAGCACCCGCAGGGCCACCTCGAACCGGACCTGGTCGTTCCCCGCGGCGGTGCTCCCGTGGGCGACCGCGGCGGCCCCGACCTCCCGGGCCGCCTCGGCCACCTTCCGGGCCTGGAGGGTCCGCTCGGCCCCGACGCACAGGGGATAGACGTGGCCCCTCCGGACGTTGCCGAAGACCAGGAACCGCAGGGTCTCCTGGAAGTAGGCGGCCCGGGCGTCGATGGTGCGGTGTTCGGCGGCCCCCAGCCGCCGGGATCGCCGGGCCAGGTCCTCCCGGGCCTCCGCCGACAGGCCCCCGGTGTCCACCGTGACCGTGATCACCGGCCGGCCGGTCCTCTCGGCCAGCCAGGGCACCAGGAAGGACGTGTCCAGTCCCCCGCTGAAGGCCACCACGACCGGGCCGTTCATGTCCCCTCCCCGTTCCGGAACCGCTCCAGCCGTTCCCGGATCCGGACCTGCGATTCCGGTCCCTCCACCGCCACCATCACCGTGTCGTCCCCGGCCACGCAGCCCACCATGCCCGGCCAGGCGGCCTGGTCCAGGGCGATGCCCACCGCCGAGGCCTGTCCCGGCGGGGTCCGGACCACCAGCAGGTAGGGCCCCGCGGAACCGATCCCCAGGACCCTTGCCAGGACGCCCGGGTCGGCCTGGGTTCCCGGGGAAGGTGCCGTGGCCGCCGCCTCCCGGTAGAACCCGTCCACCTTCCGGATGGCCAGGAACCGGAGGTCCCGGGAGACGCTGGCCTGGGTCACCTGGAATCCCCGGCTCCGGAGCAGGGTGCAGAGGGCGGCCTGGTCCGGAATGCGGCGTCGCCGCACTAGGGTCCGGATGATCCGGAGGCGATCTTCTCTGCGGGAATCCTTCCGAGGCACGGGATGTCTCGCAAAAGATGCGCATAGATTCATCAACAAGCGCATAAAGTCAACAGGAAAATGAAAAATGCTGTTGTTGCAAGGAGAAAACAGCATGCATCGCCCTGGCGAATCGACGACCCCGTGCCCGGGTCGTTGCACCGGGCCGCCCATGCCGGCCCGGTTCCCGGGGGTTCGGCCGGGATCGCCGCCCCCTTGATCGCGGTTCCCGCCTGGGGGATTCTTGGGAGTGACCTGGCATCGCATCGTTGGACCAACCGGGGTCTCGTCCGGGAGGAGGCGGGATGGAGGGCAAGGATTCGTGTCGGGAAACGGGCGAAGGATCGGGAGTGCGGCTGGATCCGGACCTCTTCCAGGGCCTCCTGGACCATCTCCGGGACGGCGTCGCGGCGGTGGACCGGGAGGGGTTCGTCGTCCAGTGCAACCCGGCGTTCCTGGAGATCCTCGGCGGCTATCGCCAAGACGAGGTCCGCTGCCTGCGATGGCAGGACCTGACGCCCCCGGAGTGGCAGGCCCGGGAGCGGGCGATCCTGGAGGAGCAGGTGGACCGCCGGGGCTACTCCGACCTCTACGAAAAGGAGTATTACCGGAAGGACGGGACCCGCGTGCCCGTCGAGATCCGGACCTATGCCAACCGCGATGACCGGGGGAGGCTGCTGGGATACTGGGCCATCGTGCGGGACATCTCGGCCCGGAGGATGGAACAGGCCCAACTGATGCTGTTCAAGGAGTCCCTGGACAACGCCACCGACGGCGTCGGGATGTCCACTCCCGAGGGTCGCCATTTCTACCAGAACCGGGCGTACACGGACCTCTTCGGGGAGGTCGGACCGGACCCCCGATCTTCGGCCTTTGTCGATCGCTCCGTCGCCGAGGAGGTCTTCCGGACGATCATGTCCGGCGGTCGATGGGAAGGCGAGGTTCGGATGTACGCGAAGGACCGGAGCATCCGGGACATCTACCTCCGGGCCCACGCGAACCTGGACGATGCAGGGCGGGTCACGGCCCTCGTGGGCATCCACACCGACATCACGGGCCGAAAGGCGACCGAGCGGCAACTCCGGGAGCGGGAACGCCAGTTGCGGACGGTGATCGAGAACGTGGACCTGGTCTTCTTCTCCCTGAACCCCGCCGGGGTCTTCCTGTTCTCGGAGGGAAAGGGCCTGGCGGCCCTCGGGCTGAAGCCTGGCGAGGTCGTCGGCAAATCGGCCTTCGAGGTGTACGCCGCGTTTCCGGAGATCATCGATTCCCTGCGGCGGGCCCTGGCCGGGGAACGGTTTCGGGTCGAGGTGTCGGTGGGTCCCCTCTGGTTCGACGTGGCCTACACGCCGGTCCGGGGACCCGACGGTTCCCTGGAGGCGACCATCGGGGTGGCGATGGACATCACCACCCGCCGGAAGGCCGAGGAGGAGCGGGAGCGCCTGACGGAACAGCTCGTCCAGGCCCGGAAACTGGAGGCCATCGGGCAGCTGGCCGGGGGCGTCGCCCATGACTTCAACAACATGCTGGCGGTGATCCTGGGCGTCACGGAGGTGGCCCTGGGTCGCCTGGAACCGGAGAGCCCCGTCCGGGAGGACCTGGATCGGATCCGGGAGGCGGCGGAGCGTTCGGCCGACCTGACCCGGCAACTGCTGGCCTTCGCCCGGAAACAGAGCGTGGCTCCCCAGGTCGTGGACCTGAACGAGGTGCTGTCGGCCCGGATGGAGATGATCCGCCGCCTGATCGGCGAGCACATCACCCTGGATTGGCGGCCGGGGACCGGGGTCGGGAGCGTGCGGATCGACCCGTCCCAGATGGACCAGGTCCTGGTGAACCTGTGCGCCAACGCCCGGGACGCCATCGATGGCCCCGGGCGGATCGCCATCGAGACCGGGCGAGCGTCCTTTGACCAAGCCTACTGCGCGGATCACCCGGAGCACCTTCCCGGGGCCTACGCGGTGCTGGCGGTGTCGGACAACGGCCGGGGCATGGACCGGGAAACCCGCCAGCGGCTGTTCGAACCGTTCTTCACGACCAAGGCGCTGGGTAGCGGGGTGGGGCTGGGACTGGCCACCGTCTATGGCATCGTCCGGCAGAACGACGGCTTCATCCATGTGTACAGCGAGCCGGGGATGGGCAGCACCTTCCGGATCTACCTGCCCCGCCGGGACGGGACGACCCCGGCGGCCCAGCCGTCCGCCGACGGCCGGGAGGCTCCGGCCCGGGGAGGCGAGACGATCATGCTGGTCGAGGACGACCTGCTGGTGCGCACCGTGGTGTCCCGGATGCTCCAGCACCTGGGATACCACGTGATCGTCGCGGACTCCCCCGACCGGGCCATCGATGCGGCCCGGGATCACCCCGGCGACCTGCACCTGCTGCTGACCGACCTGGTGATGCCAGGGATGAACGGGCGGGAACTGGCCCGGGCGGTGGCGTGCCTCCGCCCGGGGATCCGGAGGCTCTACATGTCCGGGTACACGGCCGACGGGGTCGAACACCGGGGGCTCCTGGACCCCGGGATGGAACTGCTCCAGAAGCCCTTCTTGCTCCGGGACCTGTCGGAGCGGGTCCGGGCGGTCCTCGCGGCGCCTCCCGCCCGCGACGAGGAACCCTGAAGCGGGTCCGTCCTGTCGGGAGACGGGACGACGGTCCCGTGACGTCCACTCCCATCGGGCCGGGAGGCGTGGCGGTCTTTCCCGCCCCCCGGAGGGCGGGACGCCCTGCCCGGAATCCGGTATCTTCCGTTTCGCGAGGTCCCTGGATGGAGGGAGGGGTGGAGGTCCGGAAGATTGCCCGGCTGGCAACGGCGGTGCTGCGGTACCGGATGACCGGCCGGCCCTTCCCCATCGCAGTGGCCTGGATGATCACCGGGCGTTGCAACCGGGACTGCCGGTACTGTGACGCGACCTGGATGCGGGGCCTCGAGGAACTGGACGGAAGGGCGGCCATCGCCCTGGTGGACCAGATGGCCGACGCGGGGGTTCGGCTGGTGTCCATCACCGGCGGGGAGCCGCTGGTACGGGAAGACCTCGGCGCCATCGTCCGGCACATCCACGATCGGGGCATGGTCTGCAAGGTCAACTCCAACGGCCACCTGCTGGAATCGCGTCTCGGCGACCTCGAGGCCGTCGACCTGCTGCAGTTGTCCCTGGACGGGCCGGGGGAGGACCAGGACGAGATCCGGGGCCCCGGATCCTTCCGGGCGGCGGTCCGGGCAGCGGAACTTGCCCGCCGCCGGGGCATCCCGTTCCATTTCGTGGGGGTCCTGACCCGGCGCAACGTCGGGAGGCTCGAGGAGGTGCTGGATCAGGCCGCCGCCCTGGGAGGGCGGATCAGTTTCCAGCCGATGAACCGGGTGGCGGACCGCCCGGAAGCCGAGGAATTCGCCCCCTCCCGGGGGGAACTGCTGGAGGGACTCCAACGGCTGCGCCGGATCCGGGAGGCCGGGGGTTCGAGAGGCAGGGTCCTGAAGAACACCCTCGGGGAACTGGACCACTATGCGAGCAGGTGCCGGGATGGCCCGGGAAGGGTGGAGTGCGCTCCGGTGATGGCCACCGTGATGCCCGACGGCCGTCTGACCGTCTGCGAGCAGGCCCGGAATCCCCGGTGGGAGGATGTCCGGGTCTCGGGCTTCCAGGAGTCCTTCGCACGGATGGGCCCGGTGTCCTGTGACGGCTGCGTGTGCGTCGGCACCCTCCGCCTGACCCGGGTCTGCCGCCTCGACCCTGCGGTGATCTGGGAGACGCTCCGGGACTGAGTGGCAACCCGGGCGCCCGGCGGTCGGAAGGAGCCGCCGTGACCATCGGGGAAGCGGCCGGTCCGGATCGAATCAGGCGGCCGCGTCCAGGGCATCGGCCGCGACGGCGGGAACCTCCGGCGCCTTCCGGCCCTGCAGGCGGTCGTGGGCCAGCACCCGGCCCCGGAAGATCCGGCCGTGGAGACGGTGGAAGTACAGCATCGAGGCCCCGAGCAGAACCACGGCCAGGGGCACTCCGGCCCCGAGGCCCACGGCGGCCAGGCCGAAGGCCAGCAGGCCCGAGACCAGGAAGGCGGCCAGGCCGGTGACGATCCAGCCTCCCACGACGACCAGGATCCCGTGGACTCTCCGCTCGGCGCTGCCCCGATCCCAGACGCCGTCGCCCAGGGCGGCCCCCATCGCCACCATGAAGGTGATGTAGGTGGTGGACAGGGGCAGTTTCATGGATGTCCCGATGGAGATCAGCGTGCTGGCGACCGTCAGGTTCACCGAGGCCCGGAGCAGGTCGTATGGGGTCCCGTGGTCCGGATCCCCAGGCTTCGGTGCGAGGCGGTCCGCGGCCCGGTTCCGGATCCTCGACGGAAGCAGCGCGGTCACTCCCCGGCCGATCCAGGTTCCCATGCGCACCACCGACCGGGCTGCCAGGCTCCCCCCGAAACGATGCTCGGTCTCCCCGCGGGCCGCCAGCCGGATTTCCGTGTCGGTGACGGCCCGGGCCTTCCGGCTGGCATGGAGGGCCAGCACCATCACCATTCCCGAGACCAGCAGCGCCCAGGCCGGGGTCGGCACCTGGCCCGACAGGCGCACGCCCTCGACGAACATCGCCTGGCCCGCAGCCACCGTCGGCCCGATGAAGTTCACCAGGTCGTTGGCCGCGAAGGACAGGGCCAGGGTTCCCGTGCCGACCAGAATCAGCACCCGGAGCACGCGGGCGTGGTCCCGGCGCCGGATCCAGGCCCAGAGGGCGGCGACGGCGAACACCACGACGGACACTTCCCAGAGATGATCCCGCGCCCAGACCAGCGGGGCATCGCCCAGCAGCGGGACGTGCCCCACGCCCTTGCGCAGGATCGACCAGCAGACCACCGCCACGGACCAGCCGGCCCAGATCCAGCCATACCGGGCGAAGGCCCGCTCGGGGTCCTGGGTGAAGGCCAGTCGGACCAGCACCATCAGGACCAGTCCGCCCAGGAAGGCGATGCCCACCGATGCGAAGATGCCCATGTAGATGCCACCGAGGGGCTTCGCGTTCAGCACGGCCAGTGCTGCCGCCGGATCCCCCCCCGTGCGCCACAGCATGGTACCCACGGCCGCCCCGGCCAGGTTCGAGAGGATCGACACGGTGGTCGAGATGGGCAGGCCCAGGGAGTTGAACAGGTCCAGGACCAGCAGGTTCGCCACCATCGCGGCCAGGTACACGGTCAGGATCCCGGCGAGATCCACGCCGCCCTCCGGCGTGGAGAAGAGGTCCGGGTGGAAGACCCCCTTCCGGGCGACTTCCATCATGCCCGAGGAGAGCAGGGTCCCCGCGAGAGTCCCCAGGGCCGCCACCAGCAGGATCCGGCGCAGGGTTCCTGCGTGGGACCCGATGGCCGAGTTCAGAAAGTTCACCGCGTCGTTCGCGACCCCGACCCACAGTCCCAGGGCCGCCAGCACCACCAGGAGTCCGAAGGCCATCCCCAGAGGTTCCAAGAAGCCCCTCCAATCCGGACGCCCTGACGATCCGCGATTCCCGTGACGTCCTGATGGACGCTTCGTGACAAATCGGAAACAGCCGCCGAGGGCCGCAACGGCGGGGCGCCGGCTACCCAGGTCCATGGATTCCGCATGATTGTCGGCTACATGGACTTCCTGGACCACCACCAGGGCGTGAACAGGACCCAGGATCCCGCCGCGATTCCCAGGGCCGGGCCCAGGGGGATGCCCGACAGGGCCAGGACTCCGTGGACTGCCATCATCAGGCCGTGGGATCGGGTGAAGACCCCGACCCATCCGATCCGGTAGGACAGGGCCTCCCATCCGGTCTTGCACGCGAAGAAGGTCGCGAGGCCCGCGAAGTACCCCGGCGTCGCGTCTGCCGTGAGGGCCAGGGTCGCCCCGTACCAGCACAGCAGGATCGCGATGTCCAGGACGAAGGCCGCTGCCCGGTAGGAACGGGTCCCGATGGTAGGAGCGTCCTCTGTCGCTTCGATACCCACGGAGTTCTTCGGCCGGATGACCGAGGACAGGTGGAAGGCGAGGTAGTCCTCCAGGACGACGGCCAGGGCGAAGATCTGTGCGGCGGTGGTGGCGTTCCAGACGAACCGGATGTTCTGCACCACCACGCCGATGAGCACCGCGTAGAGCAAGTCCACGAACCCGACACGGACGGACGAAGGAGAAGCCATTCCATGCCTCGTTGCCGCGAAGGCCCGCGGATCGGACTCCCGGGAGCAGTTCCCAGCGGGAGTATCCTGCGGACCCGGAAGGGGGGTCAACCGCCTCGGACCCGATCCTTGACGGCCGCTGGCCCGTGGGGCAGCATGCACCCGACTCGAACCCCCCGGGGAGGTCCATGAACCGCGGAAGGACGATCGCGAGGAATCCGGCGACCCTGACCTGCCTGCTGGCGGCCCTGGCGGCCTGCGGCGGGGATGGCGGGAACGTGAAGTCGCCCTTCGGGGCTCCCACCCGGACCACGGTCTTCGCGGTGGACGGCCGCATGCCCACGGGCGAGGTGAAACCCTGGACCGTGAAGGTCACGGGAGAGGTGGAGGTGGACGGTCGCGCCTTCGACACCTACCAGGTGGGCATCGATCCGGCGGATCCCCGCCAGGGCATCGAGATCTGGATCGACAAGGAGGACGAACACCGCGTGACCTTCCGGGGGTTCCGGGAGGTGGGAGTGCTGACGGTCCAGGGCGACAGGCCCTACACGGTGCGCCTGGACGGGCCCGCGGGGCAGGTCGAGACGGTCGAGGTGGCCGGAACGGTCGCGACCGAGAACGACCCGAATCCCAGGCCGGGCACCGCGACGGTGGAGTACGTGAAGGAGTCCGACGACGTGACCATCGACACGCCCTTCGGCACGCTGTCCGGCGTGAAGCACTTCCGCGGCACGGTCACGCTCCAGGGCGAGGGCGTCCCGGAGATCCTGAGGGGCTTCCCGGTGGAGGCCCAGGTCTGGTACCACCCTTCCTTCGGGGTCGTGAAGGGAGACGTGCCGATGTTCCACCTGGGGATGGACCTGCGCGGCGAGGCAGACTGCGGCGATCCCCTGACTCCCGGCTTCAACACGATCCAGAAGGTGGGCCTCGTGGCGCCCGGTGGAGAACCCTTCGAACTGTCCACGTCGGACTGCTCGGGGCAGTGGAACGCCGACAAGATGACCCACGCGAAGATGCTGCTGGAACTGCGTTTCGCCGAGGAGGCCCTGGCGAGGACGTCCACCCGGCCGCCGGTCGTCGAGGAGTTCACGACGGGCTGGGGCTACTTCCCCCACCAGCTGGTGGCGTCCCCGTTCAGCATCTTCCACCCCGAGGAGAACGGCAAGGGCTACACCTTCTGGTACGGGTACGCCGACGAGGCGGCCAGGAACGAGCCCGGCGACAACGGCATCCTGTACTCCATCGAGGTGCGGCCCGCCGACTCCATGTCCAACGCGGTGCGGGCCACGGCGCGGATCCGCTACAACGTCCTCGCGACGCCGTGACGTGCCGGGCGGCGGCTAGCCGCCTTCCGGAATCACCGAGACGGGAGAGGACGACAGGCGGTAGGGGGCCTCGGTGCCTTCGGGAAGGACCGCGCGGCCAAAGACCGACAGGCGGAAGACCCCCCGGAAGACCTGTTCCGGGGCCGGGATGCGGACGGCGGTGCGGACCCGGGCCACCCACCGGAAGGTTCGGCCCCCGGGCGCCGCCTCGGTCCAGGGCGGGTCGGGATCGACCTGCAGCAGCACCCGGTAGTCCCGCTGGTCCACCACCCGGCCACCGGCTCTCAGGGGATGGAAGGTCCCGTCCGGTTCCAGCCGCTCCACCACGACCTCGGGGCGATCCACGAAGGGATCGCCCCCATGCCACCGGAAGGTCCAGGGTTCCCCGGCGGCGGCAACGGCCGGCAGGTCCTCCACCACCGTTCTCGGACCGACGGAGGCCGAGGGAACGTAGGGGCGCGACGTCGCAGGTTCCCAGGGCGGAATGACCTCGGGATGGAAGGCCAGCGGTGCCGCGGGATCCCCCAGGCGGGCGGCCACCGAGGCGGCGGCGTCCCGGAGGTACTCCCCCTGGCGGGGGCCCAGGAAGGCCATCCCGGGCTCGTAGCCCCCGCCGGCCCAGTCGTCGGGCAGCATCAGGTAGCCCACATAGTCCTGGGCGTATCCGAACAGGGCCCAGGTCTCGACCCCGGGAATCGCCCCCGCCACCCGTCGCAGCAGGTCCCGTCCCAGGGCGGTGTGAGGCTCCCCGGGAAGCGTCACGCCCGCCACGGGGCCCAGCCGGAAGGCCGCCAGGCGCACCGTGTCGGGAATCCAGCCCCAGTCGAGGTCCAGGCACGCATCCATCACCGGCGGAATGGCGCCGCAGACGGATCCCCCTCCGCCGCAGAGCATCGCCCCGGCCGGGTGGTCCCACTCCCCGGGGGCGTAGCCGATGGCCTCCCAGGTCATCGGGGCCACCGCTGCGCTGGTCCCGAGGTCCGGGTCGTCCTCCCAGGCGAAGGCCTCCCAGGCCCCCAGGACCGTCTCAGCGGCCGATCGCCCGATGGCCTCCAGGCGGTCCAGTTCCGGGAAGGGGGCTTCCGGCCACGGGGAATCCGGGAAGTCCCCCCGGGGATCGGCCGGCCCCACGTCCCCCGTCCAGGACTGGAAGAAGAGCACCGGCGCTCCGCCCGGGATCGCCTCCTGGACCTTCTGTTCCACGGCCCGGGGCGCGTCCCCCCCCAGCACCCCCTGCTGCCAGCCGAAGACCGTGCCGTGGAGGGCGTAGTTCACCAGCAGCCCGAGGGTGCCTCCTCCGTCCGCCCGGTCGAAGCGCCACAGGTGCATCGTGTCGTCCCGGAGCGGCGGGTTCTCGCACCTCCGGTCCACGTGCATGGCCGCGTTCGCCGCGACCGCGTGGCCGAACCGCACCGGCACGGCCTCGGCGGTCAGGGCCTCGACCACCGCGTCGGCGATGGCCCCGGTGACCCGGAGGAAGATCGCCTCGTCGTAGGTGTCCGAGAAGAGGGGGCCCAGGGGCGTGTCGAAGATCCTTCCCGGGGCGACGTGGGAGTGGTTCCCGGCGATCACCAGCGCGTCCCCGCAATCCAGGCCGGTCCTCTGGCGGACGAGGTCCGCGACGCGCCGGTGGACGGTGCGGAAGACGGCGATGAGGTCGGCCGTCACCAGCAGCAGGCGCCGGTCCCCCTTCACCAGGTGGATCACCTGGGCCCGGGGCGGCTGGACCAGGGTCGTGGTGGCCTGGAAGACGTCCTGGAAGGGGCTCCGGGGGGCACCCGGCGGGGGGGTCTGGCCGTAGCCGCCGGTGGAGATGCCCAGGGGCACCGGGAGGTCCCGGACCGCGTAGGAGGCCCGGAGGCGGTCGTCCGGCGGCACGAAGGGAGGGTCCGGCGGCGGGATGGCCTGGACTCCATAGGGCGGACTGGCATTGATGAAGAGGTCCGGCTCGCAGCGGATCCGGGCGGGCAGGAAGGCGACCCCCTCCTTCACGCCGTAGAGCAGGTACTCCCCCGGAGGCACGTTCGGGAACAGCACGCCTCCGTCCCGGGTGGTCTCCGACAACTGCGGGTCGGGGAAGATCGCGCCGTTGTCCATGGCCTCGAAATAGACCGGGGCGGAGGCCCCGGGAGGAGGGGGCCAGAGGTAGGCCCGGGCTCCCGGCTCCCCGCAGCGGTGGCAGGGTGGTTGCCCGAAGCGGTTCGCGGCGGTGAGGGTCGTCGCGACCTGGCAGGTCCCCGGCTCCGGTTCGACTCCGGCCATCGCGACGAAGAAGTCCCAGGTCCAGTGGTCCGGGGTCTGGAGGGTGACGTCCCGGAGGCCGTGGTTGCCGGTGTGGAGGACGGCCGTCCGGACGGGGTGGAGGGCCGGGTGATCCAGTTCCAGTTCCACCTCGGCACAGGCCGGGATCGAAGGCAGTTCGAACCGCCAACCCGACCACCGGACCGACGGGCCGCCCACCACGCGGACGGTCCCCTCCGGCAGGTCCGGGTCGGGGCTGGCGGAGGCCTGGATCACCATCCCGGAGATCGACACGGTGGCCCGGGGGTCCTCGCAGGGCGGCGGCGGGGGGATTTCCGGGGGCGGGGGCTGTTCCGGGGAGGGGTCTCCCGTTCCCGGATCCGCCGGTTCCGGGTCGCCCGGCGCGGCATCCGCCGGCGCCTCTCCCGGGAGGTCCGTTGGCGCCGGATCGCCGGGGAGATCCCCCGGGAGGTCCGCGGCGTCCGGGGCATCGTCGTCCCGGGCGGCCGCGTCCGGGCCGGTGTCCGGGAGTCCCCCATCCCCGGGACCGCCTGCTCCTCCGCAACCGGCCCAGAACGCCAGCCACAGGGCCAGGGCCCCGGCCGGGAGGGTTCCGGCGGGGCTGGTCCAGGATCGCATCCTCGATGCTCCAGGGGTTCGCCGGCCCATCGGGTCCTCGAGGGGTTCGGTGTGCACAGCATAGAGGCACCCGTTCCGGGAGACAACCGATCCGGCTCCGCGTAGAATCGCGCCCCGGAGGACGGTGGGACGATGGCGGGCACCCTGCAGCGACTGCCCCTGGCCTGGGCCCTGGGGATCTCCCTGTTCCGGGGACGGGGGGGCGGGCGGGTGTCCGCCGCGACGGTGGTGTCGGTGCTGGGCATCGGGGTCGGCGTGGCGACCCTGACCGCCGTGCTGGCCGTCACCGGGGGGTTCGAGGCCGCCTTCCGGGACCGCATCCTGGGCGTCTATCCCCACATGGTGGTCCTGTCCCGGGGCGACCCCTTCGTCGAGTACCGGGAGGTGGCCCGGCGCCTGGGCAGGATCCCCGGGGTGGCCGCCACCAATCCCTCCACCTACGACGAGATGATGCTGTCGGCCGACGGCGGCAGCGCCGGCGTGATCCTGAAGGGCGTGGACCTCGACGGGGCGGAGCGGGTGAGTTCCCTCAAGTCCCTGGTCCGGGGGGGCACCCTGGATCCGCTCCGGGCCGGGGCGGGCCGGCCGCCGACCCTGCTGGTCGGGTGTGCCCTGGCCTCGCGCCTCCGCCTGAAGCCGGGAGACCGGGTCACCCTGACCACCCCGATTCGGGGCCTGGAGGGCGGCGGCCCGGGCCCCCTGGGCATGGCGCCCCAGCAGGACGCCTTCTTCGTCGCCGACTGCCTGGACTCGGGGTTCTGGGAGTACGACTCCCGGCTCGTGGTGATGGAACTCTCCCAGGCCCAGGCCTTCCTGGGACGGGGGGACGCGGTGCGGTGGGTCGAACTGAGGCTCCAGGACATCGACCGGACCGAGGAGATGCGCCGGGAGGTGCTGGCGTCCCTGCAGCCCTGGTCTCTGCTGGACGTCGTGCGGACCATGGCCCAGCTCCGGAAGGATCTCCAGCGGCTCCTGGGGGATCGCCTGGCCGCCGGGGGTGCCTGGAGCCTGCCGGACTGGGCCCGCCAGGTCCGCGAGGTCGGCCAGGCCCTGATGTTCAGCGACCTGGCCCTCGGCCCCCCCCAGCGCTACCGCATCATCGACTGGCGGGAGATGAACCGGAACCTCTTCGGGGCGTTGCGGACCCAGAAGGCGGTGCTGGCGCTGTTCTTCCTGATCATCGTGCTGGTGGCGGCCTTCAACATCGTGGGGACCCAGTGGATCGTGGCCCGGGAGCGCCAGCAGGAGGTCAGCACGCTGGTGGCCCTGGGGGCTTCCAGGAGGCAGCTGATGCGGGTCTTCGTGGCCCACGGATTCGCCCTGGGCCTCGCCGGGGTGGCCCTGGGCCTGGCCCTGGGACGGCTGGTCGTGGAGGGCATCGGCTTGCTGCGGTTCTCCCTGGACCCGAAGGTCTACCTGATCTCCCGCCTGCCCGCGTCCCTGTCCTGGACCGACGGGCTGCTGATCGCCGGGACCTCCCTGGGGGTGGTGCTGGCGTCCTGCCTCTTCTCGTCCTGGCGGGCGACCCGGGTGGACCCCGTGGCGGGCCTCCGGAGGATCGGATGAAGGACCGGGCCCTGGCATCCACCGACCTGGGGCTCCTGGGCCTGCGGTGGGGCCCGGACGGCATCCGGGAGGTGCGGTGGCCCGGGGACCCCGGGGCCGCGGGCTGGCCTCCCTGGACTGGCGAGGGGCCCCGGTGGGTGGGGGAGGCCGTCGAGGCCCTTCGCCGCCACCTGCGCACCGGCCGGGAGGACCTGTCGGGAATCCCGGTGGACCTGTCGGGCCTTCCCGGATTCACCCGGGCCGTCCTCGCGGAAACGCGCCGGATTCCCCCCGGGGCGACCCGGGCCTACGGGGAGGTGGCGGCGGCCCTGGGGCGTCCCGGATCGGCCCGGGCGGTCGGCCAGGCCCTGGCCCGGAACCCCGTCCCGCTGCTGGTGCCCTGCCACCGGGTGGTCTCCCGGCAGGGGCGGCTGACGGGCTTCTCGGCCCCCGGGGGTCTGGAACGGAAGCGGCGGCTGCTGGAACTGGAGCGCGCCGTCGGGATCCCGGCCGGGCCGGACCGGTGATCGCCGGTCTTCCCGGGCCCCGGGCAGGTCACATCAGGAAGACCACGTACTCCAGGATCGAGGTGATGTCGGAACCCAGGTCCAGTTGCCGGGCATTGTGGAAGTTCGTGAAGGCGACCCTGCCGCCGTCGGGCGGATAGGGCCGGAACGAGATCATCAGCGGGGCGACCTTGCCCAGTTCCTTCACCATGGCCTCGATGTGGACGATCGAACCGGGACCCGCCGAGTCCACCGCGACGATGGGCCCGAGGTCGAAGTTGATGGACACCGTTCCCTTCTTCAGAAAGGCGGCGAGGTCCGGGTCGGTCACGGTGGCCGTCACCGTCTGGTGCCCGCCGACCAGGTAGGGGTTGTTCGGGAAGGTCATCGCGGACACCCAGGTGCCCTCGAGGTAGCTGAAGGCATAGTCCGAGGCGTAGACGGATCCTCCGGCCCGCACGAAGTCCTCCAGGTTCTTCCGCACCTGGACGCCGTGCTGTTCCATGATGGCCGACGACGAGTCGCTGCAGTTCAGGAAGATGATGTCGAACTCACTCATCCGGCCCAGGTCCGTCAGGAACCGGACTGCCTGTTCCGCCCCGACGGTGGTGAAGCCCTGGCCGCCGGTGATCCCGTCGAAGTCCGTGTGCTTCAGCCGCAGGTGGTTGCCCACGATCAACCCGATGTCGTCCCAGTCCCCGGTGACGATGGCGATCTTCGCGGCGGTGGAGGGGAAGCAGCCGTCGGCGGGCCGGATCGTGGTGGTCATGCCCTTGTCCACCCAGCGGGTGAAGGAGTTGCGGTAGGAATTCTTCTCCATCCAGACGGTCTGGGTCCCGCAGGGGACCTCCAGGGAGAAGTTTCCCTGGGCGTCGGAGTAGGTCTGGTAGTGGTGGGGCATGCCGTTGCAGTCGGTGGTGTCCACCCAGACCTTCACGTAGGGCACCGCGTTCCGGAGGTTCGGGGCGCAGGTGACGCCGGCGATGGTCCCCATGCCGCAGGGCTCGCATCCCCCGACCCCGTCCTGGGATCCGGGGTCCGCCATCGTCCCCGGGTCCCACGGAGTGCCCGGGTCCAGGACCGTCCCGGTGTCCGTCCCGTTGCCCCCGTCCCGGGGGCCCGGGTCCTGGGGCGTCGGGGCTTCGTCCAGCAGGATCGCGTCCCCGGGAGTCCCGGAATCGGGCGGCAGGGCGTCCCCGGTGGCGGCCGGGTCCCGGCCCGGGTCCGCCGGTTGGGCCGCGTCCCGGAGGGCCCCGCTGTCGCTGCGCGGCAGCCAGACGTCTCCCGAGGAGGAGGGATTGGCCCCCCCCGCAGGCCCAGATCCCGACCAGGAGCGTGCATCCGTACCTGCCCATGGGGACCACCCGCTGCAAGACCCTGAAGATGATACCACCCGACTTCCGGAATCACCCCGGTCGCCCTTGGTCGGGAAGGGGGCTGCCCGAGGGCAGCCTCTCCCGGGCGTCCGCGTTCCCCCGGACCGGGGACTTCACCGGGGTCCGCCAGGGCAGCCGGAGATCGCGGCCCGACCCGACCGGCCGTCCATCCAGACGCGCCAGGGACCGGGGCAGCGGAGGTGCATGCAGTGGGCGGTGCGGCGAACCACCTCCAGCGATCGGAGCATCCCCGCCCGGAGGAACGATCTCCCGGACCCCTGGCGGACCTTCAGGTACCCCACCTGCCGGGCGATCAGGTTGTGGAAGAAGTGGCTTCCCTGGGAGGACTCCACCTGGAAGTCCGGGAGGTCCACCTCGACGATGACCCGCGCCGCGCTGATCTCGGCCCAGGTCACCGGGATGCCCAGGAACCGGTCCCGGGACCCCCACCGGCCCGGCCCGATGAGCAGGTAGCCCCGGCCCTCGTCCCGGAGCGCCCGGTTCAGGGCGGCCACCTCCTCCCGGATCGCCAGCGTCTCGGTGGACCGGAAGGCCTCCGGGTCCACCACCACCAGGTCCCGGACGTCCTCGAGGACCCCGTTGCCCAGGGCTTCCTCGGTGTACAGGAACAGGGCTTCCGGGGGGACCTGGGCCGGGTCCGGGACCTCGACCGGGGAGAAGTCGATGTTCAGCGGCCGGATCTGCAGCGGGAAGAAGACCGCCGGTTCGCCCCTGCGGAACCCCCGGGTCACCGCGAACTCCGCCTCCACCGGGAGGTTCATCGACCGCTGGCCGATGTCCAGCAGGCGGTTCAGGAGGGCCGGCAGGGGCAGGGACCCCTCCAGGGCGTCCCAGAAGGTGAGCACCCGGGGCCCCGGCCGGTCCAGGCCCTCGGACAGACGGTCGTTCTGGAGGTCCCACACCGCCGCCAGCCCCTGGAGGGTGCCGTGGGCCTCGGCCTCGTGCAGGGGGAGCCGGGTCAGCGTGGCCTCCTCGCCGGCCCGGATCGCCCCCGCCGGGGCCTCCAGGTCCAGGGCCCAGAAATCCCGCTGGTTGCCCTGGAGCACCCCGCCCTCGGCCCGGATCGTGTGGGCCGGCCAACGGGGGCTGAACCGGAAGACCCTCCGTCCCTCGACCACCGTCCGCCCCAGGCCCAGGGCGATGGCGGCGACCCCGTCCTCGGGCCGGGCCGGGGCGGTCGGGTAATAGTTATAGGACTGGGCCACCCCGCTGATGTCGGGATAGAACCACCGGCCATGGCGCCGCCCGGCCACTTCCTGGACCACCACGGCCATCTTCTCGTCCAGGACCTGGTAGCTGGCGCTTTCCAGGAACTCCCGGGCCGACGACCGGAAGACCGACGCGAGGACCAGTTTCACGGCCAGGGTCAGGTCCTCGTAGCGCTGGCGGACCTCCGTGGCCTGGTTCGGGATCATGAACGTGTGATAGACCCCGGCCAGGGGGCAGTTCTGGCTGTCCTCCAGCAGGCTCGAGGACCGGATCGCCAGGGGCTCCGTCACGATCTCGGCGAAGCGCCACAGGCGCATCTTCAGGGTCTCCGACAGGTGCCCCTGGAGGAACCGCTGCTCCGCCTCCGCCTCCGACAGGTTGCCCATCTCCTGGACCAGGCGGTTCCGTTCCAGGAACTCCTCGAACTCCCCGGTTCCGATTACCGCGGTGGCCGGCAGGGTGACCCGGATCCCCGGGAACTCGTTCCGCAGGTTCACCGCGTGCACGAGGCTGTTCAGGAACGCGAGGCCCCGGCCCTTGCCTCCCAGGGATCCCTCCCGGAGGCGCAGCACCTGGGCCCGGTTCGGCCCGTCCCAGGCTCCGGCGTCCACCACCCTGCCGTCCAGGCGCTCCCTCCGCACGGCGTCGAAGGCGTCGATCAGGAAGGTCCGAAGCGCCTGGCAGTCGGGGAAGTCCGAGGCCCGGACGGGCTGGATCCGCCGGGCCGCGCGGATCTCCCCGTGGGCGACGAGCCAGTTGCTGAAGTGGTCGTGGCGGGCATGGAACAGCAGCGCCTCGTCGGGGACCCAGGACAGCACGTGCAGC
>Ga0302250_1001532_pt1 | contig 16990 bp, 24 predicted proteins | sample AAG_RA_Asp_MG_FD_193536 | JGI IMG/M metagenome (GOLD analysis project Ga0302250, IMG submission 193536) | Enriched activated sludge microbial communities from anaerobic digester in WTTP, New Holstein, Wisconsin, United States - AAG_RA_Asp | ecosystem: Engineered > Bioreactor > Anaerobic >... | reverse complement strand
TAGAGGAGGCCGAGGAGAAGCGTCTCACGCACTACTACTTGACCTACCAAGACCGTGGCGGAGGGTTCTACGAGATCGAATACGGCCTGATGAAGGGATCAGGAATCGAGAAGCCGGTGTAAGGTTCTAACCGGATGAGCCGGTTCTTTTATCTCTGGCCTCTTATCTTGTATTGCCTCTCCCACGAGGCATCACAGAGGAAGGCAGGTGGCGCTTGAAAAGCGTCACCACTATTCTCTTCCATGGTTACATCTCCTCTATCGCGGCCATAACTGTGTCTGTTCGCCTCACGAACCTGGGTAATCAGGCAGCCTGTTCCTTGTGCAGAGACGGGCAGGATGAGCTGCATTGATGTAGTACCTGTGAAACTAACACACCGTTCATACCTTTTTCATTCCCTGAACAATCAGCTGATAGGGAAGGTGAAAAATATCTTCGGCACTAATCCTGTGGACTATCTTGGACATAATAGCTTGATGCGTGGAATAAAAGCGATGTTAAAAATTGAGATACCGTTAATTCAGGATATAATTCTGAATAATTGTTATTCTGATTTCTTTTTTCTTTATCTGCAAGAATCAGACTTGATGAATTGTAACAGCGTTCTCGCACTAACCGAATGCATAGCTGATGGTATCTTTCACAGTATGATGCACCTTTAAACTCGGGAAATACTTTAAAATGTGGTTCTCTAATAACTACTGGTTGTCGGGATTTTTCACAGTCTTCTACCAAAAGAAAGTATCCTAGCCATGGAGCGGGTGATGACTTGAAAATACCATCTCTATATGCTTTCCAAACATCTATCGCGGAACCTATTGCTTCTTCAGCTCGATTGTTAACATTGTTGCCAAAAGAGGGTCCAGGATGAGATTTTAATTCCATTGCGGCAACAAGTTTTTTATCTTCGTTAAAATTTTTCTTTATAATCAGTAAATCCCATCTTTTTTCAGCTCTAAAAAATCCCGGAATCTCAATTTTACTGTTTGTAAATATATCTTGAGGAGGAACATCAATTTCTTTTAATAACCCAACAATTGAATCGACAAATCCATCCATTTGTTTCCCCCCCGTTGCCCCACTTCTTTCGCCTTGGTCTTTGCCCCCCTTTTCTTTTTGTTTTTCTTTTTGTATATCCCGTGTATCCCAAAAAAAACGTACTGCTGGCGAAAGAAAATCAGGTTTCGAAATTTTTTCTTGGATTTGTAAAGTAATCATCAAATACTCCCAGTTATTCTAATTTTAATTGCGAATTGTTTTTTTCAAATTGTTTTATTGCAAAATTAAAAAAACTATTGTCAATTTCGAAATTTATACTATTCCTGCCCCATTTTGCAGCAGCAATTGCGGTACTTCCTGTTCCTGAAAATGGATCTAATACTGTATCCCCAACAAATGAAAACATACGAATAAGTCTTTCGGCGAGTTCTATTGGATATGGTGCTGGATGGTCACGGCATGATGCTCCCTTGATGTCTTGCCATATTTGGTTGAAGTATATCCTGTAAGCATCTTGAGGAATAATTGATAGAATACGTGTTTCAAGGGATGGATGTCTATAACCGCCCGATTTTCTCTGGAATAAAATATATTCAATATCATTTTTTATAATGGCATTTGGTTCATAGGGTTTCCCTAAAAATGATGTACTACGTGAAGCTTCCATTTTTGCATTAGCAATTTTATACCAAATGATTGGTGCGAGATTATCAAATCCAATTCTTCGACAATGTTCTTGAATACTGGCGTGAAGAGGAACAACAGTATGACGTCCATATCTTCGTCTTGGAATACAGACATCTCCTACAATAATCACTAACCGCCCCCCGGGCACTAATATACGAAAAATATTTTTCCATACCTTATCGAGCTCTAAAAGGAACTCATCGTAGTCTTCGATAAAACCAAGTTGACCTTCAGATTCTGGATATTCTTTTAGAGTCCAGTATGGAGGGGAAGTTACAATCAGATGAACACTTGAATTGGGTATATCATCCATTATTCGACTATCTTTATTGAAAAATAGATGTTCTGTAGGATATTTTTTTATAATATTTTCAATTTTAAGAAATATTTGAGGATTCTTTGCAATTTGTGGAATAGCTTTCTGGCCTTCAGATTTGGCAAATTCAATAATTTCTTGCGGAATGGTATTTATCTCTGAAAGACCCTCCATACACTTATTTATTAAAAATCTCTTTTTTTGTATCATCTAAATATCCTATTAACTATATGATTCTCATATGAATCAGATTATCGATTTCAATACATCTGAAAAAGAGAAAGGTAGAGGCTTTTATCTACTTTCATTTTCAACTACCCTGCAAAAAATGGCAGGGTTACGAAGGAATATTGGATCCTCTTTTCATATGTATTCTTCGCCAAGGCTCCCAGTTCCAATCAATAATATAATTTTCACTCTTCCATCAGTGTAGACTTAAGACGAAGGATATCTGCTGTTATCAACCAAAAACTCATATTCGAACTGATACTATCAATAATCGCTGTTGATTCCTCAATAATATATATAATTGGATATTCTTTTGTATCGAGAGTACCGTTATTTTGTTTCTTCATATCGTCCACAAACTCCTTGCGAATAATTTCTCTAGCCCTTTCAAGGCCGTCATCTTGATTATCGCCCATAATTTTTCCCAAACCATCTTTGGCCGTTCCAATATCCCCATTTTTAATAGCATTAACTATAATATCGAATATTGATTGAAGGTTATTTTGTAGCAACCATCCATCTCCAGGTTTCTTTATGATCAATCGCAATAATCGGGTTATTTGGTTCTCGGGACGTAGATACGTTATTAAATTATAAATAAATGGGATGGTTAGGATTAGTGGCGTCATGCAAAAAAACAAAAAATATTGAGATGTCGGATTATGGTACATTATTAATAATAAAAAAATAAAATTAAACAAAATTAGAAACCAAAAATCGTAATATCTTTTTATACTCTCCGTAACTCGAAAAGTGTATTTTGTTGAGTGTAATTCAACGACAATCATGGTTAAAGTAATGATAAAAATAATATTCGCGCCAATTATTGTAATAAAGGAAGGGTAAAGATCACAAATAGAACAAATTGGCGGAAATATATTAAATGCACTTATCGTTTTAAAAATTGAATATGAAAAAAGAATAAAAAAACAATACATTAAGAGTGGGAAAAAAAAGAAAGATTGGTTTTGATACGACTGATAACATTTTTTATATTTTTTTGTAAAAGCGCTCACTATTACAATAATACAAAAAAATAATAATAAAAATGCTAATTCCATAAATTACCCTTTTCCAGTTATTTTTCTTCTCTTTCGTCTCTCTCTTTTTACCAATGGATGTTCGCATTTTAAAATTTTATCTATATACCTAATGTCGTGAGAAGTTCGTCGGGGGTAAAGTCCAGAATCTTGTTGATCGACACCGATTGATTGAGTTTGTTGCTGATGAGAAGTTTTACTGATGGTATGAACGACCTGCTTCGACCACCAACTCCTCCGAGAACTGATGCGAAAATGTTGGTCTCCGAATCAATTTTATCGATCAATGCTATATTGCCCAATGAGAAGGTTGTGTTTTTGTGCATAAAATTCTGTAAACACTACCTTCTCATCCTTCTTCTGGCGAAGTCAGGTATATAAGAATAAGGTTTTATTGAATACAACCACACCCCACCATGTGCATTATGGTCACCGGTCCGCTCGTCCTGATCGTCCGGTGCTCCCGGATACCTCTGTTTAATTGCAGGAATATTAGTATTACCAGTAACTATCAACCAAAAGCAGCATTTTTTCGAGGGTGTCGCTCATATCCTCCTGTCTTTGTTCCACAATTGCCTTTTGAGTCTGAACCTCGTCGTTCATTTCAACCTTGACAAGGATCCCTGCATCATTATATTCCTCCACTATGCGTTGATATTTCAGCCTTTCTGTTTCGTATTTTGATGATTGATCATTAAATTGAGTAAGGAATTGTTCATACCTTCTGAAATCGGTGGGTGTGAGAAAATGCCACCCGATATAATACAGAGGATTCGTTGCGCTTTGTCCTTCTGTTGGATCAAGGGCTAACCATTTGTTTGGAGCGATTTCTGCAACTACCCAGGCATGGTCCGCCTCTGATATATTGGCAACTTCTCGATCTAAACTTCCAATCATTATTTTCGCGTGAATTCCTTCATTTTCCAGCATCTCCCATACATCACATGCCATATCCCCGCATTCCAATATTTCAGACCCATTCTTGGCATGAGTTTCATGGTATTTTTTCACGATTTCTTCGGATATTCGCACATTCCTTCCTTCGAAACTTTCTGTATGGATAGAAGAAGGTGTTTCTGTGAGTACAGGAGTAGATGAGATTGGTAAGTTTGGTGAAAAATCGGAGCATCCAGCTGTAAAAATAACGGCTAAAAGTAATAAAAAAGATAATTTCACCTTAAAATCCTCTTTCTTCACATAATTTTGAAATATTTTGCCAAGACATTCCCCTGCTGAAGTTTGCTGCAATTTCAGGAGACACTCCTTCCATCAAAATTTGGTATATTCCTAACAATTTAATTCTCTTACCTAATTTTGTCTTTACTCTATTCTCTTCGGCGATAAAAGCGGCATAAAGAATAGAAAATAGGATTTCAATGTTAAGACTATCATTGGCATACTCTTCAGAAACCAATGAAATGTATTTTAATACCCTTTCATCAATTTCCTTGCCTGTCAAAACATAAATTTTCTTAATCTCTAAAAAAATCCTTTGAACACCGTAATTATTACCCAAATTTACAATATCTGAAAAATAATCAAAATCTCTCGGGGGGTTTCTTGTCCCGTCAGGATTACGAATATAAGTACACCATTGATCAAATCCCCCAGTGTCAAATTCTAATGATTGGCCATTACAAAATGTTCTGATTGGACGTGGTGTTGTATTCATTCTTTAAACTCCATCACCTTATCTACCCACCTTACCCAGCTTATCACAGTCGAAGCCCGTCTCCTCGCAGTTGTATCACCTATATCGACATGTTTCTTGATTATAGGAGCGACTATGCCAATATTTAACGAAGATAAATTAAAATTATTAGCTTCAAACAACCCAAAAATTTCATTAAGGGAGGGTTTCTTAAGCATTTGTTTCAATAATAATAGATTCCGTTGCGAACGATTCTTCGATTTAGAGATGATCACTCCCTCTTCTGTCAATGCAAATTCCGTTGAATCGGGAATGCGTTCTAGTAAGCCTAGATAATATCCAGCATTCGCGTAGTAATCTCCTTGGCGTTCATCGAAATCGAAAAATTCAGCAATCGCCGGTTTATTTGAAAGATTTGCGGTATAATAATTAGAGATTATATCAATTACTGTATCGAGATTGTTTGCTTGGGGATAGGGAATATCTGCCGGTTCTGATTCAATCTGGGATTCTTTTAGGAGTTGTTTAAGGTTGAGTGCTTGTTTGGCCGGCTCGTTTACAGTATAACATTTACTCTTAACACATTGGAGATTTCCATATTCCTCTCCGAATTTGAATTGAAGGATATAAAAGAGGCCATTGGTGTAGATAAAAAACAAGGGTATAATCTCTTTTGAGGAGCGACAGGACCAGTCCTTGAAAGGATAGTATAACTGACGAATATTAAAATCCTCGATGCGACCGAGTTTTGCTTCTAAGATATAGATCTTTTCAGAGCTCTCGAATCCCGCATCGACTTCAATTTGAACCCCTTCAACGTTAATACAGTCATTTATTCTAGGAATTTTCACTGGGAATTTTTCTGAACGTTGTCTTCCACGAATGGTGAGATCCATCCCTTTCTCATTCGTGAAGGTCTTAAGTAAGGATACAAGATTAGCAAAATCTATTGCTTGAGATTCAGAAGAGAGACTACTAACATCAAGACTCTGATATTCCCTATAATCTTTTGTTGGTTGGTATTCCTCAACGGCAATTTCCGCAAGTATTTTTTCAATGGGATAGTATGTCTTATTCTCCTCATCACGAAAGATGATATATTTCCCATTTTCAACGGGAAGGATTGACAATTTATAGTGTTTAAATAGATCGGGTCTAGAATTTTTTGTATCCTGTTTAGCAAGGAGCCGTGGTTCTCGCTTATCGCTTGCCGCTTTGATATCATCAGCACTTACGTAAACGAAACCCGTTTTCTCAATCTCTTGGAGCAGAGGGAGACGCTCAAATATTTTTTTCCAAGCTTCATCATTCTGGGTCATACACGGATTTTACGATGTATTTTTCATACGATAGTTAGTAATAATCAATTCGTTAATATCTCCACGACCTGCTCCGTTGCAATTGATCATACGTTTTGCAGGAACTCGCTCGATATAATAATCCGAAAAAAGATCATCAAAGAATGAATCATTAGGATTCTCATTCTTGGGATCAGAATTACTCAGCATTATTTTCGCCCCCTTATTATCGAGATCCTTAAACAATTCCACAAGACGTATTTGATCTAAATCGGTAAATCCCATCTTTGAGTAGGATGTGAATGAGGAGGTTTGGTTTAACGGACGATATGGAGGATCAAAATACACAAAAGTGTGATTATCCACAAATTTCCGGCATTGAGTGAAATCGCCCCACATAATTTGAGTGCTTTTTAATAATTTTGCAACCGCTTCTAGATTTTTTTCATTTGAAATATCTGGATTTTTATACCTTCCAAATGGGACATTAAATTCTCCCTTGCGGTTTACGCGGAATAGACCATTGAAACAGGTATGGTTCAGAAAAATTATTTGAGCTGCACGTTTAACCCAATCAGAACTGTATTTCTTGAAGTTAATATCCGGCAATTTTTTATTAAATGCATCCCGGACTTCGTAATAAAATAATTGTCGTTGTTTTTCATTTAATGAAATATAATCTGATTCTAATGATCTTAACTCAGATATCAGGTTCCCCACGGAACGTTTTATCACTCGATAGGAAAGTATCAATTCTTCATTGATATCGCAAATATAACAACGTTCAAAAGAATATTGTTGATTGAGATGGAAAAAAACAGCCCCACCACCAACAAAAGGCTCAACATATTTAGTAATTTTTCCTTTCGATAATTCCATTGGCAAGCGGTCACTAAACTCGTTCAATAATTGGGTTTTACCTCCTGCCCACTTTAGAAAAGGTCGTGCTGATGGAACGAGTTGATTAGATTTTACCATGTTTGGGAGCACACCTGTTGAGATGAATTTCTATCTAACAATGTTACCTTTCTAACCTAATAGAATATTGAATTGAACCAACTTTCTGAAACTGAAAAAGGATGTATGCTAATAATTATCCTTCTTCTCGTTTATTGGTTTTTTTTACGATTCTGTCCAATAAGAATCCAGGTAGAGAGATCACCCATACGCCCCACCATGTTCGCTCCGGTCACCGGTCCGCTCCTCCCTTCCGTCCGGTGCTCCCAGGCATCTCCGCTCGCATCGTGAGGCTGTTCTCTCAAGGGAGATCGTGTTCATGATGACGGTCACGGCTTCGTCGTAAGACTCCTCGCCGTCGCCTGATCCATCCCGCTCCTCGCACCATGCTCCGCATCGAGCTCGTCGCTGCACGCCAGGGAAGGATGATACCTCCGCTCATCCACACGCCTCCATCACCTTGACCGGGTCATACCGGAGGGTGATCTCTCTGGTCTTCCCCCGGTGCCCCGTGTTCCTGTGATGCACATTGATCAACCGCATCTCGTCGAATTTCCTGATCCTCTTGTGAAAGTTGGTATAGCTGATCGGCATCTGCATCTGTGCTGAGTCGTAGAGCATTCCCATAGTAAGGGGCGAGTCTGGGTCCTCGATCATGCGCTGGGCGATATGGGCGAGGAGGTTCAGCTCGGGAGACGTCAGTATCCCTGTAAGGTGTTCCAGTTGCACGTGCTTGGAAAACTCAAATGCCGCATCCACGTGATGGGTGTCGATTGCCATGAGCCCTTCCCGGTCAGCAAGCATAGCCGCCCTCCGGAGCAGGTCCAGCCCCACCCGGAGATCCCCGCAGGACACGGCCCGGTTGACAATGTTATCCAGGACCTGGTCGGAGAGTGCCCCGGGATAGAGGGCCCGGGTTGCCCGCTCCTTCAGGATGCCGTGGATTTCCTCGTGGGTATATGACGGAAAAATGATCTCCATCGGCCGGAAGACCGACATCACGGACGGATCAAGCTCTTTATAGAAGTTGGTGTCGATGTTGCTCACCGTCGCAATGACCCCGCTTTTCGCGCCGGGATACGTCTCGTAGATCCGCAGGAGGGTAGAGAGCACGGAATTGAGCACCTTGTCCGGCAGGAGATAGTTCGCATCATCGAGGCAGACTGACAGCACGACTTTTCGCTCCACTATAGCCGTCCCGATCCTGTCAAGGATATCCCTCCTGGGATTCCCGAGCGAGGGAGGAGAGTGCCCGAAGAGCTCGGAATGTATCCTGGATAAGATGGCAAAGAGGGTCTTCTCGCTGTGGCAATTCACATAGACCGGGACAATCCGCCTGGTGGTCTCTCCCACTTCGGCAAAGATTGTTTTCACGCTGGTAGTCTTCCCGGTCCCCGGCAGACCCCGCAGGACTGCGTTGATAGGGCGGGCACCGTGAAGACTGGGACTCAGGGAGAACGCCAGGTCTTTCAGCTGGGCTTCCCGGTAATTGAATTGCTCCGGCATGTAGGTGAATTCGAGCACATCACTGTCTCGGAATATAGCATGGTCCGGATTGGAAAGATTCGGTAACATGCCCTCAGGTTGCCATCACCATAGTTGAAGAAGCACCATCCGCGATGTGAAAGTGATGGGATGGAAAATTATCACAGGGGAATAAGCCCTCTCTCCGCACTCGCACCGGGATCACAATAAAGTTAAACCACGAGAGGTAAGTCCTCCTAATGGACCTCAGGTATCTCACTGCAGTACAACTCGTATCTGTTGAGGCAGCGAAAGCCCACGAAGGGCAGAAGCGGAAGGATGGTACCACCCCCTACATTGTCCACCCAGCACGAGTGGCAGCCCTGGTCGAACATTACGGGGGAAACCATCTCGCGGTACTGTCCGCATGGCTCCATGACGTGTTCGAGGACTGCGATATTGGGGCCTGTACACATGCAAGAGGGGTCATCGATACCCTCCCGCTTCCTGCAGAGGACATCCAAAAAATTCATGCTATTATCAAGGCACTGACGAAAAATCCGGAACTCCCCAAAGAAGAACGGATACCGGATTCTTTGGACAGGATACTAAATTCTCCTCCAGAAGCAATTTTGGTGAAAATCTGTGACAGGATAGATAACCTGGTTGACGCGGACCGTCGTGACAGAGAATTTAAAATCACCTATTATCGTAAATCGAGATTGGTTGCTGAAAAACTTGGTGATGCTGCAAAGTCATCAGGATATTCTGAAGCGTATCGGACCCTTGAAAATCTTGTTCAAGGAATCCACGAGCAATATCCATATCCGGCTATGGAATGAAGCCACGGTGAGATTTACTGCGAAAAAACTTGGACCATTTTTTATATAGACCGCGCAATAGTTATTCCCGGGCATACAATGAGTGAAGAAAGTTACCCGTATATCGTCAAGAAATGGCATGCTTGTGCCCATCAGAAAATTCCAATCATCTTCACCAGAAAACGTGGCGTCAAATTCGACATGGGGAAAGCGTACATTGGATATCCAAAAGAACCGTTTCAAGAGGGCGGAATACTGTCAGAGGAATGCCGCCAGTTCCTCATTGAATTACAGATGCGTGGAAAACTCCACCCGTTAATAGTCTTCAGCCCTAATGACTCGATTTTTATTGATCCCTACCAGTACCCTGCAGGAATAAAAGAATACCATGGGATCAACTTCATCACACGTAGGGCCTTCCTCAATGGAAAAGAAGGCATCATTGCTGATGATTATGTTCTTGACGGCCGCCATGCGGCAGTAATCATAAAAAGAACCCATTACGGGGCATATCTTCTCTATCTTCGATACAAAGATACCAATAAAGAGCAGTGGCTTCAGCAGGACAGCCTTTCCGGTGTGGTGGAAGCCTCAAATAAAATGTTAGGGCGGTATGACAGGGCAGATGAAGAAAAACCTATGTACCGGTTGGATCGTGGAACCCTTACCATCGACGGGTACCCAGTTCTGAAAATATTCGGCACGGATTCCGGCAAGCGGTGGTTTGTGACCTGGTGTGAGGAAGTCCAAGATGTTTCCTCATCAGAGTCCAGTCCCGGAGAAGAGACCAGAGTTCACCATCAGCTATATTTTGGCGTGATCCGGGATAGCAATGAAGAATCATGGGAATTCTGGATGGATGAGGAAATTGAACCAAGTATCCTGAGTGGCGAGGTCAGAGAATACCAGCCGGACGAACTTAATTTTTTTGATGTCTCCACGTTTGACCAGATCTACCAGGAAGGGGCCGACCCCGTTGAAACCGTCGCGAGTCCTCCTCCTTCGCCAGTTGCCGGAAAACCTGACAATCTACCCGTGAAGAAAATATCAAAAAGAAAACAAAAAAAGGTCCAGAGAAATAGGTCAGGAAGTCAAAAAAAGGGGGAGGTAGATGAACGGATTGCCGTATATGAAGCAAAGATAAAATCGCTGGTTGATGAAGGCAGATACAAGGAGGCTATTGAATATTCAGAGGAACAAGGCCGGGTGTTGTATGAAAGCGATGCTGATTCCTGCACGTTCTATTCCTACAAAATCATCGGAGTATGTCATGCAAAGGATGTCCGGATAGCCTGGAGCGAGAGGGGATACCGGCCTCCGCATTGGATAGAGGCCGGGAATGCTCTGTTTGATGCTGGAAAATACGAGGACGCAATCGAAGCGTACTACAAGAGAATCCAAGAGGATTGGGATGACGACCGTGCCTGGTACTTGATGGGGTGTGCATACCGTGCTTTAGGGAATCCCTACGAATCTGTCGAGGCATGGGATGAGGCATTCAGCATAGTGATCAGAGAAGCCAATCTTAAAAAGCTTGAATCAGACTCCGACAGCGCCGTATCCTGGGCGGAGAGGGGCGACATTGATCACAACCAGGAGAACTGGAACGACGCTATCCGCTCATACAATAATTCACTCTCAATCGATTCCCGGCAGCAGGAAATCTGGTTTCGGAAGGGATGTGCCCACTATCAATTGGATGAATATCAAGAAGCCCTGGACGCATTTAACCAAGCCTTGGAAATCAATCCGAATGATATCTGTGCAGCAAATAACAAAGGCGCCACATTGTTCAAACTTAAACAGATCGAAGAGGCGAAGGATATCTTTGAGAATATTACCGATGACGGCAATAAAGATGACCTGAATATGGTTTTTATTCGGATGAATAAAGAGACTCTTGCGTCCCAGAAAAAGGGCGTGGATACACTTATATTCATCACCAATGATGCACCACCGCCAGGCCAGTAACGCGATAGAAATGTGATAGTACATGACACCAGGAACCGGTATTGTTGATGAATCAACTCCTGTAATCCAACAGGATATCGAAGCGATAATTTCTTATTTGCCTGTCTTTGAGAGACCGGGATATTCATTTGGCGATGTAATTGCGGAAAAAGGAATAATTCCCTGGGTGGATTATTCCGCGGAAGTGCTGGATTTGTATCAGGATCTCTATCATCATCATTTTATTATTGATTTTGACTGGCCTTCCTGGCAAAATGTTGCAATTGACTATTATCAAAATCCCGACCTGATCAAGACTGCTGATTTACAAACCTTGAGACGTCTTTTTACTATTCATATTCGAAAAGACAGATTTTGTGAGGGGCATCTCCTCAATGTTCTTGAAAGTGGACACATTACTGCAATGCTCGAGCGATTGGCGAAAATTTACGAATCTATGGTTAATGGGACCTAGCTTTTTTCCCTGACACCACTCCCCCACCCTTGCGTCGCTCCGGGGGATAGGCAAGTATCCCCCTCTCTCCGCATCCTCCGGATCGGCCTCCTCCTCTCCCAGGGAGAGGCAGTCTTTGAGAGGGAGGCCTTCGGCCATCACATCGGAAGCCCGGGATCCTCCACAGAAAGCAGGCCAGCCGGTTGACCTGCCGAACGGGAAAAGCGGAGCGAGAGCGGAGCGTCCGGTCGGAAGAGTCAATCCTGCCGGCCGTCATCGTGTTCAAGTATAGGAAAGACCAGCGGAGCGGAGGCCGCCACCGAACGAGAGTGAGGGCGTCGCCGGAGTGGAGCGAAAGAGACCCCCAGTTAACATGCCGCAGGATGAGCCCTCGCAGCGAGCGAAGCGAGCAGTGGGCGAGGCCGGAGGCCCGCTGGAATACTTTTGGTATTACTTTCACACCGCATGGAGGTATTATAAGACCTTTTGAGTTCTATCATATATTGGTGGAAACACCCATGCGACAAACAACAACATTCGAACATATCGGGGCTGCCCGTCAGTATGAGGGAACCCTGAGAATCGACATCAAGACTATGCAGGCCGTCGTCACCAGGTCCGACGTCTCACGGCTCCTCGAGAACTGGCCGGTTGATATCTTTGACATCTCCGATGTCATGCACACCGCCGGTAATCCCTCTCCGGTCGGCAAGGCCTGGATCACCCGGTCCGGGAAGGCGGTCATGTACACGATCAACGGCATCAAGTATGTCTCTCCCCTCGCCCAGATCAAGGGGGCAGTCTCGGGGGAGCGGAAGTATGCCAATGTGTCGATCATGCGAGAGATAGCCGGGACCCCGACCCTCTCCTCCTCTTCTCCGGCAGAGGTGGCGGCATGAGCGAATCCCGGAGTGTCTTCGACGTGATCCCTCTCCACGATCTCGACAAGATCAGCCGCCTGCAGGAAAGGGCGGTTGAACTGGAACACCAGGCTCATATGATGCAGGCCCAGGCCCAGGATCTCCGTGTCAAGGCCGATGATATCGTCGTTGTCTACCGGATCCGGGTTGAGAAAAAGGGCTGGGAGACCTGCCGGGCAGAGGCCAAGAAACAGGATATGATCTCCTGGCACTGCGACCCGCTCCCCGGCCAGGGGGTACAGGCATGAAGATTACCATGTCCGGGGGGGAGGTGTTCACCCTCCCCGGCTGCCTGGCCCGGTTCGGTGCAGGGTTCGGCATCATTGCAGGAGGGTATGAACTCACGCACATGATCAAGCGTGGCCGGCTCTTCCGGGTTGCGGGTCCTGCAGGATGCAAGCCAGAGCACCTGGGGGTTGTAGACCGGATCGAGGTGTGACCATGGCAGAATCACAGCTCATCACGGTGAAGAAGATACTGGAAGGCTCCCCCTTTCAGGACAGTATCGAGATCGGAACCCCTGGGAAGGGTGGAGCGATCAAGATATACGGCGACTTCGCCGACCCGGCCGGATTCGAAGAGAGGATCCGGGAGGCGGTCCAACTCCGGAAGATGACCGTGGAACTCATGGGAGGGACATCATGATCTCCCCTGATCTCCCCTTCCCCGAGATCGCCGACTGGGTCCGGGACCATTGCGATCCGGAGCGGTCCCTCTGCCTCTGCGGCCGGGATCTTCGCGGGGACCAGGTCCTCGGCTATCCCCATAATGCCGGATGGCTTACGGATTCCGGGAGGATGTGGCTCTTCATCCATTGCCCGGAGTGCGGGTACGAGATGGCACTCTGGAAGATGGGAATCTCCCGGGACCAGGACTTCCGGACCCGGCAGAATGGCCGGCCAGCGATGGGGGTGAGGGCATGAAAAAAGAGATCTTAACCGACGAGGACGGCAAGCCCTGGGGGATCGCCTACACCCTCGACGACCTGGATAATGATGGGTCAGAGCTCTTCGATGAACTTACCCGGCTGCTGGGGGATGACTGATGGACGGGGAGCCTCTGGCTTCCCCGTTCGGGGAAGTCATCTTCGCATACACGCGGGCCGATGCCTTGCACGACGGAGTCCTGGTGGAGATCCCCGTCGATCTCTGCCGGGAGGCAGGATTTACTGTCCCGGTCGCGGTCACCGCTGCCGTGTGGGACCTCATCGACCCGGGCAACCTGGACGAGATGCCAGGCCAGAGCGTAGCCGGGAGGACCTGGGACCTCCTGTGGGTGTGCGGATGTGCAGCACGGGCTACCCAGGGCCAGCACCGATCTACAATTCTGTTTCGATGTGCCTTTCTCATTTCCAGAACTGATCCGGGTGGTGTGGTCATCACTGAGCACCAGACGGCAACCCTTCGGGCTACCTGTGGGCCGGGTGATGACGGGGAACCCGTGATCACCATTATGCTCCCCGGCGAGGATTGATCACATGGACATAGTCTTACCAGGAGGTGCAGACATCCCCACCCCCACCTTTTACACCACAGAAGAAGTCGCCGATCTCTTGAAGGTGCACGTAAAGACGATACGGGAAATGATCAAATCCAAACGCCTGCAGGCGATAAAGGTCGGCCAGGAATACCGTATCACCGACGAACAGATCCGGGAATATATCGAAAATAACAAGACGTGACCGGGGATCCCAGCATTGAAAACACCCATGCGACTGAATGAGTCAATGCCGGCCGGCCCGGTCAATTATTCATAGGGTGGCCTGGGTCATCACACTTTTGACAATAATCATCGAAAAAGTCGTTTTTTCCTTGTGTCCCCGCCACCTCCTCCCGCCTGCCGGCCCGCGACATCTCGCTCTTCGCAAGCCGTAACCGGGACCGTCTTCCCACCCACACGGTGTACCGGGATCTCTATCACGCTCGTCACCCCTCGACTTCGGGCTGATGTCCTCAGTAACCGGGGGCTCCTCGCTGTTCCCGGTACACCGATTCTGGCCCGAAGGGCATCTCTCATGATCACTGCCTCTCACTTGGGAGAGGAGGAGGCTGGTCCAGAGGACGAGGAGCGAAAGGGGGTAGCAGTGCCCCCCTGGAAGCGACGAGAGGCCGGGGGAATGGGATAATAATGTCTTTCAGAAGGGTGTTTTGATTTTTTTTAATTTTTGTCTCTGTTCTCTTTTATTTCTGATTTAGCCACGGATAATGCATGAGAACCAATAATTTGGAAAGAATGTGAAGATTTTATTGATTTACCACACCGTTTGCATTCCCATATATATCCGCCCCAAAAACCCAATCTTTGGAATAGATCTGTATCACAATTCAAACATTTCGGAGGGATTTCTATTAATAGGCTCTCAATTGGGTCACTTTGGTGAAGATATAAAAATAAAGAATCATTTAATTTATGGATTTTCCATTTTGCTTCGTTATAATTGATTTCAGCAACTTCAGTTGTACCGTGTAAATCCAACTGGTTACTAATGTTACTATCCGGTGAGAGGAGAATTTTTCTTTGAATGAATGATTTTGATCGCTTAATTTTTTCTTTTCTTTTTATGATTAAAATTAAAGTTGAAATCGATAAAAGGACTATCCAGATGTAATATGGAATTGTAAGGATAAAATTGAAAAAATTACCCATTGAGATATAGGACCAAATTCCCGCCAATAAAAAAACAATGAGCGGGCTTAATATTACGATATTCGTTATTATTCCAATAATATTTGACAATATTTCGATATTTCTTTCCATTGCCGATTAGATTGTATATTTTTGGGGAATAAATCTTGCCAACGTGATTGTCATTTATGAAGAGCGGAGTAATATCTCCAATTCATTATCATTATCTGATAGAAATTTTTCTAAATCTGTGCGATTTTGATGGACACATCTATATCCATCAATTATGAATTTTATGCCATCATCATCTAGAATATAATCTGCAAGAGAGCATCCACACTCCTCATTTGAATTGCAATGAAGTTGTGCAATAATTTTTTTCTTAGGTGCGTTTCTGACTTCACAATAATTCAATAATCCGTTTCGACCGAAGTAAAGGGAGCATTTTGTTCCGTGCCCAAAAATAAATAAGCTACATGTATTAGGATTATTTATTACCTTTATAGCACTTTGAGGAGTGCCACATTCGTAAATATTGAACTGAATTGATCTTCTTAATAAAAATTCTACTAGTAAATCAATACCATCAGCATAGACATTTTTATCTATATCCCTTAAAAATCCCTTTTTTTTTGCTATTATTATCCCAACATGTGGGGAGTCTAGCTCATCTTTCTTATTTCTATCAATGATTTTTTTATTATTGTTTTTGAAACACGAAGTATCTCTATAACTATAAATTACATTTAAAAGTCCACAATCATGGACAACTTTTGGAATTTTAAATGCATAGTTATAGAGAATAGCAAAAGCACCGCTTATTGAAGATATAATAACAAGTAAAAAAATTGATAAGTTGTATTGAAACGATAAAAAAAATGTTAATAAACAAAGACCCAATAACCAACAGACAAATCCTACAAATTTTCGATTAAAAAAATAAAATGGAATAAAACCCAATAAAATAATTAGTACAATTGATACGGTAAATGAATTTAGAATCACATCTATAAATAAATCCATTAAAATCAGTTTGATATTTATAAACTAATATAATTTAAAATCTTACTTTAGAATATTAGCAGTTTGAAATTCAAGTGTCGCATGGTCATTTCACTATAATAACAAACTCACACTTTTTCATCTAAATTTCTGCGTGAGCGTAAAAATAACTGATTTGCGAGCTCCGTTGACAACCCGGCTGGAACATCAGAAGTATATCTTCAAATTCCTCAAAGAATGAGACATGTGGCCACAATGGTGCTCCGTCATTATATCTTGAAATGCTGGTCCCCTCACTCCTGCGAAAAGGTTCTGACCGAAGGGAGGAACCATATGGGGAGAGGGGTCCCCGTATCACAGGAGGAGGGGCGCCGGGGTGGAGGCTCCGACCCTTCGGATTGGTAGGGGCGGGGTCGGGGGATGGGGTCGGTCGCAGGGGCGATGGTTCTGCGCGTGAGAGAAACAAACGCATTAAACAAGGCTTTCTACATCCCTTCCCTCGCATCCTGACATAGTGTCACGTTCCCCGCCAAATCTTTATCAGCTCATTATTCTGACCTTTTTTCATGGAACCTACC
>Ga0302250_1001530_pt1 | contig 16997 bp, 9 predicted proteins | sample AAG_RA_Asp_MG_FD_193536 | JGI IMG/M metagenome (GOLD analysis project Ga0302250, IMG submission 193536) | Enriched activated sludge microbial communities from anaerobic digester in WTTP, New Holstein, Wisconsin, United States - AAG_RA_Asp | ecosystem: Engineered > Bioreactor > Anaerobic >... | reverse complement strand
TCGCGCCGGGCGCGGCCGCTCTCGATGCCGCTCGCCATACCGATCACACCCACCTGGGCGACATCCCCTTCGAGCAGGGCATTGGTGGCCTGGGTGGTGCTGTGGGCGATCAGCACCACCTCTTCGGCGGCGATGCTGCCCGCCTCGAGCAGTTTTTCCATCGCCTCGACCACCCCCCGCGCCACCCCCTCGGCGGCGGTGTGGGTGGTGGGCACGCAGCTCTTGGCGATGATGGCGTGGCGCACCGCATTCACCGCCACTGCGTGGGTGAAGGTGCCGCCGACATCGATTCCGATTTTGATCACACGCTGCATGGGCTTGACCTTTTTCAGAAGAAGAGAAATGCGGCCGCCGTCAATCCCAGGGCGGAGACCACCCAGACATAGGGCAGGGTGCGCCAGAGGATCTCCTGGACGTCGAGATGGAGCTCGTTGGCGATCCAGACGTTCTGGGTGTTGGTCGGGTCGCAGATGCCCTGGATCTGGCCGACGGAAATCAGCAGTCCCATGATGGCCGCGGCCGGCAGGGCGCCGGAAGCGAGCATGATCGCCGCCATGCCGTAGCCCATACCCCAGACGTTGAGGGGGCCGCGATAGAGCGAGAGGGGGGCCAGCAGGGTGAAGACCAGCACATAGAGCCAGGGGGAGGAGGGGATGATCTCGACCATCACCGGTTTGAGAAAGGCAAGCACCGGCCACTCCGCTCCGCCATTGAGGGCGCTCCAGTCGCCGCCGGGACCGATGATGGCCGTGAGGAGCATCCCGATCCCCATCATCAGCACCACCGCCGGCATGACGCTGGCCCCGCCCTCGATGATCGCCTGGCTGAGCATGTTGATGCTGCCCTTGCGCCAGGTGACGACAAAGCCGTAGAAAAGTCCGGCAATAAAGGCGGTGACGAAGGAGATTTTAAAGATCAGGATCAGCAGCAGCGGGACCACCGGGGTGAGATAGGCATACCAGACGATATGGCTCATGTGGCGCTCGCGGCCGCTCCACTTGCGGGCGAGGTCGAAGAGGATGCGGCCGGCCAGCAGCAGCGCCGCCAGGAGCAGGGTCGAGCGGAAGCCGGCGCCGATGGTGCGCCAGATAAATTTCCAAACCGTCAGCGGCTGCAGCTGCTGCCAGCCCCAGCCCAGGAATATAATGCACACGGCAATGAGAAGGCCGTAGCGGAGTGGTTTTTTGAGCTCCAGCTTGTGCCCCTCACGGCGCAGCTCGAGGGTGAGAAAAGCCAGGGCCATGAGCAGGCAGATCGCGAAGAGCACCAGGGCGAAACTGCGGATGGTGGGAATATCCAGCTTGAGGACGTCAATATAAAGGGCCCAGTTGCCGGGATTGAGGATGCCGCCCAGGTTGATGCCGATGAGGAAGATGCCGGCGATGGTGAGGCTGCTGAAGCCGACCGAGGCCATGATCGGCAGGACGATGGTCGCCACCATGATGATGGCGCCAAGGCCGCCCAGGGTGGTGAAGAGCATGGCAATGAGCAAAAGCATGATCAGACCGACGCTCCAGGGGCGGTCGCCGGCCAATTCAGCGCCATTCTTGATCAGCTGCTCGGCCACCCCCGATTTCTGCAGCAGGAAGCTGAGCATGCCGCCGAAGATGGCCACGGTGTAGGCGGTGTGCAGGCGCACAGCGCCGCCGCCGATGACGTGATGGAGCAGATCGGCTCCCTGGACCCCGCCGAGGAGAGCCGTCAGCACAGCCATGAGCGGCAGGGCGATGAGGGCGGGCAGCTTGCGGAAGAACATCAGCAAGGCCAGGACAACGAAAACGACGAGGAAGCCGATGAGCTGCAAGGTGGCGATCATGCGTGTGCCTCATGTAAGGAGTGAAGGAGTCCCTTGAGGGACTCGAAGAGTGCGAGGGCGAAGCGGGCCCGGGTCATGCCCTTTTGGCTGCCATCCTGTGCCAGGGCCGCCAGGGGATGCCAGGGGCGTTCGGCTTTCGCCGCGGCGCGGGGCCACACCCGCTGCCTGATGCCCCACCACTCCCCTGCGGCCTCCAGCCAGGCCGAGGCGGTTTCCGCATCGAGCGGCGCCTCGGGGTTGAAGAGGAGGCTCTCCGGCTCCGCTGTGATGATGCCGGCGACCGCCAGCCACTGCAGCGCAGCGAAAGCGGGGTGGATCTGGCCGACATCAATGAACCAGAAGAGGGGGGTGCCCGATTCGGCCATGCGCAGCTGCAGGGCGAGCCGCGCCGCCGGCCGGGCGTGAATCTCCACAGGGGTGCACTGCCGGCGCAGCGATTCGGCCGCCAGCGCGCCGGCCGCCTCGCCTATCGCCCATTCCACCGGATGGAGGCGGCAGGCCCCATTGGTGATATGGGTGGTGCCGATGTTCTTGGCGCCGGCGATGAGATTTGTGCATCCCCGCGGCAGCAGCGCCCCCAGCGGGATCTGGAAAGGGCGGGTGTCGCTGAAGAGATCCGCCTCCTCGCCGCCGCTTTTGTGGATGTCGATCCAGTATTTGCCGATGGCCACGCTGTCACTGAAAAGTCGGGCGCGGGCGTGCGGCTGCATCTCAGCAGCAATATCCTGCTCGCAGAGCCGCGTCAGGGCGGCGATGCGCCGCGACTCGCGGATATAGGGAAACTGCGCCAGTCCGTCGGCGCTCCCCATCAGCTCCGGCCGCAGCTGGAGTTCAGGATAACCCAGGCCCCCCTCGTCGCGCGGGGCCTCGGTCTGCAGCCAGTAGAGAAAGCCGAGGCTGAGCGCCCGCGCCCCGGCCAGGGCCTGCCGGCGCGCCGCCGCACTGACGCCGACGAGCGGCGCCCCGCGGTAATCGTTGCTGTGCCAGTTGATCAGGCTCAGGTCGTGGGGATAGATCTCCGGCCGGAATTTTTCCGCTTCGATGAGACGGCGGTAGGTCCAAAAACTGCCCGGTGTGCCGGGGGTCTGCGCGAACACGCGGTAGATCAGCGGGCGCCCCTGTGCCCCTTTGCCCGCAGCCAGGCTGTAGGGCTGATGCAGCCGGTTCTCCTCATAGCCCGGCGGTTTGGCGATGGTATGATTCTCGCCAGGGCGATAGGCGACGATGAAGGGGAAGGTGAAGGATTGCATCCACTCCGGATGAGCCTCCGCCGGGGCGTGCGGTTCGCCGGTATCGCTGCGCGCCTCGGCGCCGGTGACAACGGGCACTCCCGCAAGCGGCAAGAGATCCCCGAGCTCACTGGCGTCGATATAGCAGGCGGAGCGGCAGGCCAGTTCCGCACCGCCCTCCTCCGGCGCCAGAATCACCTCTCTGATGCGCTCACGTTCCACTCTCGCCCGGCGCAAACCATGACGGGTCAAGAGCTGAACCTGACCAGTGCGGAGGTAGGGGGCCAGCATCCCCTGCAGCACAGCCAGACCGACCGGGGGCTCGAAAGCGAGGCGGCTCACCCAGCAGCCGCCGGGATTGAAGTGAGGGTTGTCCTTGTCCTGCAGGGCGAGGCTCCGGTAGTGGCGGCGGATGGCACTGCGAAAGCGATAGTAGGAGGCCGTGCCGCCAAAGGTTTCGATCCATTCGTGCTCATCGAGGGCCGAGACCCCCTGACTGACCGCCTGGCCGCCGATCCAGTCACATGCTTCGGCGAGGATGACGGTGCAGCCCCACTCTGCGGCGCGCAGGGCGGCGGCGCAGCCTCCGAGTCCCCCTCCGGCGATAAAGATGTCACTCTGCAGAATGTGCAACCGGAATCGTCCTCTCGATCTTGCTACAGGCTTGGTCGATTTATAAGTGATTGGGGCGGCGCAGGCTTAAAAGGGCCGGGCCGGCTCACGGTAGGGTCCCTCCAGCAGCAGCCTGGCCAGCTTGCCACCCTGCTTGCGCAGCCCTTCATAGAAAAAAAAGACCTCGCCCCGGTAGCCCAGCTCGCGGTTGAGCCGGATGGCTTCGAGCAGATAGTCGGGATCGATGAGATATTTGCCCAGCTTGATCAGCATGCCCGGATAGATGCGCCCGCCGGCTTCGGGCGGCGCCACCGCCCGCGTCTCCAGCAGGGCGCTGCGATAGGCCTCCAGATCATAGCGGTAGACCTGCGGCAGCACCAGGTCGGCATAGCCGCCCTTGATCCATGCCGGCCAGTCCTGGAGATACTCCTCATAGCTGAAGGGGTAAATCGAGGGGGACCAGGATACGATCAGAGTGGAATCGACGGCCTTGACCTGCCGGTAAAGGCGGCAGGCAAAGGCGCTGAGCAGATCGGCGCGCCAGCGCAGCCACTCCGGATCGCGGTGATCGGCGGGCGGCGCCGCGCCCTCGTGCCCGCTGCGATAGAGGCTGTCGGTGTAGCTTTCATAGCCGCCTTCGCTGGGCTGTGCGGGCAGACGGTCATCGCCCTGAATGCCATCGACATCATAGCGGGCCGCCACCTCCAGCACCAGGCCGGCGAGGAATTCCTGAACCTCGGGATGGTAGGGATTCATCCATTCGAAACCGTTCTTGGTCAGCAGTTTGCCGGCGCGGTCGCGGGCGGCCCAGTGGGGTTTGGCGGCCAGGAGATGGCCGCCCTGGGCTTTGTGGGAGGAGGAGAAGCCGTATTCGAACCAGGGGATCACCTTGAGGCCATGGCGATGCGCCTCCTCGATCAATTCAGCGAGAGGATCGCGTCCGCGGTGGGCCGGATCGATGGGGATGCCGAAGAGGGAGTCCATGATCGCGCTGGGATAGAGGGTGTAGCCCTGGTTCCAGACCACTGGAAAGACCACATTAAAGTGGTGGGCGGCGAGGAATGTCATCGCCTCGGCGATGCGTTTGCGGCTGAAGAGCACCTTGCTGTCGACATCGGTCAGCCAGACCCCGCGCAGTTCGGGCGGCGGTGCCTGGGGCTCCTGCTCGAGGCCGGCTGCCGGCAGCAGGAGGGTCAGACAGAGCAGCAGGGGGAGGGGACGCATGGATCTCCTTTCAGCTTTTCCAGAAAATTTGCCTGCGGGTCAGGAATGTGGTCGCGAGTGCGGCCAGCAGGGTGACGATCGCACCCTTCAACAAGCCAAATCCGGGATGGATCACCATGCCGTGGAGCAAAACCCTCAGCGAGGCGAGGGAGAGCAAGGGCATTACCAGGTGGCCGGCCGGCAGCTTTACGATAAGATAAATCGCGGACAAAAGCAAACCATTTCCCGCCAGATTGAGGGTCAGCTGGCGGGTGAAGGGCGGATGGTCCGGAGCAGGGGACCTGGCTGGAGAGGATCATGCCGATGACGGCCAGGCCCCGCAGGCCGTCGAGAGCTTGCGCGCGTTTGTCCATGCGCCCTGCCTAGCGAGCGAGGAGTAGTTTCAGGGTCTGCTGCTGCGCACCCGCAGTGAGGCGCGCCCAATAGATACCGCTGGGCCAAACGGCGGCATCAAGGGTGAAGCGGTGCGGACCGGCCGGCAAGGGGCCGTCGGCGAGGCGGGCCATCTCCCGGCCGAGCAGGTCAAAGATTTGCAGCCGGACTGTTACGGCCTGCGCCAGGGTGACGGCGAGTGTGGTGCGGCCGTTGCAGGGATTGGGATAACTGCCGAGGCTGAGATGATCCTCCTCGATGGCCGGAGCGGCCTCTGCGATGGCGCTCCAGCTCAGCTTTTTGCGCAGCAAGGCGGAAAAGGTCTCGATGGTCACCACCTCGATCAACGGTCCCATTTCCGGGTCGGCCTGCAGTTTCTGCACCACCTGCTCAAGCCGTTCCACCGAGAGATCGGCGCCTGCGGCCGGCCAGCTGCCGTGCTGGTCATGAAAGAAGCGCTGGTAGCCGGCGAGGAGAAAGCCGGGTCTGGATTTGCCCCTGAGGCCGGCGAGGATGCGCCTGGCCATGGCGTCGAGGTCGCCGGCCTGTCCGTAAAAGGTGCCGTCGTCGACATGATTGTACAGCAGGGCGCCGTAGCGGGTGGTCGGATACTGGTTGGCCAGCTGCGGATCGAAAAGCAGGGTGAGCTCGGCGTTGACATCCCCGAGAAAACGCCCGAGCCGGTAAAAATCAAAGCTGTTGTAGAGATCGACGCCCCTGAAGAAAATGCGGCCGTTGGGAGCGTAGTGCTTGTAGGCGTAGAAATCGCGGACGCCGAATTGCTCCATCAGCCGCCGCGTCTGGGCGACCGCGTCCGGCCAAACCTCCTCCCCCCAGAGATCGGGATAGACATAACCGAGCGGGGACATCACGCTGACAAAGCCGTCGTTGGCCGTGGCGGTCTCGTAGTAATAGCGGGCGATGAAGGGGCAGAGGTCGAGGAGGTGCAGGTTCCAGCCCCAGGTGAGGGGCACGCGGCCGCGCCGCGGTGAAAGCCAGGCCCCGGCTTGCAGGGTGAGGGCCCAGTTGGAGGCATCGCCCTCCGAGCTGATGAAGAGGAGGTAATATTTGTCCTCGAGCCGGACCTCGTCCGGCCTCTTTTGCGCCGGGGGCTGCAGGGGATGCGGGGCCAGCGGGAAGGCGGCATGCCACGAGAGATTGTTTTGCAGGGTTTCGTGAAAGGCGCCGCCGAAGGTGGCGATCCACTGCACCAGGGGTTCGGGATCCATCCAGCCATAACAGTGGAAAATGCGGCCGGGATTCAGGTTTTGCATATGGGTGAGCAGGCGTTCGATGAGATCGGCGCGGGCGGCGGGCAGAGCGTCGAAGCGGACCCCGCCGGGTGGATCCCCGGCCAGGTTGAGCTGGAACATGCGGTGCAGGATGGTGAAATCGGTAATCTCGCGGATATAGCACTTGTCGGGGTTGCAGAGAGGCAGGAGGGTGCGCAGGCCCCAGTCGACGAGGGTCAGGTAGCGTTTCTCTTCACTCCAGGAGGTGTTGTTCCACGGCAGGCTGGGCCGTTCAAGCCGGGCGGGCACCCACACCGACGCATCGCCGTCGAAAACATCCTCCACCCGGATGGAATCGACAGGAAGGAAGCCGAGGGCGCGGGCGGTCGTTTCCGGCAGGGGGAGGCAGCCGGTCAATCCCCCGATCAGGGCGGCGTACTCCCCCTGCCAGAAAAAGGATTGGCCGGAAAAGTTGCCCCAGCGCCGCGGCTCGTAGGTGATGACGCCGCTAATATGGCTGCTAAAGTGATTGACCAGCTCGGCGAAGCTGGTGATGCGAATAAATTCCACCCCGCCCCGTTCCAGGTAGATGGTCTCCCAGCTCTCGTCGGTCCCGGCAAAGCTCCAGGCCTCGCGGACATTGGCGAGGTAGAGCCGGGCGCCCTCACGGTTGACGATGCCGGCGAGGGTCAGGGCGGCGAGGCGGTAGGTTTCGGCCGCATTCTGGCCATCGAACAGTACGGCTTCCATCGGCTGGACCGCTGCCGGGAGGAGGGTGATCAGGAGGAGAAAAAAGAGTATGGGATTGCGCATGGGTTCTCCGCCGGAGGGTTGGATGAATAATTCGGTTGTGGCCGCGGCTGAGCATGCTCTGTGCGGGGAAGGCGGATGCCAGCGTCAATTCCCTGCGGTCGGCCGGGAGAATATAATGCCGATACGGCTAATGTTACAAGTGAAAAAAATTATCTGCTGTTTATGCAGTACAGCGACAGGGATTATGGGCAAGTGACGCAAGGTGGGAGCCAGATTTCAGGGGGTAGACTGGTTTTGTTTGCTTGTTTTTATGCTGAAAAATACCTAATTTATAATCTATGGCAAAAAAAGAAAAAAGCCTCCAGCAGATGGTCAACCGCCGGGCCTATCACGACTATGAGATCGTCGAGAAATTCGAGGCCGGGATCGCCCTGCAGGGCACCGAGGTCAAATCGGTCCGCGCCGGCAAGGTGAGCTTCAAGGACAGCTACGCCCGGGTCATCGACGGCGAGCTGTGGATGGTCAACCTCCACATCAACGAGTATGACCACGGCACGATCTGGAACCACGATCCGGCGCGCAACCGCAAGCTGCTGCTCCACCGCCGCGAGATCAAGCGGCTGACCGGCAAGACCGAGGAGCAGGGGATGACCCTGGTCCCCCTCAGCCTCTATTTCAAGAACGGCAAGGTCAAGGTGGAGCTGGGGCTCGGGCGCGGGCGCAAGAGTTACGACAAAAGGGCTGAAATCGCCAAGCGTGACGTCAACCGCGACATCGAACGCGAACTGAAAGAGCGGCAGCGGAACTGAACCAGAGCGGAGAACAATTTGTGAACCACGGAGAAGCATATCAGGAACTGAGCCGGCGCGGATTCATCCAGCAGGTCACCGAGCCGGAACCCCTGCAGGAGCTGCTCGCCAAAGGGCCGGTGACTTTTTATGTCGGCATCGACCCCACCGCCGACAGCCTCCACGTTGGCCATCTCATGGCGGTGATGGGGATGATGCAGATGCAAAAGTTCGGCCACCGCCCCATCGCCATCGTCGGCGGCGGCACGGCCATGGTCGGGGATCCGAGCGGCAAGAGCGAGATGCGCAAGATGCTCACGCGCGAAGCGATCGCTGCCAACGGCGAAAAGATCAAAATACAGCTCAGCCGCTATCTCGATTTCGGTGCGGGCAAGGCGATCATGGTCGACAATTACGACTGGCTGGGCGAACTCAAATATATCGAATTTTTGCGCGACATCGGCCGCCACTTCAGCGTCAACCGCATGCTCACCTATGAGGCCTACAAGATCCGCATGGAAAAGGGACTCTCCTTTCTCGAGTTCAACTACCAGCTGCTGCAGGCCTATGATTTTTTGATGCTTTATGACCGCCACGGCTGCCGGCTGCAAATGGGCGGCGACGATCAGTGGGCCAACATCCTGGCGGGAACGGACCTGATCCGCCGGGTGCGGAGTGTCGACGCCTACGGCCTCACCTTCCCGCTGCTGACCACGGCGACCGGCGCCAAGATGGGCAAGACCGAGTCGGGGGCGGTCTGGCTCGACCCGGACAAGACCACGCCGCATGAATATTTTCAGTACTGGGTCAACAGCGACGACCGCGATGTCGCCCGCTTTCTCGCCTTCTTCACGCCGCTGCCCATGGCGGAGATCGAACCGGTGAGCCGGCTGGAGGGGGCGGAGCTGAATGCGGCCAAGGTGGTGCTCGCCTTCGAGGCCACGGCGCTGACCCACGGCCTGGAGGCGGCGCAGTCCGCGCAGGCTGCTGCGGCTGCGGCTTTTGGCGGCCGTGAGATCCCCGCCGGGCTGCTGCCCTCGAGCAGGGTGGGCCGGGGCAGTGTGGCGCGCGATACCGCCGCCATCCCGGCGAGCGGGATCGGCCGGGCGGCGCTGGCGGCCGGGGTGAAGCTGGCCGACCTGCTGGTGGAGCACGGGCTGCTCTCCTCGAAGGGAGAAGTGAAGCGGCTGATCCAGGGGGGCGGACTCTATCTGGGCGAGGAGCGGGTGGAGGATCCCGGCCGGGTGGTGACGGAGGCCGATGCCCGGGAGGGGGCGATCGTGGTGCGGCTGGGCAAGAAGCGTTATCACCGTTTCGTTCTGGATTAAGGGGAATGGTGGCGGCTCTGGGCTTGCGGAGGCGGGAGGAGCCCGCTTGGTTCCCAAAAAAAGAGCGGAAAAAAGGCTGTTTTGGCAAAAAAAGCTTGCATTCTCGATAAAAAGCCTTATATTATGTCCCATTTTGTGCGGCAAATTTGCCAAAAACGAGCCCGCAAAAAAAAGTTCTAAAAAAGCAAGAAAGTACTTGACTGGAAGATAAAAGTTTCGTACTTTATACGGCTGCGAACGAAACACCGAAATAGCAGCGAAATTGTTCTTTGAAAATAGCGTGCAAGGCTCTATCGTCAATTCAAGGCCAGATTAATCTCGTTAATTGAAAATGAAATATATTACAATGAAGAGTTTGATCCTGGCTCAGGACGAACGCTGGCGGCGTGCCTAACACATGCAAGTCCAGGAGAATTGGTTTCTTCGGAATCCATAGTAAACTGGCGAACGGGTGAGTAACACGTAAGTAACCTGCCCTGGAGACGGGGATAACACTGCTAACGCGGTGCTAATACCGGATAATGCAGCGGATCCGCATGGATATGTTGTTAAAGCTGGCCTCTTCATGAAAGCTAGCACTTCAGGATGGACTTGCGTCCCATTAGTTTGTTGGCGGGGTAACGGCCCACCAAGACTACGATGGGTAGCCGGCCTGAGAGGGTGATCGGCCACACTGGGACTGAGATACGGCCCAGACTCCTACGGGAGGCAGCAGTGAGGAATATTGCGCAATGGTCGCAAGACTGACGCAGCAACGCCGCGTGAGGGATGAAGTACTTCGGTATGTAAACCTCTGTTAGAAGGGAAGAACGGGTGGATGTCGAACAGGCATTCATCGTGACGGTACCTTCAGAGAAAGCCCCGGCTAACTCCGTGCCAGCAGCCGCGGTAATACGGGGGGGGCAAGCGTTGTCCGGAATTATTGGGCGTAAAGGGCGCGTAGGTGGGACAGCAAGTCTGGGGTGCAATCTTACGGCTTAACTGTAAGCTTGCCCTGGATACTACTGTTCTTGAGTTCGGAAGAGGGTAGTGGAATTCCTGGTGTAGCGGTGAAATGCGTAGATATCAGGAAGAACACCGGTGGCGAAGGCGGCTACCTGGTCCGATACTGACACTGAGGCGCGAAAGTGCGGGGAGCAAACAGGATTAGATACCCTGGTAGTCCGCACAGTAAACGTTGGACACTAGGTGTTGGTCTTTATGAGATCAGCGCCGCAGCTAACGCATTAAGTGTCCCGCCTGGGGAGTACGACCGCAAGGTTGAAACTCAAAGGAATTGACGGGGGCCCGCACAAGCGGTGGAGCATGTGGTTTAATTCGATGCAACGCGAAAAACCTTACCTGGGCTTGAACTGTGGTCGCAAACTCATGAAAGTGAGTCCTCCTTCGGGACGGCCATAGAGGTGCTGCATGGCTGTCGTCAGCTCGTGCCGTGAGGTGTTGGGTTAAGTCCCGCAACGAGCGCAACCCTTGCCCTTAGTTGCCAACAGGTTATGCTGGGAACTCTAAGGGGACTGCCCCAGACAATGGGGAGGAAGGTGGGGACGACGTCAAGTCATCATGGCCCTTACGTCCAGGGCTACACACGTGCTACAATGGCCGGTACAATGGGAAGCAATACCGCGAGGTGGAGCAAATCCTAAAAACCGGTCTCAGTTCAGATTGCAGTCTGCAACTCGACTGCATGAAGTCGGAATCGCTAGTAATCGTGGATCAGCATGCCACGGTGAATACGTTCCCGGGCCTTGTACACACCGCCCGTCACGCCATGGAAGCCGGTAGCACCCAAAGCCAGTGGCCCAACCTTCGGGAAGGAGCTGTCTAAGGTGAGATCGGTGACTGGGGCGAAGTCGTAACAAGGTAGCCGTATCGGAAGGTGCGGCTGGATCACCTCCTTTCTATGGAGAATCGTCTCTCTTCACGGGAGAGGCAGATCTCATGACCTTGAAAAGACCTTGAGCCTGCACGCTATTTTTTATTTTGACTGAAGATCCGGAGCCCGTCCGGGCTCCGGATCTTTGGTGTCTAGGGCCACTCTGACGCATGTCGGGCCCTCTCACCTTGGGCCTATAGCTCAGTTTGGTTAGAGCGCACGCCTGATAAGCGTGAGGTCAGTGGTTCAATTCCACTTAGGCCCACACGAACCTGGCGCTGTCGGCTTTTTCAGGACAGCAGAGTCTCTGAACAGGCCAATGGGGCTATAGCTCAGCTGGGAGAGCGCCTGGTTTGCAACCAGGAGGCCACCGGTTCGATCCCGGTTAGCTCCACTTTAACCGGAAACTTGTTCTTTCCATCTGGAGTTCATCAAGTGATCGTCTGCCTTTCGGGGCCGGCGCGTGGTGCGAGTCCACAGCTCTCCGCTACGCAGGGGTAGTTCCCTGCGTTGTTCTTTGACAACTTGAAATTGAATCGATCGTGGTAACAAAGGCAAAAAACCTTAAAAACGAAACACAGTTGGAGATGATAACCATCTGCTGTGGACCATAGATGTTTGGTTAAGTTACTAAGGGCCTATGACGGATGCCTTGGCACGAGAAGGCGATGAAGGACGTGGCAAGCTGCGATAAGCCTCGGGTAGGTGCAAACAACCGTAGACCCGGGGATTTCCGAATGGGGCAACCCCGCACGGGTAATGCTGTGCGACTCCCTGCTGAACACATAGGCAGGGTAGAGCTAACGAGGAGAAGTGAAACATCTCAGTACCCTCAGGAAGAGAAAGCAATTGCGATTCCCCCAGTAGCGGCGAGCGAAAAGGGAAGAGTCTAAACCTGTTTTATGTTAAAGCCTGGTCGCGTTGTAAAACAGGGGTCGTGGGACTTTGGGCGGCTGTTGTCCAGAACAGCCAAGCAGTCAAAAAATCAGGTGTTAGCCGAAGTGCGCTGGAAAGCGCAAACCAGAGACGGTGATAGTCCGGTAGGCGAAAACAGCTGGTCTGCTTCTAAAGTTCCCAAGTACCGCGGGACACGTGGAATCTTGCGGGAATTCGGGAGGACCACCTTCCAAGACTAAATACTCTCTCGTGACCGATAGTGAACTAGTACCGTGAGGGAAAGGTGAAAAGAACCGGGGAACCGGAGTGAAATAGTACCTGAAATCATAGGCCTACAAGCAGTCGGAGTTCTGACTTGTCAGAATGACGGCGTGCCTTTTGTTTAATGAGCTGGCGAGTTACTCGTACGTTGCGAGGTTAAGGTGTTCAGCACCGCAACCGTAGCGAAAGCAAGTCTGAATAGGGCGATCAGTAACGTGCGGTAGACGCGAAACCGGGTGATCTATGCATGGCCAGGATGAAGCGAATGTAATAGTTCGTGGAGGTCCGAACCCACCAAAGTTGAAAATTTGGGGGATGAGCTGTGCATAGGGGTGAAAGGCTAATCAAACTCGGTGATAGCTCGTTCTCCCCGAAATAACTTTAGGGTTAGCCTCGTATTAGAGTGTTGGAGGTAGAGCACTGAATGGACTAGGGCTCTTACAAGGGTACCAACCCCAATCAAACTCCGAATTCCAACACATCGATGTACGGGAGTTAGGGAGTGGGGGATAAGCTTCATTCCCAAGAGGGAAACAACCCAGACCGACAATTAAGGCCCTTAAGTACAGGCTAAGTGAAAAAGGATGTGACGTTGCATAGACAACTAGGATGTTGGCTTAGAAGCAGCCATCATTTAAAGAGTGCGTAATTGCTCACTAGTCAAGTGGTGTCGCGCCGATAATAATTGGGGCTCAAGCCTGTCGCCGAAATTACGGGATTCTCTTCGGAGGATCGGTAGGGGAGCGTTCCATGGTAGGTCGAAGCGTACGTGTGAGCGTATGTGGACGAAATGGAAGCGATTATGCCAGCATGAGTAGCGAGAAACTCTGTGAGAAACAGAGTCACCGAAAATCTAAGGTTTCCTGAGTAAAGTTAATCTTCTCAGGGTTAGTCGGACCCTAAGCCGAGGCCGAAAGGCGTAGGTGATGGAAAACAGGTTTAATATTCCTGTACCACCGGTGTGTCGATTAAGACACTATGGGGTGACGCAGAAGTGAAAGGTCAGCCGGACTCTGGATTGCCGGTCTAAGTGCGTAGGAGGAACGAGCAGGAAAATCCGTTCGTTCACTACTCCGAGACACGAATGAAAGGGCTTAGCCCATAAATTGACCCTAAGCAGGCTGCCAAGAAAAACCTCTATGTGAGATACACAGGTGACCGTACCGCAAACCGACACAGGTAGATGGGGAGAAGATCCTAAGGTGCTCGAGTGAGCGTTAGTTAAGGAACTAGGCAAAATAGCTCCGTAACTTCGGAAGAAGGAGTGCCTCGAGTAAGTGAAATTGTACAAATCTAGCTGAAAGAGGCCGCAGAGAATTGGCCTGGGCGACTGTTTACTAAAAACACATGTCTCTGCTAAGCCGTAAGGCGATGTATAGGGACTGATACCTGCCCGGTGCTGGAAGGTTAAGGGGATGGGTCATTGGGAGTAATCCTGAGAAGCTCAGAACTGAAGCCCCAGTAAACGGCGGCCGTAACTATAACGGTCCTAAGGTAGCGAAATTCCTTGTCGGGTAAGTTCCGACCTGCACGAATGGTATAACGACTTGGGCGCTGTCTTAACTAGCGGCTCGGCGAAATTGTAGCACCGGTGAAGATGCCGGTTACCCACGACGGGACGGGAAGACCCCGTGAACCTTTACTATAACTTAGCATTGAGTTTTGACATTGCATGTGTAGGATAGGTGGGAGACGTTGAAGCGGCCACGCTAGTGGTCGTGGAGTCAACCTTGAAATACCACCCTTGTACTGTTGAAATTCTAACCTCGACCCGTGAATCCGGGCCAGGGACATTGTTTGGTGGGTAGTTTGACTGGGGCGGTCGCCTCCCAAAATGTAACGGAGGCTCCCAAAGGTTTCCTCAGCACGGTCGGTAATCGTGCGCAGAGTGTAAAGGCATAAGGAAGCTTAACTGTGAGACAAACAAGTCGAGCAGATGCGAAAGCAGGGCTTAGTGATCCGGCGGTTGAAAGTGGAATTGCCGTCGCTCAAAGGATAAAAGGTACTCCGGGGATAACAGGCTTATCGGGTCCAAGAGTTCACATCGACGACCCGGTTTGGCACCTCGATGTCGGCTCATCGCATCCTGGGGCTGGATAAGGTCCCAAGGGTTTGGCTGTTCGCCAATTAAAGCGGTACGTGAGCTGGGTTTAGAACGTCGCGAGACAGTTCGGTCCCTATCTGTCGTGGGCGTAGGATATTTGAGGGAAGCTGCTCTTAGTACGAGAGGACCGGAGTGGACGAACCTCTGGTGCACCAGTTGTCGCTCCAGCGGCATGGCTGGGTAGCCAAGTTCGGAACGGATAAGCGCTGAAAGCATCTAAGCGCGAAGCCAATCCCAAGATTAGATATCCCCGCCGCAAGGCGCTAAAGGCTCCTCGTAGATGACGAGGTTGATAGGCCACAGGTGTAAGCATGGTAACATGTTCAGCCGAGTGGTACTAATAAGCCGTGCGGCTTAACCAAACTTTTATATCTGCAGCAGATGGTTATCTGCTCCAATAAAAGTAGAAATACAATGTGTTAACTCAATTTCAAGTTGTCAAGATATTCCGGTGATCATAGCGGAGGTGTTACACCCGATCCCATTCCGAACTCGGAAGTTAAGCCCTTCAGCGCCGATGGTACTATTCGGGAGACCGTATGGGAGAGTAGGTAGTCGCCGGATTTTTATCAAGCCCTGAGCATTCGCTCGGGGCTTTTTTTTATGTGCCGCAAGCAGCGGCACACGACGGGATGAAATCAAAAACCCCGGGCGCGGACCCGGGGTTTTTAATTTTTGGCGGTTGGAAATGCGCAAGCCCCGGCACGATCGCCCGGTTCAGGCGCCGGGGTATGCTCACGGGGCCTCTTTGGCCTCCGCCGCAGAGGGCTGAAACCGCCCTTGCATCAGCGCGGCGATCTTGTCAAAGGCGGCCAGCAGCTCCTCCGCCTCTTCGGGCGTGAAGCGGGCGAGCAGCTGCTCGAACATCAGCTCCATGTCCCGCTGCCGCTGCTCCATGACCTCGCGCCCCGCCGCGGTGAGCTGGATGCCCACCTGCCGGCGGTCCGCCTCCTCGCTGTGCTTCTCGACCAGCTCCAGCTGCAGCAGGCGGTTGACCAGCTCCGTGCCGGTAGAGGGGGCCAGCTTCAGCCTCTCGCACAACTCCGTGGCGGTGAGATGGCCCTGCACCGAAAGCAGGATGAGGGTCTGGTACTGTCGCATGGTCACCTGCGTGCCTTCGGCATGGTGGCGGTTGAGGCTGTGAAAGGCGCCCATAATGCGCGGCGCCAGCACCGCCAGCCGGCGGGCCTGTTCCGTGGATGTGCTTTTGGATTGGGCCATGGTGCTCCTCTTTTCAGCCGATGGCTGCCAAATCTATTCGTCTCAGCGAAATATACAGAGGAGGCCGTCCAAATACAACAGTTTTTTGACTCCCGGTGGCAGTCAGAAACGGGTAACCCTCTCCTTTCCTTCCCGGCGCGCTATGGCGCGGGAACCCAGCAGATTTCACGGACGCCAGCAGGGGCGGCGATGTGTTCAAGCCCGCTGCCCTCGCTGAGTACAACATACAAAGCCCCCTCTTGTGCAAAGGCGATCTCCTCGCCATCGCTGGACCAAGCCACTGCGCTCGCACTGCCGGAGGTGAAATGTGTCAACTGCCGCAATCCACTGCCATCGCTGCCCACGCAGAAAAGATCGGCTGAGTGCGTGAAAGCGATCTTCACCCCATCCGGCGACCAGGCGATCTCATTCACCGCTAAATCGGGCTCATTCTGCACAAGCGGTCGGGTCGTTCGCAGGTCCGCATTGACGAGGGACACGCGACCATCATTCTGGAGAGAGAGGGCTGCAGCTGAAGGACCCCACGCAAGCAATACGAACTTGGCGGTCACGAGCGTTGTTTTCTCACTGCCATCCAGCTGCATGATACGCAGTTCATCCTGCCCCGTGTAGAGTCTTGCATCATCAAGATAACTATAATCGTAAGCAATGCGGGCGCCATCCGGCGCCCAGCGGGGAGTATGGTTGAATCCGGTGGTGTCGGTGGTCAGCCTGCGCCGGCCGCTGCCATCGCGGTTCATAATCCAGACATGGTTCATACTGCCATCCGGTCCACTCTGGAAGGCGATGGTGGTGCCGTCCGGCGACCATTGGCCGTCTGAATCGGAGAACTGATTTTGCGTCAGGTTACGCGGCTGTGCATCGCCGAAAATGGAGGCCGTGAAAAGGTCAAGTTGCCCATCTTTGACTGCTGAATACAACAAGGTCTTCCCATCCGGCGAGAGTCTTATCTCAAATCCGCTGGCGATCTTTCTCGCTCCGGCGCTCTCCCTGCCAATCGAATAGATTTCAAATGATGAAAGGCCCGTGTGTACCGTCACGACGATTTGCGCTTCTTTCGCCTTGCTCAAGCCTAATTCATTTTCACAGTTGATTGTGAATGAGGCTGCCAGACAAACCCCGGCTAAATAGATTCTGCAAGTCTTCATTTTCACCTCCTTTCACGAAGGGGAAAACGTGAAAGTAATTAGTCGTCGCTGAAAAAGTCAATTTTCACAAAAGTGGGCCGGTCGGTACTCGATACCTGCCCAGATAGTGATCGAAGACTCAATAGATTTCAGAAAATAT
>Ga0302250_1001528_pt1 | contig 17006 bp, 10 predicted proteins | sample AAG_RA_Asp_MG_FD_193536 | JGI IMG/M metagenome (GOLD analysis project Ga0302250, IMG submission 193536) | Enriched activated sludge microbial communities from anaerobic digester in WTTP, New Holstein, Wisconsin, United States - AAG_RA_Asp | ecosystem: Engineered > Bioreactor > Anaerobic >... | reverse complement strand
GCCTCAGCCGTTATCTGCCATTGCTGAAGTGAGAATTAAATGAGTCCAATATCAGAAAATCAAAAAACCGAAATCATTGCCTTATTAACGTAAGGCAAATTAGGCAGAGAGCAAATTGCTGCGAAAGCTGGAGTATCTTTAGGTACGATCAGCGCAATCAAGGCCCATTTGACTATGGGCACCTATACTGAACCTTCAGAAGCTGAAGAAGTCATCGAGGTGATAGAGACAACTTTTGGGCTTGAACGCGACCTCCAGATTGCTCTGCGCTCCAACATTGAACAGCTTGAGCAAGGACTCCTCCGCTGCAGCACGATTGCCTACGTTGAGCTCTCCGCCGTCTGGCGGCTCGGTTCGTGCGGTAGAGGGGCACACATTTGAGTATTGACAAAATATCTCTATCCATTGGTGAGCTTTACACGATTCTGACCAACAAGGCCGCCAAAGGACAAAAAGGCTGTCATTGCCGTTGTGAAAGGTACAAAGGCTGAAGAAAAAATGGAGGCATTAAACAGGTTGCCCGATACGTTGCTTGATGCCGTTGAGGAGATAAATCCTATTTCTTTTCGGACGTTTAGCTCAGCCGGTTCAGAGCATCTGCCTTACAAGCAGTGGGTTGGCGTTCGAATTGGTTATAACATATCCAGTGGACTTTTGATTTTCGCTTTGGCAATATCGGTGATATGTGTGTAGATTTCGGTGGTTTTAACCGAACTATGACCCAGAAGCTGCTGAATATACCTGACATCTGTTCCATTTTCGAGCAAATGTGTAGCAAAACTATGCCTCAAGATATGAGGCGAAATCGGTTTTGTAATTCCTGCTTTCTTAGCTGCCGTTTTCACAATGGTTTGAACACTTTTCGCAGAATATATTCCTCCGTCCTGTCCTTCAAATAGATAGTTTTTCGGATGACAGGATTTGTAATAACTTCTCAAATCGGCCAATAAAGTTGGGGACAGCATTACCACCCGGTCTTTATTCCCTTTGGAGTGGCGGATATGAATCAACATGTTTTCCGAATCGATATCCGAAATTTTTAAATGAAGCAGCTCGTTCAAACGCAATCCGCAACCATATAGCAACTTGACGATGCAGGCATGTTTCGGATTGGCGATAGATTGTAACATTCGTTTCACTTCCGCACGGGTTAAGTATTTTGGTAATTCATGTTTTTTTCGGGATGGATATAGGTGTCTTATATTCAAACTTTTACCTACTACCGAGTTGTAAAATTTATCGATAGAAGCTACAATCATGCGCTGATAGGAACTGCTAATATGGTTTTTCCTTATTTTCCAGTAAACGTATTTTTCAATTTCATTTTCATTTAATTCGTCGGGTTGATCAAACCGCTTTTCCGCCACTTGCAGGAAACTCCTCACCGCACTGCTGTAATTTTCGATGGAACTGGCGCTGTACCTTTGAAGCGTAAGTTTCCGTTCAAAAGCTGCGATTAAATTTTCAATGTCCATTTTTTTCAGATTTAACCACAGCAAAATTAATCAAAACATTCGTAAATGCAAATATTATTAATAAAAAAATAATAGTTTATCACATTGATATCATGTAATTTATCATTCGATATCCAGCATAAAGTCGAAAGTGGTTTACGCATGTTTTAAATTTTGTATTTACGAATGTTGTATATTTATTGCGTAAATAAGACGTTATGCTGCATTTTAAAAACAACACATATGACAATTATCGATGAAATTTTAAAAGAACGACCTGTAGGGACTGACTCAAATGAAAAAGTTTGCGATTTTTTACTCAGTAAAGCAATTCAAGCTGGATATAAAACGATTACTTTACAATTTGACTGTAAACGTTGGACTAAAGATTTTTCATATATTGATTTGGATGGCAATCAATACGAACTATTCCCCAGCCCTTTTTCTCAGCCCTTTGAAAAAACTGGTGATTTAGAGATAGTCTCAACACTGGAAGAATTACAAAATAAAAATATCACAGATAAAATTGTATTACTTAATGGTGATTTAACCCAGCAACCGTTGCAACCCAAGAACTTTCCATTCTACTATCCCGATGAGCATAAAACAATAATTGATTTATTGGAAGATAAGCAACCTAAAGCAATTATTGCTATTACAGGCAAGCATCCAATGTGCGGACTAAATCCATTCCCATTGTTCGAGGACGGGAACTTTTTAATTCCATCAGCATTTGCAAATAAAACAACAGGTGAGAAAATCACTGGAAGAAAAGGATTAACCAAATTGAAAATAGCTTCTAAAACGGAAAATTCTGTTGGTCGACAGATTATTGCTTCCAAAAAAAGTAATGGGAAAGGTAAAATTGTTGTTTGTGCACACATGGACTCTAAATATGGAACAATAGGTGCAATAGATAATGCTGCTGGAATTGAAGTTTTATTTCAGATATTAGACAATTTAAAGGATTATAATGGGGCATATGATATAGATTTTGTTCCATTCAATGGTGAAGAATATTATGGGGTTATTGGGCAATTAGAATATTTAAAGCATAACGGGAACGAGAAGTCTGAAATAAAACTTGTCATAAATATTGATTCGCCTGGACATGTAGCATCTAAAACTGCATTGTCAACTTATAATTTTATTGATTGTAAGCAAACTTGGTTAGATACAAAGATTTCTAAAAATGATTACATTGAAGAAGGTTCACAATGGTATGCTGGTGACCATGCAATGTTTGCATTTCAAGGAGTTCCTTGTATTGCAGTAACTTCATCAAATTTATTTGAAACAGTATTGGACTTGACACATACATCCAATGATACAATTGGTAATGTTGATTTTGATATTTTGAAAAAAACATCAGATTTTTTGACGGAATTGATTAAAGATTATAACGATTAAAATAAAAAACGCAGCATAACATCGCATATACCTAATGGCGGTTTTATTGCACTTTGCAAGGCTTTTCGCCCGCTCAAACTTCACCACGGTTTGACAGTTGAATCGTCCGCAATCCGCCACTAGGCATATGCGTAACGTTAGCGGTTATGGCAAAAAAAGACAAGCAGAAAAAACGCTTAAAATGGTTATCTTTGTAAAAAGGAAAATATGATGACACTTTGGACTAACGATATTGAAATTCAATTTTTTACTGAAGCGCTAAAAAACTTTGCTTCTCCCGAGCAATTATTTTATAATCTTCATGACGGATACTTTGCTTATGTCCCAAAAGGTTCAGATGCAGAAGGTCAAACTTTACAAAGCAGAAACGCTTTAATAGGACAATTTACTGAGAAATGGTGCAAAACTCTTTTTGAACCAATAGCTAAAGAATTGGGGCTATATGCAGTAAATAGCGTTGTTTGTGATGAACTCGGACTTTCAAAGCAATCAAGTGCTGACCTTGCATTTTGTACTACCAATCAGACAATTCAAAAATCAGAAAATATTAAACTCCTATTTGAAATTAAAATGAGTGTTGTGTCGAACTATAAATTTACACAACCAAATAAAATTGAATTTATTGGTGATTACAAGCAGCATAAAGGAAATCCAGCATTACTTCGTTCTGACTCAATGCTAAAAGCAATAGGTAAGTCAATTAACATTCGTGTTTCAGGAATTGCTTCTACAAAAATACCAATTGTTGTTTTGGGCAACAGTCCTATAACCGAAAGTTACATTAAAAAAGTTGATTTTCTAAAAACTTCGGGAGTTATTCAAGGTTTTTGGTCATTAAACCCCATGCCAACAAGTTCTGAATACATAAAGAGTACTCCGAAATTAGGTTTCCAAACAATTTTAAATAAAGAACAGCTTTTCAATAATTGCAAAGAACTTGTAAATAACGATATGAATTACTTTTCTTCAATGATTTCAAAAATGAAACTTGGAGAAATAATAAGAATTGCAAGTCAAGAAACCACAGACATTGCTAAGGCTGAAAAATTTTTAACCTTAATCCGGAGTTAACATGAAAAAACAATATGGAACAGAGACAAGTGCTTTCGGAACAAACGGAAGAATTAATCATGATAGTTCGAAATTCTATAATTCTAAACTATACAAAGAACTTAATAGCAAAACAATTATTGATAAAAAAGAAAATGAGTTCCCACGCGAATTAGAAAATAAATTTATTCTTGGCTCGGCAGAAAATATGCAAGAGTTGCCGGACAACTCCGTTCATTTAATGATTACTTCACCGCCCTACAACGTTTCAAAGGAGTATGATGAAGATTTATCACTAAATGAGTATCTTCAACTTTTAGAAAATGCGTTTAAAGAAACTTATAGAGTTTTAGTTAATGGTGGACGTGCTTGTATAAATGTAGCCAATCTTGGTAGGAAGCCATACATACCACTTTCTGACTATATATCTAAAATAATGATAGATATTGGATTCAATATGCGTGGTGAAATTATTTGGAACAAAGCAGCAAGTGCAAGTCCTTCAACTGCTTGGGGAAGTTGGCAAAGTGCTGCTAACCCCATTTTAAGGGACATACATGAATACATTTTAGTATTTTCAAAAGGTGATTATAAAAGGGACAAAGGAAAAAAGGAAAATACCATTACAAAAGAGCAATTTATGGAATGGACGAAATCAATTTGGACAATGAATGCTGAAAGTGCAAGAAGAATAGGACACCCTGCACCATTTCCCGAAGAACTTCCTTACAGACTAATTCAACTTTATTCTTTTAAAGGCGATATTATTTTGGATCCATTTATGGGTAGTGGAACAACTGCTGTTTCTGCTTTGAAATCAGACAGAAAGTTTATAGGATATGACATAAGCAAAGAATATATAGAACTTGCAGAGAAAAGGGTTGAACCACTATTAAAACAAACAAAGATAGAATTTAACTTGACAAAAATTGAAGATGAACCATAAACCGCTAACAAAGTGTATATGCCATAAGGGTTTTAGCGGGTATTCAAGCATTGTAGCCCTCTCAAACTTTCGTGTCGGTGGACAGGATACTACTCCGCAATCCCTTACGGCACATACACTCGACCGTTAGAGCCAATGCAAAGAAAAAAGACGCGCAGACAATTTTTAGACAACGACATATTCTGACGTATGACAGAAGAAATTTTGAATTTTAAAAAGGGGAAGCCGAAAACCTGAAAGAGTAGGCGTAAAATATTAAACAAGAATAATTATGGCAATTTCAGATGTTCAATTAAAAAACAAATACTATCAGGTATTTGACAGTAGTGGGAAAAAAATCAAAGAGATTCATGAAACAAACGTTGGTGAATTATGTGGCTTTTCTTCATATTTCATGGTTTTTAAGAAAAACAAGTATTACGCGACCTATGATGAGAACTTTAAAAAAATTAAAGAAATCCATGAAACCAACGTTGGTGAGTTTAGAGTTGCTTCTGGTTCAACAGTAACATTTTGTAAAAATAAGTATACTGCTACTTACGATAAGTTTTTCAAAAAGATTAGTGAAAGATATACAGGTTGAACTTTTAAACACACTATCACAAAGCTTTAACGTCAGCAATAGATTTGTGATCATATTGTTCTTAAAATTTTTAAATAAAAACATATGGAAGCATCAACAACAATTAATAAAATGTTAGCAGGGAACAGAATTTTTGTTCCTACTTATCAAAGAGCATATTCTTGGGACACAGAATTTGATAAAAGCAAAACGCCTAAACAGGTTAATGTTTTTTTATCAGACTTGGAGGACTACAACAAGAGTTCAACAAAATCATTTTACTACTTCGGACACTTTCTGTTTGAAGAAAAGCCCGACAAAAAATTTGGTGTAATAGACGGACAGCAAAGACTTACAACAATTGTAATTTTTCTTTCTGCTCTATTCAAACGACTAAGTTCGATTAGAAAACTCACAGAAACCGAACAGGAAATTTTTGAAGATATTATTAAACGAAATTCAACCTATCGTTTTGAAACAGTTGATTATGACAAACAACTTTTCAAAGATTATGTAATTGACCAAACCAAAAAAGACAAGAACGGACTTGAAACAGCATCAGCAAAAAGAATTGTGAATGCATTTGACTTCTTTGTTTCGCAATTAGAAAACAAGGACGAGCCTTATTTACTTAAAATGTTGAACACAGTGCAAAACGCAACTTGCACAACACATCCGGTAAAAGACGAATCGGAAGCTATTCAGATGTTTATTTTCCAAAACAACAGAGGTAAGAAACCTTCAAACTTGGAAATCATAAAAGCACAATTCATGTTTAACGTTCATCTTTATGGTGGTGAAGAAAAAGACAGTTTGATTGAAGAAATAAAAAATCGCTTTGAAAAAATCTACAAATCAATTTCATCAATAGAATACTATATCAACGAAGATGATGTTTTGGTTTACACTTTGAGAGTTCATTTCAATTCACTTTGGGAAACAAATGCAATTGAAAAAATAAACAAACTGCTTTCAGACGGAAATCCAATTCCATTTATAAAGTCATTCACACATTCTTTAGCAATCAGTTTTGAGCATTTAACAACATTCTTCGGCAAAGACGAAAGAGAGCAATTAGAAGTTCATTCACTAATAACATTAGGTGGAATTGGAATCGCAATTCCTTTTGTAATCAAGGCTTACAAATTCGATTTGCCGACAGATACGATAAATCAACTTTGCAGTAAACTCGAATCAATTGTTTTACGACATCGCTTAATTGGAACAAGAGCAGAATTAACATCAAGAATTAATGATGTATATCAAAAATTTACAACAGAACAACCTGACATTAAACCGATAGTTGACAGAATTGAATGGATGAAAAATGTTTCAAATGATTCTTGGTGGTGGTCATATTGGAATAGAAGTGAGTTTGAAAAATCAATTCAAGGCGGAATGCACCATTCAATAGCAAAATTCTTGCTTTGGAAGTATGAAAATTATCTTGAAAATCAAGGAAAAAATGGATATTCATTGACTCGTTTTGACAAAATTGTTAGCCCTGAATTAGAACACATTGCACCACAAACACCGACAGACGGAGAACCAATTGCAGCAGGTTATTGTGAATATGATGAAGAGTTTAGAAACCAATATATTGACTGTTTAGGAAATTATTTACTTCTATCTAAATCACACAATTGTTCGGTTGGAAACAAACCATTTAGCGAGAAAAGAAATTCGTATAACCATCTTGAACAACAAAGAGAAATTCAAAAAATGACAGCGGAATCGGAAATTTGGGACAAAGAAAAAATCAGTCTGCGTAAAGACAAAATTGTGAAATTTATACTTGAAAACTTCTAAGAAAATAATGCACATGGCTCTAACAAAGGCTATATGCAATAAGGTTTTCAGTGATAATTCAAGCATTCTGCCCCGCTCAAACTTCGGTGCGTGTGGACAGGAAAGTAGCCCGCAATCCCTTACTGCATATAGCCTCAACCGTTGTGTGCAACCCTAAAAGACGACACGACCGACAGAAAATGAACAGAAAAATGAGAGACAAAATGCCAACGCTTCAGCAAAATCAAAAGAGCTGCATTCCCACACACAAAGCCAACGCAATGCAGCACATTTGCTTTTGCCCAACCCGCTCAACGGACATTGTAATAATTAAAATGAGATAAGAAAGAATGTTATATACAAGAAACGCTTTTTATTTTCGTAAATTCTACAAAGAAAAAGTTGCAAGAGAGAACAGTCATATAGACTTAAAATTTGTTGGTTCTCTTCACCCTGACAAAAAACGAAATGAAACAGGATTTTCGAAACTCATATATGGGAACAGAGAAGATTTAGGTAAACTTTTAAGTACAATTGCATTAAACGTAGCGGCAGACGACCAAGCCATTTATGAACTTATTCAAAACGCTGACGATTGTAAATCTTCATTTTTCAGTGTGAATTACAATGAAAAATATTTACTCTGTATTAACAACGGTAATTATTTTTCAGACCTTGATATGTCAGCAATTATCAATGTGGCAGGTAACTATAAAGATGGAGAAGATATTGGCACATTTGGTATTGGTTTCAAAATATTACACAGATTAGTTGGTGCTGATGACGGGCGAGAAGCAATAATAAATGATTATGCTGGTCCAATAATTTTTAGTTGGAACAATTACTTTCAGTTAAAAAAATTTATTGAAGGAGAACCAATCTTTGTTTCTGGTATTGGAAAAGCAAAAGAAAATTATGACTATGAAAGGGACAAGGAAAATCCGTGGCTTGTTAAACTATTATATACCTGTTTCCCTTCAAATTTTAAGGAACTAATCAGATTAGGTGATTATGATACAAGGGCTGTAAAGTTTGATGAAACGGAATTAGCAGAAATGCGAGAGTTTTTAAGTGGCTCTTTGCAAAATGTAAATTTAGCTAAGGACAACTATCTCAAGAATGGTTCAATTTTCTTTTTGAGATTAGGTGAAGGGAAAAGCAAATTCTTAGATGAGGGTATCGATAAAATCAAAAGCGGTCTGTCATACTCTTTCAAATTTTTAAATAGCTTGAACAAAATATATATTAATGGTGACGAAATTAAGGCGCAATCAGTTTTAGATTATTCACATTCGTTTCCTATTAATAGTCAAGAATTCATAGACATAAACCCTAAAAATAAAAATCGGGACATAAAATTCACATTCGCATTTTATCGTGATTATAAAAAGGCTGTTGATTTACAAAACGAATTAGCACCAAATCTTTACACGTTCTTTTCAATGGATGAAGAAAAGAATGGTTTTAGTTTTTTATTGCATTGCAACGCCTTTGATATGAATAATGACAGGCGTAAGCTTCAAGCTAATTCGCAAATCAACGAAAAACTTTTACCAATAATCGCAAAGAGCATAATTGCATACGCCAACATACAAAAAGAAAATAACCGTAATCTTTTCTTGTCTTTGTACGGTAATTTTTTGCTATCCAAAAGCCCGAAAAACAAACCCCATATTGAAAATAACTTTTTTAAATTTATTCATCAATATATACTTGAAAATATTCCTACTAAAAATGGGGTTTCGGACAAACCAGAAAATGTAAAAATCAATAAACTTAAATTAAACGTTGATTTATCCGAATTTGGACTAAATGATATTCAATGGTTTAAGTGGAATAATGAGGCAGACATATTGTTGATTGAAGAAGCAAAAAAGGCTGAAAAATTAGGTATTGAAGAATGGGACATCAGAGATATTGTTGAAAACGCAAATCTTGAAAATATAAATAACTGGATTTCAACTTGTGATGAGAAAACATACAGAGCGTTTTTAAAAGAACTTGAAGAAAGCTATTTACGCAAAGAAACCAAAGAGAGGATTTGTCAAATCAAACTTTTTAAATTCTCAAATGGTGAGTTTTATTCAATCAACGATGTAATAAAAAAGGTTCGTTCACCGCAAAGCACACAATATAGAACTATTTATAATTTTAACTATAACATTTCAAATACCTTTTTTAAAATGACCAAAACAGAAGGCATAATTGATGAACTTGACAAAATCGGAATTATCCTTTCTGAAATATGCACATCTGAATATCCCAATATTTTTTCTTCCATTGAAAGAATGCCCGATGAAAAACAGATTTACACTTTTATTGCAGATAAATGTAAAACAAACACATTATCAGCAAAAGAAAAGAAAAAACTATTTCTCAATTTTATTAACGAAGCAACCAAATTTGATAACGTTGCAGAAAGCACATTAAAAGACTTACATTTGTTTTGTAATAGCATTTCAGAGATAAAACCACTAAATGAACTTATTGGCAATATTCAATCACCAAGTTGGTTAAATGCATACAAGATAAGACAAGACGAACACTTTCCAGAACTTAATCCGTATTTGATTTCAGACTCGGAAGAAATATTCAAAAATATTTACCTACCCAATCAAAAGGAGATAATTGCTGAATTAACCACTGCAGAAGAAATTAAATCGCTTATTAAACTTTATCAAGAAAATCAAAAAAACTTTTTCAAGGAATTTATTATTAGAAAGGAGGGTAACGGTTTTGTAATTGATGAAAAAACTAACAAAACTTATCAAGTTCAGTCAGCCGACAAGGAAACAAGGAAGTTTTTAGATGATAATTGTTCTGACAACTTATTTGTTCTTCCGTATGAATTTTTAGAATATAAAGATGAAGATGGCATAATAAAAGCCGATGATTTGCATAGTTTAATTTTGGAATTTGTTGATGCAAATGAACACAAAGAAACCCTTGTGGATATTGTAAAATATAAAGCAAAATACAAGTTTTTACAAGAACTTTCAGAGTTTAGATTTATTTCAGATACACAATACACCAAAGAGGACTATGAGTATAAAATTTTAGATTTAGCTTGTAGTGAACTGAAAGAAAACGATTATCAAAAATTCAAAGACAAAGTTGTCATCGAAACCAAAAATCAAGATTTAAAACTTACTGAAATTCCACCTTTCACAGAAAAGATAAAAATTGATGATTACGAAATAAGCCTTGCTAAAATTCTTCCTGCCAATTATAAAAACAGCGACCATTTAAGCAGTTTAATAAATCAATTTATTGGGCTTGGGTTGAACAAAGAACGAATTAGAAATTTGTTTGGCATAAGTGAAGAACCTGAACCAAGCGTCATTTTTCAAATGTTTTCTAAACAGGTTGAAACGTTGGAAAATGCTGAACAGTTAGCGTTTTTGTTTCTTTACGGTTTGCATATTGAAACAATAGACTTCAATCAGTTTAAAGCCCTAAATGTAGATGAAGAAGAAATAGAATTGGGAACAGATAAATATTTAACGGAATTTGACTTTTTAAAGCATACTGAAATTCTTCATCAAAAATACAGAGGCATTACCAAGATTTTTAAAGACTTTCCATTAGCAGTGCAAGACAACGACAATTTATTACTCATTAAAGAACCATACTTTGAAGACAATAAATTCATTTGTCCATACATTGAAGATGATTTATCAGATGAGCAGAAGATAAGTTTTGTGGAGTTTTTATTTAATCAATGGAATAAGAAAAGTATAAAGATTGCAATCAAAAATATTGATTGGAGTAAAATTGATGACGTAGAAACCGTAAACATTTTAGGATTTAATCCAAGAACATCAGTTTATCCAAGTAAATACGCTTGTGAAAGTGAGGTATTGCCTGATTATCTAATAAAATGGATTGGCAAAGAAGAAATCAAAATTGATTTCCTTTCCGATTTAGGTGTCTGGACAGAAAACTCTATTGTTGTTAAATTACGAAAATATTTAAGTGATGAAATCAAAGAATTTCACAATAACAGTTTGGCCCAAGAAACACGTTTTAACATGGATGAAGTAAATCTATTCAATTCGTTTGTATGGTTAAAAGAAAAAGAAATTACACTCAAAACAGCGGAACAATTTGAAACATTCAAAAAAGCAGTTGATATTATCAATGAAAACAGAACCAATATTGGAGATTTAGAAATTTTAGAGGAATTTGATTTTGAAAAGTTGGAAGAAAACGCAACAGAATGGGAAGAATCGTACTATGAAAATTGGAAAGTGGACTCTGATGTTGCTATATATCTATATGAAGGCGAATTACCTAAAACAATTTCACTTGATAAAATTGAAGATTTTGTGTTTTATTATTTTTATAAAGGAAACATTGCAAATGATGATGAAAATAACATCTACATTAATCGTAATGCTGATGTAAAAAAAGAATTACGAAAATTAGAATTAGAAAATGAAGATTTTAATTTTGACGGACTGTGGCAAAACAAATTGGACGTATTAGAAAAAGAAAATAATAAATTAAGAAAAGCAAACGGAGCTACGTTAGGCTCTGAATTTAGCACAGATATTTCTAAGAACGACCAAAAAGAAGCAAACCGAGAAGCAAAAGAAATTGTTAAGGAAAAATTAGAAAGAGAAGGTTTTAAATTTACAAAAGGGATAGGCACATTCTCAACAATAGACGGTGTATATAAAGATAATGTTGAATTTCCGCTTGTAGTAAAAAGTTACAAATACCAAGACGAACCTTTAAAAATTGGAGCAAACGAATGGATACAACTTATGAAACCAAACTCTATGTTTTGGCTGCATTTTGGAAACGGAAAATTAGGTTGCTTAAAATTGTATGAGTTATTAAGAAATCAAGATAAACTCACACTAAGTTTCAGTACAGAAAACCTTGATGTAGAGGACAGATTACAAAAATTTGCCGAATTACTTCACTATTTCGGTAATGTTCATTTTGATTTTAATAGTATAAAACCAAGTGATTACAGCGTAGCCAAAAATTTAAGTGATTATCGTTTTGACGAAAGAAGAAACGAAGAAGATTTAAGCGGTGATGACGAAAGCATATTGTAAAAATGAAATATACAAGGCAAGAACATAGTAATTTTCTTGAAGAAGAACTTCAAGCACAAACGAAAGCATTTAATCAAAAATTAAATACTTCTGCTAAGTTTTTGCTTCAAGAAAGAGAAGAGCTTTTTGTTGCTCAATTTCTAGCTTTCAAAGACGGAGAAATGATACTAAAATTTTCTACTAAGCGAGGTTTGCCTCGCAAAGGCGAATATTTGTATTGTTTTACTGTTCCAAAGGATTTAAGAGATTATAGAAATTGGGGAGAAAAAACTTATGGAGATTTAGTAAAAGAAAAAGCAAATTTTACTGAAACAGTGTGTGTGTGGCAAGCACCATCAAAAGATAAGGACGGAAATCTTGAAAAAGATTTTTATATCGCAGGTTTTCGAGGTGTAGAATTAGAGTTCTCAGTAAATATTTCAGAAGCAGAAAAGATGATTTTGCTTTTGGGTCCCAATAGACCGCCATTTGAATACATTGCCAATCTTCAAAAAATAGTTCAGAACAACTATTCAGAAAACGTAAGTTCAATTTTAGACCAAGATTTTCTAAAAACAAATTGGCAACCTTCATTCCTAGATAACAAAAACAACATTCCGATTTTCATATTAAGTCAATTATCCTTAACAGACCAAGTTATTTTAATTGGACCGCCTGGAACAGGCAAAACATATCAAATTGCTGAAATTTGTAAACGTTTATGTGAGCAAGGCAAATCGGTTTTAGTAACCTCGCTTACAAACAGAGCGTTAATTGAAGTTGTTGAAAAACCAGCTCTATCAAATTTATTAGAAAACGGTATGATTTTTAAAACTAAAATCTCAACTGATGAGAAAAATGAATTTCCAAAATTACAACCGACAAAAGAAATAAATCCACAACCAAGTAATTTAGTTTTATCAACCTTCTATATTGCAAGTAGTGAAGCCGCTAAATTAAATGACAAACCACCTTTTGATTATGTAATAGTTGATGAAGCAAGTCAGGCATTGCTTGCTATGTTTGGTGCAGCAAAACTTTTAGGAAAGAAGAATATTTGGATTGGCGACACAAAACAGTTACCGCCTGTTGTTGCTATCAATGATGATAAGGTAAGTAAAAAGAATTATGATTTTTTAGTGGATGGCTTAAAAGCTCTTTCGGATACTTCATCAGTTCCTATTTTTCAATTGACTGAAACATACCGTTTGCCCCAAAGAGGTTCTGATTACACAGGAATATTTTATAACAATAGCCTTAAATCAAAAGCTAAGACAGAAATACGATTGTCTTTTCCTGAAATTCCTGATAACATAAATGTGTTTTTTAACCCGCTAGGCGGTCCTACTCTCATAAAAACGGATTTAGAGGTTGGGAACAAAAAACCATCTAATGCCATAGAAATAGCTAGAATGTTGGTGGCTCATTTGTTGTCGGTCAAAGAAAATTTACATATATCTGTTTTAAGTAATTACATTGACACGGTAAAAGCCCTGCAAAAAAGCATCTACGGCTCTATTGAAAATCCGAGAAATTTACTTATTGAAACTGTTGCACGTATACAAGGGCTAACTACTGACATAACATTTTTTGTAATTCCAAATTCAGGCTACAATCATTCATTGGAAAAGCGTCTGTTTAATGTTGCGACAAGCCGTTCAAAACGTCATACAATCATTATTGCAGATAAAGATATTATCAGTTCTTACCCCCATTTAGACGAGGACGTGAAAATGTATCTTCAAAAACTAAATGATGAATATTCATTTTATTACACCACTGATAAAAAACTAATTGAAAGCAAAACCACAAGAAAAAATGAACCACAGGTTGAAGAAAAGTTAGAAAGCCAAACAGGATTAAAGGTTCTTGGCAAAATAGACCTTTCCAAATTTGAAAAGCCTAAGAAAGAAATCGTTAAAGGGAAGGAAAATATTTACATTATTGACACCAACGTATTTGTTGACCAACCCGACATAATTTCAAAAATAGACAAACAGTATCAAGTTGTTTTATCAGCAAAAGTTATTGATGAATTAGACAAATTGAAAGTTACATTGCCGACAGAACAACAAAAACAAAATGTTCAAAAAGCAATTAAACAAATCAATGACAGCTTCGACAAACGCAATATAAAAATGGACACAGCCGACCTGTCTTTGTTACCAAGCGACTTTGACAAAAAATCGCCAGACAATTTTATTCTGTCAGTTGCCCTAAAATACAAAGACGAAAATCCAATTATGCTGACGTCTGACAATGGCTTACAGCTTAAATCAAAAGGTTTCGGTATAATGACAATTAAACTTAAAGACTTTTTAAAACAAATGAAATATTAGCCAGCGCATTTGGTGGCACATTTTCAAAACCGCACAAGCCCAAGCAAAAGCCAAGTTTTGCAAAAGAGCCACCAAGCCAACGCACGACAAAAATAGACACTAAATGACTGATAGACAAAATAAAATGAAAGAAGGGCAGCACACAACATCGTATATAAAACATTTGGCAGTCAGTGGGTTATCGTACGTTACAGCTCGTATCAAAAGTACTTGTAACTTGACAGGAAAGTGCTTCGAAATGCCAAACGTTTCATATACGTAACCGTTATGTGCAACACTGAGAGAATGAAAAGAATTCTGATTATATTACTGATTTTGTTTTCTGCGACTTTTTCATTTTCGCAAAGTGACTCTTTAGAATTTGATAAAAAGGCAAAAGACCGATTTGTCATTTGGTTAATTCCGTCAGCATCAAAAAATATTTATGGGATAGCAATTGGACCTGTAGGATCAGAGGCCATTTGTAACAGACATTATACTAAATACTCACATGGGCTGAACCTACAAATACCAGGACAGGGCTTTTTCCAAACCTTTTATATCAATAAAATGAGATTTAAGGATTTTTACGCAAATGAAAACTCTGATTCTTTAAGCCTTCAAAACACATTCCCTAAAAGAGCAATTCATAATGGGCTTATAATTTCACCATTAGGGACATTCACAGATCAAGTGAATGGAATCTCATTTTCATTGTGGATGAGCATGGGGAAGAAAATAAATGGGCTTTCATTTAATCTTCTATGGAATTTATATAAACAAATAAATGGAATAACAATTGGATTCGTTAACCATACAGCAGCGACAAAAGGATTACAAATCGGATTTGTAAATAAGACAATAAAATTAAAGGGATTTCAAATCGGACTTTGGAACAAAAATGAAAAAAGGTCGTTACCGTTGATTAATTGGAATTTTAAAGACAAAAAAGTGCAGCCTATAACAGCACCTATGCCCAATAGCCTATGAAAGAGAAAATTGAAACGGTAGTGCCCCGCAGAAAATTTGTGTCGGTGGACAGGTCTGTATCCCGCAATCCCTTACTGCATATAGCCTCAAACGTTAGCGGCAAGTGTAAAAAACGACACATCGAACAATTTGCTATTTAAAGACAAAAAAAAAACGAAATAATAAACAGCCCAAGTACAAAACTGCACATTAGTGGTTTACGCAAGTTTAATATTTTGTATTTACGAATGTTTTATATTTGTTGCGTAAATAAAACGTTAGCTGTCATTGCATTACAAATAAGGTAACATCATGACTAATTCGAGAGAAGCAATAAGAAAAGAATTGAATACTCTGCTGGAACAAGGTTTTTCCATTCTAGCACCAGGGGAAAAAGAAGGAAAACCTAAAAAACAAGGGAAAGGTACTCAGAAAGACTTTAAATTTGAATATCAAGATTGGTATACAAAGGCACTTGCTGTGGTAAGACAATTGATGCCCGACCGTCTTAAAGAATTTGAAGAATTGTATAAAATAGAAAAGCGTAAGGAAATTGACTATACTACCTATACGATTAGTGACTATTTGTTGGGGTTGAGTATTACGCGTAATATCTTCGAAGAAGGGGTTGTTAATCCTGAAACTGCATTTAACATAAAGTTTCAACAGCAATTGGCAATATTGAGGTCTGCTTATGCTCGTCTTGACTCAATCCTTTCAGATATTACGGGTGTTTTGAGAGCTGATCTTTTCGATAATGAAATAGATGCGGCAAGATCATTATTGAAAGCAAAACACCTAAGAGCAGCTGGAACAGTGGCTGGAGTCGTGCTTGAAAATCATTTATCCACAGTATGTAATAATCACCAGATAAGCATTAAAAAGAAAAGCCCAACCATAGCTGACTACAATGATTCACTTAAAAACGAAGGTATATTAGATGTCCCTACTTGGCGTTGGATTCAAAGATTGGGAGATATTCAAAATTTATGTTGCCACGCAAAGGATAGAGATCCCACGATTGAAGAGGTTCAAGAATTGGTAGACGGGGTAGAAAAGGCAGTAAAGATTTTATTCTAATGATATGCAACGGTTCATAACAGTGTGTTTGCGATTCGCTCCGCTTATCCAAATGCCTTTGGCACTTCGCAAACACGCAAAACGTTAGCAGCCATAATATAAGTCCATAAAAATGAGAAAAATAACGACAATTATATTTCTATTCATAACAACAATAAGTTTTGGACAAAAGACTATTCGATATGCTGACTCAATCCGTAAAGATTACAACATTCCTGAAATTACTTACGCTGTAATTGATTCCAAATCAACACTAGAAATTGCTGCATTGGGAAAACACTCCATTGACCTGCCAGACACTGCAACCTTAAATGACAGGTTTCATATCGGGTCAAATACCAAGGCTATGACTGCCTTCATAATTGCTAAATATGTAGAAGA
>Ga0302250_1001525_pt1 | contig 17051 bp, 17 predicted proteins | sample AAG_RA_Asp_MG_FD_193536 | JGI IMG/M metagenome (GOLD analysis project Ga0302250, IMG submission 193536) | Enriched activated sludge microbial communities from anaerobic digester in WTTP, New Holstein, Wisconsin, United States - AAG_RA_Asp | ecosystem: Engineered > Bioreactor > Anaerobic >... | reverse complement strand
TATCTGCCTGATAGTTCATGCAGGCTATGTCCACACCCATACTTTGATATTATCTTTCTGCCCATTCGGTTTCAGGAGTGTGCAGATATGAAGCGGAACATTATCAGCATCGATGAGAAGAAATGCACCGGCTGCGGCCAGTGCATCCCCGACTGCCCAGAGGGAGCGCTCCAGCTCATCGATGGCAAGGCCCGGCTCGTGAGCGATCTCTTCTGCGACGGTCTTGGGGCCTGCATTGGTACCTGCCCGGAAGGTGCGATCAGCGTGATCGAACGCGAGGCCGAACTGTATAACGAGAAAGTGGTGATGGGGACCATCGCAAAACAGGGAAAACCGGTCATTAAGGCGCATCTTGAACACCTTGCCAGCCATGGGCAGGTTGGATACTATAATGATGCAATCGAGTTCCTGATCGAGAATGGTATCCCGATTCCCGATCATGAGCCCCCGGTGGCAAAGAAGCCGGCACCATTCGGTACAAGGTCAACCAGGAAAAATCCTCCTGCAGTCTGCCACGCGGGCCCCCATGAACCCAATCCATTTACCGGTTGTCCGGGTGCAGCGGACTGGGACATCCCGAGAGAAGTCCCGTATCCGGGACCAAAGCAGCCGGTTCCCGGCTCATCTTCTTCAGAGCTCCGGCAATGGCCGGTCCAGCTGGCGCTGCTGAACCCGGCTGCAGCGTACTTTAAGGATGCAGATCTTCTCGTTTCTGCTGACTGTGCCCCGTTTGCCTATGCCGGATTCCATGAGGACATTCTGAAAGGAAAGATCGTGATCATCTTCTGCCCGAAACTCGATGCGGATATTGAAGGCTACATCAGCAAACTTGCTGCCATCTTTTCCATGCATACGATCAAATCGGTCACGGTCATCCGCATGGAGGTACCGTGTTGCGGTGGAGTACGCTATGTGGTTGAGAAAGCCATGGAAAAAGCCGGCAAAAAGATCCCGCTTGAGGAAAAGACCGTCATGATAGACGGAAAACTCCGGTAACTTTTTTACCCGTTTTTAAAAAGAAAAGAGCCGTATGATATATCCGGATTATATCTGCCGGAAGACCCCCTTTGGCACCGCGATCTCGAACCGGGCACCCTGGCCGGGTGTGCCGGATTCCCAGATGGTGATGCCGGTCACGCCAAGTGTTTCCCGGATCAGGAAGAGACCGTAACCGGCGTGCTTCCGGCTGCCCCATTCCTTGGGGAAGAGATAGCCTTTCTTTTCCTGCGAGATCCCGACACCATCGTCTTCGAATAGGATCACCATCTTGTCATCCGCTTTCTTGCGGTAGATCCGGATCTGTGTAAGCTTGGGGCCGCCATATTTCAGCGAGTTGCTGATCAGGTAATAGAAGACCTTCTCAAGAAGTGGGTCAGCATAGATCTCCATGTCATGGACTTCCATATCGAAGCTGACATTGCCGAGGTCGACGCCGACTTTTGCCCGCATGATGGCATCGGCAACATTCTGCCATGACGGGGGAACAGCGCCGATGTCCTGGTATTCCTTGGTGAACTTGATCTGTCGGCGGATCCGGTCGATCGCCTCGTCAACGGCCCGGACAACGGGCGTCTTCTCGGCCTGCTCAAGGTTCCGGTGGAGTTGTGTCAACTCGTTGAGGATATCGTACCGGGTGATATTGTTGAGGAACATGAGCTTGCTGTTTGCCCGCTCCAGCGCATCCTGGAGCCGGCCCGTCTCTTTTGATACCTGCGTTACTTCATTCCAGCGACGGACGGCAAAGAAGACAAAGCCCACCGTGAGGAAGATTGCAGCAATGAAAAATGCACTTGTCTGCTGTGCACCGGACGATTCGAGAGCCCGGATCAGAACCTCCGGCAGGTTCATGAAATACGCAGCGATATACACGACCACGGCAAAGATGGCGATGATAAAAATGTCAACAAGCATCTTGAAGTGGGGCAGTCGTGCTATCTCTTTTGCCTCAGCACTCATACCGATATATCCACTGCCTGAAGTTATCAATTTTATCAATAGTCTCTTATTTTATTTCGCATCCGGGCACGAATTACTCCTTTACATCTCCTCCGCCCCGGGAGCGCGGAGCGTGCCGGAATGGATAACCGGCAGGTTCTATGAATCTCCGTAGTCGTGAAGTATTGCCCGTCATCCATGTACGCAATATATTCCTACTGGCATGGATAGAAGGGCAGGGCAACTGGACAACAACAGTTGCACGAATGGAGGAACAACAACCATGAAGATACTTACATGACAGGGAAACAACAATCAGATGCAGGCACCGCCATCCGGGGGAAAGGGCACTCCCGGGCAACAGAGGAGCGAAGCAGGATACAGCGCTGATAATGGAAGAGAGCGATCTTCAGACAGTGCAGGTGGCAACATGACCGCCCCCATGAGACCGGGCGGTATGAATGAAAAGGGAAATATGACACCCCCGGACTTCGGGAACAAGACCTCCCGGAAGTACGGCAACATGATGCCGTCGATGTTTGGGAATGAGACCGCGGGCAACCAGTCATCCCATGAGATGCGGGGCGGACATGGGTTTGCAGGAAACAGTATGGCCCCGACACCTCCGGACAACAGCAGTCGCTCGAAAGCCAGATCAACAGCATCATCAGTCAGGTACAGGCACAATTGTCTGGAAAGAAATAATCCGGATAAACAAAATTTTCTTTTTTATCCGGAAATCAGGAATCCCGCCAGTCCTGGCGGTCCAGCCAGACCATGTATCCAAGGGCGGTTGCAAGACAGAGGGCAACGAAAAGTGTTGGCATGTACCATTCCCGGGAGAGATACTTCAGCATGGCAGAAAGGACGAGCCCAAGACAGATGGCAACAAGCATCATGCTGGTCACTACCTTTGGATTCGTAAAAGTCTGATAAATCAGCTGGAGATCCATGATGTTCAGATTGAGTTGTAGGGTGGGATAAAAGAAAAAAGATTTGGGGGAGAGGTACAAAATGCAAATCTTCCTGACACAGCCCGTTGAACCAGGACTATCAGCCCAATTCATATACTCTTCCGGTTCCACGTGGAATACGAAGAGATGTCCCGCGTTCTTTCCCTGCTGATCCTTGCTCTTGCATGGATCATTGTCTGCGTTGCAGCATCCGGTTGCATCGCTCCCGCTGCACCTGCAACCATGACGGGGACCGGGAAGGAGGGCGGGGCTGTCACTATCGTGTCCCATCCTTCCGGCGCAGAGGTATCCCTTGACACCATAGTCCGGGGCCACACGCCGATAACACTGGAAGCCATTTCAGCCGGCAATCATACGGTCCGGCTTGCGTTGACCGGCTACGAATCCTGGTCAGGTTCTTTTTTTGTTGGTGGTACCAAGAACGAGATGATAACAGCAGATCTCATTGCACAGAATATCTGCGAGCCGGTTACAACCGCTGTGTCCGCAACGTTTCCTCGTGCAGCACCAGAGATCCATGTCGAAGGGTACTGGGAGTACCCGCAGGGAAGAGTAACAACGGAGAACCCGGTTCCGCTGGTTGTCCACACGGAGGCTTTCAATACCGGCTCGGCAGGTGCACGGGCAGTAAGTGTATCCGCCAATTTTTACTACCGTGGCCATATGGCCTGCTGGAACACTCTGTCCCTCGGGACTCTTGCGGTCGGGGGTCACGTGAGCCGAGACAGCCTTGTTACCTGCACACTGCCCCTGCCGATCTCTGAAGATAGTCTTGAACTGAAGTTCGAGAATATTGTAATCCAAGAATAACCGGCTGCACGCAGGCGCAATAGTTGATAGGGATAGAATGAGATACGTCATACCAGGAGAGCCAGTTCGTGAAGAACATCGTCCTGATCGGCATGCCGGGAGCCGGAAAGAGCACTATCGGTGTTGTCCTTGCCAAGGCGCTGAAAAAGAAGTTTGTTGATACGGACCTCCTCATTCAGGAAGAGACAGGACGAGCCCTGCAGGAGATCCTTGATACAGACGGCACAGCAACATTCCGGAAGATTGAGGAAGATGTCATCATCTCGCACAGGTTCCATAACACGGTGATTGCAACCGGGGGGAGTGTTGTCCTGAGCCCGAAAGCAATGGAGCACCTTAAAACGGATGGGATAATCGTGTACCTGAAGGTCTCACTTCCGGAGATCGAGAAAAGACTGGTCAACATCAGAACACGGGGCATCGTGCTGGAGACAGGCCAGACACTTCAGGCTGTTTACGACCAGCGGGTGCCGCTGTACGAGCAGTATGCCGACATCACGGTCGACTGCTCCGGCCATGACTTCGAACGGGTTGTCGCGAAGATCCTGGAACGGATGTGACAGACAAAGAACCGTGAGTTACTGGAAAAACAAAGGGAGATATCTTCCGATGAAACAATCATTTTTTCCGTAACAGGATAATCCCGCTGACTGCCAGTACCGCAACAAGGACACCGAGCAGCGTCTTTTTTGCCGGGGTCGTGGGGACCGTGGTTGAAACCGGCTGCTTGGAATCCAGCCAGTCCATTGCGTATGTCAGCTGGACGTCCTCGCCTGCTATGGCCCGGGCAAGAGTCGCTTCGTTCAGCGGGACACGGACCGTAGGTGAAACTCCTCCTTTGAGAACTGCGTTACTATCAACCTGGATCGTCCCGTGCTCGTCCAGCGAGGCGCCATCCGGGAAGAGGATATACATCCCGAGCGGGAGCGCAGCCTGGAAATTGTTCATGCCGAACGCCCCGTTGGACCCGTAGAAGGAGACAATCGCCCCGGTACCGGAGCGGACAAACACGTTCGGGACACCTTCACCCGAACTTATCGTATCGGGAGATACCATGACCGCGACCGGGCCTTCGTACCGGACTGCCTGCGGCTGCGACCAGGCCTCGGTCAGAACCGGGAACTGTTTTGTGCCGGGATCGTACTTCGTGCCGTACTCGTAGAAGACCGGCCGGTCAACGAACCAGCCGGCCATGCAGGCCGCAAGGTTGTCGTCCCCGCCGCCATTGAACCGGAGGTCGAGGACAATGCCGGGGGACTTGTTCGCGATGGCCGAGAGCATCGCGGCCTTAAACGGCTGGTACACTTCATAACGTTCTTCGTACACGGCAATGTAAGTGTACCCGTTCCGGAGAGTCTTCACCGTCACGATATCGTTGCTGACCTGCGGGCGGATGCCGTGGAGCTGGTCATCGGTGCCAATGTCATTGACTGCCTTTCCGAGATAGAACGTGCCCTGTGTGAGCGTATCGTACCGGTCATCATATGCGGTCAGGTTCAGGACCCGGGGGTGGGGGATGGAACCGTACGTGATTTTCACCAGAGCAGGTGTGCCGATCGGGGCACGGATGAGGAGCCGGGTCTTCTGGACCCGGATGCCCTCTTCGGTCGAGGGCTTCTTGTACGCCCAGATGAACGAGGTCGCATTAATGGCGTCGTGGATCTCAACGCCGTTCCAGCCGGTCACTTCGTCACCGGACCGGATACCGGCCTGTTCGGCGGCACTCCCGTTTGCCACGTATGCCACGACAACATCACCGGAGTCCAGCTGCACGAGCGATATCCCGTACCCGCCCCCGATATCCGCATACTTTGCGCCAAAGTCGCCTTCGTTCGGGAGGACATTCACGTGCCCGTCCGGGATCGCGTACAGGTATCCCCGGATCGCCCGGTAATACGCGGCTTTGTCCTGTGCCTTTTCAGCTGCCTTCACCGCAGGCTCCCGGGTAGTATAGAGCTCGTCCCAGTCAATGTTCTTCCACTGCGAGAAAGCATAGCGCTCCTTCATCAGGGAATGGAGTGAAGAGAACGCGTGGCTCCAGGTGCTGTTGGTAAAGTCCGCAGGAGGCGTCATGTTCGCTGCAATGGGTGCAAAGGGGGCGTTTGCATCCTCCATGTATGCCGTCTCGTTGCCCTGCTCGAAAATGGCGCAGGTGTCCTTCCAGACCGTGAGGCTGCCCGGGTCTGCGGCTAGGGCGGGAGCTGCTACAAGGATGAGTGAGACAAGGGTAACAACGACACGAAACCGGTGTACCACATTCGTTCTACACTCGCCGGGGGAAGGGGAAGCAGGACTCATGCTGCTTCTCTATTATCGTGCATTCGGTTAAGGTATTTTCTCCTACGACCGGATGCCGGGCATACAAAAAAGGGAAAGACTGGTCACCATGACTTCCATCCCCGGGATTTGTACTTCCGCAGGAGTTCGCCAAATTTTCGGAAAAACTGCTTCTCTTCAAGCCGGAATCCCTTGTTGAGCTGCCGGCGGGCACGAGATGTATCATGGCGGTACCAGAACCGGGTTGTCTTCACGGTATCTGACATACATGATTGTTTTTTCTGGCTCTTTTCCATTCTTTGTGGTCGCGGGCTGCGTACCAATCGTCGGAACTTCCCTCGTTCAACCATATGGCCGGTGCGCGATCCGCTGCCACGAGTGCCCCGGGGTCATGAACGCTGCGAAAAACGTGCCTTTTGGCCAATGCACTTATTATCCCGGACTTATGACCGATGAATATGGATAACGGAATCCTCGTTACCGAATCGTTCAGCTATGCAAAGGAGACTCTTGCCGGGAAATGGACCCGCTGGCTCACCTTCATCATCTGCGGCCTCCCTATGGCGCTCCTCCCGTTCATCTTCGATCCGGAGAAGATCGCAGTGGCTACCGAGTTCAGCTGGGACCTCATCCCGATCAGGGAGATCGCAGCCCTGATGATCGCTGCCTTCCTTCTCTCGTTCATCACCTCGGGTTACCTGGCCCGGATCTACCGGGGCGCAGCAACCCCGCCGGAGTTCGACAACTGGGGCCCGCTTTATATTGACGGGATTAAGATCGCCGTGACAGGGATCCTCTGGTTCATTCCGGTAATCCTTGCCTTTGCGCTGATGGTTGTATTTGCTATCCTTGGCTTATCGCATGACAGCCCCCTGCCCGGGCCTCTTGGCATCGGCCTTGTCATCATCTTTGTCATTCTCGCGATCGCCCTTGCCATCATCGCACTGCTTTACAGCATGATGGGCATCATCCGCTGTGCCCGCACGGGGAGCATCCGCGAGGGTATCCGCTTCACAGCCATTACGGAGACCCTGAAGTCCATCGGCTGGGTGAACTACATCATCGCTCTCGTTATCCTCTTCGTCATCGGGATCGTATTCTTTTTCGCCCTGAGTGCCATCTCCCTCATCCCGTACGTGGGAGATATCATCCAGCTCGTCTTCATCCCATTCTATACAGTATTCTCGGCCCGGTACATGACCCGGGTGTACGAGCACAGCGAATCGCAGGCAGCGGCGCCGGTTGTGACGGGTTAGATTTTTTTCTTTTTTAATAGAGTCCGGGCACCGGACTGTCATTTTTTACATGCTCTGCTGAAGCTCGTTCTGAAAAAAGGGCTGATTGTGCGCAAATCTTAAAACAAATCTCTGAAACCGGAACTTCCGAAACAAGATAGAATTCTTCCTGTTATGATCGCCCCCCTTGCGCCAGCCCGCCCCGGGGCGCCCTTCGGGGCGGCGGCCGTTCATCACAAATGGGGGTATGGGGGCATCAGCCCCCATCGATACTTCAAAGGATTTCAACACAGCGAAATTTTTTAATGCTATCCCGGAACAAAACAAAAACCAGAATAAAAAAAGAGAGAAATTACTTAATCTTTGCCGCGGCCTTGCCGGCAACAGTCTTCAGCACCTCATAATCGCTGGCAGTGCCGTTTGCGTACAACTCCTCATATACATCATACTTCACGAATGCGATAATGTAAACGTCAAAAGGTTCGCCGGGTTGGGTCACTTTCAGCGCACTGCTCGCATCACCGATGCCGGGCGACGGCAGGTCTACAATCGTGACATTCCTGTCTTCGATTGTCCAGTTCTTGAAGCTCGACACGGTGTCGGGGACAATGAGCGTGATATTTTCCGCTGGGTACACGGAAATCAGCTGGTCGAGCCCGCGGGCATCCGGGCCCCGGACCTCAAAGGAGACTCCATATCCTTTCTTCCAGCCCTTTCCCAGCGCCCATTCCCGCATGTCTGATGCGTTCCGCTGGAATTCCTCCACCAGCGTGAAGTTCGCCGGGAGATCGGATAGCTGCAACGCCATCTTCGCGGGTTCGAGGGTCGAGAGTTTCTGCCCGGGTGCGGGCTGTGCGGGAGCTGTATTCGTGCAGCCCGCAATACCGGCACAGAGGATAAGTGCAATGGACATGAGTACGATCATGAAGTAAAAAGACAGTTTTCTCATGGTAATGCATGCCCCGGCAAAACGGTTAAGGGTTACCCGCAAAAGGGAGCCGGGCTGCGACAGGGCGACTTCCCGTTGTTAAAAAATAAGAGAGAATATGTCGCTTCAGCTGACCAGCACACCGACAAGCGCACCGGCAATCGCCGCAGCGGCAGCAATGGCGCAGGTCTCAAGGATGGTCCGGAACATGGGCATCTCGCCAGAGCATTGCCAGATCGAGTTTTTCATCCTGCAGAAAGGGGAAGGACCCGGGGACGTGTTCATGTGAAATACCCCCGGCAACACTGTGTAAAAATTATGGTGACAAGTGTAATCTGGAATAATATTTAAGCATGGGTAAAAGGTGAGCGAGACAGCCGTTTTTTCAAGAGTCAAATCTGGCTTGGCCACCACCGTCGGGGTTCCGCTGCGCGCAGGATCCTGCAATGCAACAGGGATCTTGCTGGCAGCAACCATTATTCCTTATGGGCGCTGAACTCTCCGGCAGTCCATGACAGAAGAAACCTCTTCATTCGGGACCATGCACCTCACGAAGAGCCGGCTCGAATCGCTCTCCGATGGGATCTTCGCGTTCGCGATGACCCTGCTTGTTATCAGTATCAACCTGCCGGATAAGTCCCGGATCGTGCAGTCGCAGGCATATGCAACGCACCTCATCCTCTCGCTGTACTCGGATTTCTTCCACTATGTCCTCGCTTTCCTCATCCTCGGAGCATTCTGGCTGAGCCACCACATTATGATCCACCCGGTAAAAACTCTTGACCGTATCTTTATCTGGCTCAACCTCGGGACCCTGCTCTTTGTCTCCCTCCTTCCTTTCTCCACTTCATTTGCGGGAGATTTCCCGGATACTTCTCTTGGCGCGATAGTCTTCGAGGCCAATCTCCTTGCTATTGGCCTTGGAATGTTCTGCCAGTGGAAGTACGCAACCAGCAGCCACCGGCTTGTAGGGGCTGAGCTTCCGGATGAATTCATCCGGCACGTAGCCTTGGGCACGCTCGTTGTCCCCGGGATCTCGTTCCTCGGCATTCTTATTGCCCTGACGGGAAACCTCTACAGCCAGGCTGTATACCTGATGCTCCCTTTTGTGGGATTCCTGCTCCACCATTATCACCGCAATGACCGGGTTTCTTCAGCCTGATCCGGCCCCGGCGTTTTCTTTTCGCATCGTTTCATTAAACGGAATTTTTCCGCTGATGCTCGTGCACGGTCAGGCACGACGGGCCTGCATCAGAGAGCCAGCATCACACAGAGCATAACACCGATAGTGAGGGTGAGCGCAACCGCCACCGGGGCAACACGGCGGACAACCTCGCCCTCGATACCTATCTTGTCGATGACAGCAGCCGCGTTGATGATCTTTGCCACAGCAACACCGGAAGCAACTCCCCCGGCCGTTGCATGCGCCGCGTATACGGGCATGAAGTCAAGCGAGAGGACATTTGTCGATTTGTCGATAATGCCGTAGAACATCACGTTCGAAGAGGCCTCGCTGCCGGAGATGAACGATCCAAAGAGTCCCAGCAGCGGGGAGATGAGCGGGAACCCAACACCAAACGTCAGGGCGAGCGTGAGTCCGATGACCGCGTTCATGTTCAAGGCGTCTGCACCGGGCAGGAACGAGAGGGTTCCGCCAACGACCGACCGGCCGGACCAGTCCATAACATACGCAATGGCAAAGAAGACCATGGCAGCGAGTGTCGGGCTCCAGGCCCTTTTCACCCAGAGCGAGAGGATGTCCTTTGCCTCAGTACGGTTCCGGACAAGGAACGGGGCGGAGATGAGCGTACTTACAACCACCCAGAAGTAGGCCTGGTTGAGGAGCTTTAAGTCAATGACCTTGTCGGCAATGACCGGAACTTTCTGCACGGGACCCAGTATAGCATAGAGCCCTGACTGGATGAGCGGGATGCTGATGATGACGGCAAACGAAACAAGGAGGATCCAGGGGAAAGCCGCCTTCCAGAGCGGCATACTGCCCTCCGGAAGGGGGATGGCCGGGGCAGCGTCTATCGGTTTTCCCCGCAGGGCCCGGAGGAGGAAGAGGACGATGATAGTCACGAGTCCTGAGAAGACGCCCACGAGGCCGATGGCGGAGGCAGGAAGGATAGCTACAAAGAGGATAGCGGAGAAACCGAGCGTCAGGCCGGCAAGGAGTGCCGTGAAAAGCCCCTTCTTCACACCTTCAAATCCATCGGCAATCCAGAGCATGCCAAGCGCGATACCGGTAGAGATGACGGGAAGGAACAGTGCCACCTGGCAGCCAAGCGCTTTTGCGTCAAAACCAAAGGCAGCGGCGGGGATCGTGATGGGGACTGCAAGGAGCGAGAAGGAGGTGAGCGGGTCATACCCGAGGCAGGGCAGGGCAACAGCCGCAAGGGGGGAGAAGCCGAGCGCCATCATGATGGGCGGGAGCATCGTGACCGGCGTGGCACCAATCGAGACCAGGAACGACCCGAATCCCACGTTCAGGATCATGATCTGCTCGTAGCGCTCGGCCGCGATTGATTTGACGTATGCGGTAATCCGGCTGATCGCCCCGGTCAAATCCATCATCGTTACCTGGAGAATGGTGAAAAGGACCATGAGTGATATACCAAACGACGAGAGAATACCGGCCCAGGATGCTGCAAGCGCAACGGAGAGTGAGGTCTGGAAGAAGATCACGGCAATGACGACCGTCAGGAGCCAGCCCAGGATCGCCATCAGCGTACCCGATTGTTTCAGGAAGACGAGCCCGATGAAGATCAGGATAATGGGAAGGATGGCAAGAAGGAACAGGAAAGCAAGATCCACAATGAACTACCCGGTGAGTCTGTCCTGAGCTGTTGGACAGGATCAAGGAAAACCATATCGTTTTGGTGCGGCACAACCGGAATCCGTTCAACGGAACATCATCGCCGCGTTTGGAAGGTATGATGTTCGATAACCCTGATTTGGATACCGTGCGCCCCCTTTCTTTGATACGACAAACATCCTGAGGTGCACCACCCCGGAGATAAACCGATAATTATTATTACGCCAGCGACCACCAATTCTTTGTCATGCTATATCATAGCATAGAAGGGAGTTCCATGAAATATTCTGTTCTCATTATTGCGGCCCTGCTAATCGCGGCCGCATGCATTGCCGGTTGTACACAGCAGCAGGCATCAACACAGTCCTCGCCCGCTGCATCGCAGGACACGATTAAGATCGGCGTCATCGCATCTCTGACCGGGCCTGCAAGCAATGTCGGCACCAACATGTGGCAGTCGGCGCAGGTTGCTGCTGAAAAAATCAATGCTGCCGGCGGGGTTACAGTAAAAGACGGCGCAAAAAAACAGGTAAAGCTGATTGTGGGAGACGATGAATCAACCCAGGCCGGCGGCCAGAAGGCTGCAACCAAACTCATTACCGATGACAAAGTCGACATTCTTGTCGGGGGATACTCGAGCGCCGTGACCTCGGCGTACGAACAGACCATTGCCGAGTACAAGGTGCCGTATATCGTGACAGGCGCATCAAGCCCGATCATCACGCACCGGACCGACATCGACACGAGCTATGTCTTCCACCACTGCCCGACTACCGACACCTACGGGGAATACACGACAACATTCATCGATGAGGTCGTCCGGGCGGCCGTGAACAAGAAACTCGGCACTGCATCCGACCGGCCGTTCCGGCTTGCGGTCCTGTACCAGGACACCGCATTTGGCAAAGGTGTCCAGACTGCGGTAAACAATACCATCACAAAGAAGAACCTCAACATCGTGCTCGTCTCCCAGCAGAGTTTCAAGATGGGCGAGAGCGACTTCCGCACCCAGCTGACCGCGATCAAGGCGGCAAAGCCGGACGCAGTCTATATCGCGGCGTTCCCGAACGAGGGCGCCCCGGCCATTGTGCAGGCCCGGCGGGACATCAGCCTGAACACCATCTTCCTTAATGTCGAAAACAATGACAATGCCCAGTTCTACAAGGACGTCGGGCAGTACGGCGAGTATGGCGTGATCGAAAGCCGGTTCTCGCCCTACACCGCACCTGCGGGGGCTGTTGCAACGGCACAGGACGGGTTCAAGCAGGCGTACTACAAGAAGTTCGGGACCTACCCGGACATGATGGGTGCGTCCACGTATGAAGGGGTGTTCATCGCTGCGGAGGCGATCAAATCCGCGGGAAGTACCGACAAGACCGCAGTCCGGCAGGCACTCACGACCCTGAAGATGCCGCAGGTCATTGAAGCAATGAAGGACTCGACCATCTCGTTCTCGTCTGACTTCCGCGAATCCTCGTTCGACCTCTGGATGGAGCAGCTCTATATGGATGCAGCGGCCGGTGAAACGCGGCCGAAGATCGTCTGGCCCGACAACCTGAAGACAACGGAGTTTGTCCTGCCGTCCTGGTACGAAGCGGGAAGCAGCGTATAAAGCATACCATCCCTTTTTATTCCGGGCATCATGATCATCTCCCTATACACAGGCAGGTGCTGATCGGCTCATGGACGAGATCTCCATCATCCTCCAGATCCTTTTCTGGGGACTCTATGCCGGGTGTATCTATATCCTGCTTGCCACGGGGCTGAACCTGATCTTCGGCGTCATGAAGGTCGTCAACTTTGCGCATGGCGAGTTCCTGATGGTGGGCGCATACATCACCTTCACCGTCTTCCTTTTAACCGGCTTCAACCCATATGTCATCCTCCTCCTCTCGATGCTCGCGCTTGTCGGAATTGGCGCCGTGGTCGAACGGCTCTGCTTCCGCCCCATTCTCGGGACCGGCAAACTCAACGAGATCTTCCTCTCCATCGGCCTCATCTACATCTTCCAGAACGGGGCCGCCATGATCTGGGGGGATGCGTGGCAGAGCGTCAAGAGCCCGTATGACGGTATTACGGTACCAGTCGGCCCGTTGTCCGTTCCGCTTGATTATATCATTATCATGGTCGTGACAGCTCTGATCCTCTGCGGGCTGTACCTCTTTTTGAAAAAGACGACCATTGGCATGCAGATGCGGGCAACGAGCCAGAACCGGAAGGGCGCAATGCTGGTCGGTATCGATGTGGAACGGATCGATGTCATCAGTTTCGGCCTCGGCTGTGCGCTTGCGGCGGCGGCTGGAACACTCTGGGTGGTGAGCGGGCAGGTCTTCAACCCGTACATGGGCGCGATCCCCGCAGTCAAGGCCTTTGCCATCATCATCCTTGGCGGCCTCGGGAGTATCCCCGGGGCCATCATCGGGGGACTCCTGATGGGCCTTGCCGAGAACGGCGCCGCATTCCTGCTGGGGGGGATCTGGAAAGACGCGGTCTCGTTCATCGTCCTGATCGTTGTTCTTGCAATACGGCCGACCGGACTCTTTGGCGGGAAGAAGGGGTGAAGATGCTGACGAATATTTCGCCGTCGCTCCGGTACGTGACTGCCCTTGCGCTCATCGCCGCATTAGCGCTCCCCTTCCTCACCGACAACATGTTTGTCGTGAACCTTGCCGTCCTGATGATGATCGCCATCATCTTCGCTTCGGCCTGGAACCTTCTCGCCTGCTCGGGCCAAGGGTCACTGGGCCACGCAGCGTTCTTTGGCATCGGGGCGTACGCATCCACTCTGGTTGCTGTGACGCTCGGGATCACACCGTTCATTACCATCTTCATGGGGGCAGGAGTGGCTGCAGTCATCGGGATCCTCATCGGCCTTACCTGCGTGCGACTGAAGGAGTGGTTCCTTGCCATGGTCACATTCGGGTTCGCCATCATCGTCCAGACGCTCGTGGTCAGTGTGCTTGCGCCCATGACCGGGGGATGGGACGGGATACCTTCGCCCCGGCTTGTCAGCCCTGCCATCCCGGGCTACCAGCTGATCGAATACTATGCCATCCTCCTCATCACCATCGCGACCATCATCGCCATCTGGTATATTATGCGCTCGAAGGCCGGTCTCGCGTTCCTCGCGATCCGCGAGAACGAGACTGAGGCGCGGGCTGCCGGGATCAACCCGGTCCGGTACCGGCTCATTGCGTTTGCTATCTCCGCGTTCATCGCGGGGATCGCCGGGGCGCTCCAGATCCACCATATCGGGTACATCACGCCAGAGTTATTCGGTGTCGACAACTCGTTCTGGCCAATCACCTATGTCATTCTCGGCGGACTGGGCACCATCGCAGGCCCTGTTATCGGCACAGTCGTGCTGACGGTCATCTGGGAAGGGCTCAAAGAGACTGGCATGACCTTTGCCCGGTATGTCATCATCGGCATCATCCTCATCCTGACGATCATCTTCCTGCCAAAAGGGCTCGTCAGCCTGCCGGAACATCTTAAAGAATGGAAAGCACGGAAGAACGGAAAAACGGAAATACTTCCTTCGACTGGAAAATAACAGGGACTCATTTCCAGTTTTTACGGGTTTAGACCGGTACCAGGTAGCCGGAGCGTTTCCTGTCCCGGATCAAATCCCCAGGTACGCTTTCTGGATCCGGGGGTCGTTGAGAAGCATTTTGGACTTCCCCTCTTCAACGACCCGGCCATTCTCGAGAACATAGCCCCGTTCGCACATGGCAAGGGCATTCCGGACATTCTGCTCTAAGAGGAGGACGGTCATGCCCTCGCGGCCAAGGTGTTCTAACGCACGGAAAACCTGGCCGGTCAGGAGCGGAGAGAGGCCGGTGGAAGGCTCATCAAGGATCAGGAGCCGGGGCTCTGACATGAGCGCCCGGCCGATAGCAAGCATCTGCTGTTCGCCGCCGGAGAGCGTCCCTGCCTCCTGGCGCTCCCGTTCCCGGAGGACCGGAAAGAGGCGGAATACGCGGTCAAGGGCTCCTTCCCGATGCGGATTCTGTGTCCCGCCCAGCAGGAGGTTTTCGATAACGGGCATGGACGGGAAGATCTCGCGTTTCTCGGGAACGAGAGCGAGACCCCGGGTAAAGAGCTCATACGGCGGACGGCCAAGCACCTCCTGTCCGTCGAACACAACCGATCCGGTGGCCCGCTTGTTCAGGCCGGCAATGGTCTCGACCGTGGTCGTCTTGCCGGCGCCGTTGGGGCCGATCATGGTCACAAGCTCTCCCTTGTTGACATGGAACGAGAGGTCCCAGACTACCTGGAGATTACCGTGAAAGACATTAAGGTGGGAGACTGAGAGCATGGCAAAGAAAACCTTCTTAAAACGCGTCGATGTCACCGAGATAGGTGTCGATGACCCGCTGGTTGTTCACTACGTCATGCGGGAAGCCGTCAGCAATCTTCTCGCCATGGTCGAGGACAACAATACGGTTCGAGACTCCCATGATGACGCTCATGACATGCTCGATGATCAAAATTGAGGTCCCGCCATCCCGGATCTTCCGGATCAGGTCCACAGCCTCGCTGCTCTCTTTCGGGTTGAGCCCGGTGGTGAGCTCGTCTAAGAGGAGGAGTTTTGGGTGGCTCGCAAGTGCCCGGGCAAGCTGGAGACGCTTGAGCTCGACAACATTGAGGTTTCGCGTCAGGGTGCCGGCTTTCTCCCCCGGGAAATTAACAAAGGAAAGGATCTCTAGGGCCTCAGCCCGGGCATCCCTCATGTCTGGAGACCGGGTGTTCCCGAACAGGACGCCGATCATCACGCACTGCTCTGCGCTCAGGTTCGGGAATGATTCGGCGATCTGGAACGTCTTGGAAATACCTCTGCGGCAGATCCGGTCAGCGCTCATGCCTGTGATATCTTCGTTGAGGAACGTGACTTTCCCCCCTGTTGGGGAGAGCATCCCGGAGATGATATTCAGGAGCGTTGTCTTGCCGGCCCCGTTCGGCCCCACGAGCCCGATGATCTGGCCGGTGCTCATCGTGAGATCGACATTGTTCACTGCAGTAAGGCCGCCGATCTGCTTGGTGACACCGGAAAGAGAGAGCATGGACGATCACGGAGCCGGAAATATGTCATATGTTATCATGGAGCATAATAAAAGATACCCGTGCACCATACCGAACCATTTCGAATTTGTTATATGTTAGCATGCTGCAACCTAACACGGTACAATGTTTGGGTTACCGGATTTGACTGTCATTATCGTTGGCGGGGTTGTGCTCGTCATCATTGCTGCATTGCTGTACTGGGGACTCACCTTTAAGGAGAACGCATCATGAGCGATATTGTGACCGTTGTCCTTGTGGCAATCTATTTCCTCGCCATGGTGGGGATCGGGGTCTGGGCCTCAAAGAAGATCCACAACATGGAAGACTATGTTGTTGCGGGAAGGTCCCTCGGCTTCTGGGTCTTCACCCTCCTCATGATCGGGTCGGTCTGCTCGGGCATGTCACTTCTCGGTGTCTCAGGACTGGGATTCAAGTTCGCCTGGCCCACCATCTGGGAGCAGATCGCGGTTCCGCTCTCCATCGCGTTCTGTATCATCTTCTTCGGTGTCAAGATGTACGCGGTGGCAAAGAAGTCCGGTTACATGACCGTGCAGGACTACCTCGCCCACCGGTTCGAGAGCAATACGGCGCTCCGCGGACTTTCCGCCGTGTCGGGTATCGTCGTCTCCATGATCTACCTGGCCGGCCAGTACACCGCAGTCAGCATCGTGCTGATGTGGCTTTTCAAGATCCCGCATCTCTGGGCACTCCTGATCGGTGCGGCCATTGTCACAATCTACACGGTCATCGGCGGGTTGTACGCGGTGTCATGGACTACGCTCGTCCAGGGCGTCATCCTCATAGCTGGCGTCCTCATCATGGCCCCCTTCGTCATTATGGCGGCCGGGGGGTTCACGCATGTCAATGAAGTGATGGCATCCATCAACCCCTCAAACGTAGATCCCTGGGTTGCCGGAGGCGTTTTCTGCCCTGAGTATGTCGTGTCGTTCTTCCTCCTCCTCACTATTGGCCTTGCCTGCGCCCCACACGTGATCAACAACGTGCTGGCG
>Ga0302250_1001523_pt1 | contig 17069 bp, 10 predicted proteins | sample AAG_RA_Asp_MG_FD_193536 | JGI IMG/M metagenome (GOLD analysis project Ga0302250, IMG submission 193536) | Enriched activated sludge microbial communities from anaerobic digester in WTTP, New Holstein, Wisconsin, United States - AAG_RA_Asp | ecosystem: Engineered > Bioreactor > Anaerobic >... | reverse complement strand
TCACCTACGGCTCCCTGGCGGCCAAGAGCCCCCGGGCCGAGCGCATCCTGGTCCCGGTGCTGGACGTGCTGCAGTCGGTCCCGATCCTGGGCTTCCTGGCGATCACCGTGACGGGGTTCATGGCGCTGTTCCCCGGGAACCTGCTCGGGGTCGAACTGGCCTCGATGTTCGCGATCTTCACCTCCCAGGCCTGGAACATGGCCTTCAGTTTCTACCAGTCACTGAAGACCGTGCCCCGGGACCTGACCCAGGCCGCGAACCTGTTCGGGCTGTCGCCGTGGCAGCGCTTCTGGCGCCTGGAGGTCCCCTTCGCGATGCCGGGCCTGGTCTGGAACACGATGATGTCGGTGTCGGGAGGCTGGTTCTTCGTGGTGGCCTCCGAGGCCATCGCCGTGGGCACCACCCAGGTGCAGTTGCCGGGGATCGGGTCCTACGTGGCCGAGGCCATCCGGCAGCAGGACCTGGGTTCGGTGGGACTGGCCCTGGTGACGATGCTGATCGTGATCCTGGCCTACGACCAGGTCTTCTTCCGGCCGCTGGTCGCCTGGTCCCGGAAGTTCAAGTTCGAGATGATCGAGGAGGAGGAGGAACCCGCGTCCTGGATGCTGGACTGGATCCGGCGGACGAGGGTCGCCAGGGAAGTCCTCCGGGCGGCAGGAGGCGTGGCCCGGAGGATCCTGCTGCGGCCCCCGACCCGGCGCCGGGTTTCGATCGCGGGAGGGTCTCACCGCCTCCGGGGTCTCCTGCGCCATGCCTTCTGGCCGCTGGTGCTGGGAATCGGGGTCCTGGGTGCCCACCGCTTCTACACCTTCTCCCTGGAACCCCTGGGATGGTCGGAGGTCCTGCGGGCCCTGGGATACGGGGCCCTGACGCTGCTCCGGGTGGTGCTGCTGATCGGGATCGCCTGCCTGGTCTGGGTCCCCGTCGGGGTCTTCATCGGCCTGCGGCCGCGCCTGGCGGTCCGGTTCCAGCCCCTAGCGCAGTTCCTGGCGGCCTTCCCGGCGAACCTCTTCTTCCCGGTCGCCGTGGTGCTGATCCGCCGGTTCGCCCTGAACCCGGAGGTCTTCACGGCGCCCCTGATGGTCCTGGGGACCCAGTGGTACATCCTGTTCAACGTGATCGCAGGCGCCAGCGCGATCCCGGCGGACCTCAAGGAGACCGCCAGGAGCCTGGGCGTCCGGGGAATCCTGCGCTGGAGACGGCTGCTGCTGCCCGCCCTGCTGCCCTACCTGACCACGGGCCTGATCAACGCCTCGGGGGGCACCTGGAACGCGAGCATCGTGGCCGAGGTGGTGTCCTGGGGCGAGGACACGCTGGTGGCCACCGGGCTCGGGTCCTACATCGCCCTGGCCACGGAGGGAGGGGACATCCCGCGGGTCGTGCTGGGCGTCGTGGTGATGAGCCTCTACGTCGTGACCGTCGAGAGGCTGGTGTGGAGGCGGCTGTACGGCCTGGCCGAGGCCCGTTTCCGACTGGACTGAGGAGAAGGCGATGGTGGGCGAGAACCGGGGGGAACTGTTGCGGCTGAAGGCGGTCGAGAAATCCTTCCGGCCCCCGTCGGGAGGGGTGCAGCACGTGCTGAAGGACGTGTCCTTCTGCCTGCGGGAAGGCGAGATCGTCGCGATCCTGGGCCGGTCCGGATCGGGGAAATCGACGCTGCTGCGGATCTGTTGCGGCCTGGTGCACCCCGACGGAGGCGAGGTGCTCTACCGGGGCGACCCGGTGTCGGGCCCCGTCACCCGCATGGCGATGGTGTTCCAGACCTTCGCCCTCTATCCCTGGCTCACGGTCCTGGGCAACGTGGAACTGGGCCTCGAGGCCCGGGGCATTCCCGACGAGGAGAGGCGTCGGCGGGCCCTGGCGGCCATCGACCTGATCGGCCTGGACGGCTTCGAGTCGGCCTATCCGAAGGAACTGTCGGGAGGCATGCGGCAGCGGGTGGGCATTGCCAGGGCGCTGGTCGTGGAACCGGACCTGCTGCTGATGGACGAGGCCTTCTCGGGACTCGACGTGCTGACGGCCGAGACCTTGAAGTCGGACCTGCTGGACCTCTGGATCGAGCGGAGAATGCCCACCCGGGGCATGCTGATGGTGTCCAACAACATCGAGGACGTGGTGTGGATGGCGGACCGGGTGCTGGTGCTGGCGGGGGAGCCCGCCCGGATCGGCGCCGAGGTTCCGATCCCCCTGAAGCATCCCCGGGACTGGGAATCGCCGGCCTTCAAGGCCCTGGTCGAGGAGATCTACCAAGTGCTGACGCGCCGGGTCCGAGACACCTCGGCCCAGAAGTCCCCGCTGGCGATGCGCCTGCCCACGGCCCCCATCAACCAGATGCTCGGACTGCTGGACGCGGTGGGGGAGGAGGCCTCGGGGCGCGTGGACCTGCCGGTGCTGGCCGAGGAGATGGGGCTGGAGGTGGACGACCTGTTCCCGATCCTCGAGGCCCTGGAACTGCTGGGATTCCTGAAGGTCGAGAGGGGGGACGCCGAGATCACCGACCAGGGGCGGGCCTGGCTGGACGCGGACATCCTCCAGCGCAAGCCGCTGTTCGCCGAGGCCCTGGTCCGGGCGGTGCCGATGGCGGCCCACATCCGGAAGACGCTCGATGCCCGCCCGGGCAACCGGGCCCACGAGGACCGCTTCCTGGCGGAACTGGAGAAGTTCCTGAGCGAGGACGAGGCCCGACGGGTCCTCGATGCGGTGATCGAGTGGGGCCGGTACGGCGAGTTGTTCGCCTACGACGACCACTCCGGCATGCTGAGCCTGGAGAACCCCGTGGCCCAGGAAACCCCCGTCGAAGAGACCGGTGAATAGAGGTCCCCGACATTCCCGCCAGGGCCATTCCCCTCCTTGAAATTCCGGCCGTAATCCGACACGATTCATCCGGTTTCCGCAGGTCCGGCGGGGCGGGCACCCGGAAACCGGGACGAAACACGGGGAGCATCGAATGCGAAGGGAACGGATCGCGGGGGTCCTGGTGACGATGGCCTTGTGGGGCTGCGGGGGGGGAAACGGCGGGACGGGCGACCCGGGTGCCCCGGCCGATCCCGGCGGGATCGACGTGGGGATCCGGGACGTCCCGGTGGCCGACCCGGGAGAGGGGAACCGGGACGCGACGGACTCCTGGCAGGCCGATCCGGCTCCGATCGACCCGGGGACACCGGACCTCGGCCCCATGGACCCTGGCGCGATGGATCCGGGAACGGCCGATCCGGGCGCGATCGACACCGCCGGCACGGACCCCGGAGTCCTCGACCCCGGAACCGCCGACCCCGGTCCCCAGGGTCCTCCGGGTCACACCGAGGACAACGGCGGGGCGATGCATCTCCCCGGCAAGGAGGACCCCCTCCGGAACTGCACTGCCTGCCATGGAAGCGACCTGGCCGGCGGGACGGGCCCCTCCTGCTACGACTGCCACGACAACGCCGATCACACCCGGAGCCGCGGCGGAACCATGCACCGTTCCGGGTCCTCGGGAACCTGCACGACCTGCCACGGGCCGAACAACACCGGGGGCCTCGGCCCCGCCTGCTCCAGGTGCCACTAGGGCTGGACGTCCCTCCGGAACCGCCGGAGGGCCTCCGGGTCCAGCGGACGAAGGGCCAGTTCCAGTTCCGGCTTGCGGATGCCGATCACCGAGGCGGACTGGGCGGTGTAGGGGCGGTTAGGAATCCGCTCGGCCAGATCGGGGTCTGCGGCGGCCACGGCCGCGGCGGCCTCGCAGGAGGGCAGCATCCGCCCGGGCACCGGGGACCGGTGGCAGTCGAGCCCCTGGTAGAACCAGGCGGGACCCCCGGGAGCATCCCCGAGGCGTGCATCCTCCCGGGCCCCCCGGACGTCCAGCACCCGGCCCGAGACCCAGGCCAGGGCCAGCCAGAGGTGGTTGCCCCGGAAGACCGGCAGGATCGAACTCGGCGGCATCCTGGCCTCCGGGCCGAAATCCACCACGTCGTCGGCCACGATCACCCGGGACCGGTCGGGAAGCCGGTCCACCGCCGACCGGGCGAACCGGAACTCCCGCTGGGGGTTGAAGTCCTGGTCCCACAGGGCCCCGCGGTGGGTCGCCACCGGGGAAGCCAGCACCCCGACCAGCGCCAGGGTCGCCGCCCGGCGGGCCACCGGCCTGTGTTCCAGGGTTCTCAGGACCTGCCAGGCCCCCAAGCCCACCGAGGCGGCCACCGGCCCCAGGAAGACCACGTGGTGGCGGAGGCCCTCGAAGGGGGCGATGCCCGTCCCAACGTGGCGGGTCAGGAAGTGTCCGAACCACGGCAGCAACGCCAGCAGCCACGACAGGCCCCGGATCTCTCGGGGCGTTTTCCTCCAGGGCCAGAGGGACAGCAGCCACAGGCCCACAAACGGCAGGGGAAAGGTCCCGGCGTTGACCAGCCACCCGGGATAGACCCGGTCGTCGGGCCAGGTCCCGTGGGGCCAGGTGATGTAGAACCGGTAGAAGGGGTAGTCCGGGTGGGTGATCGCCTCGGGCATCCAGGGGTTCCCCGGCCACTGGACGGCCGCCTCGACCACGAACAGCAGCATCAGCGCCCCGGCCAGCACCCGGGCGAAGGAGGCCCAGGGTTCCCCGGCCAGGGGTGCCTGCCGGGCCGGGCGAAGGGCGACGGCCAAGGAAAGACCGATCCCGCCGAAGACCAGGACGGGCAGCAGCATCCCCGAGGCCTTGTCCCCCTGGACCTGCTCCCGGGTCAGCAGCAGCAGGGCCACCTGCACCAGGAAGGGCAGGCCCAGGGCCAGGCCGACGGCCGCCCAGGGCCACAGGCGCCGCAGGCCGGCCACCCCGAGGCGCCAGGCCGCCACCGTGCCCTGCACCAGCAGCAGCATCGGAAGGATCCCCAACGTCTCCAGGCGGGTCTGCACCAGCAGCACCAGCGACAGGGCCCAGAGCAGGCCGTCCAGGGCCCTGCGCCCCTCCAGCCAGCACCAGAAGTGCCAGCAGCAGGCGGCCAGCAGCAGGCCCGCCGGGGTCTCCAGCACCACCCCGTTGCTGAACCGGACCCCGACCGGCATCACCGCCGCGGCCAGCCCCGCCAGGGCCCCGGCCATCCAGGACCCGGTGGCCCGGCGGACCCAGGCGGTCACGGGCAGGACCAGCAGCGCACCGGCGACGGTGGTCATCCAGGCGGCCAGGTCCCAGGAAGGCCCGAACAGGTGGAAGGCCATCCAGATCGCCAGGCGCCAGGCCGGGGGATAGGTCACCCCCTGGTGGACCCCGAAGCCCCAGAGGTCCCACAGGTGGATGTCCAGCAAGTGGGACAGGTCCGAGTTGGCGGTCCCGACCGGCAGCCGGGGCCCCATCCCGCCCCGGACCAGCACCGCCAGGGCCAGCAGGACCAGCAGGATGGCCAGGTCCCGTCGCGGCAGACCCCGGGCGCTCGGAAGGACCCTCCAGAGGCAGAGAACCAGGTAGGCAATCACCACGGCGAGGACCAGGGACACCACCGCCGCCTGGAGCCGGGAGGTGACGACCCCCAAAGGGGCCTTTTCGCCATCGGCGGCCGGCCGATGGGACAGGTCCCGGGCCAGGAGGTCCACCGCGGCACCGAGGGTCCCCTCCGGTGGTTCCTGCAACGCAAGCGCGGGGCAGCCCCGGAACGGGGAGACCCCCAGGCCGTCCACGGCCTGGTCCTGCAGCGTCATCCAGAGGGACCGGACCGGCGCCTCCCCTTCCAACAGCCGGGACCGGGTCACCAGGGCCCCGTCCGGTGCCCGGATGCCCGCTCCCAGCAGCAGCGCCGGCCCTTCCCCGGAACACAGGATCACGCCGGCTCCCTGCCCCGGCCCCTGGGACACCGCGGCAACGGCCGGGAGCCCGAGGTACCGGAGGTCCTGGACCAGCCCCGACAGGTCGCAGGGATCCGGGAGGGGGGTCGCGACCAGGGTCGCCGGGGATGCCAGGAGGCCCGCGGCCAGCAGCCCCCGAAGAAGAAACGGCCAACTCCTCCGCGTGGTCGCCCGGCCGGTCATCCCGCCTCCTGCCGGCCAATGCTACCACCGTCCGGTCCCGGCACCGGCACGCCGGGCCGACGTCTCGGCCTCCGACGCCTGTCCGTCCATGGAATCCCGGCAAGGCCCTCGCGCCTCCCGGGTCCACCCTCCCCCGGGGGCCAAGCCCCCCTTCCGGGGACCGGTTGCAAAGCCGGGGGGATTTCGTATCGTCGATCCGGCCCGAGAGGGGATTCCCGATGACCATCCGTCCCGGAATCGCGGCGGTCCTTGTGTCGGCGTTCCTCGCCCGGGAAGCCAGGGCCTCCCCTCCCCGCTGGGTCCACCTTTCGTTTCCCCAGCCCGACGCGACCCGCACGGTCGGCGTCTCCTGGCATTCGGATTCCGCCTCGGACCCTTCGATGGTGCAGTTCGGCCGAGACGGGGGCTGGGAGGGGGAGGTTCTGGGATCCGCGACGGTGCTTCCGTCGCCCCTGGGAGTCCTCCACGAGGCCACTCTCCAGGGTCTGGAACCTGACACCGAGTACCGCTACCGGGTCGGGGGACCCGGGGAGTTCAGCCAGGAATTCCGGTTCCGAACCCCCCCGGAGGATCCCTGCACGCCCTATTCCTTCGGGGTGCTGGGCGACAACCGCAGCGACGACGACTCGGGTCCGTCTCCCCGATGGTTTCCAATCGTTTCCGAGGCCCTGACCAGCCATCCGCGCTTCCTGCTGAACACCGGCGACATCGTGCGGGACGGGAAGGATCCGAAGCAGTGGGCCAACTGGCTGGAGGCCTCGGACCAGACCCTGGCCGTGGCCCCGCACCTGCCGACCCTCGGCAACCACGACGACGGTCCCGAGGACGGAGATGGAGCCCACTACAATCGTCTCTTCCACCTGCCCCGCAACGAGGTCACCGGCACCGAGGACTACTACTTCTTCACCACCGGCAACGCGATCTTCGTTTCCCTGTCCACCCAGACGTTCCGAGACTTCGCGGCGCAGGCGGCCTGGCTGGACAAGGTCCTGTCGGAACATCCCCGGATGTGGAGATTCGTGTTCTTCCACCATCCGATCCACACATCGTCCAGCCTGTTGGGCCTGCTGGACATCTCCCACCCGCCGGGGGAGCAGGGGCAGAATCCCCACCTGGGCCCCGTGATCGACCGTCACCACGTGGATTTCGTGTTTTCCGGCCACAACCATTTCTACGAGCGCTTCCAGCCCCTCCGGAGCACCGGCGGACCGGAGGGGCTTCCGGTCGGCGATCCGGCGCACGGAACCTTCTACGTCGTCACGGGGGGGGCCGGCGCCCTGGCCTACAACATCGCGGTCTCCCTCTTCTGCGGTTCGGCTCGGGGCAGCGAGAAGTGCTCGGGAAATCACCACTTCCTGTCCATCGAGATCGCTCGAGACGAGTTGACGTTCCGGGCGCGCTCGACCGCCCAGCAACTGCTGGGGCAGTCCCCGTCCAATTCCTTCGACATCGAGGTCTTCTCCTACCGGAAGGCCTGGCCCGGTGGCCAGGATCCCTGCGTCGAGCCGCCCCATCCCGATCTCCCGCCTGAGGCCGCCGAGCCCGCACCCGATTCCCTGGAACCCGACGAGGCCGACGGCCCGGAACCCGCCGTGGACCCCGGCCCTTCGCCCGCCGACCCCGGGTCGCAGGCTCCGGAGGAGACCCCGGGAGACGACCGGAGCCCCCCGCAGGATCGGGACGTTCCGGCCGCCGATGCCCTCCTCCCCCAAACCGACGCCCCCCAGGCGGGAGACCTCGAGAATCCCCGGCCCCCCGGCAGGAAGGGCGGATGCCAGGGACTTTTCCCGTCAGGTCATGGAATGCTGCCTCCCCTGTTCTTCCTGGTCGCGGCTCTCGGAGGCCTGCGGTCCCGCCGCGGGTCGAACCGCTGAGACCTCTGCAATCGGGCACGTCCAGGGGCCGTCCTTGTTCGAGGGACCGCTCCCCGCTAGACTTGGACGGTTCGGGCGGGGAGGAAACCGGTGCGCGTCCTGGGGCTGAACGTCAGCGGGTACATCTCCTCGGCGGCCGTGGTGCAGGACGGCCGGGTCGTCGCCGCGGCCCCCGAGGAGCGGTTTTCCCGTCTCAAGAGAGACCGGAACTTCCCCGCCCGGGCCGCCCGCTGGGCGATCCGGGAGGCCGGTTGGGAACCGGCGGACCTGGATGCCGTGGCGATCGGGTGGAACCCGTCCCGGAACCTGACCCGGGACCTGGGCCTCCTCCGGGAATCGAACCGCCTCCGGGGCCTCTACTACGCCTACGTTCCCAACTCCCTCGCCGGGGTCTTCGGCTGGACTCCCGAGGAGACCTCGGAACAGCGGGTCTTCGGAAGGCGGGTGATCTACGTGGACCACCACCTGGCCCACGCGGCCTCGGCGGCCTTCACCAGCCCCTTCGATCACGGCGCGGTTGTCACCATCGACGCCTTCGGCGAGGAGGACTCCCTGGCCGTCGGGCGCTTCGCCGGCAACCGCATCGAGGTGCTGGACCGCGTCCTGTTCCCCCACTCGCTGGGGGCCTTCTACTCCTACTTCACGGAGTTCCTGGGCTTCACCCAGGACTCGGAGGAGTACAAGGTGATGGCCCTGGGGGCCTACGGGGACCCGGACCGGGGCCGGTCGCTGCTGGACCGGGTACGGACCCTCTACCGGGTGGACGGCGGCGGGGATCGCCTGGACTTCCGGATGGACCTGGCCCGCTTCGACCACTACCTGTTCCACCGGTCCCGGAACTTCGGTCCCCTGGCCGAGGTCGTGGGAATGCGGCCCCGGCATCGCCAGGACGACCTGGGCCCGGATCACTTCGCCCTGGCCTGGGCGATGCAGCGGGCCTTCGAGGAGATCGTCGGCGAGGTGCTCCGCTACGCCCGCCGGGTCACCGGGGAGAGCCGGGTCGCCCTGGCAGGCGGCTGCTTCATGAACAGCCTCGCCAACGGGCGTCTGGAACACCCCGGGGCGCCCTTCCAGGACATCCACATCCCGGCCTGGCCCGACGACTCCGGGACCTCCATCGGGGCGGCCCTCTACGCGGCCCTCCAGGGCACGGAACTTCCCCGGGAGGCCCTGCACCACTCCTTCCTGGGACCGGGGATCGACGGGGAGGAGGCCCGGGAGGCCCTCCGGCGCCGGGGACTCCCCTTCGACGAGGTGGCGGACCCGGCCGAGGAGGTCGCGGCCCTCTGCGCCGCCGGGGAGATCGTCGGCGCCGCCCAGGGCCCCATGGAGTTCGGCCAGCGGGCCCTGGGCCACCGGAGCATCTTCGCGGACCCCCGGATCCCGGACGTCCGGGACCGGGTGAACCGGCAGGTCAAGCGCCGGGAGTGGTTCCGCCCCTACGCCGCCTCGGTGCTGGCCCACCGCGTCCACGAGGTCTTCGATGCCCCCGAAGGGTTCCGGTCGGACGTGATGGAGAAGGTGCGACCGGTCCGGGCGGACTGGGCCGACCGGATTTCCGGCATGCTCCACGCCGACGGCACGGTCCGGGTCCACACGGTGGACGATCGGGTCGATCCCTGGACCGCCTCGGTGATCCGGGCCTTCGAGGCCCGGACCGGGGTGCCCCTGCTGCTGAACACCTCCTTCAACGTGGCCGGGATGCCCATCGTGTGCAGCCCCGACGACGCCGCGGGGTGCTTTCTGGAATGCGGCCTCGAAAGCCTGGTCCTGGGACCGGTCCGGGTGCGGAAGGCCGACTTCGGCCCCCGGGGGCCCCGATGAAGGCGCTGCTGCTGAACCCCGTGCTCCGGGACGGGACCCCTTCCCTGCGCATCGGCCGCTGCCAGGGGCGGGTGCTGGTGGGGCTCTGGCCCAACATCGAGCACGGCATCCTGGCCGCCCTGCTGGTCCGGGAGGGATTCGACGTCCGCCTGCTGGACGCCAACCAGGAACGGCTGTCCTTCGAGGAGATGATCGCCCGGGTCCTCCGGGAGGCCCCGGACCTGGTCTTCCTGCTGGGGATCACCGCCTCCCTGGAGGACGACCTGGAGGCCGCCCGGCGCATCCGGGAAGCCCTTCCCGCGACCTGGGTGGCCTTCTGGGGAACCCACGCGACCGTCCGCCCGGAGGACTACCTGGGGCCGGACCGGACCGTGGCGCTGCGGCGGGAGCCGGAGGTCACGGGCCTCCAGTGGGCGATGGCCGTGCGGTCCGGCGCCCGGTCCTTCGAGGACGTTCCCGGCGTGTCCTGGTCGGCCGGGGGACTCCCACGCCATGCCCCGGACCGCCCCTTCGCCCCGGACCTGGACGCCCTGCCCCTCCCGGACCACGAGGCGATGCGCACCGGGACCCACCGGGCGGCGGACACCCGCCGCCCCTTCGCCCTGGTGAAGACCTCCCGGGGCTGCCCGTTCCAGTGCGTCTTCTGCACCACCCACGCCTTCCACGGCGCCGCCTGGCGGGCCCGGTCCCCCGAGGCCATCGCCGACGAGGTGGCCTTCCTGCGGCGATCCCGCGGCGTCGGGGACTTCTTCCTCCAGTCGGACGTCTTCTCCCGGGACCGGGACTGGACGCTTGCACTGATGGAGGCCCTGGGGCGCAAGGCCCCGGGGATCTCCTGGTTCTCGAACAGCCGGGTGGACACCGTGGACCGGGAAGTCCTCCGGGCGATGAAGGGATCCGGCTGCCGACTCCTGGCCTTCGGTGTCGAGTCGGGGTCCGACGCGGTGCTCCGGGCCTCCCGGAAGGGCACCACCGCGGACCGCGCCCGCCAGGCCCTGGCCTGGTGCCGGGAGGCGGGCATCCCCTCCCTGACCTACTGGGTCTTCGGCCTCCCCGGGGAGACCCCCGACACGATGGAGGAGACGCTGCGGTTCATCGACGAGGTGCATCCCGACTACGCCCACTTCTACACCCCCACCCCCCTCCCGGGCAGCCGCCTCTTCGAGGAATGGCGCATCGCCGAGGCCGTCCGGTCCGGGGAGGTCCGATGGAGCGACTTCTTCCAGGGCGTCACCCGGCGTTTCCTTGCGCCGGGCGTCACCCGGGAACAGGTGAACCGGGTGGTCCACCGGGCCTACCTGTCGTTCTACACGAACCCCCGCCGGGTCCTGCGGGAGATGCTGCGGCTCCGGGACCCGGCGATGCTCGAGGGGCGGGCCCGGACCGTGATCGACATGGTGCGCAACTACGCGATGAAGCGCTGAGGCGATCATGGCAGGCAAGAAGGTCCCCGTTCCTCCCGCCGGCCCGGCGACGCCGGCCCCCGTCCCCTTCTACCTCCACTCCCTGGGGCCCCGGGAGCGCCGGTCCATCGACAGGGTCCTCCGGGGCCTGTTCCTGACCACCGGGCCCGAGACCGCCGCCTTCGAGCGGGAGTTCGCGGCCTTCCTTCGCGTCCCGGCCACGGTGGGGGTCTCCTCGTGCACCGAGGCCCTGTTCCTGTCGCTGGTGGCCTTCGGAATCGGCCCCGGGGACGAGGTCGTCACCTCGCCGATCACCTTCGTCTCGACCGCCAACGCCATCGTCCGGACCGGGGCCACCTGCGTCTTCGCCGACGTGGAGGAGGGCACCGGGCTGCTGGACCCCGCGGCGGTGGAGGCCGCCCTGACGCCCCGCACCCGGGCCGTGCTGCCGGTGCACCTCTACGGCCAGATGGCCGACATGGGGGCCTTCCGGACCCTGGCGGACCGACATGGCCTGCGGCTGATCGAGGACGCGGCCCACTGCGTCGAGGGATCCCGGGACGGCGCGCGTCCGGGGACCCTGGGCGACACCGCCTGTTTCTCGTTCTATGCCACGAAGAATCTCACCTGTGGCGAGGGCGGCGCCATCGCCTGCCGGGACCCTGCCCTGGCGGACCGCCTCCGGCGCCTGCGCCTGCACGGGATCGACCGGGACGCCGCCACGCGCCACGGCCAGGCCTACCGCCACTGGGACATGCTGGAGCTTGGATACAAGGCGAACCTCAACGACCTCCAGGCCGCCCTGCTCCGCCCCCAGTTGCAGCGCATCGAGGCCCTCCGGCGCCGCCGGGAGCGACTGGCCCGGCGCTACGACCGGCTGCTCCGGGGGATCCCGGGGGTCCGGATTCCCCCGATCCACCCCGGCGTGGTCCACGCCCGGCACCTCTACACGATCCAGGTCCCCCCGGACCGCCGGGACGAGGTGCTGGAGGGACTCCAGGCCCGGGGCATCGGCGTCGCGGTGAACTTCCGCCCCGTCCACCTGCTGTCCTGGTGGCGCCGGCGCCTGGGCCTGCCCGAGGGGGCCCTTCCCCGGGCCGAGGGCCTCGGGGCCTCGACGGTGACCCTGCCCCTCTATCCCCGCCTGACCCACGCCCAGCAGGACCGGGTCGCGGAGGCCCTTTGGGAGGTCCTCCTTGGCCGATGACCCCGTGCTGGTGATCGGAGGGGGCCTGACGGGACTGGGGGCCGCCTGGGCCCTGGCCCGGCAGGGCATCCCGAGCCGGATCATCGACCCGGGCCCGGTCCCCGGGGGGATGGCCGCCGGCTTCGTCCGGGACGGCTGGCCCCTGCGCCCGGGAGTCCACCTCCTCCACGCCTCCGAAGATCGCCTGCGCCCCCTGGTGGACGAAGTGACGGCCCTGATGGGGGACCGGGCCGTGCGGGTCCATCCCGTCTCCCACGTGTACTTCCTGGGGCGCTTCCTCCGGTATCCCCTGCGGAAGAGCGAGGTGATCCGGGCCCTGGGCCTCCGGAGGGCCGCCAGAATCGCCTCGTCGGCGGTCCTCTGGCGCCTGAGGGCCCGGACCCGGGAGGCCCTCGATCGGCCGGCCCCGGACACCTTCGAGACCGTGGTCCGGGATGCCGTGGGCGACGTGCTCTACCGGCTGTTCTTCCGGGACTACACCCGCAAGGTGACGGGCATCGACCCGGCCGACCTGGACGGCGAGTGGGCCCGGCGGAGGGTGCCCTTGCCGAAAGGGCGCCACCTGGTCCGCAACCTGATGCCCTGGTACCGCCCCGACACGATCGACCACCCCCATTCCCCCTTCCACCGCCTTCAGGTGACCGGGCCCGACGGGATCGACACCCTGTTCCGGGCGCTGATCCGGGCCTGCGGCGACCGCACCCGGTTCGAGGGGGGCAGCCGACTGGCAGGCCTGGAGGTCCACCACGGACGGTTGATCTCCGCACGGCTGGTCCACCCCGACGGATCGATCGAGGAGGTCCGGGAGCCCCGGGTGATCGCCACCCTGCCCCTCCAGGACCTGTGCGCCCTCTTGTCCGATCCCCCGCCCGTCCCCGTGCGGCAGGCGGCAGCCCGCCTCCGGCACCGGGACCTGGTGCTGGTCCACCTGGCCCTTGACCGTCCGCCCCTGCTCCCGTCCCACTGGACCTATTTCCAGGACGGGGACCTGCCGTTCAACCGGGTCTCGGAATACGGGGCCCTGCTGCCGGATCTCTACGGTCCCGGGCGGACCGTCGCCTGCGCCGAGATCACCGCGGACCCCGGCGAGGCGGCCTGGGAGGCTGCCGCCGAGGCCGGCGAGATCGCCGTGGACCCCGAAGGACCCGGCGCCCCCTCCCGGCTGGTCCGGGAGGTCATCGCCGGCCTCGAGCGGGTCCGAGGGGTCCCCCTCCGTCCCCTGCTCCGGGGGGCCTGGGTATCCCTTCTGCCCTGGGCCTATCCCGGCTGGTACCGCGGCTTCCGGGAGGACCGGCAGGTCGTGCTGTCCCACCTGGACGCCGTGGAGGGCCTGGCCACCGCGGGCCGCCAGGGCCGCTTCGACTACCTGAACATGGACCAGTGCCTGGACTCGGGGATGACCGCGGCCCGGAGGTTCCTCGAACCCTCCAGGAACCGTTGACATCCCCGCCCGACTGCCCGTAATATCCGCCACCCGTTCGCATGGGGCGAAGGGGTAGAGCCCGCAGGGGTCGGTCGGGAGTCTGCAGGGGGGCGGGCACGATCAGGAGGAACATGACGGATCTCGAGAAGCAGGCGCAGGGTGCTGGAACGGGAGAGGAGGAGGACTTCGCCTCCCTGGTGGCCCAGTACGACCAGAGCCGGATCCGCGAGGGCGAGGTCGTGACGGGCACCGTGGTCAAGATCGAGAAGGACTGGGTGCTGATCGACATCGGCCACAAGTCCGAGGGCCTCGTCCCCCTGGGCGAGTTCCTGGATGCCGATGGCAGGCTGACCATCCATCCCGGCGATCAGACCCAGGTGTACATCGAGGCCCTGGAGAACGAGCGCGGCCTGGTGGAACTCTCCCACGAGAAGGCGGAGAAACTGAAGATCTGGGACGAGATCTCCGCCGCGGCGGAACGGGACGGCGTCGTGGAGGGCGTCGTGCTGGGACGGGTCAAGGGCGGCCTGACGGTGGACATCGGCGTGAAGGCCTTCCTGCCCGGATCCCAGATCGACCTGCGCCCGATGCGGGGACTGGACCGCTACATCGGACAGCGCCTGCGCTTCAAGGTGATCAAGTTCAACCGCCGTCGCGGCAACATCGTGCTGTCCCGCCGGGCCCTGCTGGAGAAGGAGCGGGAGGAGCAGAAGGCCAAGACCCTGGCGACGCTGGCCGTGGGCCAGGTCGTCGAGGGGACCGTGATGAACATCACGGAGTACGGCTGCTTCGTGGACCTGGGGGGCATCGACGGCCTGCTCCACATCACCGACATGTCCTGGGGCCGGATCAACCACCCCTCGGAAATGGTCCAGGTGGGCGACCGCGTCCAGGTGAAGGTGCTGAAGTTCGACCCGACCTCCGAGCGGGTCTCCCTGGGCATGAAGCAGATCACCGAGGACCCGTGGCTGCGGGCCGGGGATCGCTACCACGTGGACGACCGGGTCCGGGGCAAGGTGGTCTCCCTGGCGGACTACGGCGCCTTCGTGGAACTGGAGCCCGGCGTCGAGGGCCTGATCCACGTGTCCGAGATGTCCTGGACCAAGAAGGTGAAGCATCCCTCCAAGGTGCTCAACGTCGGGGACGAGGTCGAGGCCGTCGTGCTCCAGGTCGATGCCCGCAACAAGCGCATCGCCCTGGGCCTGAAGCAGACCGAGATCAACCCCTGGCAGCTGCTCCGGGAGAAGTACCCCGTGGGCACCACGGTCCGGGGCAAGGTCCGCAGCATCACCTCCTTCGGGATCTTCGTGGGGATCGAGGACGGCATCGACGGCCTGATCCACCTCCAGGACATCTCCTGGTCCCGGAAGGCGAAGAACCCCGCCGAGATGTTCAAGAAGGGGGACGAGGTCGAGGCGGTCGTGCTGCACATCGACCCGGAAAAGGAGCGCTTCGCCCTGGGCCTGAAGCAGCTCGGCACCGACCCCTGGGAGCACGTCCACGAGCGGTATCCCATCGGGTCCATCGTGACGGGCAAGGTCAGCAAGATCATGGACTTCGGAGCGATCGTCGAGCTGGAGGACGAGGTCGAGGGCCTGGTGCACATCTCCGAGATCCGGCCCGAGAAGGTCGAGAGCGTCGCCAAGGTGCTGAAGGTGGGCGACGAGGTGACCGCGATGGTGATCAACCTGATCGCCGAGGAGCGGAAACTGGGCCTGTCGATCCGGCGGTTCCTGGAAGCCAAGGAGAGCGGGGACTACCAGGAGTACCTGAAGGCCCAGCAGCGGGCCGCGCCGACGACCCTCGGAGACCTGATCCGGGAGAAGATCGACGTGAGCCAGCTGCCCTCGGGTCCCGGTGGCGACGGCTCCCGCAAGGCCGCGGCGGCCAAGGCCGAGGAGCAGCCCGAACCCGCCGCCGAGCCGACCGCAGCGACCCCCGATTCCGAGGATCCGACCCCGGCCTGACCCGCCCGCGCCTGCCCTGCCCGGCTGTCTTGGTTTCCTGGGACCGTCCCGGGCGGATCACTCCGCGCCGGCCACCCGCAGGGGGATCTCCATCACCTGGGCCCCGCCCGCGAAAGGAGCCACGGAGACCCCGGCCGTGGACCCCCGGATGCAGGAGATCAGTTCCCCCGAGGCCGGGGGTCTCGTGTCCACCTTCGACACCTGGGTCCGCCCGCTCGGAGCGATGTACACGAAGACCGATCCCCCCTGGAACTCGGCATTCCGGATCGCCTCGGCCTTGAAGCACCGGACCAGGCGCCCCGAAACCTGCCGCTGGATCCCCTGGAGATCCTCGGCGCTCAGGGGCCTCGTCACGGCCGAACCGTCCGCGTTCTCATAGGACAGTTCCAGTTCGACGCCCAGCAACTGGGCGCCCCCGGGTCCGGTGCCGACCCCGGCCGCCGGCCTCGGGCGCCGCTTCCCGGCCGCCGGAGCCCGGGGGGGCGGATCCACCCGGGCGACCTTGACGGGCGCCATCTCCATCGCCCGGAGGGGAGTGATCGGGTCCAGGGGGAACTCCCGGTAGAACCGCAGCGGATATCCCGCCAGGGCCTGGGGCGGTTCCCGGACCAGCAGGACGCCCGTGGCCACGCCAGCCAGCGCCACGCCGCCGGCGATCCACCAGGGCAGCGTGGACGCGCGGCGGCTTCGGCGCCGGAGCAGGCTCTGGTCCGCCTGGAGTTCCCGCTGCCGCGCCGCTTCCATTTCCCGGCGGGTCTTCTCCTCCAGGTAGTCCCGAAAGTGGGGGACGTCCCCGAGGCGGTGCCACTCCCGTTCCCGCCGCTTCCGGATCTCCGAGTCGGCGGTCAGTTCCCCCGACTCGATCAGGTGCTCCATCTCCCGGATCGTGAACGGTCCGTAATCCATCCCGTTCTTCCGGTGCAAGTACCGATCCAGGGCCTCTTCCGCACGGATCGTCACGGCGATCCCCTCCCCCGGGCCGGGTGATCTTGGCCGGCGGCGGTTCCGGGGTCAAGACGTCCCGGGGTCCGGAGCCTCCGGGCGAGGTCCAGGGCGAGGTCACGGGACACCTGGTCTGGATCGGGACACCGTCCCGTCCGGTCCTCGACGCAGGTGACCGCGAGGCCGGCCATCTTGCAGGGGTCCACCCAGCCGAACCCCCGGAGGTCCCGGCCCAGATTGATCGCCACGCCGTGCGTGGTGATACCCCGGTGCAGGTGAAGCCCCACCGACGCGATCTTGGCCCCGTCCACCCAGGCCCCGGGCCGGTCCGGGTCCCAGGTCGCCTCGACGCCCATCCGGGACAGAAGTTCGAGGACCGCATCCCCGATGCACTGCAGCAGCCCGGGGACCGACAGGCGGAGAGCCTGGAGGTCCAGCACCGGGTAGACC
>Ga0302250_1001518_pt1 | contig 17095 bp, 6 predicted proteins | sample AAG_RA_Asp_MG_FD_193536 | JGI IMG/M metagenome (GOLD analysis project Ga0302250, IMG submission 193536) | Enriched activated sludge microbial communities from anaerobic digester in WTTP, New Holstein, Wisconsin, United States - AAG_RA_Asp | ecosystem: Engineered > Bioreactor > Anaerobic >... | reverse complement strand
GAGGACGCCAAAAAACATTTTTCGCAAAACTCATCAGCAAAGTGGTCTTATTTTTAAAAAACTGTGAAAAATGAAAAACTACAACTGAAGACTCAATTTTTCAGATGTCTCAGATAATAATTTTGTCACCAATCGAGTGTATTATGCTGAGCAGTATAAGAAATATTTCTTTACAATATTTAACAAATATGCCTCTGAAAAAGATAGAAACCGTGCATATACACCTTTTTTTTACCTCAGAACCGCATCTTTTTGGAAGCTTGTTCCAAAAACGGGCAAAGAAGTAGAATTGAAAAATACAGCCACTATTAGCGGTCCATCTGAAATTGATGAACTAATTGAATATGCTGAATTTAATGATGTATTCATGAATCTATTGCGTGACGATGCTTCTTGTCTATCACTAGAAAATTATATACTAGAGCGCTTAAGCAGTCATACATTAAAATCCGAGGCTACTTTGGAAACTGACACTATTTTAGAACAGCCCCTTTTAAAGGAAACTGATAAAAGATCGAGGAATCCGTTTGTCTTATACCTCAATTCATTGCAGAGATTAGAAGCTAGCAATGAAAATGCCATTGCAGAATCTCAAGCATGTAATCCATCCTTTTCACTTATCCAGGTATCTCATCCGTTATCCAAGATCATATTATCAGATCTGGCTCGATTTGAAAAAAAACACGTTATTTTGACAGGTCATGCGGGCGATGGGAAGTCTACTATCGCTGTCGAGGTATACAAACTTTTGAGAGGTATTTCAGCTGATCAACCATTAACAAACCGCCTTAAAACCCGTGAAAACATCCAAGAAACCGACATTTCTATCATTAAAGACCTAAGCGAACGAAGTGGAGCGGAAAATGATCAAATGCTCCAAGCATTACTTGATAATACAGCCCGATTTTTCATTGTATCAAATACTGGGACTTTGCTGAAGTTCTTTTGTAGCCATGCTAGTGTCTGGGGGATGGAAGAAATAGCTCTCGAAGATGAAGTGCTTAAAGCAATGAGCCATGAACAAGGAGTCGCCAACCTAAATTTGGGAAATACTCAATTTATTGTTTATAATCTTGCTCGCATTGATAATCTTAGTATTGCCAGGCAAATATTTGAAAGAATGCTGGCGCCAGAGCGATGGAGCATCTGTGCGAATCAAGATTGTCAATCAGCTTGCCCTATTTATTCAAATGTCCAACTCATCCAAAAGAACCAAGATAAAATATGTGAGCGCATCTTTCTAGCCTATAGAAGGATGTATGAATATGGCACTCGTTTAACGATGAGACAACTAACTGAACACCTCGCATATCTTATTACATCTGGTCTTAACGAAACAGATATTGATGAGCTGATGAAAAAGAAAATAAATCCACAAAGATCAGATTATATGTTTTATAACCGGTTTTTCGGCGACAACGGTCACTATCACCACAAAGCCGCTCAACAGATACAGGCAATCCGAGAAATTCTTAAACAGGGATTTGGTATTCGAACTTGTCCAACCTTTGAACGGCGTATTTGGCATCGGTCGCTTGGCAAACAATTTAATCTTGGTATCGATGCATATGAACAAGAATTTCAGTCGCTCAAAGAGCTTGGCTCTAGCTCAGGAAATGATAATGGCCCAAGCCATGCAGCAGATCACGCACGGAGACAGGTAAGGAGAATGCTTTATTTTTTATATGATTTTCAAAAGGATGAGACAAATTTTCTGTGCCAATATTTAAATTCGCCAATGATCTTACGATGGCAATGCTGGCAGCTTCCTGAAGCCAAACTCGATGGCAGTGAAAGATTCATTCTTGAAGAACACATTTATCACGTTCTGCAGGAACATTTTACAGGTGTGCGCTTGCCCGAAGGATCCACACAAAACGATCGAAGGTTATATGTTACTTTAAATAGGCAACGAAATGAGATCAGACAAAGCGCTCAAATTGTGCTTGCTCAAGTTGATTGGAGCACTTCAATCGAATTAAACCTCATTTTAGTAGACAACATCCTAGGGGGGCAAAGAAGGGATCTCTTTTTGAAGGGTCTGAATGTTCTTTCGGGTGCAAATCTGCGATTGACACTTCCTTTCCTTGACTATGTGGTGGCGCGGCATTTTGGTGAATTAGGTGAATTATTACAGGCTGCCTATTCCCATCGTTTAGAACAGTTCAAGTCACAGGTGCAATATCTGGCTCGAATCCCAGATGAGAGGATTATGCTGGTTCGGCTTAAAACAGATCATACCTTTCGACGACAATATTATGCCATTAGCAATGGCAAGCTGGAGGTTAGCGATGTCATGTGAAACATTCCCATTTGATGCGCAGGAGGAGTTGTCTTTTAAGAGTAATCCTGCTATCCAGCGATTTGGTAACCGACTTTATATTGATCAGACAAGCATTGAATTTCTATCAGAACTCCTGCTCATTGCTGTTTCAGAAAAGAAGGTTGGACAGACTATTATATCAGGTATATTGCCTTCTTATAGTGTTCTGAAAAACTGGGAACAAGCACAGCTGGAATATGCTCCTAAAGCGCGTCTAAACTTAAAACTATTTTCTTTCTTAGGTGCTTCTCGATTAGGCTCCCGCCATATTTCTCATCGTGATCACTACGCTGATTTGCTCCAGGAACTAAAACCGAACATAATTACTGAAGATAGTAATCGGAAAGAAGAAATAATAAGAACACTAGAAAATCTTTTTGTTGGATTTCAAGGTGCCGGAAGAGGGCGCACCTGGTGTGCTCAGAGTTTTATACCCATCTCAAAAGGATTCCTATCAGGAGAGACTATTTGGAATGAAACAGAAGCGAAAAAAAATCCCCCAGAGAATTGGACAAGTATTTTAGAACGCATTTCCACATATTTAACGATGAATAAGCATCGATTCTTAGCGCGTGGGGGAGAGGTGCTTTATCTTCAAATTTGCAATGGTTTGCGTCAAACTGGAGAAACGATAAGACAGTGGGTAGAGCAAAATGGCTTGTCGCTTCATACGCACGAACAAAATCCAGAATGGCTGCGTAATGAATTGGACCTTGAGTTACATAATCTTATGAATCGATGCCCATCTACTCTTACAGATATTGCCGAATTTATCGATCAGGGGATTGAGAGTAACACCTCACGAGTTACTGATCAATCCAAAGGCGATCATCGATGGGTTTCTGCGGGCTGGTGTGCTAATGAAAGTTGGCAAGAAGGTTACCTATTCGCTATAGAATTGTTAAGACTTTGCAAGGCTGACTTGGATATGATCGATAGACTTAATTTATTGGAGACTGCATGTTCAATGCAAGTTTTACGCACCCTAGCTCTACAAAGTGCGCGCTATATCAGTTCAGAGTATTCTATCGAATGGCCAAATTATCGGATGGCCGTATCAGACTCTGACGAGAAACGTCCTGTGATTAAAAAGATATCTCAGAATACTGTAAAAACAATGGAAAAACAAATATTTCAATCGATTCGGAGAAATGGTGTAATTTTACCGCAAGGGGAGAAACAACCAGACAGATCTTTAAATGAAGCAGATAAACACTACGCCGGCAAACTATTTATTGGGCTTGCGAAGCGTATAGGTTTCATTGTCCCACGAAGAGGGAGAGGAGCACGATTTGTGCTGAATGAGCGATTGTTACGTTTTCTAGTTATTACAACAGTCCCAGTTGGAGGCAGACTGACTTTTGATACCTTTAAACGGATAGTGGAGCGACACCATGGCATTGTATTCGATGCACAAGGATTTAGTCGGGCTAATAAGTGGACAGAGGGCAAAGAAATCTTTCTAAATTCAGATACTGACTCTTGGTTACAGAATATGCTTGACGCCTCTGGGATGCTGATTCATCTTTCAGATTCATGTGCTCTTGTTGAAAATCCAAGTGGTCTTCGTAATTAAGAGGAAATCTATGAAATACTTAGCAAAATCCGTTCTAAGTAATATTGCTAAAAAGGCTAGCATATTTCGCAAAGCTGATTCCATGGGACATGGTTTGATTATAATGATTCCAGCGATGCCTGAGAAATATATTCTCACTATTGCAGATGCTCTAGCTAGTCATTTTATTTTAGATCCTAATTTGATGCTAACGATTAAATTTGCCCAGGCATTAACAGAACGCTGGACTGCTCAAGGGAAGAAAATGGCGCAGGATCATGGATGGTTAGATACCCATGGCAATTTAACCTATTATCGCAATATGGCTCCTGGTGATAGTAAAATATCTCTAGTGATACTGTGCGGAGCTGATCAGGGAACTGACACAGCTAGTCTGTCAGACTTTTTTTATTGTGATCTTGATATGATATGGCAGAATGAAATGGATGGCAGCTTTAAAGATTGGATTATCACGAAGCTTGATAGTATCGGGATAACGTCACTATCAAAAGATGATTTAAGGATATTTGACAGCATAATCAAACCCATTATTGAAACTGGCCAGGGTGATTTACTGCAAATAAGTGATTGGCTTGAAGAAATTGATGTTAGCCAACAAACAGAAGTTTTTGAGATCCAAAAGATGATGCTTCACAATATGGGAAAGTTCGGCTTGCCCTCATTCATTGGGTATCCTTTAAGACAAAAAGGTAAAACGTTGGCGCCATATATTTTGAAGGCAAGAGAATTCTTTAACTATTCAATGTTTATGGAGACTCGAGAAAAAGAGAAAGCCGTAAAGGCTATAGAGTGCTTAATGAAGCTTTATAGCGATGGTGAAAGTCCTGAGTTCATGTTAGAGGACGAGAGTATTCGAGGACCGTATATCAATGGCGTTCAATTACTGGAAGGACTTAAAAAATATATTGAGACAGACAATAAAGAGGATCGGCATAAGCTTTTAAATTGTGATTTTGTTATGATAATTGATAAAATCCTAAAGTATCGTGAAAAAAAGCTTAATGAGCCTAAGGATTCAGTTAAAAAAATAGAAGGCGGTCCAGTTGAAATGCTTTTAACGGCGGTATGGTTTTGTCTGCGCGATTTTTATCAAGACAAATCGATTCCGGCAGAATCCCAAATAGATAGCATTTCAATTCAGTATACACTCTTTAAACATGATATTGAAGGACCCGAAGATGAAGATAATGATTCTTCTTCTAACAGCACAGTGCTTGCCCGTGAGTATTTATTTCGTCTGATTGGATGCCTTGGGGATGTTTTAGCCAAACGGATAGAAATTCATAGACTCATGGGGCAAGAAATAAACATACACTTTTCTGCACTTGATGAAATTGCGTGCAAACACAGCCGAACTGCTGAACCACAACTAGAGTTTTCCGTAAAAATATCTTGCTTAGAAAATTCAGAACCTTTTCGGCGTAAGTATTCATGGCGTCTTCCAGAGCATCACTCATATCGGCTTGCCGAGGCATTGCTTAATAGAGCTAAATTTGCCCTGGATGTTCATCCTGGAATATGGAAGTTGCCTGTTTTTCACTTACGCTATTATGAAGAACTGTTAAGAGCTACCTCTGCTGATGAGATAAGGCGTGTTTTTCTATATAGTATACGTGATGCGCATGATGAAAGCGACTTCCTAACAAATCTGCTCAGTACAGATTGGCTTGAAGTTGAAGATAGCCTGCTGCCAAAACTAAAGATGTTGGCCGAAAGGTATCATCTGTTTATCAAAGAAGCATCAAAGCAGGGCTTGCTTTCGGCGTTATTTGAAGGGACAGAATGGACCAAACTTCGTCAATCCTTCTCAGCCGCATTCCGTGAAGCGACAGAAACTTTGGAAGGATTACACTCCCCTACCGCAGGTATGCTATTGAGGGCGTTTCTTATAATCCAACAATGTGATTACGGAAAGAGCACGGCTTGGCATTCCAATCCGTTCGAGCCATCAGGGATAGTTACTGTATTACATCCCGCATTACTTGAGATGCTTGAGGCCCAAATAATCTATTTGATTACTTGCTTTAATTATGCCGTTGATAATGAAATTAAAAGTGATTCCCGTAGAAACTCTTTTAAACAGCATATTTGGCGTACTTATCTCGATCTTGCAGAAATTCAGACTCCTCTTACTGGACTTTTGCATAACGAAGATCAGAACTTGGATACAAATATCCGAGGTCAGGAACTAATCCACAGAATAGGTTCAATGACTTCTGCAAACGCTACACTGTCTACAAGACTTCTTTTAAATTACAGCGACATGCCTGATGATGAAGAGGTCTCAGATACAGAAATGTTTTTTGAGACTAGCGAGTCAAAGCACCTTTTGCGTTTGATGCTAGATTACTTCAGGTTACACCCACATGCACGAGATAGCTTAAACCTTGCAGTATTTCGGAATGATGACATTCAGCCGGTAATCGCCGCTATTCATCATTACTTATATAAGCTAGGGAATGCAAATGATCCTAAATATTTCATACTTCACGCCGAGCGTAGCCAACCTTATTCATTAGGTGTTACTATTTTCACAGATTCAAGTGATGATGTTGATGTCTCAAATTGGCTTGCGCAATGGCAAGAACGCTGGGAAGCTGCAGAATCGGACAGTAAATTTAAAGCATATAGAGCATGCAAATTCAACGTTGCTCACAGATTGGTAGAGAGAGGAAGGTTGGACCAATTCCAAAAGCTCATTAATGACAATTTTGAAGCAGATATCGCAGTCTTCTATGATTTTATTGGCATAGGCACAGGCGTCAATAAATTCGAAAATGTTCCGGAGTTTAATTTAACAGACCGGACACTAAAGTTCCCAATACTCGAAAAAGCTTGCTGTACGATTGACAATCCAGCGGACAAATTTAAACGCTCGCGAGTTATAAGCAATCGCCAATTTGTGCTCGGGGCGCAGCATGCAAAATTGATGCATTGTCTTAAAACAAAAAGTCAACAAATGGGTACGGTTGTAATTGGCACAGGTGATTTCGATCCTTGGCGTTCTGTAATTGATGCTCTGCACACCAAAGCTGAGTGGGTCATATGCATCGATCCTAATATTGATGAAAGGCTATTGAGATGGAACAAAAAGTTTCCAGATAAAGAACGGGAAATTATAGGTTTTGGATCGGGTGTTGGTACACACGGTGAAGATAATTATACTATTTCAACCGAACAGTTTTCGCTCAACGATATTCATTTCCGCTTGTCTTCAAGGTTGCAAAGTTTGTATGCAGAAGCCGAATGGTCTTTGGCAGATTGTCAGGATGTCGCAAAAGGAGTACTTAATGTATCGCGGGAGTTATCTGGACTTTCATTGGTTCGTGCGACAGGTATTGATGATCAATATATCCGAGACTTCATGGCCTTTTGTTTATCGCGAAAAATGCTAAAAGCTGAAGGATCTGTATTGTGTGACAATTTAATCTCATTAGATGCTTATCGCCATTGGTTCGATCTGGCTGAGAATGCTACTAGACCAGATTTGATGTGGCTAACGGTTAAGTTATCTAATGATAAACGTTTACAACTTCATATGAGTCTGATTGAATGCAAAATGGCAAAACAAGCAGAGGAATTTCTCGTGAGGGCTCGTGCACAAATTAACAACGGCTTGCGTGTTCTAATGCCTGCCTTTGCTCCAGCACCGAAGACTGATTCCGGCACTATTGAAGATCAGCGCCCTGATAGAAGATATTGGTGGATGCAACTCCATCGCTTAATTGCCAGCAAAACTGAAATTAAGAGGGCACAGAATCTTGATGTATTATCTGCGTTAGAAAACTTGGCAGAGGGAAATTTCGACATTGAATGGGATGCAGCGATCTTCGCCTTTTGGATTAACTGCAATGATGCGTTTATTCAAAACATCGGTCAATGGAACACAGGTCCTGACCAAAGCATCTCAGCACATATTTATTCTATGGGCAATGCTTTCGCAAAGCAACTAGCAATCGATCCTAATTTTAAATCCCTTAATTGGGAAACATTCCTGAAAACAGCTACTCAGGCAGCTGGGAATGTCTGCGATAATTTGAATGATATCGAACTCCCTCCGGGAGAGGATGAGGATGTTGACATCAATGGGGTAGATAGCGACGAAGTTAGCGCAATCGATGATGTGAGTTTCGATGTCCCTGATATTCCTGATCAAGATGGGCCAATCTTATACGTTGATACGCCTGAGTACAATGCTTCCGAGTCTAAACCAAAAGAACCTGCTGATACAAAGCCTTCTGGAACTACAACATTTGTTGAGGGAGCCAGTGGTAATGTCATTTTTTCTGAGGTATCTGAGCTCAAGGTTATAGCGCAGGGTGAGACAAAATCCGAGCTAAAACCGATGCGAATTTTATTAGGTAACACAATCGTAGGCCAAAGACAGGTCTATTGGGAATTTGGCCACAAGGACTTAGCCAATAGGCATATGTTGATCTTTGGGATGTCAGGAATGGGCAAGACATATGCTATCCAGTGTTTACTTTGTGAACTAGCCCGCTCAAACCAGAATTGCTTGGTGATCGACTACACTGATGGTTTTCTCCCCAGCAAAATCGAAAATTCAGCAAAGCAGTTTATCAAGGTTGAAGGCCAAGAATTCATCCAGCTTTCGCCACTGCCAATTAATCCATTCAAAGCGCAAGTAAGCTATGAAGCCGGATTGGTATTTCAGGACAATCCTTCAACAATAGCAAAACGTATAGCAGCCATTTTTAAAAATGTATATGATTTGGGTAGCCAACAGTTTTCACTTTTAATTGACTCGATTACTGAAGGTCTTGAAGAACAAGGCGAAAGCCTCAATATGCAAAGTTTGCTTGAAAAATTGCATAGCTATTTAGGGGATGGTATTCATTCAAAAACGGTTATTCAAAGTACTTATACAAAGATTAAATCATTCATTTCAAGTAATCCTTTCTCAACGGATATTCAAGGAATAGGCTGGGATGAAGTATTTAGTAATCAGCAAATCCGAAATAGAATTTTTCAGTTTCATAAGGTTGATAAATATTCTGCTCGCGCTATGATTGAATTTGTGCTATGGGATTTATATGCATTTGTGACGAGTCATGGTAACAAGGACAGGCCTAAAATAATAGTGTTAGATGAAATACAAAATTTAGATTTGGGCCAGGAAGCGCCAGTTGCTAAATACCTCACCGAAGGTCGAAAACATGGATTAGCTTTGGTAACAGCGACTCAAACGGTTAAGGGAGTCGGAGGAGTTAACGATGCTAAAGTAAGTCGTCTTTTTCAAGCAGAAATGAAACTATTTTTCAGGCCAACTGAAAATGAAATGAGAGAACATGCACAGTTGTTGCATAATGCTGTTAGCTCATTCACTGTGCAGGAATGGATCCAACGGCTTGCAGCTTTACAAAAGGGTGAATGCTGGGTTTTGGGTCGTTTCCTGAATCCGGAGAATGGAAAACTGACCTTTCAAGCACAGAGAATAAGAATCTCTGCCCTAGAGGAGCGTGGTTTGCATGGTTAAGTCATACGAGGAAAGCCGTTTACCGAGAAATTTTCACAAGTCCTTCAAACCAGAACGATTTTATATTAATTCAATGCTTAAATATGCTGCATCCGGATATTTTGGCAATCATCAACAGATCTCATCTAGTACAGGAATTCCAACAGGCTCATCGAGTGGCAAAGTTCCCGCAATTCTTAACTATTGCAAAGGGATGGGCTTAATAAAAATAGTAGATTCTGTTAACCTAGCTATTAAAAAGCCAGAACTCACACCATACGGCCGGATAGTAATGTTAGAAGATCCTTTTCTTAAATATAGTATAACGCAATGGTTATGTCACCTGAACTTATGTAATCCAGCAACTGGTGCGGATGTATGGTACCATACTTTTCTTAATGGCGCATCCACTCTGGGAAATTCTTTCCCAAGAGATCGACTTGAAGCCTATTTGGGTGCAGTTTATGGAACATCAAAATTTAATTTCATAGGTCCCCTAATTGCTATGTATGAAGATGATGCATCCTTTCAGTTATGTGGTGCACTATCTTCAACGCGCGCTGTAATAACTCGTCATTTAGCTCCAATTCATAGCGAGCTCATTCGTGGCTATGGCGCATGGCTATTGCAGCTTTGCACTGAATATTTCCCTGATCAGAAACAAATATCTATAGAAGAGTTGAATGAAGTAACAGGATGGATAACATTAGCTGGTTGGGAAAAAACTTCGGTCAATAAGGTCCTAAACTTGCTTGAACAAAAGAATATCATTAATGTAGAGAGGCACATGACACCTTGGCTTATCCAACCGGTAGAAAACCTGGCTAACGCATGGAAAAACATTTATTACGATATAATTTAAAAGAATAGGCTATTTATGCCAACAAAGCTAAGTGAAATCGTAGAGTTTCAGGGAGATCGACTCTTCAATGGTGCGGTCGATATAAGTTGGATTCGGACAGATGCAAAGAAAGCAGATTTAGCGGGAGAATCATTTATTTTCCATGGGCCGAAGTACCATGGCGTTCAACAGGAAGATGTTGGAGATTCACATGGCCATACCCTTATCGATACAGCAAGTTTTACTCTGTCAATTCTTAATCGATGTTATGGATTTGAGGAAGTCCCTTTCACCTTAGCAATTGCTGGATACGGCACTGGAAAATCACATCTTGGATTAACTTTAGCGCGGCTTCTAGGTGATCCTGCTAGTAAAACGGCAAATAACATTATTTCATCAATTGAAAAAGCCGACACAAAAATTGGAAAAGAAATCAGAATATTGCAGGAGAATTCGCAACCATGTTTGGTAGTAACACTAAATGGTGTGCAAGCTTTCGACCTTGGTGCCGAGATAACAAAACAATTAGTTCAGGCTCTTAAACAAAATGGATTGGATACGAGTGCAATTGATGATATGCGGCCTCGTTTTGGCCAAGCCAAGAGCCTTATAAATATGTCGAATGACACCGTTATTAGGGAATTACTTAAGACGACTGGTACAAAATCAAGTGAAGCGCTAATTCAAAGATTAGACGAACAAAGTGAACACACTTACGCGGAAGTACATGAGTTTTTTGCTTCACGAGGAATGCCGATTCGTGTGCTATCAGCTGAAACAGTAAGAGAAGTCATTGACATTGCTGTGAGAGAGTATTGTGGTTCCGATAAACCATATAGATCATTATTGATCATTTTTGATGAATTTGGTAAGTACATTGAATTTGCTACAACTAAGAGTCAAATTGCCGGTAACAGTGCATTGCAGGATCTTTTTGAAGCAATACAAGCAAATTCCATGAATGCCTGCTTTGTTGGATTTATTCAGTTTGAACTGAATGCATATGTGAATCGAATAGCCCCAGAGTATAAAAATGAAATACTGCGATATATAACTAGATACCAGACTGCCGATAGGCTTTATTTATCAACAAATCTTGAAACAATAATTGCTAGCTTAATCGATAAACGAAATGAAAAACTATTGGACGATAGTTTCAACGGTGAAGCAATAAAGGAAGAGTCAAAAAGAATCTCGATAAAACTTGCACATTGGTTTCCGAGTGCGATGAATTATCGAATTTGGTCAGATAGTGATTTATTTCACAAAGTAATTCGCAAGGGATGTTGGCCACTTTCACCATTTTCAACATGGCTCCTTTTCTTTCTTACGGCAGCAGGTAAGCATCTGCAAAATCGTTCTGGATTGGCATTACTAGCGGACGTATTTAAGAAATACAATAGCAGTGATATAACAAATGTAATTGACTGGTCTCTTTCTCCTGCTGATTTATGGTCGGATTTGCTCAAAGAGGATCTTATTACATCTGAAGAAGGGGGACAACAAGGCTCTATTGTTCATGCCTACTCAAGTGTAACTGCAAAACATGGAGCACGTTTTTCTGAAATTGAGCATAAAATTTTAATTGCTATTGTTCTTGCTTCAAAACTTGGCCTCGTTGCACAAAATAAGAAGGAGGCAATTGAAGCAATAAAGTCTCTATCAGGACTATCTGAAATGGAGATAGAGGAGGGGGTAAGGCAACTCCAAGAAGAATATAATGTTATTGAATGGGATGAGTCATTCAAAGCATTCGATATCCTTGGGGATGCTGTCCCCCGGACTCAGTTTTTGGCATTCTTACGACAAGTAATTTCTAGGCGGTTTGATGAAGCAGAAAAATCAAAACTATTTATAAGTAGAGCAGCCGAGTGGTGCGCCATTCTCAGTGATATTGATTGTGATTTTGCTGAGGAAAATAATATTACAACAAGGGAATGGCAGTTCAAAGGCATTCTTTCAGATATGAATTATATAGCACAAAATATTAAAATAGCTATTGATGAATGGAGAACGGAGTTCGATGTTGATGCATTAAAAGGTACAATAATATATCTTTATGTGGGGCCGAATAGTACTTTGAAAACAGCTGAAATGGAAGTGCGGCGACTACTAAAGAATGCTGCGCAGGAAAACAAAGTAACAGATCTCCCTGTTATCGTTGTATTCCTTAATGATATTGAAGGAAAACTAGGACATGCACTGGCCGAGCTAGCGGTTCTTGAAGATATGAGTGATAGCGATCTCGCTAAATTCGGCAACCTAGTTGGTGCACAAAAAGTAAAGGCTATCAAAACAGTCAATGATCTTATCGAATCGATGGTAAAACAAAGATGCTATGCATCGACACTGAATTCGGACAATGAAGAACGCCGATTGAGCCAACTTGGAAAAGAATTGTTTTCAACCATCTACAGTACACCGATTAATTTTCCATTTGATGGTTTTAGTACAACCCATGGGAATGCAGCCGAGTCTTGTCACGAATTAACACTTGAATTGCTTTATGGCAAACTTGATTATGAAAGAATTTTAGCTAAACCTGCTAAAGTAAAAAATAGAGCTCTTACCGTTCTTCATAAAGAATGGGGTATTTTTACTCGAGACGGCATAATTTCACGAAGGCCTTCCAATAAAATATTAAAAATAATAACTGAGGAATGGGATTCAACGTTAGAAAGAGATAAAAAACTCAACGTAAGATCTATGCTTGAACAGATTTGCCTTCCTCCATATGGCGCGAACATAGCATCCGCGGGACTCCTTTTAGGGGCCTTCATTTCTCCTAGATCTGAGAAACTAGCAATTTATCAATCAGGTCAACAAATTGCTATCTCAAAATGGATTGATAATGGGATCTTTAAAGGTAGATTCATACAACTTTCTCGACTTCACGATGTAGCTTTAGTCCAGGTTGGAGAACCTTCGCCAGAATGGGAAGCTTTGTTAGACGAATGGGAAGCGACTCAGTGCTATGAAGAGCAAATTGAGTATAAACATCAAGCAGTTCATTTAGAAATAAGAATACCATTACCGCATAAGTGGGTATATCGAAAAGAAAGACTCGAAGCCCAATCGGATGAAGCACTGGTTGAATTAGACAATTATGAACGAACAATAGAGGACGCTTGTGATAAGATTGAAAAGGGGACCCGAAATGATGATGTAGCACAAATTACTTGGGGAGTTGCAAATCTTAACAAATTATTGGAAAAGATGCATCTCAAGGAAGAGTGTTGGACGCACGAACAAATCGATAACGTACAATCATTCTACGAAAGAGAAAGAACAACTATTAGTCAGTTATTCGATGAATGGCTAATTAGACAGAATCCTAAAACTCCCTCTCCAGAAGAAATCGGAAATTTTAAACATAAAATGATACATTTAATAGGCAATAATTTAAAGATAGTACAGTTGAGCGAGCTTTTTCAAAAGTTAGAAAAATATACAATTGATGTAGTATCTCATGCCGAAGAAATTGTGAACGCTCGCCAGTTAAAACAGTACATTCAAGATTGGATAAAAATGCACCGTGACGAAGTTAACCGGAAACAAATCAGTCAATTAAGAAATTTGCGGAAACATGGTACTGAATATTTAGAGGATATAAAAAACATTAATCCCAAAATTAAAAAAACATATTTAGATGATGCACAATTACAATTAGAAAAATTTATTGAAAATCTTCAGTCAGTCGAGAAAGAAATAAAGCAGCGTGCGTCAGCAATATGGAATACTAAAATAGGCACAATTGCTGACCTTGAAAATACAGCGCTTGAAGTAGAGGAACTGATTAGTTCATATTCTGATCTTCCTGCAGATTTAGATGATTTTAAGAATATGCGTGAAGCTTTAAGACTTTACAAACTTCATTATACACGTCTTATTGATGAATCTTTAAACTGGCCAACATTTAAAAAAAGGTTGGCTGAAATGAAAAAAGAGTGTAAAGATAAATTTGGCGATGATGAAGTACCTTGGCCACTGAACGAAGTAATCCACCAATTTGAGATTACAATTTCGGAACAAAGAAGGAGACAAAGTGCGAATTGGTTAGGTGAAATAAGATTGAGATCCGTTGACATACCTAATATGTCGGCAGTTGAAGCAAATCAACTACAGAATCAAGTTAATAGTCCACCTGCGGTACTTACTGATGAAGATGGGGAGATACTCAACGAGATCGCTAAGACTCTAAGTGATCGGTTGAACGAGCTAAATATTGAATGGTTGATAGAAAGATTCAAAGCACTACCAGAAAAGAGTCGGGTCGAATTCGCTGCAAAAATAAAACAGATTTTAATCAATTAGTAGTGTCTAAAGGTACCTTTTACTTTACCCGCCCCCGGGGAAGACAATTGTAGTGCATTGGTAATACCGCCGACAAGATGCTTGCATTGGCTGTTTATAAGGCCAAGTAACTTCCTTATCGTTTGTCTTCTATCCACCGAAGAGCTTTATTTATATGTCGCTCGATTATCCAAATACATTTTTAGAACTATCCAATTTTGTCCTAGCCTATAAAAGGGCATGGACAGAAACAAGGCCTATTGCCAAAGATAATCTAGGCTTTCGCGTTTTTTCGCGTAATTTGCAGAAAAATCTAAAGGTTCTGCAATCAAAAGTACAGCAATGCATTTTTGAAAATCAAATACATAGTTGTTTGAAATTTGCAGAACCTAAAAATAACTTTACTTTGCGCTGGTATCACATCCTGAAAATGGAAGATCTTATTGTTTATCAGGCCATTGCTAATTATATAGCACAACATTTCAAACAAGGTTTTCTGGATGTTGAAAATAACACTTCGTTTGGATATGTCCTCAACTATAAAGAGAATGAATACTTTTATGAGTATTGGAAAAATGGCTATGAACGATTTGAAAAGCTTGTGACTTCAAATTTCTTAGACGGCAAAATCTGGCGTTTGAAAACGGATATTGTGAGCTTCTTCGAAAATATTGAGCATGAAATACTTATAAAACAATTGCAGGAAACGCTGGATGAAGAGTCTTATCCAGTCATCCAACTACTTTCTATACTGTTGAGAGCATGGAGCCCCCATGATTCAGAAAATCATCTATCTCGCGGGCTGCCCATAGGGCCATCTGCTTCTTCCTTTTTTGCGAATCTGTACCTATTTCCTATTGATATCGAATTTAAAAATCAAGGATTCTTCAGATATGTTGATGATATAAGGATCATGTCAGGTACAAAACAATCTGCTATTAAAACATTTGTTCACCTCGATGAAGCTTTGAAAAGAATAGGCCTGAACCTACAAACGAAAAAGACTAGTTTGGATAGAATTTATAGTATTTCTCAAGAAATACAGGTCTTGAAGATAAATGAGGCAAACTACGATGATGCTGCCAATGAGGAAAGGTTAGAAAAACTTCTTCAGGCCAATATCAAGAAAGCTCGTAATAGTAGTTCGGCTAATAAAATATCAAGATTTGCCATTTACAGAGTCACGGAAAAGCATCGTTTTTGGCGTGAAATAATTTATCTTATCAAAATTGACATTTCTAGATGCTCCTTTTACTGCCAGCTCCTTCGACAACATGAATTAGTCAACAATTTAGAGCTGATTAGGGCACTTAAAAAATTGCTAATAGATTTTGATTTTTTAGCAGTCCCCCTTGTTTCAATCTTAGAAACTCTTGCATTTCTTGGGGATTATTCTTTTGTCTCAGCGAAAATTTACGAATGGATGCCTAAAACCCTGCTCGAGCGTAGTAAAACAGCGTGGTATTTACGGTTGAGATTGCTTGATATATATTCACAGTTTTTAAATGATTCACAGTATGCTGACGATAATTTTTTAGAGCGAATATTTTATAAAGAAGAAAATCCCTTCATACAAAAATATTTACTTTGGTACATGTTTAAAGAGCCAAAAAGGCTTCATAAATTATCCAAGCTAAAAACACATATATTTCAAGGAAAAGATGTTGATGCTGTACTCTCAGCCATATGCCTTGAATGTGAGCTTAATCCAACCGCCAATTTTGATAATTTTAGCTTAGGCCCAGAAATCGATCCATATATTACTACTCCTGTAAATGAAGACATTAGGGTTCAACAAAGATTTTCCTACTATGTTGTTAGCTTTTTCCGGATTAATTATAAGGGAATCATAGATTTTAAAACATTTTTCCAGACGGAATACCAATCAGCGTGTCAGCATATTAAACGAGCTATTGATTCATTTGAAGTTGATCCAGAAAACTTTTTAGTAAAAATTGATATTTTGAATGCATTAATTGTAGAAAAGCTTTTTTTACATCGGGGCCTCGAATTTAAAGAAAAGTTTAAGGAAGATCTCAGTAATGCAATTTCATGCAATGATTTTCGAGCCAATTTCCCGGTTCTACAGGGTATTTTTTTAAAAATTCATGAGTTGCGGTGTGAGCACGGGGCTCATTACCGTTCTGTTCGAATGGGCACATTCGTAAAGCCAATCTCAAAATCCGACCTGACTGATGCCAGGGAACAACTATCAGTAGCGTATAATTATCTCTTCACAATTCTTGCCTGTTAGCTTTCATAATGTCTATTAATTTGTAATGATTTACATAAATAACTCTATATAGGATCTGCAGTACGCAATTAGTGCTTAATTTAATTAAGACACGACGGCCATCCAATTAACATGCAGAGTTAACTTCAAATAATAAAGATATCGATAGGCAACCATGCGGTAGAGATCGGTGTAAGAGGGCGCATTTTCAAACCAGCTCATGGTTGGTTAATTGGTCGTCGCTGAAAAAGTCAATTTTCACAAAAGTGGGCCGGTCGGTACTCGATACCTGCCCAGATAGTGATCGAAGACTCAATAGATTTCAGAAAATATCGCATAAGAAATTCAGGCAA
>Ga0302250_1001516_pt1 | contig 17124 bp, 15 predicted proteins | sample AAG_RA_Asp_MG_FD_193536 | JGI IMG/M metagenome (GOLD analysis project Ga0302250, IMG submission 193536) | Enriched activated sludge microbial communities from anaerobic digester in WTTP, New Holstein, Wisconsin, United States - AAG_RA_Asp | ecosystem: Engineered > Bioreactor > Anaerobic >... | reverse complement strand
AGAGTGATCAAACGTCGCCACTGGATCCCGTCTCTGATTGTTTCCTGGGGGATATAAACAGCATAACCTTTAACAAAAAGGCAGGGCCTCTATTTCCCTATTGACTACTGACAGCCATATCAGCTTCTTCAATCTCGTTTTCTAATATTTCAATTCCTCTTAATGTGTATGTGCCCCTGTTATCTGCAAATGAAATCAGTCCATCATTTCTCAAAAACTGAAGCTGCTGTCTAACTTTTGGTAATATATTGTTATTATTAGGTTTGAATCTGGTGAACGCCTCTTCGTTTACTTCGAAAAAGTCATGAAGTGTAAACGTTCTACTTCCAATAGAATTGCAGTATTCGCAAACTAGCCTGTATGTATATTCCTTCCAAGTCATAAGAAATTTACAGCTCCCGCAACGTCCGCTGCCATGCCTCTTTCATCTGCTCCAGGCTGCCCTGCAGCACGGTCTTGCCTGCCAGTCCGGCAACCGTGACGGTGCCATCGTCGGTAACCTGACCGATCTGGCTGACTGCGGTGCCGGCCATGGCTGCTTCAAAGGCCGGCCAGTGGGCCGGATGGACCGACACCAGCAGGCGGGAGGCGCTTTCCGAGAACAGCAGTACCTCGTCGGTGCGGTAGCGGCTATCACCTGCAAAGCGGACATTGGCCAGCTCAATCCGGCAGCCGAAGCCGCCGGAAAAGGCGCTTTCCGCCACCGCCACCGCCAGGCCGCCGTCGGACAGGTCGTGGGCCGATGCAACCAGACCGCTCATAATCGCCTGGTGCAGCGCCTTGTAGCGGACCAGGGCCGAGCCGACATCCACCTGAGGCACCTTGGTGCCGGTGTAGCCATGCATGGCCAGGTATTCGGAGCCCCCCAGTTCGTCTTTGGTGTCACCCAGCAGGCAGATGATGTCCCCTGGCCGTTTGAAGTCCATGGTGACGGCGCAGCGCGCATCGGGAATCGTGCCGATCACCGAGAACAGCAGGGTGGGGGGGATCGAGATCTTGGTGGTACCGTCGTAGAAGTCGTTCTTCATCGAGTCCTTGCCGGAGATCAGCGGCAGGTTGAGCGGTACGCAGTAGTCCAGCAGGGCCTGGTTGGCCCGCACCAGCTGGGCCATCTTGTAGGGGCCGTCCGGGGTCTTCTCCGACAGCACCGGATCGCACCAGCAGAAGTTGTCCAGCCCGGCCCAGTGGTCCGGGTTGCCCCCCACCGCCACATAGTTGCGCAGCGCCTCATCCAGGGCGTTGGCAGCCATATGGTAGGCATCGATGTCGGAGTAGCGCGGGCAGATGCCGTGGGAGACCACCACCCCCTTGAAGGAGTCCAGCACCGGTCGGACCACCGCCGCATCTGAGGGGCCATCGTTGGTCACGCCGGTAAACGGCTTGACCACCGAGCCGCCCTGCACCTCATGGTCGTAGCGCCGCACCACCGATTCCTTGGAACAGATGTTGAGTTGGCCCAGGAGTGTAAGCAGGTCGGGTGTCCAGTCGTCCTTGTGCTGTGCCGGGGCCTCGGGGTTCGTTGGCGGTTGCCACTTGGCCGGGATCTGCATGGGGGGCAGGCCTTCGTGCAGGAAGGTCATCGGCAGCCAGGCAACGGTTGTGTCGCCATACAGGATATGGAAGATGCCGCTGTCGGTGAACTCGCCCAGCACGGTGGCCTCGCAGCCGAACCGCTTGGCCATGGCCATGAATTCGTCCAGCTTCTCCGGTGGTACGGCCAGGGACATCCGCTCCTGGGCCTCGGAGATCAGTATCTCCCACGGGTCCAGGCCGGGGTATTTCAGGGGGGCCTTGGCCAGATCCATCCGGCAGCCGTTGCACTCGCCCGACATCTCGCCGATGGAGGAGGAGAGGCCGCCGGCGCCGTTGTCGGTGATGAAGCGGTACAGCCCCTTGTCCCGGGCCCGGATCAGGAAGTCGAACATCCGCTTCTGGGTAATCGGATCGCCGATCTGGACTGCCGTAACCGGCGAGTTTTCGTTCAGTTCCTCAGAGGAGAAGGTGGCGCCATGGATGCCGTCCTTGCCGATCCGGCCGCCGGTCATCACGATCAGGTCCCCCGGCCGGATGCTCTTCGCATGGCCGGGGATACCGTTGACCGTTGCCGGCATCAGGCCGGCGGTGCCGCAAAACACCAGCGGCTTACCGGCAAAGCGCTCGTCAAACACGATGGAGCCGTTGACGGTGGGAATGCCGGACTTGTTGCCGCCATGCTCCACCCCTTCCACCACCCCCTCGAAGATCCGGCGGGGATGCAACAGGCGGCTGGGCAGCGGCTTGTCGTAGAACGGATCGGCAAAGCAGAACACGTCGGTGTTGAAGATCAGTTTGGAACCCTGGCCGGTGCCGAACGGGTCGCGGTTGACCCCCACGATGCCGGTCAGCGCCCCGCCGTAGGGGTCCAGGGCCGATGGTGAGTTGTGGGTCTCCACCTTGAAGACCAGCGAGTTGTTGTCATCAAAGGTGATCACCCCGGCGTTGTCCTTGAAAACCGAGAGACAGAAATCCTGGTCCCCCATCTGCTCCCGCACCTCTTTGGTGACCCGCTGGATGTAGGATTTGAACAGGGATTTGATCTCTTGCTTATTCCCCTTTTCGTCCTCGTACTGCACGGTAGCGGCAAAGATCTTGTGCTTGCAGTGCTCCGACCAGGTCTGGGCCAGGCACTCCAGTTCCACGTCGGTGGGCTTGTTGCTTAAGCCCTGCTGGGCCCGCTCGGCCAGCACCTGCGGGTCGCGGTAGTGGGCCTGGATGATTTTCATCTCCTCCAGGGTCAGGGCCAGTACGCCCTCTCGGCTGATCCGCAGCAGTTCCTCGTCGGAAACCTCCAGGTCGATCTCCCGCACCTGGCCTTTGGTCTCGCCGGTCACCTTGGGGACCGTAAGCGGAAAGCCTCGCTTGGCCATGAAATCGGCGGCCGACATAATGCTGTAGCGCTGGATCAGGGTGTTGCACAACAGGCCGGTGGCGATGGTTTCCACCTGTTCACGGGAGAGCGGGCCGGAGAGCAGGTACTGGACGCCGGAGTAGACCCCTTGGCCTTCGCCGAAGGGACGGCCGGTCAGGTACTCCACCGCCTCGCGGGCGGTGCGGCCCACGTTGTCGGTCACGCCGGGGCGGAAGCCAACCTCCACCGCCCAATCAAAGCCGGCGGCTAACGGCAGGTCAATGCTCCAGCTCTGGATCACCGGATCGCAGAACGGGCCGGAGGCTGCCGCCTCCAGTTCAGCGCGGGTCAGGTCGGCGTCAACGGTGAAGACGTCGATGGTGCGCACGCTGCCCACCGGCAGGTGCAGAAAATGGCCGATCTCGCGCTTGATCCGCTCGCCGCGGGAGTCGCGCAGGCCATCCTTCAGGGCTATCTCGATTCTACTGGGCATGATGATCCTGTTTCCGTTGTGATTGGGTAGATCCGTGAGTCAGATACGCTGCATGCTTTCGGTAGTGTTGAGGTTATTGGGCTGTGACGGCTGTCCCGGTCGCCTGCATCTGTATCGTGCGGATCGGGAAGGGGATCTCGATCCGTTCTTCGCGAAAGCGGCGGATAATGGCACTGTTGATCTGGTCGGTAACGGCCCCCAGGCGGGTCGGGTCGTTAATCCAGAACAGGAGCAGCATGGTAAGGGCGCTGTCGCCAAAGGAGGTGAACAGTGCTACCGGGGCCGGTTCCTCAAGCACTTCGTCGCAGCTGCGGGCAATCTCCAGTAGCACGCTTTTTACCCGTTCTACGTCGCTGTCATAACCGACCCCCACCGTGGTGCGGCCCTGGATGACCGAACTGGGGCGGACCATGTTGATCACGGTGGAGTTGCACAGGTCGGAGTTGGGGATAATCATCACCGTGGTGTCCAGCCCCTGGATCTTGGTGGAGCGCAGGCCGATGTCGAGTACGTCGCCGATCTGGCCGTTGCCCAGCTTGATCCGGTCGCCGATCTGGAACGGCCGGTCGATCATCAGGGTGAAGCCGGAGATGAGGTGGGACAGGGTATCCTTGGCAGCCATACCGATGGCCAGGGAGCCGATGCCTAAGGCGGTCACCAGCGAGAGGATGTCGTAATGAAAATGCTTGAGCACCACCATCAAGGCCGCGCCGATGATGAACAGCATGACGATCTTTTCCGCCATCGGCACCATCTGGCGGGCAAATTTGCCGTCCCCCTGGTCCTGGCTGCGCTCCACGTACCAGAGCATGGTCTCGTTCAGGATCCGGTAGAGCATGACGCAGATAATCACGACGTTGGTGATGAACAGTGCGCCGGCGCAGGCCGTCAGCAGTTTTTCCGGCAGCGGCAGGGTACGCAGCGCCAGATAGACACCGGTCAGGGTGATCAAAAGCGAGATGGACGGGGCCAGGCGCTTCAGGATCCGGTCGTCCAGATCGGTACGGGTAAAGGCGGTCAACCGGCTGGCCCAGTGGCTGATGATGTAGGCAACCGCCTGGGACAGCAGCCAGAAACAGCTCACCACCAGGGTGGCCAGCAGCAGGTGCTTGGCCCAGAAGATGGCCACGCCGTCTGTCATCTCAGGTGTGAAGAGGGCTATCAGTAGCTCGAGCAGGCTAGGCACCGAACACCCGTTTGAAGATGGTGTCAACATACTTGAGATGGTAGGAGAGGTCAAAGGACTCGCGGATCTTGTCCTCGCCCAGGGCGCCCACCACCTCGGTGTCGTTCAACAGTTCGGTCTGGAAATCCTTGCCCTCTTCCCAGACCTTCATGGCGTTCTTCTGCACCAGGCGGTAGGCGTCCTCACGGGATACGCCGGACTGGGTCAGGTCCAGCAGGATCTTCTGCGAAAAGACCAGTCCCTTCATCTGGTTCAGGTTCTTGAGCATGTTGTCCGGGTAGACCACCAGGTTCTTGATCAGGCCGCTTAAGCGGCGCAGGGAGAAATCAAGGGCCACGGTGACATCCGGCGCGATGTAGCGCTCAACCGAGGAGTGGGAGATGTCCCGCTCGTGCCACAGGGCCACGTTTTCCAGGGCCGGGATGCACTGGGCTCTGATGTAGCGGGCCTGGCCGGTCAGGTTCTCGGACAGGATCGGGTTACGCTTGTGGGGCATGGCCGAGGAGCCCTTCTGGCCCTTGGTGAACTGCTCCTCCGCTTCCAGCACCTCGGTGCGCTGCAGGTGGCGCACCTCAATGGCGATCCGCTCCATGGAGGAGGCGATGATCGCCAGGGTGCAGAAGTACTCGGCGTGCCGGTCCCGGGGGATCACCTGGGTCGAGACCGGCTCGGGCTTCAACCCCATCTTGGTGCAGACGTATTCCTCAACATAGGGGTTGATGTTGGCAAAGGTGCCGACCGCCCCGGAGATGGCGCCGGTGGCGATGTTTTCGCGGGCTGCCTGCAGACGGGTGCGATTGCGGTCCATCTCGGCGTACCAGGTGGCCAGTTTGAGGCCGAAGGTGACCGGCTCGGCGTGGATGCCGTGGGAGCGGCCCATGCAGACCGTGTCCTTGTGTTCAAAGGCCCGTTCCTTGATCGAGGCCAGCACCATCTCCAGGTCGGCCAAAAGCTCATCCGCGGCCTGCACCAGTTGCACCGAGAGGCAGGTGTCCAGCACATCGGAGGAGGTCATCCCCTGATGGATAAAACGGGCCTCAGGGCCGACAAACTCGGCCACCGAGGTCAGGAAGGCGATCACATCATGCTTGACCTCGGCCTCGATGGCGTCGATACGGGCGATGTCGAAGTTGCCTTTTTCACGGATCACCGGGATGACTTCTTTGGGGATGACCCCCAGTTCGGCCTGGGCCTCGCTGGCCAGGGTCTCGATCTCCAGCCAGATGCGGAAGCGGTTTTCGGGCTCCCATATTTTTGCCATCTCGGGTCGTGTGTAGCGTGGAATCATTACTGGTAATCCTCGTTTCTAGTGTTTAGTTATGTCGGTTTGAACGTCTAAATTTCAAGCACCGGTCCGGCCTGGTGCTGGTCGCCGATCACGATCCGCGGGGCACAGCGGTTCTGCTCTTTCAAAAATGAGGCGGTGGTCTCGGCCACCTTGTCGGGATGGTTGTTCACCTCCGAGAGGTGGGCCATCACCAGCGCCTGCAGGCCGTCGTGGGCCAGGTCATGCAGCAGTTCCAGCGATTCCTGGTTGGAGAGGTGGCCGTGGCGCGACTTGATCCGCTGTTTCAGGTGCCAGGGGTAGGGGCCGTTCAAGAGCATCTCCGGGTCGTGGTTTGATTCCAGGTTCATGGCCCGGCAGCCCTGCAGCTTGTCCCTGACCAGGCGGGTCACCACCCCCAGGTCGGTGGCCGTGCCGAAACGCCCTTCGCGGGATTCCACCAGAAAGCCGACCGGGTCGCTGCAGTCGTGGGTCACCGGAAAGGGATCAACCATACAGTCGCGGAAGGCAAAGGCGTAGCCGGTCTCAAACTCAACCAGCGGCGCTTTTTTCAGGTAGCTGGCCGCAGCCTGACGAGTGGCGTAACCGACCAGCACCGGCACCTGGTAGCGGCGGGCAAAGGAACCGGCGCTACGGATATGGTCGAGGTGCTCATGGGTTACCAGTACACCATGGATCGTGTCCGGCTGGATGCCGGCATGAAGCAGACGCGCCGTGATCTCCCGCAGCGACAGACCGGCATCCACCAGCAACCGGGTCTCGCCGGTCTCCAGGTAGAGACAATTACCCTTGCTGCCGCTGGCCAGTGAACAAATTTTCATCCGAATATATATACAGGAAGTTTCCGTGCCGTGGCAAGGCAGACGTGGAAGCCGTTGAAATGGTTGTTCATCCGGTTGGCCATCAAGCGGCAGGCCGATTACTCGGCACTTTGCACGCGAATCAGGGCAGCGCCGGCCGCCTGCAATTGACAGGACTGTATCGGCTGGTTATGGTTGCGCAATGACCCAACAGATGCTTGATACTGAGACCTGGGATGCCCTCTGCCGGCAGTGCGGCCGCTGCTGCTTTGAAAAGATTGAGGACGAGCGGGGCAGGGTGATCTATACCACCACCGCCTGCCGGTATCTGGACCTGGACAGTCGGACCTGCAAGGTGTTCGAGAACCGTGCCCGGATCAACCCGGAGTGCATCGCCCTCACCCCGGCCCTGGTCTGTACCCTGGACTGGCTGCCCGATGATTGCGGCTACCGGGTGGCATTGAAGAGTGTTCCACCAGGTCCGTCCGATGAACCCAAAAAACGACGGGGGCGGGGCAGACGCTAGACGACTATCCCCGCGGGTGCAGCTGGTGGTGCAGCTGTTTCAGCCGCTCCTGGGTAACATGGGTGTAGATCTGGGTGGTGGAGAGGTCGGCATGGCCCAGCATCATCTGCACACTGCGTAGGTCGGCGCCATTGGCCAGCAGGTGGGTGGCAAAGGAGTGACGCAGGGTGTGGGGCGAGATGCTGGTGCGCACCCCGGCCAGCAGCGCCCGCTTCTTGATGATGTTCCAGAAGGCCTGGCGGGTCATGGCCTCGCCCAGGCGGGACAGAAAAAGTTTTTCGCGTTGTCCGTCAGGGTCTTGGCGGCTGCGGACCCGTTCAAGGTAGTCCAAGACCCGCAGGCGCGCCGCCTCCCCCACCGGTACCAGCCGTTCCTTGTTGCCCTTACCCACCGTCATCAGGTAGCCCACCTCCAGGTTCAGCTCCCGTTTCTTCAGGTTGACCAGCTCCGAGACCCGCAGACCGGTGGCATAGAGCAGCTCCAGCATGGCCCGGTCGCGGATATCTTCCGGCCGATCACCGCTGGTGGCAGCCAGCAGGGCCTCCACCTCGGCGGCGGAGAGAAAACCGGGCAGCTTCTTAAGGGTGCGGGGCGCCTCGATGATGGTCACCGGATTAAGGGTGGCATAGCGTTCGATCAGCAGGAATTTGTGGAACATCCGGATGGCGGAGAGCAGGCGGGCCCGGCTGCGGGGGGCCAGGCCCCGTTCGCGCTCTGTGGCGAGAAAATCGGCGATGTCGCTGGACGGTATCTCGTCAGCCGCAAACCGCTGGCGGGCGTCAAGGAAGTTGAGGTAGCGACCAAGGTCGGCGGCGTAGGCGCTACGGGTGTTGGCGGAGAGTCCTTTTTCGGCCACCAGCCAGGCCAGAAACAGGTCGAGATACCGGTTCATTGCCAGTCGTCAATGGCCTGGGCCAGGGTGGAAGTGAGTTCAGCCAGCTTGTCCTCGGCCGTGATCTTGTGGCCGAAGATGTCACGCACGTAAAATACGTCGGCCACCTGGTCCACCTTGGTGGAGATCTTGGAGACGCCGATATAGAGGCCCAGTCGGTTCAAGGTGCTGGTGATCAGGTACAAGAGGCCCACCTTGTCGTGGGTGTAGATGTCGATGACGGTGTATTCATCTGAGACGTCATTGTCGATATCGATGCGAGTGGGCACCTTGGGGGCCGGCTTGGCGGTCAGCAGGGTGGGGCGTTCCCGCTTTTCCACCAGCTTCTCAACGGCCACCACACCGTGGAGGACACTGGCGAGGTCTGCTTCCACCTTCTGCCAGCGCCGTTCATCGGTGATCACCTGCCCCTGGCTTGAGTTGACCTGCAGGATGTCCAGCACCTTGCCCTTTTTGCTGGTGTTGATCTGGGCCCCCAGGATGTTGATGCCGTTGGCCGCCATCACGCCGGTCAACATGGCGAACAGGCCGTAGACATCAAAGGTGCAGATGGTGATCTCTGAATAGCCGTAGTCAGGTTCGTGGCGAATCTGCACCACCAGATCACGCTCGTTGAGGCCCACCAGCAACCGCAGCTGATCGGCAATCACCTTCACCGGGGTGGAAAGCAGGTAACGGATCGGCAGGCTGCGCAGCTCCTCGCGGGCAACGGTGGCCGGTATATCGTATTCCACCATTTCACGTACCGTGCGGCGGATGGCACGGGCCCGCTCTCCGCTTGCCTCCAGCTCAAAGTTGCCCCGCTCCAGGATGCTGAAGGCCTTCTCGTACAGCTCGTTGAGCAGTGCCGCCTTCCAGCTGGTCCAGACATCGGAGCCCACCGCCCGTACATCAGCCACGGTCAACAGGTAGAGCATCTTCAGGTTTTCGCTGGTACCCATCTGGCGGGCAAACTGCAGCAGCATCTTTTCATCGGACAGGTCGCGGCGTTGGGCGATGTGGGCAAACAACAGGTGCTGCCGCACCAGGAATTCCAGCCGTTCGGTCCCCTCTTTGGAAAGGCCCATCCGGCGAGCGATGGTCGGGATCATGGCGGCGCCCTTCTCGGCATGGCCGCCCCCTTCACCCTTGCCGATGTCATGGAACAGCACCGCCAGCAGCAGCAGCTCACGCTTGCCGATCTGTCGGGCCACCGCGCAGGGCAACGGCAGGCTCTCGGCCAGTTCCCCGGTCAGGATCTGTTCGGCCTGCTCCACGGCAAACAGGGTGTGAATATCCACGGTGTAGATATGGTACAGGTCGTGCTGCACCTTGCAGTAGATGTTCTCAAATTCGGGGATGTACTCGTTCAGGAACTCCAGATGGTGCATCAGGCGCAGGGTGGCGGTGACTCCTTTTTCGGAACGCAGGATGTTCAGAAACGACTGGTTAACCTCGCGGTTGCGGCGGAACTTGTCGTTAACCTGGTGCAGCGAGCGCCGGATCAGCCACTTGACCCGGATATTGAGCGTGGCGCCGTGTTTCTGGGCCAGCTCGAAGATCCGCATCAGCACCGCCGGATTCTTCTCCACCACCGACTCGTCCGGGATGATCAGCTCGCCCTTCAGCACGAAGCAGCCGTCACCCACCGGCCGCCGCACGAAGTAGCCCAGGACCTTGAGGCCGCCTTCGTCGCGCCAGATGCAGCGTGATACCAGGGTGGAGGCAAAATGCTCCACCCGTGCGGCGTGGCGGTAGTAGTCCCGCATGAAATCTTCCACCGCCAGCACCTTGCCGCGATCCTTGTAGCCGAGGAAGGCGGCCAGATGCACCTGCAGATCGAAGTTGAGCTGGTCCGACTTGCGGCGGGTATGGAAATGCAGTTCGTTACGCAGCCGCCAGAGGTGGTCCAGGGCAGCGCGATAGACCTCCAGCTCCTCCTCGGAGATGATCCCCTTGACGATCAGCTCCCGCGGGTCTTCGAACTTGAACTTGACCCGCGTCACCCACAGGGCGGTCTGCAGGTCCCGCAACCCCCCTTCGCCCTCCTTGATGTTCGGCTCCAGCAGATAGATCGTGTCGCCGTACTTCTCGCGCCGCCGCTTCATTTCGGCAATCTTCTGCTTGATGAAGGTGTCGCTGGACTTGGGCAGGATCTGGGAAAAGACGGTCTTGCGGAGGGTTGCGAACAGGGCGGGGTGGCCGGTCAGCAGGCGGCAATCAATCAGGGCGGTCTTGACGGTGGTGTCGGCCGCGGCCATTTCGACGCAATCGGCCACTGTGCGGACCGAATAGCCCACGTCCAGCCGCAGATCCCACAGAAAGTAGAGCAGCTTCTGAGCGAACTCCTCCACCCGTTCCACCGGCAGCGTGCCATCGTGCAGGAACATGATGTCCACGTCGGAGTAGGGGTTCAGCTCACCCCGGCCGTAGCCACCGATGGCCACCAGGGTCAGGTGTCCCTCCAGCATCCGTCCGGTTGTTCCCAGCTCTTTCAGAATCCCCTGGAACAGGGCGTTGACCAGCAGATCCATGGCAGCCGAGAGCTGGTGTACCACCTCGGTGCCGCTGGCTCCGGCGTCATGCCGGCGACGGATTTCGTCATGACTGGCGGCGATATACTGCTTGCAGCCTTCCAGAATCTGGTTGCGACGCTCATCAAAGGAACGTCCGTCCAGGGGCGGGAACAGCTGGCTGGCAGTGGACGGATTACTGTGCGTGGTGGGCTGGACCGGGGAAGCCATGCGCGCTTAGAGCCAGCCCTTCTTCTTGAAGATATATAACGGCAGCACGGCGGAGATCACGATCAGGCAGAGTGCCAGGGGATAGCCGTAGGGCAGCGCAAGTTCCGGCAGATACCTGAAGTTCATGCCGTAGATGCTGGCGATCAGGGTGGGCGGCAGGAAGATCACCGACATCACGGTAAAGATCTTGATCACCTTGTTCTGCTCAATACTCATAAAGTTCAGAAACAGGTTCTGCAGGTAATCCAGCCGCTCGAAGTTGAAATTGGCGGTGGTCACCAGTGAATTGACATCCTTGATCATGATACTGAAGTCACTCTTGAGGCTGCTGGGCATCTTGCTGCTCTTCAAGAGCGACGAAAGCACCCGTTGCTTGTCGGTCAGGTTCTCGCGGATGGTGATGTTGGTGGCCTCGAAGTCGGCGATCATCGACAGAAACTGCTTGGTGTCGTCAAAGTTACTGGGGTTCAAGCGGGCGATACCGGCAATCTCGCGGGAAACCGCCTCAAGGGTGTCGGCGTCGTCCTCGATCCGCATCTCCAGGATGCCGCCCATCACCCGGGCCCCATCGGTGTAGTGGCTGGGATTTAAGAGCAGTTTGCGGGTGAAATCGCCGAACACCGGCAGCTCGATGAAGCGGATCGTGATCACGAAGTTGTCTTTCAGGGTGAACGAGACCGATTCGTTGCTGGCGGTTATGCCATGCTTCACCAAAAAATAGGTGTTGATGGTGATGCCGTACTCATCCTCCCAGTAGCGGGCCGAGAACTCGATCTCCTCCGTCTCCTGGCGGGTCGGCAGGTCCAGCCCCAGCTTCTTGTCCAGCTCGGCCACCTCGGCCATGCTGGGAGAGAGCATATCCACCCAGATCAGCTGCCTGGATTCGATCAGATCGATCTCATCACCACTGATCAGGTGGCTGGAGATAACCCCGTTGGCGTTATAGTAGACTTTAATCATGGCCGAATCCCTCCAAAGAGAGCCTGGTTGAGCGGTTGAAAACCCAAGCAGTTTTGTATAGTCTGCCCTGCCGTCGCTTGTCAACCGAAGAGGTGTCTCCGGTGCAGGCGGGCAGGTCTTAACTTTGAAACGTTTCCAGCCATTCCCTTTTTGGTACGGCTCTGCTACAGTTGCAAAACTATGGCTGAAAAACTGATCTGCGCCAACAAACGCGCCTTCCACGAATATCATATCGAAGAACGGCTGGAGGCCGGCATTGTCCTGGTGGGCACCGAGGTCAAATCGCTGCGGTCCGGCAAGGCCAACCTGGCCGATGCCTTTGTGGTCGTGAGAAATGGCGAGGCCTGGCTGCACAACATGCATATCGCCCCCTACGACTTCGGCAACCGCCAGAACCACGACCCGGAGCGTCACCGCAAGCTGCTGCTGCACAAACGCGAGATCGACAAGCTGCACGACCGGATCCGGCAGGACGGCTGCACCGCCGTGCCGCTCAGGCTCTACTTCAAAGACGGCAAGGTCAAGGTAGAGGTGGGCGTGGCCAAGGGCAAGAAGCTGCATGACAAGCGCGAAGACCTGAAAAAGAAGGATCTCAAGCGTGAGCTGTCAAAAGACTTTAAAATTAAGGCGCGATAGAGTACACTGTTTTTGTAAAGATCTTTGACAATTGGGGGCGTAAAGGTTTCGACGGGGGAATGAACTCCTGGGTTGCACCGGGTCGGGGCAGGTGGCCGACCTTAATAAACCTGCATGGCATTAATTGCCGACAATTATAACACTCCTGTTGCACTAGCTGCTTAACAGGCGGTCCCGACTGAGATGTCGGTGGTAGGAAGGGACCGTCATTCACTACCGAATTGGATTGCGTATGCCCGCTACGCCGTCCGAAATCCAGGGACCGCTGACCTGCTGTCTTGTCCGCTGTACAGCATGTCGGCTAAACTGATCAACGGACTAACGGTGTAGTAGCTCATGATGTAGGTCTTTCGGACGTGGGTTCGACTCCCACCGCCTCCACCATTTAGAAAAGACAAACCCGTCTCTCTGGGGTCAAACTCCCAGGTGACGGGTTTTCTTTTTCCCCTTGTTTCTAAAGGGTTTGCGCCCGTTTCACATCTTTCCAAAGCATCTCTTAGCACCATCGATTCTCCCCATCTTCCAGCCTTTCTTTCTCTGTTTGGCACCTGATTCTCTGTTTTCTCCGGACGAAGTCCGAAGCGCGTCCGGAAAGCTACATCCTTGATTGATATGGGTTTGCGGCTGATAGCCGTTTTTGGCGGTTGTCTTAGGTCATCGTTCGATGCCGCAACCGGACGTTTTTTTCGAAATCGCCCGCATCGGCCATGAAAAGAAGCGCAGTCAACTCCGGCTTCCTGCCCCCTAAAGAAGAAAAGCCGACGCTGATGGTCGGCTCTCTGGGGCGGTCTCCGGTCCGGTCGTCAGTCGGTGGCAAAGCCGAATTGGCGGCGCTGCTCGGCCCAGTCCTCCGGGAAGGTCTGGGTCAGTTTGGCCAGCGAGAGCCCGTTGGGTTCCTCACCGTTGATCAGGGCTTCGACGATGTCGGGGGCCAGGGTCGTCAGCTTGAGGATGCGGGCCACATACGAGCCATCGACGTCGAGGGTACGGGCAAGCTCGCTGATAGACTTGATCTGGCCGGATTCGAGGATGTCGGCCCAGGAAAAGGCCCTTGCCAGTGCCTGGAGGACGGCGGACTGCACAGGCTCCTGCGCTCCAGGGATATCTCCATCCAGGGCCTGGGGAGCGATGACCGTCTTGCGGCCGCGCATACGCCGGATCAGCATCGGGATGTGGATCTGCAGGTTGCCGTTGTCGGCTACGGTAATGGTCGGCTTCATTTTCATCGGCTTGCCCTCCGTTCGGTGACTTCGCATGCCAGACCAGCCAGCTCGGCTATTAGCGTTGTCAGCCCGTTGGTGCGCAGCTCCATGTCGATTCCGGTCTCGCGGATCTCGACCTTATCCACCAGGAGGCGGATGAGCCGGTTTCGCTCCACCGGGAAAAGGTCTTCCCAGAACCCCTCCACATTCTGGAAGGCCTCCGAAACGTCCTGTTCCGTGATGTTGTTCCCCCGGTAGGCTCTGCATCGCTCGCTCACGTGCGTCAGTTGTTTCGAGAGCTCGACAGCCTGGCGGTTGACGGTCGTCAGTATCTCGGCCTTGCCCGGCTGATCGCTGCCGGGTTTCATCAGTTCAAGTGCCTGCTCTCGCGCCTGCGAAAGCTCCATCTCGAGTTGGGCTTTCTGCTTGAACAGCCGCTCCCGCTCCGCCTGCTCGATGTCCCGGGCCGCGAAGAAGGTTTTGGCCACCAGCGTCGGCGTGCGAAACACCGCGCTCAACTGCTCAATCACGGCCTGCTCGATGTCCCCGGCGGGAATCCGTTTGAGCGGGCACCGGCTCACGGTCCGCTTGCTGTCCTTCTGGCAGATGTAATAGGTGTAGTGGCGGCCGTTCTTGCGGGCGTAGGTCGGTCCCATCGCGCATCCGCAGTGGCCGCAGCGGATAACGCCTTTCAGTGGGGCGACCATTTTGGTTCTGGCCATGGAAACCTTGACCGGTTTGTTGTCCTCCAGGATGGCCTGAACCTTGTCCCAGGTCGCCCGGTCGATGATCCCTTCCTGCTCACCAGGGTAACTACGGTCCTTGTGGGCGATCTCGCCGATATAGATCCGGTTGTTCAGCAGCCGGTAGATGTGCCCTGTATTCCATTCTGAGCCCTCGCGCACCTTACCTTTCTTGGTGGTCCAGGCCTTGGTGCGGTAACCCTGTTCGTTCAGCTCCTGGCCCAGCTTCTTGGCCGAGCCGATCTGGATAAAGCGGCGGAAGATGTACTGCACCGTCTTGGCCTCATCGGGGTTGACCAGCAGCTTCTTGTTATCCCGGTCAACGTCGTATCCGAGGATGGGCACGCCACCGCAGTATTTTCCCCGGCGCTTGGCAGCCGCCACCTTGTCTCGGATACGCTCGGCGATAACCTCCCGCTCGTACTGGGCGAAGGTGATCAGGATGCCGAGAAACATTCGGCCAGTGGGGTCGGTGGTGCTGAAGTGCTGGGTGACCGAGACGAAGCTGACGCCCTTTTCGTTGAAGAGGTCGATCATCTTCATGAAGTCCAGCAGCGAGCGGGACAGTCGGTCGACCTTGTAGACCACGATCACATCAATCTTCCCGGCGTCGATGTCCGCCAGCAGTCGGCGCAGCCCCGGGCGCTCCATGTTCCCACCCGAGAAACCACCATCGTCGTAGCGATCCGGCAGGGCCGTCCAGCCCCGCATCCGTTGGCTCTCGATATAGTGTTCCGCCGACTCCCGTTGGGCATCCAACGAGTTGAACTCCTGTTCGAGCCCTTCCTCGTGGCTCTTGCGGGTGTAGATGGCACAGCGCAAGGTCTTGTTCTTGCCCGGCGCGACATTGCTGTTATCAAGCATCCGACCCTCCCTCGGCTTTTCTGCCGTAAACCTTCTTCAGTCCGAAAAAGACCTTGCCGTTCCAGCGCGTCCCGGTGATCTCCCTGGCCACCGCGCTGAGCGACCGAAAGGTGCGACCTTCGAACTCGTAGCCATCGGCAAGGACGATCACCTCATAGCGCCGGTCGTTCCAGACCCGCACCAGTCTGGTTCCAGGCAGGATCGCCTCGTTCGATTTCCGCTCCTCTGGGATGCGTCGATTGACAGTGGCGACCGGGTCCTCCTTGGCGGCCTGCTGGAGATGGACCTTGGCCTGCTCGGACAGCCCACCGTAAAAAAGCTCCTGGATGCGATAGGCCAGCCGCTTAATGAGGAATTGCTTCTTGTACTGGGGCGGCTCTTCGCCGTAGAGGTCGAGCCATTTTTCCCGGAGTTGCTCCAGGGACATAGATTGCAGCAGAGCCATCTTCCGAAGGACCGAGTTTCGGGTCCGGTCCTGGTTCTTGCCGCCCGTAGCGGCGTTCTGTAACTCATTCATTTTCAACTCCTTATTTTGGTTTCCGGACGAGTTGTCATGAATGAATGCTCTGTTCCGGCAATGAATCAAGTCCTTCTCCGAGCACAGGGGAAGAATCTTCGAAAACATCTAACTCATTGCCAACAAATGCTTTTTTGGCCTTTCGGCGCAGGACCGCCGTGGCCAGAATCGAGGCGGCTGACTGGAGCCTCGCCTCACCCGACAGGCGGCCGGGTTTGCCGTTTTCGCTAAGGTCATCAAGCCCCGGCCCATCATTCATTTCCTGTACACCCAACATCGAACACCTCCGGTGGGACCGGGGGGCTGGATGGTGTGGATGCCAGAAAACGGTGGCGGTCGGGATGCGCGTTCGATGGCACCCACAACCGCCTCAGCTCCGCCTCTGGTCGGTTATCTGGTTTCTAACTGCTCGTCCGGTTTCAAACCGGCATTCTTCAATGCCTTACCTACCGAGGGGCTCCTGGAAGTGTCGGAAATCAGGTGTGAGATTATTTCTTGACCTGATATGCATCAGGTTTATATTATTAGGGTTTGCTGGCGCATTGCGCCTTTTTGTCTTTCAACAGAAATGGAGACGCCATGGGCAAAGCGAAGACGGATGAGATAACGCCGTTGCAGCGGAAAACGCTCGAAGCGATATGTCGTTTTGTCGATGCCAAGGGCTTCCCTCCAACGATGAAGGAACTGAGCGAGATCTTTGAAATCAGCCCGGCGAGTGCCCACGACCGGATCAACCAACTGGTGCGCAAGGGATACCTGAAGCGAGAGGACGGGAAGTCTCGCGGCATTGCCGTCGCCCGCCGTCCCAGCGAGATGGCTGCCTCCCTGGTTTCAGTACCTGTTGTGGGTATGGTGGCCGCTGGCTGCCCCATCCTGGCGGAAGAGAACATCACCGGCCAAGTACTGGTCGAATCGGACGTCGTTCGTTCCGGTCAGCACTTCGCACTCCGTGCGGTGGGTGACAGCATGGTCGGAGCCGGTATCAACGATGGTGATTTGATCATCGTGCGACAGCAGCCCATCGCCGAGGACGGAGACATCGTTGTCGCGCTGCTCAACAACGAGGCAAACGTTAAGCGGCTGAAAATCAAAGACGAGCTCATCGAATTGGTGCCCGAGAACCCGGAGGTACGGAAGATCCGAATCAGGCCGGAGGATGACCTGCGCGTGTTGGGCAAGGTCGTTGGGTGGAAACGGAATTGATCGAGACAGACATGGAAGAGTAACGACAAAACGACAGGAGTAATTGATGGCAACTTTTAACCTACGCCGCTTTTCGAAGCCGGAGATGCTCCGGCGAATCGACAGGAAGCATCTCATTGCCTTTCTGGAACCTCATGCCGCTTATTTTTCAGCTCGCGGCGTAGAGTTGCCACCAGTCCAGCAGGAAGATGGCCTGGACTACAACGC
>Ga0302250_1001515_pt1 | contig 17131 bp, 18 predicted proteins | sample AAG_RA_Asp_MG_FD_193536 | JGI IMG/M metagenome (GOLD analysis project Ga0302250, IMG submission 193536) | Enriched activated sludge microbial communities from anaerobic digester in WTTP, New Holstein, Wisconsin, United States - AAG_RA_Asp | ecosystem: Engineered > Bioreactor > Anaerobic >... | reverse complement strand
ACGAGGAGAACTCGTCTCTCGTCGGTGAACCCGATGCTCTCGAACGCATCCATGAGGGGCAGGCCTTCAAGAAAACAGGAGGCATGCAAGCGTGTCACCTGCTCATCCATCAACCCCAGTTCTTTCTGAAAGCTGGCCAGCAGGGATGGTGATTGAGGCATATAAACTCCTGAAAAATAAGCTTTCTTCCGCGCCCTCATTAACAGATTCCAGGACAAAAGTAAACGTCGTTGCCCCAAATCGGTTGATGCCAGGCCTTGGCCCTTCATTGAAGGTGGTGTCCAACCCTTGGCACCCGCTGACAAAAAGAGTATGATGCAGCGTAGCTTGGATTGAGTTACTGCTTGCGCAGGCTGAGGGGCTGTCATGAAAGGTGGTAAATACATCGCGTGGTTGCTGCTATTCGGCGGGGGATGGCTGGTGGGAGGAACGGTGCCGGCTTTGAGCGCTTCGCTCATGATTGAAAAGAACCTGTTCGCGCCCGACCGAAAACCGCCTTCACCGGAAGCGGCCGCGGCGCCGGCTCAGTCCAACAAACCAGGACTGACCGCAAAGGCGGTGCAACTTGATGGGGTATTCATTCGCGGCGATACCCGCAAGGCCATTTTGCGGGTGAAGGGACAAATTCCGGGCGCTGATAAGGCTAAACCCCAGAACCCCTATGTGACGGTGAAGGAGGGCGAAAAAATCGGCGATCTCCAGGTGGTCAAGATCGATTTTCGCAGCGTTTCCCTGGAAAAGGACGGGCAAATCGAAAAGATCGACTTGTTTGCTTCAGGCAAGGTAGTGCCTCCCCCTCCCCCGGTGCCCACCACTCCTGCGGCGGCTCCCCCTCCCGAGGCGGCGAAAGGGCAGGGTTCACCCGGCGGCCAGGCGCCTCCAGTCGCACCACCGGGAGGGAACCAGCCCGGAGTTGCCCAGGCTCCTGGGGTCCCCGTCCCACCGGGTGCCCAGCGCGGACTTCGACCACCCGGTCAGATGGAACAGTCGGATGATGACGCGGTCGAAGACGACGAAAGCGTCGAGGAATCAGACAATGAAGTAGAATCCTAGCCAGCCGCCCGTGTCCTGCTCCAGGCTCGCTGCATGGGGAGGAATCTCCGGCTGCCCTGGCATCAGCGCAGGGAGGAGAACGAGGCGGCGCTGAGGTTTGGACTGCGACGCCGTCACGGGTTAGGGCTGACTTACGAGGTTGCCGGCCTCATTCAGCGTTGCCACCAGATATTCGGCGATGGCGAGCGAGGAGGTGGCTGCCGGCGAAGGGGCGTTGAGAACGTGTAGCATGCGCTCACTCTGGAGGATGACAAAATCGTCCAGGAGCGCGCCATCGTGCCCCAGGGCCTGCGCACGGACCCCGGAACCGCCCGGCAGAAGATCCTCGGCAGTGATTACCGGAACCAGTTTTTGGAGGGCGCGGGCAAATCGCGCCTTTGAATAGGATCGCACCATTTCCTTCCATCCTGGGCGCCAATAGCGTGCCGCCAAGTACCAGAAACCTCGGTACCCCAAGATTTCTCCCAACTCGCGGCAATCGATATCCCGCTTCTGATAGCCTTCGCGGGCCCACGCCAGGACGGCGTTGGGGCCGGCTTCCACCTTCCCGTCGATCATCCGGGTGAAGTGGACTCCCAGGAACGGAAAGCGGGGGTCGGGGACGGGGTAGATGAGGCCCCGGACGAGATGCTTTCGCTCGGAGCGCAGCTGGTAGTATTCTCCACGAAAAGGGACAATCCGACAGGGGATGGACGCTTCGGCAAGCAGCGCCACGTGGTCCGCATAGAGGCCTGCGCAGTTGATCAGACAACGCGTCTGGAAGGTTTTCTGACTGGTTACCACCTGTAGACCATGGGCGCCGCGCTGGATGGTTCGTACCGAATGATTGAGGAAAACCCTTCCTCCGTTCAGAGTGAAGCACCTGGCATACGCCTGAGCCACCTGCTGAAAGTTGACAATGCCGGTTGTTGGAACATGCAAGGCCTGCCGGCAGCGGGTGTGAGGTTCCAGCTTCCTCGCGTCGGAATCGCCCAGCAGCCGCAGTCCCGGCACGCCATTGGCGATTCCCCGCCGCAATAATTCCTGGAGCCGGGGAATCTCGGACGGTTCGGTGGCAACGACCAGCTTGCCGCACCGTTCGTAAGGCACGCCGTGTTCCTCGCAAAAGTCCACTAACCGGTTTGCACCCCGCACACAGAGCCGGGCCTTGAGTGAGCCGGGTCGGTAGTAAAGGCCGGAATGGATGACCCCGCTATTATGCCCGGTCTGATGCCGGGCCGGTTCGGCTTCCTTTTCGACAAGGGCCAAGTTGAGTCCCGGGCAGGTCCTGCTCAGGGTCATGGCGGTGGCCAGGCCCACAATGCCGCCCCCCACGATCAGAATATCGAACGAATCGGGCATCCGCACTTCCTCATGGTGAAAAGTAAAGAGAGAAGGGTCACTTCATGATAATGCCTTAGGGATTCTCGCTTTCCAGGCAGGGATTGAAGTACCCGAAGCGAAGTTCAGGGAACCGTTGTCTCAGGCGATCCAGCCACTGGCGAATGCCCATGGCCTTCTCACCTTGAGCCGCCGTCAAGTTTTTCAGATACCATTCCGGGTCAATATTGAGATTTCGCAACTGGATGAGGTCCACCTGGGTTCGTTCGAGGAAGGCGCACAGCGCGCTCCATTCCTCTTCCTGATCGGTGAAGCCGGGCAGAATGAAGTAGTTGAGGGAAGTGAAGCCGCCATGCGCGTGGACTATCTGAAGTGAGCGGGCGAGCGCCTCGAACTGGTAGCCTCGAGGTCGGAAGTAGGCATTATAGGCATGGGGCTGGCAGCTGTTAATGCTCACCCGAATGCTGTCCAGGCCCGCGGCACAGAGGCTTGTTACGGCGTCGGGCAAACTGCCGTTGGTGTTGAGGTTGATGGTGCCCCGGTTGCTGACCCGGCGCATCGTGCGGATGGCTTCAGCGATAACGTTGGACTGAAGCAATGGTTCCCCTTCGCATCCCTGGCCGAAGCTAACCACCGGTCTGGGAGCTCCTTCGAGGTGGGGAACGGCAATGCCAACGATCTCCTCGACCTCGGGAACGAAGCGGATGCGATCCTGAGTTGCCGGGACCACCCCTTCCTCCTGGAGGCTGATGCAGCCAAGGCAGCTGGCATTGCAGACCGGTGAGGTTGGCAAGGGCGCTTCCCAACGTTCCATGAAGAGGTTCTTGGCCGCAGGACACCCGTAGGTTAGGGCACATTTGCCAAGATGGTGAAGGAGCCGGTTGAGCCGGTCTTTCTTGAGACGGGCGTGGACTCGGCGTTTGATTTCAACCGGGTCAAACTGGTGAAAATCCTGGCGCTGGTCGGGATCCACCCGCATGCCCGCGGCCACAAACCCACCGTTCTGCCACCCGACGGCGGTGTAAGCGAACAGCGGCAGCAGCGGGGCACCGGGCAGCGTTCGATAGGCAGCTGAATAGAGCTGCGTGTAGGCCGGAGACATGAAAGCAGCTACCGCCCGGATGGGTTTGCCGGGGTGATAAGGGTCGTGAGCCAGGACTTCGCACTGCTTTTTCCCCGGATTATAGCCCACCGGCAGCCGGTCCGGAAGGAGGAAGAGTTCACTGCCTGGCGGGAGTGGAATCCATTCGCCGGGGTCCACCGATTTGTGGAAATTACCGCGGGCCCCAGCCATGCCCAGTTTCGGCCATTCGAAGATTCTGCCTTCCGCATCCGCATAGAGAAGGCAGGGGCTATTCATCGAGCTGGTTTTCCAGGAGCTCCTCGAAGCTCAGGAACCGGGCCTGCACGCGGTAGCGGAGGAGATGCAGCAGTTCGTCGAGAAAAGCGAAGGCAAAAGGGGTCATCCGCTGATGGTGGAGCATGATGCCCACGGGCTCCTTCCTGGTCATGACAGCGCGCAATTCCAACAGCATGGTCTGAAAGTCCGCCTCCCCGTTCTTGCCCTTCCGGGTGTGGAGATCGACTTGAATCCGGAGGTTCCTGAGCCCAATAACGCCCTTGGATACTCTTGGCAGAGCGCCGGTGATGGAGACCGCCTTGAAGTCCAGTTCCTGAAGAATCCTGAGGGTGGCGCCCGGCAGGCGATTCCAGGGAGGCGTGAAAACGGGAGTGAATCGAGACCCGAAGATCTCACACATCTTCTTCAGGCCGCGGCAGATGTCCGACCATTGCTTCTCGACCGGCCGCTCTTCCCCAAATTCGGACTTCTTGCCGGTGCGCTGCCAGTTGGCATGCCGCCAACCGTGCTGATGCCAGCCCCACAAGGGTTCATCCAGGGGTGCGGTGGAGAAAAGCTGTTGGGTGCGGATGGCGGTCAGCCAGGCAGGGACAACCGCCATGGCGAGAGGCACCTGATGGGTGCGGAAGAGCCGACAAAGGGCACGAAACGCCTGGCCACCCCCGCCAATATCGTCGGCGCGGAAGAACACTGCAGGGGAATGCCCTTCCGGATTGGATTCGAGAGCCTCCGCCAATTGGCTGCCCCATCCCATTGGCGGCTGCTCCCAAAGAGCTGAGCACTGGCGAGGTCGATAGTGCGCGGACAGGCCAAAAGCCTGCGCCATCGCTGGGGAAATTCCAGGCAAAGAGATCCTCACTTCAAGGCTTGAAACCGTACAGTAGTCGTTACGTTTCGAGCCGTCGGGTCAATGATGAGAGCAGCAAGCGACCTACTGCGACGATCTTCTCAGGACAATGGGCGAATTCATGATCCATCAGCTTGACCTTGGTGGGCGACTGCGGGTCAGCTCGAACGACAGCCAGGTATTTCAAGATTCCTCGCCGCTGTTCGGCGGGAGCACATTCCGCCCACCAAATCAAACTTGACCGGCCCTTAGACTATAGAACCTGCTGCCGTTCGTCAAGTCATGCAAACAGTAGGCAGTTGTCGAGCTGGGATCATCGAGGGAAATGTCGGTGGTTGCAGGCAGCTCCATTTACGAGTCTGGTGCGATCATTTATACTCGCTCTGGGAATTACCCCCCAGGAAGCATGAGGACTGCGTGGGCGAAGGCGAAGAAAACGGGCAGCGTGCCACCAAGGCTCATCAACGGCACCTCAAGCAGCAGGTGCTGGCGCCGGTATACCGCTTTGCCGCGATTGTCCCCCCCGAGCTGGCGTCGCTTTGCCAGGATGAGGCGGTGGCTTTGGGCTTGCCGTCGCCGGTCAAAAGTGACGCGGGAATCGAATTCTCGGGAAAACTCAAGGCATGTTATCTGCCCAATCTTTCCTTGCGTACTGCCAGTCGTATCCTCTGCCGACTCCCGTCTTTTCGCGCCGGCGTGGTATCCGAACTGTTCCACAAGGTGCTGAGCGGCCACTGGGAGCTGTGGTTGAACCCGGCCATTCCTCTGGAGATCAAGGGGTTTGTCTGGAATTCGCGCGTCTCTCACGAGGGGCTGGTGGCGCTGACGGTGATGCAGGGGATTGCCAAACGGTTTCAAGCCCTGCAATTGACACCACCGGTTCGCTGGTCGCCCGCGGTTGGTGAGGAAGGCCTGGCGGGTCATTCCGCCAAACAGCGAATCCTCGTTCACCTCCGTAGCAATCACTGTGAAATCAGCCTCGATACCACGGGAGAGCATCTGCATCGGCGCGGCTATCGCCTGGAACACAGCGGCGCCCCCCTGCGTGAAACCCTGGCGGCAGGGATTCTCCTGCGGTCTCAGTGGCATGGTCAGAGGCCTCTGGTGGACGGCATGTGCGGAGCCGGGACCATAGCCATTGAGGCCGCACTCCTGGCGCGTCGGCTGCCGCCGGGTGGACGGCGATCCTTTCTGTTTCAAGCATGGCCCAGTTTTCAGGAGAAGAGCTGGAATCACCTTCACAAGGAAGCGCTCAAGCAGGTTCTGGCGCATTCACCGGTCCCCATCCTGGCACTGGACAGGGACCTCGGAGCGCTCGCAATCGCTCGTAAAAACGCTGAGCGGGCGGGAGTGGGTGACGATATTCAATGGCAGGCGGCGGACTTTTTTGACTTCAAGCCCCAGGATCATCGCTTGGCACCGGGGCTGTTGGTGCTCGACCCTCCTTACGGCAGACGGCTCGAAAGCGGCGGCAGGGATTTCTATGAGAGACTGGGTCTCCAGCTACGCCAGGTTTTCGAGGGCTGGCACCTGGCCATCCTTGCTCCGAGTAAAGCTACAGCCCTAAGCCTGAAACTTCCCTCCATGCGTTTCTGGACGATCTGCCATGGTGGCAGTCCGATTGTCGTGGTCCTGGCCAAACTTTAACTGCCGCTCACCGCAATCTGATCAGGAATAAGAAATAACTCGTCACCTGTCGGTGCTCTCAATCCGAAACCCGGCTTTCGACATCCGAAATCAGGCTGGTCCGGATCATTCTTTGCGGGGCGACATGAATCCGGGGCCGACCGGAGTCTTGATGCGTTTGCTCAGGATCTGTTCGACCTGTTCGAGGTCTTCCGGTTCAATGCACCAGCCGGCGGCGCCGACGTTGTCTTCAACCTGAGCTGCGGTTCGCGCCCCGGCGAGGACCGTGGTGATGCCGGGTTGCTGCAGCGCCCAGCGCAGGGCAAACTGGGCCGGGGTCTTGTGATACTTGTCTGCCAGTTTTCTTAGGTCCGCTACGGCCTTTACATACTGGCCGAAGCGATCGGGTTTGAATTTGGGGTCGGCGCGGCGCAAATCTCCGCGCGGGAAGCTCTCCAGACCGGTGAATTTCCCCGTGAGCAGCCCTCGGCAGAGGCCGCCGTAGGCCATGGTGGCAATCCCGGCGGATTCGCAGAAGGGCAGGAGCTCTCCCTGAATTTCGCGTTCGAAGAGATTGAAGGGTGACTGGAGACTGTGAACCGGATTAACGCGCTGGCAGGCCATGATCTGCTCGCGGTTGAAGTTGCTGACCCCGATGTAGCGAATCTTGCCCGCCTCCTGAAGCTTCACCATGGTTTCCATGGAGGTCTCGAAGGGAGTCTGGCTGTCGGGCCAATGGATTTGGTAGAGATCGATTCGTTCCAGCCCCAGCCGGCGGAGGCTCTGATCGATTTCCTGCAAGATCCTTCTCGGACTCGCATTCCTGCGGATGTTTTGCTTTTCATCCCATTCCAGGGCGCACTTGGTGGCAATCACCAACCGGTCGGATGCTCCCCATTCCCGCAGCGCCTGCCCGACAATCTCCTCTGCTTTACCAAAGCCGTACACCGGTGCGGTGTCGACAAAATTGATGCCGGCCTCGAAAGCTCGCAGGATGGCTTTGAGAGAGTCGCTCTCATCGGCGCCGCCCCATGCCCACCCGCCTGTGACCCAGGTGCCCAGAGCGAGCACGGAAACCTCGAGATCGGTTTGCCCGAATCGAACCATATCCATGGATTCAGTACCTCCGTTGCGTGGGTTGGAATTTCTGATTCTTTCTGTTACAGGGCGTTCTCCCTACTATTGCGAAACTTTTGCATTGTCAAACCCGCTTTGCAGCTTGTATGCTTCAGGGTGATGAAGGGGGGCCCCAACCACACAGTGCTGACGAGCACGAGGAGCAGCCGGTGAAGTTTGTCTGCAACCGATGTCACACCAGCTTCACGTTCCGTGACGGGGACTTGTCTGGCCGGGATCTGCGCGACGTGAAGTGCGTCCTGTGCGAGGGTCCCATGCAGCTTGAGCCGGTACCCGTGCAACAGGACGATGCCCCAACCCCCCTGCAGTTGAGGACGGGGAAGAGCCGGAAAATGCTGATTGCGCTTGCTGAGCAGGCTTTGGCCGAAAGGGTGTGCCAGACACTGAGGGGACTTGATTGGCGTATCGTGCGTGCTGAGACTGCTGCTGCCGCCCTGAACCATCTTGAAAACACCCCCTACGATCTGGTGTTCCTGCATGATCGGGACGTTCCCCCGAACCAGTGTCACGAGCCGGTGCTGCGCTACCTGCAGCAGTTGCCAATGATTCTGAGAAGAGCGGTCCTGGTGTGCCTCCTCTGCGATCAGAAACCCACTCTGGACTTCAAGACGGCGTTTTGTGCGGGAGTGAACCTGGTTGTCAATGTTCAGGATGTTGAGCGGTTGCCAGGCATCCTGAGTGATATGATGGAGCAGCACGAAATATCGTATGAAATTTTTGAGGACGAACTCCGGAGGCGAAGGACCTCGCTGTGATAGAGAAAGGGTGATCATGCCCAAGTGGTGCTGCCACGACAAGCCCGGTCGGAAGCATCTCAAACTGCGCGTGGAGAGCTGTGTCGATACCATTTTAGAGCTGGACAAGAGCCTTGGAAAAGGCAAGATCCGCCAGGATGTGATAGAACGGTTTGAGCGCCTGCGGGAGTCCCTCGAGAGCGTTGGCGATGATACAATGGATGAGCGGGACATTTCACGGATCGAGGAGGCTACCAATCAATTGCTCTCGGAAATTCGAGTTTCGCTTGGCAAGCGGGGCAGCGGGCCGCTGCATGGTGGTCAGAAACACTGACAGGGGAGAACTCACGCCGGCTGGCAGACGAGATTTCCAGGTGGAGTTTGGAGCAGGGAAATGATCAGGAGGGGATAGGGTGGATGCCTTTGTTTTTTCAAAAAAGGGGGATGTAGGGGAGACCAGCCTCCTGACGGGAGCTCGGATTTCAAAAGCGAGCCTGCGTCCCGAAGCGTACGGTACTTTAGATGAAGCGAGTTCTGCAATGGGCATGGCGAAGGCCATGACCGGGAATTCGTGGATCAAAGAGATGATCGGTGCCGTTCAACAGGACTTGCTGGTGCTCGGCGCGGAACTGGCCTGTGAGGGGGAAGGAGCGTCCCAGTATCGAATTGAAGCGTCCCGGACCGCCAGGCTCGAACAATGGATTGCGGAGCTTCAGCAGGAGGTTCCGCTGCCGCGTCAGTTTGTCTTTCCGGGAGCCAATCCGGTCAGTGCTGCAGTCGACCTCTCCCGGACCATCATTCGGCGCGCGGAACGCCGCTGCGTTGCCCTTAAGGAATCTGGAGACCTGGATAACCCCGAAGTCCATGCCTACATGAATCGTCTTGGCGACTTTCTTTTCACTCTTGCTCGCTATGCAGCAGAAAAAGGCTGAGCGCAATCCTGCGCAATTACCATTGTCAGCCGTGGGGATTTTGTTTTATAGAAACCAACCCGTCAGGGGACTGGAAGGGAAGGGGATGGCTATTAACGTCCCGGAATGAATCCTGGCCTGGTCGTGCTGGGTCGGAGGTGAAGGAGGAGCCGGATGGCTCGTGTAACCATTGAAGATTGCTTGGAAAGAGTAGATACTCGGTTTGGGCTGGTGCATTTGGCGGTACGTCGCGTGCTGCAGCTGCGGAGTGGCGCGAACCTGCTGGTGGAAAGCCCCAAGAACAAGGAAGTGGTGCTTTCCCTGCGTGAAATTGCAGCGGGCAGGGTGACTCCGGAAAACATCCGAGAGCTCGACGAGATGCGGCTTTTTGCAAGAACCAGTTCGCCTGCGGCTGAAGAAGGGGGCGATACGGAGGTGCGGGAGCTGCTGGAGGCGGAAACCAAATATGATGCTTCCCTCGAGTACGACGAGGCTGGAGAGCTTCCTGACCAGGATGAGGGGTAGATGGCCCGAAAGCGTGACTTGAGCTGCCTCGAAAAGCGCGAATTGCTGAATGATCAGGGGGCTTCCGCCGAGGTGCTGCATTCCTGGGGGGAGTATTACGAAGCAGCCGGGTCACTCTATGATGCGGTTGACTTTTATGAAAAAGCCAATGCCGGCGAGGCCCTTGCCCGCCTGCTGGTCACGGTGCGCGAGGAAGGCAATGTCTTTCTTTTTCGTCGTCTTGCCCGCTTTCTCGGGCTGGTGCCCGGTGGCGATGAATGGGCGGCCCTGGCCGCCCGTGCCGAGGAACTCGGAAAGTCGGCCTTTGCAGCTGAGGCCCAGCGCCTCGGCGACCCCGTTGCGGGCGACAAGGACGGTGGTGACTGACAGCCAGCGAGCGTTTCATTTCCGGCAGCCTTGACAAAGTTTTTGATCGTGTTTAGGAAAATTCCACAACAGCAGGGCCTGCTGAATTGAATAATCAGAATGATGCGTGGTGGAGCTAGAGAGGGAAAGCGACAGGATGGTAAAGCGAGATTATTACGAGGTCCTCGGGGTATCACGCCAGGCGGATGAAGACGAAATAAAGAAAGCATACCGGCAACTGGCCCTCAAGTATCATCCCGATCGAAATCCAGGGAACAAGGAAGCGGAAGAGCATTTCAAGGAAGCGGCCGAAGCCTACGAAGTGCTTCACGACCCCCAGAAGCGGCGCATCTACGATACGTATGGTCATGAAGGGCTGCAGGGCTCAGGGTATCGCGGGTTTCGCGGATTTGAAGATATTTTCAGCTCTTTTGGTGATATTTTTCAGGACTTTTTTTCCTTTGGTTTTGGTGGTGCCACGCGGCCCCGAACTGCTGCCCGCCCAGGCGACGACCTGCTCTACGACCTGACCCTTGATTTTGAGGAAGCGGTCTTCGGTGCGGAGAAGGAAATTCAGGTTCAGACCTTTATCGAGTGTGAGCATTGTAGTGGCAGCGGCGCGGAACCGGGGACCCGCGAAACCACGTGCCCGGTGTGTCAGGGCAGCGGCCAGGTAGTACAATCCCAGGGCTTTTTCCGCATCAGCACGACCTGTTCCCGGTGTCAGGGGACCGGCAGGGTGCTGGTTTCCCCCTGTCCGCACTGTCGCGGTCAGGGCCGCTCAAAACAGCCCAAGCGGGTGGAGGTCAAGGTCCCGGCCGGGGTTGACAACGGGACGCGCCTGCGGCTTCGCGGGGAAGGGGAGAGCGGTTATCGCGGCGGCCAGCCTGGTGATCTTTATGTCCGCCTGCACGTGAAGCCACATGCTCAGTTCGAGCGTGACGGTGATAATCTTTATGGGCGGGTGTCCATTTCTTATGCCCAGGCGGCCTTGGGAGACGAGGTTGAAGTCCCCACCCTGGAAGGCCGGAAGACCGTCAGCATTCAGCCCGGCACTCAGCCCGGCGCCATCATTCGCTTTTCCGGTGAGGGTGTTACCCGGTTGCGCGGGACGGGGCGGGGAGACCTTTTCTTCGAGGTCCAAGTCAGGATCCCCAGCCACCTGACGGCTCGTCAGGAAGAGCTTTTGCGGGAACTCATGGAGCTGGAAAAGGCCAAAACCGAGGAAAAAGTCAGGAGATGGCCTTGGCCCCGCCGGAAGGAGCGAGAACAAGAGGCGTCGTCCGGCCGCTCACGGGAAGCGACCTCCTGAGGATGCCGGCAGTGAGGAACTGAGCCATGCGGCCACGGGCGTCTTCCGGTCAGTATAAAGACTTCAATGCTTCGGCACTCTACTGCCCCCGCTGTAAGCAGGCCATGCCGGTGCGGAGCCGGCTGCTGTTAGTCCTGCCTGACGGCGAGCTCCATGAATATCTCTGTCAGGCGTGTGCCTCCTCCCTGGGCACCAAGACTGTGCGCCAGGCTCGCCCACCGCATCTTTACATGCCTTGAGGGGTCCTCCCCTTCCTGCAATCGCAAGAATCTTCTGAAACGAGGGACGGTCTATGATTGAAGCGGAAGGACTGACGAAATACTATGGGCCATTGTCGGCCATCCGGGATGTGAGCTTTGCGATCGAACGGGGTGAAGTGGTGGGTTTTCTGGGGCCGAACGGGGCGGGGAAATCGACCACCATTCGCATCCTGACCTGCTATCTCCCGCCGACCACCGGCGAAGCCCGAATCGACGGCCTGGATTGTTTCGAAAGGTCGCTGGAAGTTCGTCGCCGGGTGGGCTATCTGCCTGAAAATGTGCCATTGTATGGGGAACTGACGGTACGAGGCTTCCTGCGGTTTGCAGCTGGGGCCAAAGGGGTGGACAGCAAGCGCGCCGAAAACGAAGTCCGGCGGGTCATCGGCATCTGCGGGCTGGATAAGGCGGCCCACCGCATGATCAGCCATCTTTCCAAGGGCTTCAGACAGCGGGTGGGACTGGCCCAGGCACTCTTGAACAATCCTCCGGTACTGGTTCTCGATGAACCCACCATTGGCCTGGATCCGACTCAGATTGTCGAAATCCGTCGGCTTATCCAGGAGTTGGGGGAACAACACACGGTGCTCCTTAGCAGCCATATTCTGCCCGAGGTGGCCCAGATCTGCCAGCGGGTGCTCATCATCAACAAAGGTCAGATCGTGGCCACCGACAGTCCGGCCAATCTCACCAGTCAGCTGCAGAAATCCGCCCAGGTGCTGCTCCAGGTCCAGGGTTCGGCGAGCGACCTGGTCTCCGCCCTCGAAGGCATCCCCGGCGTGCAACAGGCGAGTGTGGTCGAGGGGGATCAAGGAAGGATTGTTGTGGAAACGGACCGATCACGGGATCTGCGGCCGGAAATTGCGCGCCTGGTGGTTGGCCGTGGCTTTGCGCTGCTGGAACTGAAACTTGTCGACCTGAGCCTGGAAGACATCTTCATGCAGCTTGTGACGGATGAATCATCGCTGGAGGATGCCCAGTCATGAAAGGTTTTGTCGCGGTTTACCGCAAGGAACTCTACAGCCTCTTTGCCTCCCCCATCTTTTACGCCGTCGCCTTCACCTTCCTGGTGCTGGCTGGGTATTTCTTTTACAGTGCCGTGGTCTATTACAACCTGCTCAGTTTCCAGGCCGCCCAGAACCCAATGATGGCAAAGCAGATGAATCTGATGGAAATGGTGTTGCGACCGTTCTTCTTCGACCTCAGCATTGTCCTGCTGCTGCTTTCGCCCCTCCTCACCATGCGTCTTCTGGCCGAGGAGCGCAAATCTGGAACCATCGAACTGCTTTTCACTTACCCCCTGCCCGACCGGGCCATTGTGCTCGCCAAATTCGCGGCGGTGGTGAGTGCCTTTGCCGTGATCCTGGCCGCCACCCTGCCGGGTATCTTCCTCCTGAGCATTATTGCCAATCCCGTGTGGAGACCCATATTGTGTGGTTATCTGGGTGTTTTTCTGTTGGGAACCTCGTTCATGGCGCTCGGCATCTTCACTTCGTCTTTGACGCACAACCAGATCATCGCCGCCGTGCTTTCCTTCGGGGGCATCCTCATGCTCTGGGTCATCGGTTGGGCCAAGTCCTACGCCGGCTCACCCATGGGAGAGGTCATCGACTATCTTTCCATCATCAAGCACTTCGATTCCTTCTCCAAGGGTGTGCTGGACTCCAGGGACATCCTCTACTACCTGATCTTCATCATTTTTTTCCTGTTTCTCACCCTTAAACAGATGGCCACCTACCGGTGGCGAGGTTGAAGCCCATGGCCCGGATGCCTGCGTCATCCCTGGCCTCGCATTGTTGGAGTAAGTACAGGAAAGGAAGAGCATGACCGAGCGCAGCAAATCCAACCGGATGTGGACCTACGGCTCGAACACGGTGCTTACGACCCTTCTGTTTCTCGGCATTCTGGTGTTTCTGGGGTTGATTGCCGAACGTCACCCGTGGCGGGTGGACATGACCGAATCGGGGACCTTTACTCTTTCGGAACAGACGCGCACCATCCTGGATGCGCTCGACCAGCCGGTCGCCATCAAGGCCTTCTACGCCACCGCCTCGCCGGAACAGACGAAAGCCACCGACCTCCTGGAAACTTATCGTTACGCCAGCCCGAAGATCCAGTATGAATTCATCGACCCCGACCGCGATCCGGAGCTGGCCAAGCGCTATGAAATCCGTTCCTATGGGACGTTGGTGCTGGAGGGTTATGGCAGAAAGCAGACGGTTACCACCGCGGACGAGGAGGGCCTGACCAATGCGCTCCTGAAGCTCAGCCGGGACGAGCCCAAGCAGGTCTACTACCTCCTTGGCCATGGCGAACATTCCCTGGATAAGAGCGATAAGGAAGGGTATTCGTCATTTCGTGAAGCGCTCGAAAAGGAGCATTACACCGTTGCGGAGCTGAACCTCCTGCAACAGGCTGAAGTTCCGGACACTGCGGCGCTGGTGGTGGTTGCCGGACCGCAAAAGCCGCTGTTTCCTCAGGAAATTGCGGCCCTGAAAGCTTTTCTCGACAGTGGTGGCAGGTTAATGATTTTTCTCGATCCCTACCACGACGGCGGCCTGACCCAGTTTCTCAGGGACTACGGCGTGGAACTGGCGGATGACATCGTTATTGATAAGCTCAGCCGGGTTTTCGGCGGCAGCTACCTGATGCCTGTGGTCATGGAATATGGCGCCCACCGCATCACGGAGAATTTTGCCCTGGCAACCTTCTATCCTGAAGCCCGATCGGTCTTACCCGCCAAGGAACCGCCGCCGGGAGTGGTGCTCGAGATCCTCGCTTCGACCTCGGACAATGCCTGGGCCGAAAAGGACCAGGAAATGCTCAAACAGGGTGAGGCTGCCTTTGATGAGCAGGTTGATACCATCGGGCCGATTTCCCTGGTGGTGCTGGCGGAACTTGAACGCCAGTCGGAAGATCCGGCACCACCCGGTGAGAGGGCCGGCGAGGACGGCAGCCAAGAGCCTGAAGACGAGGCGGGACCAAGGACCAAGCCGGGCCTTCTGCTGGTTGCCGGAGACTCCGATTTTGCCGCAAACACCTACTTTGGCCTTTCGGGTAACCAGGATCTCCTGCTGAATATGGTCAATTTCATGGCTGAAGAACAGCATCTCATCACCATCAAACCTCGTCAGGAGGTCACCCAGCCGATGCTGATGACTCAGACGCAGGCCTGGAGCGTATTTCTCCTGGTCCTGATCTTCATGCCTCTGCTGGTGCTGGCCTCAGGCCTGGTGGTGTACCGAGTGCGGAGGGCTCAGCGATGAAATGGCGCAGTCTTCTTGCCTATCTCGTGGTGCTGCTGCTGGTCGGCGGCTACTATCTGTACTTTGAGGTCTTCCAGAAACATCAGGAGGAAATGGCTGCCCAGGAGGCCCGAAAGGTTTTCCACTTTGAGACCGACCGGGTCAGCAGCCTCATGCTTATGTCCAAAGGCCGGGAGCGGGTGCTCCTGGAAAAGAACGAACAGTGGCACCTGGTTGAGCCTATCAAGACCGAGGCGGACAATTTTTCGGTTCAGGATCTGATCGGGGCCTTGGCAAAACTGGAAACCGAACGAGAAGTCCTTGCCACTCCCAGCGATCTCAAACCCTTCGGGTTGATTGAACCGTCCTTCACCATTCGCCTCCGGGCGGGCGAAGCGGAATACGAACTGGTCGTCGGTGATCGGAACCCGGCTGGAGATGGGGCCTATGCCAAAACCGGCGACAGCGCCAGGATCTTTCTCATTGCGGAAGGCAACCGTTCGGCTCTCAATCGAGGACTCGATGAGCTCAGAAAGAGGCAGCTCTTCACCTTTCAGCGGGATGATGTGGTGGGAATCGGGGTGGCATGGCGCGATGGCAATGCGACCATCGTCCAACGCGGCGACGGGCAGCAGGAATGGTGGGCGCCAGCAAGCCCCGAAAGGAAGCTCAAGACGAGGAAGGTGGAAAACCTGGTCGAACAGGTGCACTGGCTGAGAGCGCAGGGGTTTCTCGAAAACGAGCCCAAAAACCTCGCGACCCATGGTCTGGAGCCGCCGTTCGTAACCGTCACCCTGCAGCTCAAAGCGGGCGAGCGGGCTGAACTGAAGCTGGCGGAGAAAAAAAAGGACGAGAAAGTGGTGGCGGGGCTGAGCTCTCAGTTGCCGGCGGTGGTGCAGGTGGCGGCTGACACCCTCGATAGTCTTCCCAGGAACGTCCAGAAGCTGCTGGATCGCTCCCTGCTGGGTTACCAACCAGACGAGATCAGCGAAATCAGCTGGAACCTCGATGCAACTCATGGCCATGTCGTGCGGCTCGCTAAGGACGATTGGGGATTGAAGCAGGGAGACCGGCAGCCCGAGCCCCTCAAGGAGCCGTGGCCGGTGCGGTCGCTTTTGTGGGATTTGAGCGATGCCGAATATGAACAGAAGATCGAGCCCATTCCACCAGTTACCCCCAAGCCCCATGCCACCCTTGAACTACGAAATGCCGAACACAAGCCTCTGGTCACCCTGAGCTGGGAAAAGCCACCCCAGGAAGGGCGGGCCGCGGTGACGGTCTGGCTGGAGAGAGACGGCGAGACCGGGGTGGTGGCGGTTGATGCCGAGACCCTGAAACGAATCGAAGGGAATCTCGAAAGGGTGACAGAATAGAAAAGAGAACCGCAGAACCGCAGAATATCGAATGTCGAACCGCAGAAGGGAGATGCAGGAGCGGACCGAAGAATGTTGAAATGCTGAATTGACTGTGAGGAAGTGAATGATGTCAAGGACTTGCAGAGAGTATGACCTTGAAGCGCGGTTGATTTCCAGGGGGCCGGGTATAAACCTTCGCCTTTCAGGCGGGAAAGTCTTCAGCGCATGTTCTTTCAAGGAGGAATGCTTTGGCGGTATATTCCCTTCCGACAAGCGGAGGAGAGTATCATGCAAAAAGAGCGATACCAGAGAGCATCTCATACTGTTACGGACCTGAAGTACCATTTCGTGTGTAAGACAAAGTACAACTACGGAGTCCTGAAAGATGATGTGGCCCTGAGGCTACGCGACATCATTCGGGAGATCTGTGCGGAGAAGGCCTTGCAAGTGGTAAAGGGCAACATCAGACCAAACCATATCCACAACCTGATCAGTGCTCCAGCGTACTACTCTCCTGCCGAGATAGCGCAATATCTGAAGGGGAAGAGTTCGTACCGGCTGCAGAGGGAATTTCCGGGTCACCAGAAACGATACTGGGGGCGACACCTATGGAGTCGGGGATATTTTTGCTCAACAGTTGGTGCGGTGACGGAGGACCAAATCCAACAGTACATAGCCAACCAGTCAGAAGAGACAGGAACGTTCAAGGTCTGGGATGAGTCCGAGGGTGCTTCGGATGGAGAACGCAATCTTGAGTCGGATTCATCCGAATAGCCAAGATGGCTTCAGCCTTACCAGGCTTTTACGCCCGAAACAATCTACCGGCTTTCAGCCGGTAATCATTGAATGAACGCTTGGATGAGTGGCCCCTACTCATATGGAACGTCAACCGAAGCGCAGGGTTTTTACCCGTGGTTGGTCACTCGCGGCAACAGGAATCTCGAGGCGCCCATGCAATCTGTCAGCACGAGTGATTTGTGGTTCATCGAGAGAGCGGTGTGGATCTGAGTTCTCCCGCCGAACGGCGTTGGAGAGGCGCTCTCGGCAGGCTCATTGGCCGTGCCGAGCTGCTGACTGTTCCGACCACCACGGTGTCCCTCGGTT
>Ga0302250_1001514_pt1 | contig 17141 bp, 14 predicted proteins | sample AAG_RA_Asp_MG_FD_193536 | JGI IMG/M metagenome (GOLD analysis project Ga0302250, IMG submission 193536) | Enriched activated sludge microbial communities from anaerobic digester in WTTP, New Holstein, Wisconsin, United States - AAG_RA_Asp | ecosystem: Engineered > Bioreactor > Anaerobic >... | reverse complement strand
CCTCCACATACCTGCGAATTTGCGATTCCCCCGCCTCGTCCACGCCCACCGCCCCACTACTGGGACCCGTTGCTCCAACTCCCCATCACTTCCGGCCAGGGCTGGGACCCGGCCGGCGCCCGTTGACGAATGGCGGTTTCCGGGGCATCATCCGCGCCGACGTCGGCCCATCGACTCGAGGGCGACGAGCATCCCGTTCGCGGGAGGAAAGGGATGGAACGGTTCCTGGTGGCGGTGTCGGCCGCGGCGTTCCTGGCGGCGGTACCCGGGTTGCCGGCCCGGGCCCAGCCCCAGTCGGCCCGGACCGAGATCGGGGTCTTCTGCGTCGAGGGCCGCCTGGTGCTGGCCCAGAAGCGCATCGAGGAAATGAAGCAGAACTACCGGGGTCCGGTGTGCCGGCTGGAACAGGACCGCAGCGACACCGCCGCCCGGGAGAAGCTCCTCCGGATGGGCGGGGCCAATGCCCCCTGTTCCTGCGATTTCTGACCTGCCTGGAATTCCCTCGTCCCGGGCCCGCATCGGAACGAAAGCCCTTCCGGCGGGCCGGAAGGGCCGGGATTCCCGGGTCAAGGAAGCGTGATCTGGCCGTCGGGTTCGGCGGCCCGGGAGGAGGAACGGGTCAGGGGAATCGCCACCCCGGCGGCCACGGCGCCCCCCGCGACGACGCCGATCACGGTCCAGAACCACCACTGCTTCCAGAACACGGGTCCCTCGGAGGCCTTCCGGGCCTCGGCCTCCGAGACCAGCCGCACCGTGATCTCGGTCGCCTGGCCGGTCCGGATCTGGACCCGCCGAACCTCCTCCACGTGCCCCGGCAGCGAGAGTCGCACCACGTGCTCCCCGATGGCCACCATCTGCTCCAGGGGGGTCCGGCCGACGGAGGCGCCGTCCACCTGGACCTCGGCCCCCGAGGGAGCCGACAGGGCCCGGAGGGTGCCGGAGTAGAAGATGAGGTCCGCCTCGACCTCGGCCGTCTGTCCCGGCGCGACGTCGAAGACCTCCGAGAATGGGAGATAGCCGTCCTTCACCACCCGGACCGTGTGGGTCCCCGGCGGCAGCGGGATCGGGGTCGACAGGGGCGTCGTGCCCGCGATGGCCTCTTCCCCCGACTCCTCGTCGATCACGAAGCGGGCTCCCTCCACCGGGCAGGAAAGGCGCAGCCAGCCGTTCCTTTCGGGGGACTCGGTCCGGCCGGCCTTGCGGGGGGGGGCGGCCCAGAGGCCCTGGGGAATGACCAGCAGGGCGCAGCAGGTCCAGGCGGCGATGCGCCTCATGGTGCCTCCTTCGGGGGCTCCGAAGCCGCCTCGGCGAGGATCCGGGCGTTGTCCCGGACCACCTGGAGGTTCCGCATCAGCGTGTCCCGGGCGGGATGCTTCCTCCAGGCCTCCAGGAAGACCGAGGTCCGCCAACCGCCGTCGGGGTCCTGCCGGAACTCCAGGGTGTCCCCGGAACGCATCACCACCGAGGCCCGGTCCTCCGACCACTCGATCCGGTCGATCCGCCGGGAATCGGGATCGGCCGGGGCGTTCAGTTGCCGGGGGTCGAGCAGGGCCAGGAACAGGCTCCGGCCGTCGGCCTGTCGCCCGGCGAAGTCCCCGGCGATCGCCCGGCGGGTGGTCGCCTTCTCCTCTTCGGGCCAGAAGCGGTCCACCAGGTCCAGGCCCTCCCGGACCTGTCGGGCCAGGTCCTCGAAGGCCTCCCGGGTCTCCCGGTCCGCCAGGTCCCACAACGCCGACCCGTCGGCCTGTTCGAGCCCGTGGAGGAATCGGGCCACGGCCTCCCGCACCGGTGCCTCCCGGGAGTCCCCCGAGCAGGCGAGGAACCCCGTCACCATCACCAGGCACAGCCGTCGTCGGTTCGAGCCGCTCATGGAGGCATTCTACCCTGCCTGGAGGCGATCCGGTGTCTCATCGCACCAGGCGCAGGCCCGCGGCCTTTCGTTCCGGGATCCGGGGGTCCTCGGGTTCCTCCTCGTCCTCCCCGATCCCGTCCACGTCCAGTTCGTCGTAGAGGGCGTCCACGCTGCATTCCAGCCCGTAGGCCCGCAGGATGCGCTCCACCTCCCCCTGGTTCCGCTCCAGGTCCTCCTTCACGGACCGGTAGCCGTTCTCGGCGGCCCGCCTGCGGTTCCAGAAGGCCAGCGGGTTGATGTTGAAGAACTCCGAGTCCGACTCGGTGGGCTCGATCAGCAGCACGTCCCCCTTGAAGGTCGGGTCCAGGCGCAGGTTCTTCAGGCCGAGGTAGAGCCGGGTGTGGACCATCGTCCGGAGGGACTGGTTCAGCACGGTGCCGAGCCCCAGTTCCGAGAGGCCGGCCACCGTGGGGACCAGCTGGTACCGGCTGCGGTTCATGAAGGGCCGGAAGGGGTTGTAGATGATCACGAGGTCCGCGCCCTTCTGCACCGCGAGGCTGGTGTTGGCGGTCTTCCGGACCATCGCGTCCACGTACTCCTCGCCGCGAATCCTGGGGGGCACGTAGAACCCGGGGATGGCCGTCGAGGCCTGCACGGCCTCGCTGATCGTCGCGGTGGGGTCCGTGTCGTGGCCGAAGACGACGCCCCGGGCGGTGTTCAGGTTCGTGGCGGTGATGTAGAGGCTGACCTTCCGCTGCCGGTAGAGGGCCCGGAAGTCGTTGGGAATGTGGTTCCGCTCGAGGTTCTTCCGGATGAAGGCCTCGATCCGGCTGTTGTCGAAAATCCCGGCGGGGATGTAGCGGCCGGCATGGGGCAGGGGCGTCGCCTCCAGCAGGTCGTTCACCAGCGGGCCCAGCAGGCCCTCCATCGAGGAGTAGCCGGGATGGCGCAGGATGTCCCCCAGCCGGGAGGCCAGTTCTTCCCGGTTCCGGGAGGCATGGGCCAGCACGGCCCGGATCAGGCCGGGGCCGATGCGCACGGCGTCTCGCCCCAGGCGCCCGGCCCGGCGGGACCACTCGCCGAAGGCCGGCCAGTAGAAGTCGTAGAACCGGAACTGCTCCAGGCGCCGGGAGGTGCCGTTCAGGCTCCGGAGGGCCTCCTCGGGCGGCAGGCCCCCTGCCAGCATCACCCCGACGAACGCCCCGGCCGACAGTCCCACATAGATGTCGAACTGGTTCACCTTGCGGTTCTTCAGGAAGCGGTTCAGCGCGATCAGACCCCCGATCTTGAAGGCCCCGCCGCTGATGGCGCCGCCGGCGAGGACCAGGGCGATGCGGGGGTTCCTCTTGGGGCTCCGCAGGTCCGATTTCTGGAGGATGGTGAGACTCATGGGGCCTCCGGCGTCCGCGGAACCATTGTATCCCCGGATGTGGCCCGGGCGCCAAAGGCCCGCTAGAATCCCCCGGACGGAGGCGCCCGATGCAACCCTTTCCTCCCCTGCGTCCCGGATCCGTGGTCCGGGTGGTGGCTCCCAGCGGAGTGGTCCCCCGGGATCCCTTCGAGCGGGGCCTCGCAGTGCTGCAGGACTGGGGCCTCCAGACCCGGTGGGCCCCCCGCATCTTCGACCGGGTCCACTACCTGGCCGGCCCGGATGCGGATCGGGCCCGGGAATGGCAGGATGCCTTTCGGGACCCGGAGGTCGAGGGGGTCCTGGCGGCCCGGGGGGGCTACGGGTCCATGCGAATCCTCGAGGCGGTGGACCGGCCCGCCCGGCCGCGTCTCCTGATGGGCTTCTCGGACGTCACGGCGCTGCACCTGCTGCGACTGCGGCAGGGGTTCATGGGGATCCACGGACCCAACGTCACGACGTTGGCAGGCCTGGACCGCGAGAGCCTGGACCGGACCCGGAGGGCTCTCTTCGGCGAGGACCCCGAACGGACCTTCCGGTGGGAGGGACTGGAGCCGGTCCGGGGCGGGCGGGGCCGGGGACGGCTGGTCGTCGGGAACCTGAGCCTGATCTGCGCGCTGATGGGGACGTCCTTCGAGGCCCCGATGGCGGGCTGCATCTGGGTGGTCGAGGACGTCCACGAGCCGCCTTACCGCCTGGACCGCCTGCTGGCCCAGGCGGGCATGGCCCGGGAGGCCCGGCGGCTCCGGGGGCTGGTCATCGGGGACCTCGGGATCGACTGCGACGACCGGGAGGCCCGGGAGGCCCTGGCGGAGGTGCTGGAGCGCCTGGCCGCCCGGCTGGGATGTCCCGTCGTCGCCGGGTTCCCCGCCGGGCACCGGGGACCGCTTCACCCCGTCCCGGAGGGAGCGATGGCGGAACTGGAGGGGGACCGGGGGATCCTGCAGGTGGTCGAGGATCCCTGCCACCGGGGATAGCCTCCCGTCCGTGCCGGGGATCGGGGACGGCGGGGAGACGAACGGGGTTCCGGTCCGTGCCGGGGAGGCGAGGCTGTTGGGCGGGATCGACCCGAGACGGGTGCTGGAGGAGGAGACGGGGAGAGCCTTTCCGGGGGCGGTGCTGCTGGTCCGTTCCCGGGGGCAGGACCGCCTCGTGGCGGCGACGGGATGGACCGCCGAGGAGGGGACCGGGGCGGTCCGTGCCCAGGTGACCCCCGATACCCTGTTCGATGTCGCGTCGCTGACGAAGGCCATCGGGCTGATGCCCGTCGCCCTGGCCCTGGCGGCCGAGGGGCGCCTGGACCTGTCGGCGCCCGTGGGCCGCTACCTGTCCTGGACCAGGGACCGGTGGATCGGGGCCGTCACGACGGACCTCCTGCTGCGCCACGCGTCGGGCCTGGCGGCCTGGCGGCCCTACGGCCCGGAGTTCTGCGCCGAGCGGGGCCTGTCGTCGGCCGGGACTCCCGGGGCCCGGGAATACCTGCGCAGGCGCCTGGCCTCGGAGGAACCCGAGTCGCCGCCGGGCACCGCGTGCGTGTACAGCGACCTCGGCTACCTGGTCGCCCAGGAGGTCTGCGAGGCCGCGGGTGGGGCTCCCCTGGACGTGCTGTTCCGGCAGCGGGTCGCTGGACCCCTGGGCCTCGTGCGGACCTCCTTCCGGCCGATCCGCCGGGGACGCGCCCAGCCACTGTCCCCCGGGGAGGCGGGCACCATCGCCGCCACCGAGTGCTGTCCCCTCCGCGGGCGCTGTCTCCAGGGGGAGGTCCACGACGAGAACGCCTGGGTGCTGGGAGGCGTGGCCGGCCACGCGGGCCTCTTCTCGACCGCGCCGGAGACCGCCCGGATCGTCCAGGCCCTGCGGGACTCCTGGGCCGGGACCAGGGACTGGCTTCCCCGGGACCTGCTCCGGGAGGCCTGGGACCCGGGTCGGCGGCTCCCGGGGTCCACCCGGCTCCTCGGGCTGGACACCCCCTCGCCCTCGGGGTCGCTGGCAGGCGACCGGGCCCCGGAGGGCACGGCGGGGCACCTGGGGTTCACCGGGACCTCCTTCTGGGTGGATCTCCCCGGGGACGCCATCGTGGTGCTGCTGAGCCACCGGGTCCACCCCACCCGGGACCGGGAGGGCATCCGGGAGGCCCGGCGGCGCATCCACGACGCCTGCTGGGACTGGATCCGGGGGGGCCAGGGGGATCGGGACGCCCGGCTTCTTTGACCGGTCCCTCCCTTCTCTGTTAGCATTCCAGGGGTTTCCGGGAGGGGGTCCTTTCCGAGGTGGGGGACGAATTCACACTGCTGGTGATCGGGATCCTGATCCTTCTTTCCGGCCTGGTCTCCGCCACCGAGACGGCGCTGCTGGCCCTGGGGCCCGCCGGCGTGCACCAGATCCTGGAGGAGGAGCGGCGCAAGGTCCGGCTGCTGGCCCAGTGGCGGGACAACCCCAACGCCGTGATCGCCAGCATCCTGGTGGTCAACAACCTCCTGAACATCCTGGCCTCGGCCCTGGCGACGGCCCTGGCATCGCGACTGCTCGAGAGGGCGGGGATCGTCGGGGCCGAGGGACTGGGAGTGGCCGCGGCCGTGGGGGTGATGACCCTGCTGCTGGTCCTCTTCGGCGAGGTGACCCCCAAGACCTTCGCGAAGCACCGTCCCCGGGCCCTCGTCCCCTTCATGACCGTCAGTCACGGTCTCTGCTGGACCGTGCGCCCCCTGTCCTGGTTCTTCGAGCGGACCAGTTCCTGGCTCCTGGCGGGGGCCGGCCTCAGGAACCCCGGCCGGGAGCCGGCGGTCACCGAACAGGAGATCGAGTCGATGATCCGCCTGGGGACCGCCCAGGGGGCCCTCCCGTCGGGGAAGCAGGAACTCCTGTCCTCGGTCATCGAGTTCAGCGAGACCCTGGCGAAGGAGATCCTGGTGCCCCGGACCGACGTGATCGGCTTCGAGGAGCACACCACCCTGGACGACGCCCTGCGCATCGTCAACGAGCACCAGTATTCCCGCTACCCGGTCTATCGCGGGAGCCTGGACACCATCGTCGGGATCGTCAACGTGAAGGACCTGCTGCGATTGCAGGCCCCGCCGCGTCCGGTCTGCCCGCAGGACTGGCTGACGCGACTGGCCCAGTCCCGGAGGACGCTCTTCGTCCCCGAGACCCGGCACATCCGGGACCTGCTGAAGGACCTGCAGCGGGAGCGGGTCCAGATGGCCATCGTCGTGGACGAGTTCGGGGGGACCTCGGGGATCGTGACCGTGGAGGACGTGCTGGAGGAGATCGTCGGGGAGATCTGGGACGAGCACGACCAGGCCGAGGAGCCCATCCGGGAGACGGGGGACGGGACCTTCCTGGTGGAGGCGACCTGTCCCATCGAGGACTTCGCCGAGCGGCTGGGCATCCAGATCCCCGACCAGGGCGACTTCGAGACGGTGGGGGGACTGGTGCTGACGCTGGCCGGGAAGGTCCCCCAGGCAGGGGAACGGCTGTCCTACCAGGGATGGCCCCTGGTGGTGGCCGAGCGGACCCGGACCCGGGTGATCCGGGTGGCCGTGGGACCGAAGGAGGTGCCCGGGGCCGAGGCGAACGGGCAGGAGGAGCCGGCGGAGGTCCCGAGACCCGGCCCGGGGGAGGAGCAATGAACGTCGGCGTGATCGGCACGGGGTACGTCGGACTGGTGCTCGGCGCCGGCCTGGCCGAAAGCGGGAACGCGGTGATCTGCGGCGACGTGGACGAGGGGAAGATCGCCCTGCTGAACCAGGGGGGCATCCCCATCTACGAGCCGGGACTCCAGGACCTGGTGGAACGGAACCGGGCCCAGGGCCGGCTGCACTTCACGACGGACCTGGGGGATCTGGTGCGCCGGAGCACCGTGATCTTCATCGCCGTGGGCACGCCGCCACAGGAGGACGGGTCGGCGGACCTGCGCCATGTGCTGGGGGTCGCGCGGCAGATCGCCGGGGACATGGACGGATACCGGCTGGTGGTCGTGAAGTCCACGGTGCCCGTGGGGACCTGCGGGAAGGTCCGGGAGGAGATCGCCCGGTACACCCGGCATCCCTTCGACGTGGCCTCGAACCCCGAGTTCCTGAAGGAGGGGGACGCGGTCCACGACATGATGAAGCCGGACCGCATCGTCTGCGGCGTGGACTCGGACCGGGCCCGGCAACTGCTGTCGGAGGTCTACGAGACCTTCGTCCGAACGGGGAATCCCATCCTGTTCATGGACGTCCAGAGCAGCGAGATGACCAAGTACGCCAGCAACGCGATGCTGGCCACCCGGATCAGTTTCATGAACGAGATCGCGGCGCTCTGCGACCGGGTCGGAGCGGACGTGGACGCGGTGCGCCGGGGCATGGGGGCGGACCCCCGGATCGGCAACAAGTTCCTGTTCGCGGGAGTGGGCTACGGAGGGTCCTGCTTCCCCAAGGACGTGAAGGCCCTGATCGCCACGGGACAGGAACACGGGGTGCCGATGCGCATCCTCGAGGCGGTGGAGGCGGTCAACGAGCGCCAGAAGACCCTGCTGGTCCGGAAACTGGTCGAGCGCCTCGGGGAGTCCCTCGGGGGAGTCCACGTGGCCCTGTGGGGGCTCGCCTTCAAGCCCAACACCGACGACATGCGGGAGGCCCCCGCCCTGGAGGTGATCCGGGGGCTCCTGGAACGGGGAGCCACCGTGACGGCCTACGACCCCGTCGCGATGGAGAACGCCCGCAGGGTCCTCGGGCCCCGGCCGGGGCTGGCGTACGCCACGGGAGCCCTGGAGGCGGTGGCCGGAGCCGATGTCCTGATGCTGGTCACCGAGTGGGGGGAGTTCCGGCAGCCGGACTTCGGGCAGGTGCGGGACCGGATGCGGGGGCGGCTGGTCCTGGACGGCCGCAACATCTGGTCCGGCCCGAGGCTCCGGGAGGCGGGGTTCGACTACGTGGCCGTGGGACGACCCTAGGCCCTAGGGGGCCAGCCGCAGGCCGGAGGCGATCTCCTCCAGCAGGGGTTCGTAGGCCGTCGCCAGGATCCGGAAGAAACGGATCGACAGGGCCCACTGGGGGTTCAGCACCATCCAGCGCTTCTCGGTGTCCTCCCCCGGTTCCCGGAGCAGGGTCCGCAGCCCGCCGATGCCGGTCAGGGAGGGGTCCACGGCGACCCCCGGAGTCACCGAGGCGGGGGGACCGAGCAGCAGCACGGCCCCGTATGGGTCCCGGAGGCAGAGGGTCTCCCCCGGGGCGGGGGTCCAGGAGGTCCCGGGAGGAAGGGGGGTCATGCATCGCCCATCCCGGAGGCGTCCGGCCTCCCACCGGGATGGGAGGCGGATCCGCAGGCCCGCCGGGCGGGCCTCCCGGAGCCCGGGATCCGGCAGGACCGGCTGGGATTGGAGTCCCGCGAGCCCCGTCACCCCCGCCGCCAGGGCCAGGGAGACCACCGCGACGACCAGCAGGCCCAGGGGCCAGGACCGGCGTTCAGGGCCGCCCTCGAAGAGCCGCGGGGCCCGGGACAGGGGGGCTCCCAGGAGGGCCCCGGCCAGGAGGCCCCCCAGGTGGGCCATGCGATCGCTGTGGGGGTCCAGGGCCTGGGTCAGCACGGTCATCGCGGTGAAGAACATCGCGGTCGCCATCCACCAGGGGCGGCTCGACCGGGGAATCCGGCGCCGGTGGATCACTCCGAAGACCAGCAGCGATCCCAGCAGGGCATGGACCGCTCCCGAGGACCCGACCGAGTCGCCGGTTCCGGCCAGGAAGGAGGCCAGGAAGGAGGCGGCGCCCCCGAGGAAGAAGACCAGCAGCATCCGTCCGGCCCCGAGGGCATTGGCGCCGATCTGCCCCAGGAGCAGCAGTCCCGCGAGGTTCACGAGGAGGTGGGGCCAGGAGGCATGGAGCCAGATCGCCGCCAGCATCCGCCACCACTCCCCCGCCTCGATCAAGGGGTTGCTCTTGGCCCCGGCGAGCAGCAGGGCCACCGGGTGGAGACCCCCGCCGGAGGACCGGGGGGCGAGGACCAGGAACAGCCCGTAGTGGAGGGCCAGGGATCCCGCCAGGGCGAGGGCCACGAAGGACGGGGCGGCCAGGCGGGAGACCACGGCCAGGTCCCGGACCTTCTCCCGCAGTTCCGGGGCCCCGTCGAGCAGTCCGCCAGGCGGGTCGTCCAGGCGCTGGAGCCGGGGCCGTTCCGGGAGCGGCTTCATGGGGGAAGCCTGCACCGGATCGCCTCTCGGCGCAATCGACCCGCGGCGGCCCCCGATCCCTTCCCGGTCCGGTTGTGGTAGGTTCGCCCCCAACGGGGGATCGGGATGACGAGGCGGGAAAAGATCGGCTTCCTGGCGCTGGTTGCCATCACCGCACTTGGGGCCACCGGGGTCTACCTGTGGTACCAGGCCGACCTGGAGGCCCAGGTGGAGGAGCAGGAAGAGGGGGGGGCGCTGGTGGACCAGGTGGCCCTGCTGCTGGGCCAGCGGCCTCCCCGGCGAGCCGAGGCCCAGAAACTCCTGGTCGAGGCTCCCGAACCGGATCGGTGGAACGCCATGGACCATCTGGCGACCCGGTCCGATCCGGAGGACCGGCTGGTGGCAGTCCAGGCGGCCCGGGTCCTGCGGGATCGACCCCGGGCCCGGGCGCTGCTGGCCAGGCTGGCCCAGAAGGACCCGGACCAGAAGGTCCAGGCAGCCGCCCGGAAGGCCCTCGCGGGCGAGGCCCCCTGATCCCCCCTCCGTGCGGGTCCGGTGCTGCGGCGAAGAAGCCGTCCTCCCGGTTCCGGGGCTCCTGGAGCCCGGATTCGAGTCCCGGCGAGGTTCGCAGGCTGCCCTGGGCAGGCGCCGACCTCCGGTCCCCCTTGACGTCCACCCCCGTGCAGGGATAGGGTCAGGCCACTGGGGAGCCGGGAGGGACCCGGCTGAGAGGACGCTGCGCTCGCGTCGACCCATTGAACCTGATCCGGGTCATGCCGGCGAAGGGAGTGTTCCGTGATGCTTCCGCCACCTTCCGCTGATGCCTTCCCGGGTCGTTCTCAACCCCTTCCCGTGGAGGCAAGTCATGAGCAGGTCCCTGCCCCGAGTCGGGAAACTGGACCCTGGCACCTTCGATGAGGTGATCTTCCCCCGCCTGGGCCGCCACGATTCCTCGGTGATCCTCGGGCCCAGGCACGGCGTGGACGCGGCGGTCGTCGACCTGGGGGACCGGGTGATGGTCGTCGCCGAGGACCCGACCTTCGGCCTGGCCTCCTGGGGGTGGCGCCGGTTCGGGTGGGGAGTGGTCCACATCTGCGCCGGAGACGTGGCGGTGATGGGGGTGAAGCCACAGTACATGACCATCTGTCTGCTGCTGCCCCCGGCCACTCCCCGGGAGGTCCTGGAGGAGGTCTGGCAGGCGATCCACGAGGAATGCGACCGTCTGGGCATCGCCATCGTCGGCGGGCACACGGGGGCATACGGGGGCATTCCCTACGTGCTGAACGGGGGGTGCACCGTCTGGGGCTTCGCCTCCCGGGGGGAGGTCATTTCCCCGTCGGGCGCCCGGCCCGGCGACGTCGTGATCGTGACCAAGGGCGCCGCGATCGAGGCGGCGGCCATCCTGGCCCTCCAGTACCCGAAGACTCTCGGCCGGATCCTCGGGCCGGAGGTCGTCGCCCGGGCCAGCGATACCTACTGGCAGATGAGCGTCCTCGAGGATGCCTGCGCCGTCCGGGAGGCGGGGGGCGCCACGGCCATGCACGACGCCACCGAGGGGGGCGTCCTGGGGGGCCTCTTCGAGGTGGCCCACGCCAGCAGGTGCGGGATCCGGGCGGACCTGGGCCTCGTGCCGGTCTCGGCCGAGGCGGCGGCGATCTGCCGCCATTTCGACATGGATCCCTACGCCTCCATCAGCGAGGGAACGCTGGTGGCGACCGCTCCCAGGGACCGGGCCGACGGGATCCTGGCCGCGCTCCACGCCCGGGGCATCCAGGCGGCCATCGTCGGCGAGATGCTCCCGGCCTCGGCGGGGCGGACGGTCGTCCGGCCGGACGGGACGGAATCGACGCTGGCCTTCCCCGAGGAGGATCCCTTCTGGGCGGCCTTCTTCCGCACCCTGGAGGAACCCGATGTCTGACCGGCACGAGCGGGATCGCATCCTGGGCAACCTGGTCCGGGCGATCGCCATGCTGGAGCGCTGCGACGCATTCGCCCGGATCATCCCGGAGGTCCGGGTCAACCTGGCATACGCCCTCCCTGGGGCCTCGGACCCGTCGGAGGTGGCGGCCGTGGAGGGGCGCATCACCCGCGTCCACGGCCGGGCCCGGGCCTCGGGCCTTCCGGCCTTCGGGGCCTCGGACCACATGGCCCGGCTGCTGGTCGAGACGATGCGCCGGGACCCCGTCCTCCGGGCCGGGATCAACTTCGCCTACGACGAGGGTCTCGAGGGCTGCGTCCGGGCGATGGGCTATCTCCCGGTCCCGATCGACCGGTCGAAGGAACCGGAGGAGGTCGCCCGGGCGGACCGGGCCAGCATGCCCTGGAAGATCCGGGAGGTGATCGAGGCGGCCGGCGGCGTCCCGCGACTGTTCTGGGAGTCGCCGGCCCTGGGCAAGGAACCGCTCTTCGTGCTGCTGGGCGAGGATGCGGCGGGCGTGGCGGCCGAGGCCTGCCGGATCGCGGAGGTCTTCGCGGGCCAGGCCGCCTTCAGCGGGCGGTGACGTAGGAGGAAGCGGAACCGTCGGTGGTGACCACGATGGTCCCCCGGGTGTCGGTCCCCAGCAGGGGGACGCCCATCGCCGCGAAGCGGTCCACCACCACCTGGTGGGGATGGCCGTAGGGGTTGCCCGTCTCGGCCTGGTACACCGCCAGAGCGGGCCGCACCGCGTCGAGCCAGGCCTGGCTGCTGGAGGTGCTGGACCCGTGGTGGGCCACCTTCAGCACCGTGGTGGCCAGGGGGGTCCCCGTCGCCAGCACGCTGCTCTCCGAAGGCGTCTCCATGTCCCCGGTGAACAGGAACGAGACCCGCCCGAAGACCGTCCGCAACACCACCGAGTCCCGGTTGTGATCGGCGAAGCGGGGCGTCGGGGGGCCCAGCACCGCGAAGGCCAGGTCCCCGGCGAAGGCCGAGTCGCCCCGGTCCACGACCCGGACCACGGCCCCGGGCTCGGCCTGGGCCAGGGCCAGGAAGGTCGCGTAGGCCGTGGCGTTCTGGCCGCCGTTGACCCAGATCTCGGACACCTGGAAGCGCCGCAGCACCTCGTCCAGGCCCCCGTGGTGGTCCAGGTGGGGGTGGGTGCAGAGGATCGCCTCGATGGGGCCGTCCACGAAGGGGGCGATGTGGTTCGCCGCCCGGAGCGCGTCCGGGCCTCCGTCGATCAAGACCTCCGTCTCGCCCAGGTCCAGCAGGATGGAATCTCCCTGGCCGATCTCGAGGAAATGGACCTGCAGGAGCGGGCGCACCGGCGCGGGGACTCCGGCCTGGGCGCAGGTGAACACCGGGACCAGGGACGCCCGGTCGGGGCGCGCGCCGTGGTTGACGAAGCGTCCTCCGAAGGCGTGGGTGTGGCAGGTCGAGGACCCGGCGTCGCACCACATCGACGGGGCGAAGTCGCCGGTGTCGCCCAGAGAGACGGACCCGAGGCCCGCGGCCACCCGTCCCAGGGCCGCCTCGTCCCAGAGGATCTCCACGGCGGTCGGGGTCGGTGCCCGGCCGATGCGGGTGCAGGCCTCGTCCTGGGTCTCCCCGGGACCGATGGCGGGAACGAAGCAGAGGCCCTGCTCCAGCACCGTGCCCGGGGGGCACTCGAACCGGCAGTCGGCGGTGCACCCGTCTCCGGGGCGCCGGTTGCCGTCGTCGCACTCCTCGGGGTCCTCCCGGGCCCCGTTTCCGCAGCAGGGGGAGAGGGGCTCGTGGAGGCAGTTTCCCAAGGCGTCGCACCGATCCTGCGTGCAGGGATTGCCGTCGTCGCAGAGGACCTGGCAGTCCTCGGCCCGGCAGGCCCCGATCCGGGCATCGCACCCGAACTCGCAGGGGGTCGGATCCGGGGCGGGCCGGCAGACGCCGGTCTCGTCGCAGGAAACGGTCCAGGTCGCGGCGTTCCAGTCGTCGAGGCATCCCGGGCCTGGGGCCTCGCACTGCCGCCCCGAGCAGGGAAGCGGGCAGGACCGCGATCCGGGAGGCCGCGGGAACTCGATCCGTTGGAAGTCCAGCCGGTTGTCCCCCGTGTCGCGGTCCGGTCCGCAGAAGTCCGTCCGGCGACGGTAGGCCGCGTCGCTGTTGTCGATCAGGGGATCGAGCCGGGAGCCCTCTCCGTAGGCGCTCCCGGCCGACATCCCCGCCTGGTCCACGGGGTTCCCCTGGGCGTCGGCCAGCATCAGGCCTCCGGTATCGGCGATGCCGGTCCCGTAGGCCTGATCCAGGGGCGTCGTTCCGCCATAGCCGCCTCCTCCCGGCGGGACGACCCCCAGCAGCCAGGACCCCCGGGGCGGCACGACGGTCCCGGGAGGGATGGTCGCCCGGAGGCTCGTGAGGCCGCTTCCGTTGCTGGCGTACAGCATCCACCCCGAGAGATCGACCGGGTCCGCCCCGGCGTTGAAGACGGACACGTACTCGTCGAAGCCGCCCCCCGGTCCCCGGGTCCGGAACTCGCCGATCAACACCCGGCCGCAGCGTCTCGAAAGCGGGTCGCAGCCCCGGTCGCAGGGCGTGTCGATCCAGGGGAAGACGCAGTCGCCCGAGGCCGGGTCGCAGGTCCCGTCCTGGAAGGTCCGGAGGGACCCGTCGGCGGTGCATTCGGGGGTCGGTGCCTGGCAGGATCGGGCCACGCCGGCACAGGCGAGGGAGTCGTCGCACCGGTCCTGGTCCGTGCAGGGGTCGCCGTCGTCGCAGGGCGACCCGGCGATCCGGGGGGTGTAGCGGCAGGTTCCACCGTCACACCAGCCGGTGGCCTCGTGGCAGGGGCCGGGTGGTGAAAGGCACGGGACGCCGGCGCAGGGGTCCGGACGGCATTCCAGGGTGGCCGGGTCGCACCCGAAGGGGCATGGAACGGGTTGCTCGAAGTGGTAGCACTCGCCGGTCTCGGCCTCGCAGGCCGCGCCGGTGACCACCAGGACGTCCCCGTCGCACCGGGGGGCGGGGGCGGGGCAGGTCCTTCCGGGTCCCGGTCGGCAGGAACCCCGGTCGTCGCAGCGGTCCTCCAGGGTGCACAGGTCTCCGTCCTCGCAGGGAGTCCCCTCGGGTTCGGTCCACCAGTCCCCGGGGGACCGGTCCGGGTCGCACCGCTGGCAGGGGAATCCCGGGCGCGGGGTGCCCGCAGGCCGGCAGGATCCTTCGATCAGGCAGAACCCCGGCAGGGTCGTCCGGATGCAGGTTCCCGTGGCGTGGGAACAGCGGTCCTCGGTGCAGGGCAGGCCGTCGTCGCAGTCGGTCGGAGTGCAGGCAAAGGGCGTCCGGGACCGGCAGAACGGCTTCCCGTCGGGTGCGTCGAGGTCGCAGAACCAGTCTTCCGGGCAGTCCCAGTCCCCGGCGCAGGGACCGGAACAGGCCCCCGTTCCCAGGTGCGGTTCGCAGGGACCCCGGGCGCAGTCGTCGTCCTCGTCGCAGGGTTCTCCCGGGCACCCGCTGCCGGGGGGGCAGAGGGGCAGGTCCCCGGGGTTCTCCAGGTCCTGTCCAGGCCCGGGACCCGGGTCCTCGGGCCCGTCCAGGTCGGGATGGTTGCCTGGGTCCTCGGGAGGAATTCCGGGGTCGTCGGAGAGGTCGTCTGCTTCCGAAAATCCCGGATCGGCAGGCGCCGCATCCTCCGGGGCGGCCTCCTCCCCCGGATCCCCCGCCGCATCGGTTCCTGGGTCCTCGAACGGCCGGGGCGAGTCCCCGCGATCGGGGCCGTCGTCCACCGGACCCGGGACCTCGGCCGAGTCGGATCCGGCATCGTCGGGGGCCCGGGTGTCCTCTGCCGCGTCGGCGGTTCGGCCGTCGGGGAGATCGGGGGCCAGGGCCGGACCACCGGAACAGCCCCAAAGGAACCAGGCTCCGATCGCCACCGCCGCCGAAAACCTCTTCGTCATCTGAGGACTCCTGGCCGTCGGGCCCCTGCTTCCGGGCTCCCGTGAATCCGGGGCCGGAAAGGTCCGGAATCATCCGGTGTTCGGCATGTTCCGTCAACCCCGGGCGCCCAGAAGGGGCCTGGGAGCGGGACCGCAGGGGGGCAGGCGGTTCATGGGGCCGGGACGTCCGGCGGCGCTTGGAGGGATCGGCGTGCCGCCGCCGCCAGGTCCTCCCGCCCCATCATCTCGAAGGCAAGGGCCCGGTTCCGGACCGCCGCGCGGACCTCCTCGGGGGTCCCGGTGACGCCCAGGGCCGCTCCGAGGTGCAGGGCGAACCAGCCGGCGGCCAGGGCGCCGGCCATTGCCCGGGAAGGCCGGGCCGAAGGGGACGAAGGCGCCGGGGATTGCCAGGCCAGGGCCAGGACCACCAGAGCCGAGGCCAGGGAGAGCAGCGCCCCCACCGGCGCGGGCAGCCAGGCATCCCAGACCATCGGCGCGGTGCCAGCCTGGATCAGCACCGGGACCATCACTTCTCCCAGGGGATTGCGGACCTCCGGGTGGGCGTAGGGGAAGGTCCAGGCGGCCGCGGCGTTCAGCAGCAGGGAGGACAGCACCCAGGCGGCGGCCAGGGCCCGGGGCAGCCTCCCGGGCCACCGGCGGAATGCGACCGCGGCGGCCAGGGCGAGGGCCGGAAGTCCGGCCAGGAGGTGCCGGGGTCCGAAGGTCATGCCGGCCGTCCAGTCCACGAATCCCGACACGAACAGCGGCCATCCCCAGCATCCCAGCGGAAGGGCCAGCCTCCAGGGGCGGGGCATCCGGTCGTCTGCCAGTGCCACCCAGGCCCCGAGGATTCCCGAGAGCAGCCAGGGGGCGGCGAAGAAGAGGCCCCGGCGGCTTCCCAGGCAGAGGCCCGCCAGGCGATCCCAGGAGGGAGCGGTGAACCCGAAGGCGCCCTGGCCGTGGATCGCCTGGAGATCCGCATTGCTCTTGTAGGCGTAGGACAGGGCGAAGGGGGATTCGAAGTTCCAGGCGTTCCAGGCCAGCAGCGCCCCGGCCAGGGGCAGGCCGCCCAGCAGGAACCAGGGGAGTCGGGATCGATGCCCGGGGCTGGCCGCCAGGACCAGGACCACCAGGGCCACCCAGAAGGCCGCCGGGTACTCCACCAGCGTGGCCATGCCCGCCGCCATGCCACCCAGCAGCGCCTCCCGTCGTCCCGGTCCCGGGCGGTCCGGTGCCTTCTCCCGTCCCAGGGGTCCCAGGCCGAGGACCAGGGCCGCACCCACCAGGGCCGCCGCGAGGGCGTGGCCGAAGAGCATGCCTCCGTAGGCCAGCCAGGGGGTCGCCAGCACGGCGGCCCAGGCGGGCCAGCCCGGGAGTCCCGCCCGTTCCAGGCGGCGACTGGCCAGCCACCCGAGCAGCCCCGAGGGAATGGCGCAGAGGAGCACCGCGAAACCCCAGGCGATCCACCGGAAGGGGATCTCCCATCCCAGGCGCTCGATCAGCCAGATGCCTGGAACTGCCAGCAGACTGATCCCCGGAGCCTTGTCCAGGTGGTAGCCGTCCCGGAAGACCGCCACGTCCACGTTCGGGGGCCGGGAGGCCGATCGCCATCCCGGGAAGTAGCGGTCGAAGACGGGGTCCAGGACCGGCGTGCCATGAAGCGCAACGGCCATCGCGGCGTAGATCCGGGAAGCCTCGTTGGCGTAGTGGACGTCGTCCCGGTAGTGCTGGACCGACGTCACCGCCAGCACGGTCAGCACGATCATGGAGGCCGGTCGCCAGCCGATCCTCCCCGTTTCCTGCGAGGGCATCCGCGTTCCCCTTCGAGCCCGCAAGGGGAATGTACCGCAACCGGGAGGCCAATGGGGGCGCTTCCGTCACGAGGGAATGTTCGGCCCGGCCGGTCAGGG
>Ga0302250_1001513_pt1 | contig 17156 bp, 11 predicted proteins | sample AAG_RA_Asp_MG_FD_193536 | JGI IMG/M metagenome (GOLD analysis project Ga0302250, IMG submission 193536) | Enriched activated sludge microbial communities from anaerobic digester in WTTP, New Holstein, Wisconsin, United States - AAG_RA_Asp | ecosystem: Engineered > Bioreactor > Anaerobic >... | reverse complement strand
CGCTGCTGTGCCGTCTTTCCTTCAGGGTGGCGACAATAAATGCGCCTAGAGCGGAAGTCAGGCAAAAAGTCAGCAGCATGTCAGTGAGTATGATTCTGGACTGCAGGACGAATCCCAGTGAAGTGCCTAGGATGAATGCGGCAATCAGGGCGGTGCGTCGGTCATACAGCTTTCGGCCAATGACGTATGTGCTGAGGATGGTCAGTAGACCACATAAGGCCGAAGGAAGACGGGCGGCAAACTCAGTCAGGCCGAACAGTTTCAGTGAAGCGGCATTGATCCAGTAAAGCAGAGGCGGTTTTTCGAAATACTTGACCTGGTTGAGCGTGGGAGTGATCAGGTCTCCGCGCTGTAGCATTTCCCGGGGGATCTGAGCGTAGCGCCCCTCATCAGGATCGATCAGCGGCAGATCGCCCAGGAACAGTAGAAAAGGCAATCCCAGTACGAGCACCAGTGCGATTATGTCGCGCAGCATGCCTTCCGTGTCTCTACTGTGTGAGTAGACTTTGAAATCTATCATGGTGCGCCTTTCTCTCTGCGGAGAAGGTCAAATGGAGAGACCTTGAAGGGGAGTTGCAGGCGGATGTGCTGATTAGGGTTGGCGGACGCAACTGGCGAGAAACCAGCCTTGGCATCGGCCAGCTGCATGTTGTCAACTACGATAAAATCAGAACGCATGTCCGGGCCGATAAATTCCAGCCGGTCTCCCTGGCGTATGCGGTTGCGCACTTCGATCAGGGTGTGGCCGTCTGTATCAGTGCTTTCTACGATGCCGACGAATTCGTGGGTGCGGATATAGGCGGCATGGTACTCTTGGCCGACGTTTCTGGGTTCTCCGAAAAGAAAGCCGGTGGTATAGCCGCGGTGGCTGAGTTTGGAAAGTTCATCCATCCACTCTGGTTGGCATTGATAGGCGGATGGATTTTCCAGATATGCATCAAGCGCTTTTCTGTAGACCCTTAATACCGAAGCAACATAGTTGGCGCCTTTCATACGGCCTTCGATCTTGAGCGAAGCTGCGCCTGCGCTGACAATCTCCGGCAGGTATTCCAACAGGCACAGGTCCCGGGAGTTGAAGATGAAAGTGCCGTTTTGGTCTTCCATTACAGGGAAATACTCGCCGGGGCGCGTTTCCTCCATCAAGTGGTAATTCCAGCGACAGGGGTGAGAGCATTCGCCCAGGTTGGCGTTGCGGCCTGACATGGCGCTGGATAGCAGGCAACGACCCGAGTAGGATATGCAGAGCGCGCCGTGAACAAATACCTCAATCTCCGCAGCGGTCCTGTCAACGGTTTCCTGCATGGCTTTGAGCGTGGTTTCCCGCGCCAGATTGAAACGTTTGATCCCCTGTTTCTGCCAGAAGCTGACACTGCGCCAGTTGATGGTATTGGCCTGGGTGGAAAGGTGCAGTTCTCTTTCCGGGGAAATGTTTTTGACCAGCTCAATGACTCCCGGATCGGCAACAATATAGGCATCAAAAGGGAGACCGGCTACCTCCTCAAGATATGTCTCCAGGCTGGGCAGTGATGCATTGTGCGGGTAGCTGTTGATGGTCAGGTATGCCTTGACGGAGCGTGCGTGGCAATAGCTGAGCGCTTCCGCCATCTCTTCAGTGGTGAAGTTGTCCGCCAGATTTCTCAGGCCAAAGGCTTTACCGCCCATATAGACCGCATCGGCGCCATAATGCACGGCAATCTTCAGCTTTTCCATGTTGCCCGCCGGGGCAAGCAGTTCCGGTTTGTCTGTTCTATTCATGTTCTGGCCCATGCTGTCGGAATGGTGTGTATGCGGTTGTCAGGCGACGGCAACCTTAACCATCCCGGATTACTATAGCGAGATGTTTATGCGAGGCTTTTGCAGCGGTTTTATCCTTGTAGCCGCTAAAAAAGTCGTGCAATAAGGGGGTTATGGTTTGTTAAAACGGTTTTTGACGCTGTCTAGCCTGAATGGAATTTTAATGCAAAATACTAGCATACTCGACAGGTCATTTAAACTTAAAAGGCAGCTTTAGCTTGACAAACCGGCTGGTAACGCTTTAATTGTAAAAAATCATTGATGAATGGAGGCGGTATGGCTTTGGTTGGTCGTTTTGGGTCATACATTCTGGCAGTAATTCTGATGACGGGTTGTGCGTCCAATGACCTGATGATCAAGCGACAGTCAGAAACAGAGGCTAAGATAGAGCATCTGGTGCAGTCGCAAAAACTTAATTTGCAAAGCATTAATGAATTTTCCGGACAGCTGAGGAGTTGTGAAGAGCAGGGGCGCAACGCTGCTGAACAGATCAAGGGTCTGCAGGCTGCCGTGCAGGAACTGAAAAAGGCAAACGAAGAACTGAAGGCCAGATTGGAATCTCCGCAGTCTGCCAATAAAAACCAGAAGATTGAAATAGTAAATGCAGAGCCGGCAACAAAGGGTAAGGATAGCGGACCTCCGGCCGCGTATGTAAAAGCCTTTGGTTTGTATAGTGCCAACAATTTCAGCGCTGCCATCACGGCTTTTGAGCAATTCATCAAACGGTTTCCCAAAAGCGATTATGCCGCCAATTCCTATTACTGGATTGGCGAGTGCTATTACAGTCAATCGGATCTGGAAAAAGCGGTTGCCAGTTTCAGAAAAACGGTTGAGTTATATCCCAGAAGTTCAAAGGCCCCGGATGCCCTGCTGAAGTGGGGATACGCGCTGCTTGCAGGTAAGGATAAAGTCAGGGCCCAGCAGGTGTTTGAAAAACTGGTCAAAACCTATCCGGGCAGCATGGCTGCGGTCAAGGCCAGGGAAAAGCTGACAGCAAAGTAAAGTTGTCCGGTATTGTGAAAAGCGGGTAACAGCCCGCAGCATAAAAGGAATAGAGGTGCATGCATGCGAGAAAAATTGACGGCCATATCCATGTTGTTGATTTCGGTAATCCTTGCATCGTTTTCTTTTGCGGCGGCACAGGAGCAGGATGCCCCTCCTGTCTATGTCATCAAGCGCGGCGATACTCTTTGGGGACTTTCCGAGCGTTTTATGAAGGACCCCTATTACTGGCCCAATATGTGGTCTGCCAATGAACAGATCACCAACCCGCATATTGTCTACCCTGGTCAAAAAATCAAGATATATCCTGACCGGATTGAAATGGTAGAAAACGAAGAGGGGGGCAGTGAAAAGGCGGTTACTGTCAAGGCCGCTGAAATTCGGCAGGATGTTGTGCAGGAACGGACCTTTCCTTTTCGAGGCAACGAAGGTTTTATCATTGAAAATGGCACCAAGCCTTTCGGGCGTGTGGTGGGCATACACCACGACCGTGTGGTCGCTGGTATGGAAGATATCGTCTATACGGATATCGGCACGAATCACGGTGGCCGTGCCGGACAGAAATTCGCGGTTTTCAAGGAAGAAGAGATGGTCAGCCATCCGGCAGACAACATTATCCTTGGCCGTCGTATTATTCCGCTGGGTACGCTGCAGTTGACAGACATGGAACGCACGGCGTCACGGGCCATCATTACAGCAACATATAAAGAAGTTGAGGCGGATGCTATCCTGCTGCCTTACAAAAATGTAAACCGGGAAGTTGTCCTTAAAAAGGCGATGCGAGAGCAGAAAGGCTATATTGTTGCCAGCAATAGCGGCACTCGGATATTGTCGGCCGGCGACATCGTCTATATCGACCTTGGACGCAACCAGGGCGTGGAACGCGGCAATATGATGTACATTGTCAGGGACGTCAAGATTGATCGCAAATACACGCAGGGACGGGTTGGCAAGATCCCGCAGGAACTGCAGGGGGCGATAGTCGTTCTGGAAACGGGCCACAATACGTCTACGGCCATAATCGTCAAGAGTATTGATACGATCTACAAGGGTGACAAGCTGATCAGTCAGACCAGGTAGCACACCTGCAGACAACTTGACCGGCCGATCATGGCCGGTCTTTTTTATTTTTGCTTTCAACGCCCTGTTACACAAACCAAAGTTGGATGCTTATGCCATTATTCTGCCAGGATAGTGAAGATTTTTTATGGCTCGGCCTCCGGTCTGTTCCTGGGGTCGGTAATGTGACCTTTAGACGTCTGCTGGAGCGGTTCGGTTCACCCGCTCAGGTGATGTCGGCTTCTGCTGTCGAACTGATGTCGGTAAAAGGGGTGACGCACCAGTCGGCCAATGCTATTGTCAACAGATCCTGGGAATCGTTTGCCCTACAGGAGGCAGAAAGGCTCGCCAGAAGTGCGGCACGCCTGGTAACATTTACCTCCAGGGAATACCCCAAATCCCTGTTTGAGATCCCTGATCCCCCTCCGTTTATATATGTGCGTGGCAATATTCCGGTCAATGCCGTTGCTGTTGCCATTGTTGGGTCAAGACGGGCTACCGCCTATGGTGTTCAGGCCACAGACAGGTTGAGCGCGGAACTGGCGCAGCGCGGCGTGGTGGTGGTCTCCGGCATGGCGCGTGGTGTGGATACTGCCGCCCATAAAGGTGCACTGAAGGGGGGCGGCAAAACCATTGCGGTTTTGGGGTGTGGTGTTGACCGGGTTTACCCGTCTGAAAATCGCAAACTGTTTGATGAGACGGCCGCCAACGGCTGCCTGATCTCGGAGTTTCCCATGGGCACCATGCCGCTGGCTGAGAATTTTCCCCGCCGGAATCGGATTATCAGCGGCATTGCTCGCGGGGTGCTGGTTATTGAGGCTGCCGAAAACAGCGGTTCCCTGATTACAGCCCAGTATGCACTGGAGCAGGGGCGTGATGTCTTTGCCGTGCCGGGCAATATCACCTTTGCCAGTTGCAAAGGGACAAACCGTTTGATCAAGCAGGGGGCAAAGCTGGTAGACTGCGTAGAAGATATTCTGGAGGAGCTGCCTGCTTCTTTGTTGACGGTGGCAACTCCTGGCGGAGAGTCTGCATCCGGCTCCTTTGCTCTTGCTCCCAGAGAGGCGGCAATATTTGAATTGCTGGCACGTGCGCCGCTGCACATCGATGACATTATCAGCCAATCTGAATTGACAGCCGGGGAGGTTTCCTCTATGTTACTTCACCTTGAGCTCAAGGGCGCTGTAACCGCGTTGCCCGGTGCACATTATATGGTTCGGGCTGCCTGATTCAGGACCGGCTCGCTGTTTTTACTCTTTTTGTAAACTACCCAACCTTTATCAAGGATAAAAAATATATGTCACGCAATCTGGTAATCGTAGAATCGCCTGCCAAGGCAAAAACCATTGAGAAGTTCCTGGGGGAGCAATACAAGGTGCTGGCTTCCTTCGGACATGTGCGAGCGCTCCCCAGCAAGCAGGGCTCAGTGGATATCGAAAAGGATTTCGAACCCAACTATCAGGTTTTGCCGGAGAGCAAGAAGCATATCGACGCCATCAAGAAGGCCATGAAGGATGCCGAGCGTCTGCTGCTGGCAACTGACCCCGACCGTGAAGGAGAAGCCATCTCATGGCACCTGCTGGCCGCTCTCGGGCTGGACAAGAAAAAACAGCCTCTGGAAATCCAGCGTGTGGTCTTTCACGAGATTACCAAGGATGCCATAGTTAATGCCGTAGAGAATCCTCGCAATATTGCCCTGGAGTTGGTGGATGCCCAGCAGGCCAGGGCTGTGCTGGATTATCTGGTCGGTTTCAATCTTTCGCCTTTTTTGTGGAAAAAGATTCGCTACGGTCTTTCTGCCGGCCGCGTACAGTCAGTGGCCTTGAGGCTGATCTGTGAAAGAGAAAAGGAAATCCAGGCGTTCAAGGACCAGGAATACTGGACTATTGCTGCTAAATTGGCCGCCACTGCGGGTCAGGAATTTACGGCAGCCTTGGTTGAGGTGGGCAACAAAAAGCTGGGTAAATTCGATATCCCTGACCAGCATGTCGCCGAGAGCTTGAAAACTGCATTGCTGTCCGGCAGCTATCAGGTTTCCAAAATTACCAGGAGCGAGAAAAAGCGCAACCCGTCCCCGCCTTTTACCACTTCGACCCTGCAGCAGGAGGCATCGCGCAAGCTGGGGTTTTCAGCCAAGAAAACCATGTCTACTGCCCAGAGGCTTTATGAAGGTATTGATATTGGTGAAGGGGGTACGGTCGGCCTGATTACCTACATGCGTACTGACAGCGTAAACCTGTCTGCGCAAGCATTGAAAGAGGCGCATGATGTCATCACGGCCGCTTATGGCAAGGAGTATGCCCTGGCCAAGCCGCGTCATTATAAAACCAAAACCAAGAACGCCCAAGAGGCCCACGAGGCGATACGGCCCACATACATCTCCAAAACACCGGCTGAGCTGAAAAAGTTCCTGACCCCGGATCTGCATAAGCTGTATGAGCTGATCTGGAAACGCACGGTGGCCTGCCAGATGGCCGAGGCCTTGTTGGACCAGACCTCTGTTGATATTGCCGCAGAAATGACTTCGGCTGTGGGAGATGGCCCTTTTGCCGGGTCAAAGCGCTGCGGACTGAGGGTGAGCGGAACAGTCATCCGTTTTCCCGGTTTCATGAAATTGTATATCGAAGGTCTTGACGACCAGGACGAGGAAAAGGAAGGGTTGCTGCCCGCCATGAACGAGGGCACTGCGCTCAAGCAGCGCGAGATTATGCCCGAGCAGCACTTTACCCAGCCGCCGCCGCGCTATACCGAGGCCACACTGGTCAAGACGCTGGAGGAGTATGGCATCGGACGTCCATCAACCTATGCCTCGATCATGAACACCCTGCTGGAGCGCAAGTATGCGCGTCTGGACAAGAAACGCTTCTTTCCGGAAGATGTAGGCATGGTGGTTAATGATCTGCTGACGGCGCATTTTGCCCGTTATGTTGACTACAATTTTACCGCCGGGCTGGAAGAGGAGCTCGATCAGGTTTCGCGTGGCGAGAAGAAATGGAAACCGCTGCTGAAGGAGTTCTGGGAGCCGTTTGTTTCCTTGCTTAAACAGAAGGAAGGTGAGGTGCAGAAATCCGACCTGACCACCGAGGCCACCGATGAGCTGTGTCCTGAGTGCGGCAAGCCGCTGGTGGTCAAACTGGGCAAGCGCGGCAAATTCATCGCCTGCTCCGGCTTCAAGGAAGGGTGCAAATATACCCGCAACATTTCCGGTGATGTGTCGGCTGAGGCTGCCGAACCGGTTATGTCCGATGAAAAGTGTGACAAGTGCGGTGCACCGATGCTGGTCAAGGATGGTCGCTACGGCAAATATCTGGCCTGCTCCGGCTATCCGGCCTGCAAGAATATCCAGCCGCTGGTAAAGCCCAAGAGCACCGGCATTGTCTGCCCGGAATGCAAGCAGGGTGAACTGACCGAGAAAAAATCCCGTTACGGCAAGATGTTCTACTCCTGCAACCGCTACCCGCAGTGCAAATTTGCCCTGTGGGACCTGCCGGTGGAGCGCGCCTGCCCCAAGTGCGGATTCCCGTTGCTGGTGAAAAAGATCACCAAGCGTGAGGGCGAATACCTGAAGTGTCCAAAGGAAGGCTGCGATTTCAAGGAAGGCGGCAAGAGTAAGTGACGGCTTCGCTAAAAGTCCGTCTGCTGCGTTACGCTCAACCTTCGTCATTGCGACGTACATATTGAGTACGCCTCATTCCTTAGGTTTTGCAAGCCTTGCATCCGGAGCTTTTTGCTGTGCCCTTATGGAGTTTTGCCGAATTATGGCTTGGTTATTATGACAGAAAAATTAACAATTATTGGCGGCGGTCTGGCCGGTTGCGAGGCAGCCTGGCAGGCGGCGGAACGCGGGGCGCAGGTTGTTCTGCATGAAATGAAACCGGAGAAGTATTCTCCGGCCCATCATATGGAAGGACTGGCTGAGCTGGTCTGTTCCAACTCCCTGCGGGGAGATTCGCTGGAAAACGCTGTGGGGCTGCTGAAGGAAGAGTTGCGGCGCTGCGGCTCTTTGGTTGTGGCGGCTGCCGAGGCCACCCGTGTGCCGGCCGGCGGGGCGCTGGCTGTAGACCGCCAATTGTTTTCCGCTTACGTCACGGAAAAAATATCCGGACACCCCAATATTTCCCTGCGTCATGGCGAGGTAAACTCTATTCCCCCGGAAGGCCTGGTTATTATTGCTTCAGGTCCACTTACCAGCGATGCCATGGCTGCTGCTCTCTCCGAAGTTGTTGGCGACCGCCTCTATTTCTATGATGCCATTGCCCCCATAGTTTCGGCTGATTCCTTGGACATGCAGAAGGTGTTTGCCGCTTCCCGCTATGGCAAAGGGGATGGCGATGATTATCTCAACTGCCCGCTGAACGAAGAGGAATATCACGCCTTTGTTGATGAGCTTGTGAAGGCTGAAAAGGTTGCAGCGCGAGATTTTGAAAGGATAGTACATTTCGAAGGGTGCATGCCGGTGGAGGAAATGGCCGCTCGTGGTGTAGAGACCTTGAGGTTCGGTCCGCTCAAGCCGGTCGGCTTGGTTGACCCGTATACCGGCGTTGAACCCTACGCTGTGATCCAGTTGCGTGCCGAAAACCGTGAGTGCAGTATGTATAACCTGGTCGGTTTCCAGACCAAGATGACCTGGCCCGAACAGCGACGCGTCTTCAGGATGATACCGGGGCTTGCAAATGCCGATTTTGTGCGTCTGGGATCCATGCACCGCAACACCTTCATCAATGCCCCCGCTCTCCTGCTCCCTTCACAACAGCTGAAAAGCGATCCACGCATTATCTTTGCCGGGCAGATCACCGGGGTGGAGGGTTATGTGGAATCAGCCGGCAGCGGATTTCTGGCCGGACTCACCGCGGCTGCACTCATTTCCGGCAGGCCTGTGCTGTTACCGCCGGCTGAAACCGCGCTAGGGGCGCTTATACATCATATTACCAACGCTGATGCTAAACATTTCCAGCCGATGAATGTCAATTACGGATTGTTTCCGCCATTGTCTGGGCGCGTCAAGAAAAAGGAAAAGCGCGGCCGGCTTGCCGAAAGGGCCCTGGAGAAGCTGGAAGATTGGCGTAAAGAAATTTCTGCAAGCTGAAATGTCTTCAGAGGTGTACCACAGTGAGTCAACTCGGATTCAACAAGACACAGATAAATAACATGATGGCTGCGGCCCTTCAGCATCATCAGAACGGTAACTTCCCGGAAGCGGAGACACTTTACCGTCAGGTGCTGGATGTTGCACCTGGCCATTTTGATGCCCTGCACATGCTGGGTGTTCTGGCCCACCAAGCTGGTTACCCGGAAGATGCGGTCAAGTACATCGGCAAGGCGGTACGGATTGATAAAAAGCATGCTGCTGCCTTCAATCATCTTGGGGCTGCTCACAGAGCTTTAGGGCAGTTGCAGGAGGCGGAGAAATGCTACCGCAGCGCCTTGAAACTCAAGTACGACTTTGCTGAGGCGCATTACAATCTGGCCAATTTGTTTGTCGACCTGAAACAGTTTAAAGAAGCGGAAACAACATACAAAAAGGCCATCAAGTTCAAACCGGATTATGCGGAGGCATACTGTAATCTGGGGGCAGTGCTGGTTGAACTGGGCAAATTGTCCGAAGCAGAAAAGACATGTTTATGTGCTTTAGAAAATAAGCAGAACTATGCAGCTGCATATTATAACCTTGGGCGTGCAAAGCTGAAACTTGGTAAGGCTGATGAAGCAGAACAGGCATATCGGCTTTCTATCAAATTACAACCCGATAATGCTGAAGCTTATTGCAATTTGATGTTTGCTATGAATTATTTTCCTAAACATACAGCCTTGGACTTGCTGGATCTCGCAAAAAAGTATGGTGCTGTCGCGTCTCGTAAGGTTAAAAAATCATTTAGTTTTTGGCACTGTAGTGCTGACCCTAAGGTTTTGAGGGTTGGCATTGTCTCTGGAGATATTGGAGAACATCCTGTAGGCTATTTTCTGGAAGGCTTGTTGTCGAATATTGATGCTGAGCACATTGAATTTTTCGCATATTCTACAGTTAATAGAATAGACGAGCTATCAACTTATCTCAAAAGATATTTTGTTAAATGTCAGTTGTTATCTGCGCATAGTGATGAAGAAGCGGCTAAACTGATTTGGTCTGATGGTATTCACATCCTGCTTGATCTTTCTGGGCATACAGAAAATAACCGTTTACCCGTGTTTGCTTGGAAACCTGCTCCTGTACAAGTTACGTGGCTTGGCTATTCCGGGACAACTGGCCTTGAGCAGATGGATTATGTTGTTGGTGATCCATGTGTGACACCTGATAGCGATAAACAACTGTATGTAGAAAAAGTGTGGCAGTTGCCGGAATCTTATCTTTGTTTCACTCCGCCCAAATATCAGTTGAGTGTTGCCAAATTGCCGGCTGCGGAAAAAGGTGCGCTGACTTTTGGTTGCTTCAACAATCTTACAAAAATTAATGGCAAAGTAATAAAACTTTGGTCTCAAATTTTGAAAAGTGTGCCGGCTTCAAAGCTGTTTCTGCGCAATGAATACCTGAGCGATCCTGCCGCATGTGAAAATATCGTCAAGCTTTTTGGCGAAAATAGGATTGACTCCTGCCGCTTGGTTTTAGAAGGAAAGTATACTGCACGTGTTGATATGTTTAATGCATATAACGGTGTAGATATTGCCCTAGATCCTTTCCCTTACAATGGAACAACAACCACGGTAGAAAGTATATGGATGGGAGTTCCTGTACTTACGTTGAGAGGTGATCATTTTGTTTCCCGTGTTGGAGTGAGTATCCTGACAAATGTTGGGCTAACAGACTGGATTGCGGCAGATGAAGACGATTATGTGGCCGAGGCGGTCAGGTTTGCATCTGATATTGAGGGGCTTGCCAGGTTGCGATCAGGGCTGCGCCAGCAACTGCTGGCTTCACCGGTTTGTGACGCCCCCCGTTTTGCCAGACACTTCGAAGATGCGCTCTGGGGCATGTGGCGGGAATACGAGAAGAAATCCGAAGCTTCCGGGGCGGATACGGAGCGGTGAATGAATACTGAGCGGCCAGATTCATTGGATATCATCAGAGAACAGTTGAAAAATTGTGTCAAATGCGGCGCTTGTCGAGCCAATTGTCCTGCCTTCAGTGTGTTTGGGCGGGAGGCGTCTGTTGCCAGGGGTAAGGTTGCCCTGACACAGCATCTTTTAAAGGGTGATGTTGCCCTGGATGATGAGTTGTATAAAGCCATGTCCAGGTGCCTGCTGTGCGGCAGCTGTGTGGAGAAATGTCCCAACGATGTGCCCACGGACGAGATTGTGGTGGCAGCTAGGGCCGCCTTGGCCGAAAAGCGCGGTTTGACAACTTTTCATGCGGCTGTTGGTCGGGTAATTAAAAACCGTTTGCTGATGAAGATGGGTGCTAAAATGGCAGCCTTGCTGGGGCCGTTGTTTTTCAAAAAGGTCCCGGAGACCTCCGGGTTGAGATTGAGGTTTCCAGTGCCGTTTATAGGAAATGAAAGGCATATACCAGCCATCGCCAAAACACCTTTTATCGGCAGGCACCCTGAACTAATACCTGGTGAACAAGGCCGGCCCAGGGTAGTCTTTTTTGTTGGCTGCATGTCTAACTTTGTCTATACGGATGTGGCGGAAGCTACTTTGAAGCTTCTGCGGTATGCAGGCTGCACGGTGATTATACCTGCTGGTCAACAGTGCTGCGGCCTGCCGGCCATGTCGGGCGGCGATATCAGCACTGTTCGCCAGTTGGCTGAAATGAATCTGCAAGAATTGGAGCGGTTTGAAGCGGATTATGTGGTAACGGCCTGCGCCACCTGCGGCGGCGCTTTGCACCGTTTCTATCCGCTGGTAATCGGCAAGCGCAATGCGGAACTGAAACAGCGCATAGATGCTTTGGCGGCCAAAATCATTGATATTTCTCAACTGCTGGACAGGCTTGGTTTTGAACCACCAGCAGGTAACGAAGAAGCAGTAAGGGTAACTTACCATGATCCCTGCCATCTTAGAAGCAGGGGTGTAACAGGGCTGCCTCGAAACTTGCTGAAGCGTGTTGCCGGTTTGGAGCTTGTGGAGATGGAAGGGGCTGAACGTTGTTGTGGATTGGGCGGCACGTTTAATGTGTATCATTACGATGCCTCCATGACGATTAACGAGTCAAAGAGCAGGTCCATCCTCGATACAGGAGCGGATGTGGTAGCTACTGGCTGCCCGGGCTGCATGATGCAACTTTCTGACGGTCTCAAACGTTGCGGTTCAGCAGTAAAGGTTATGCATACGGTCGAACTGCTGGCACAGGCGATAGACGGGCGCAGGAAATGAGAATTCCCCATCCACCCTTTTGGGACACCTTCTCACTCAAGGGAGAAGGATTGGGCCTGGCCTCTTTACAAGGGAGTTGGTGGCCGAAGGCCAGGTAAGGGGGATGCGCTGCTAATAATTCAGGAAAGCGATCCTTTAGTTGTGTTGCTTTGTTCATTGCGCAACACCAAGATTTGCTGGCAAGCAGAACATGCCGGCTGTTTTTGGCTTGACAACTGACGCTTATAGCTTTAAATCGTTGTTTGTATTAAATCCTCATTGACATTCAATGCACATCGCCATAAAATGCGCAAATCGCTTTTGATGTATGCATTTTTAATCCACCCCAAGGAGAAGAAAAATGAGTATTGCGGAAAAGAAACAAAAATGGTCTGAAACCGCTGTTGCCAAGAGCCTTTCTCGTGCTCCTGAGCGTCGTGCTGATTTCCGTACCACCTCCGGTATCGAAGTCGAGCGTTGTTTTACACCTGCAGAGTATGCTGGTTATGATGAGAAGCTGGGCTTCCCTGGTCAGTATCCTTATACCCGTGGTGTGCAGCCTACCATGTATCGTGGCCAGTTCTGGACCATGCGTCAGTATGCCGGTTTCGGTACAGCAGCCGAGTCCAATGAGCGTTACAAGTATCTCTTGGCTCAGGGTACTTCCGGTCTTTCCGTTGCTTTCGACCTTCCTACACAGATGGGTTATGACTCTGATGCTGCTATGTCTGCCGGTGAGGTAGGTAAAGTTGGTGTTGCTATCGACTCTCTCGCTGACATGGAAGTGCTTTTTGATAGCATTCCGCTGGACAAGGTTTCTACTTCCATGACCTGTAATGCTACCGCTGCTATCCTGCTCTGTATGTATATTGCAGTTGCAGAGAAAAACGGCGTCTCTGCAGACAAGGTTTCTGGTACAATTCAGAACGATATTCTCAAGGAGTACATGGCTCGCGGTACATACATCTTCCCGCCGAAAGAGTCCATGAGAATCATCACTGATATCTTTGCTTTCTGTAAAGATAATGTGCCCAAGTGGAACACCATCTCCATCTCCGGTTATCATATCCGTGAGGCTGGTTCTTCTGCTGCTCAGGAAGTTGCATTCACCATCGCTGACGGTATCGCATATGTTGAGGCAGCCATCAAGGCTGGTCTGGATGTAGATGCATTCGCTCCGCGTCTGGCTTTCTTCTTCAATGCTCATAACAATATGCTGGAAGAAGTTGCTAAATTCCGCGCTGCCCGTCGTATTTGGGGCAAAATTATGAAAGAGCGTTTCAATGCAAAAGATGCCAAGTCCCAGATGCTGCGCTTCCACACTCAGACAGCTGGTTGTACTCTGACTGCACAGCAGGTTGATAACAATATCGTGCGTGTTGCCATTCAGACTCTGGCTGCTGTACTTGGCGGTACCCAGTCTCTGCATACTAACTCTCGCGACGAAGCTCTGGCTCTGCCTACAGAAGATTCCGTCCGCGTTGCTCTGCGTACACAGCAGATCGTTGCATACGAGTCCGGCGTTGCAGACAGCATCGACCCACTGGGCGGTTCTTTCTATGTTGAGTCCATGACTGACCAGATTGAAGCAGCAGCTCTTGCTTACATCAAGAAGATTGACGAACTGGGCGGCGCAGTTGAGGCGATCTCCAAAGGCTTCCAGCAGAAGGAAATCCAGGATTCTGCTTATGCTTACCAGAAAGCCATTGAGAAAAATGAGCTGATCATTGTTGGTGTTAACAAATTCCAGATCCAGGAGCCTGCTCCAACAGGTCTGCTCAAAATCAAGGACGAAGTTGAGATCGCTCAGAAGAAATCTCTTGCTGAAGTTAAGGCCAAGCGTGACAACGCTGCTGTTGAGGCCAAGCTGGCTGCTCTTAAGAAAGCTGCTCAGGGCACAGAAAACCTGCTTCCTTACATTCTGGATGCGGTTAAAGTTTATGCCACACTGGGTGAGATTTCCAATACCTTCAGAGATGTATTCGGTACCCATAAAGAGATCGTTGTTCTGTAATGACTGATTGGCGGCCCCGGAGGCTTAAGTCTCCGGGGCCTATTTTTATGTAAAGGAGATATTGAAATGCTTACAAAGATCAATCATGTTGGTGTTGCAGTTAAGTCGCTTGATGAGGCAATTCCTTTCTATCGCGACATGCTGAAAATGGAGTTCCATGGCACAGAAGAAGTTGCAGAGCAGAAGGTGCGTGTGGCCATGTTTCAGGTAGGCGAGTCCAAAATTGAGCTGCTTGAGCCGACCTCGCCTGACAGCCCGATTGCAAAAGCCCTCGAGAAAACCGAAGGCGCTCCTCTGGTTCATCATCTGGCCTATGAAGTTGACGATTGTGCTGCAGCCATTGCTGCCCTTAAAGCTGCTGGTGCGCGTATGGTTGACGAAACACCCCGTAATGGCGCTCATGGCACCAAGATTGCGTTCGTGCATCCTAAGTCAAGCGGTGGTATCCTGACAGAGCTTTGTCAGTGTGGTGACCATCACTAAATTCTCGCAATTACGCGGGGTTGTCTGTGAGTGATTTGGTGGCTGTAAATTGCTGCTGACAAAAACTCAATCCCTGTGGTGTGTTGCGAAGATTTTTTCTTGACAATTGCCATATAAATTGTATAAATCAGCATAATATTGTTTTAGTTGCTCATTAAGTCTGTGAAAGACAGTGGGCATGGTTGCTGAAATGGATTGCAAGAGTGTGTAGCTATTTTTGGATGTCACCAGGTCTTAAATGAAAGGTGGTGAAATCAAAAATAGTAAAAAATCTCGGAATAGTTTTGTTAGCAGCATGTAAGCATCATATAAAAATTAGGAGGCACACATGAAGTTAAACAAGAAGATTGCAGTTGCAGCAGCAGTTGGTGCGCTTGGTATGGCCGCAGTTCCTGCCATGGCTCTGGAAAATGAGTTCAGCGGTATCTATAACCTGGGCTTCTTTATGTCCAACTATGACAACGCTGGTACAGCTGCTCTGAGCCCTAAGGCAATGTATAACACAAACAAGACGGGCAACTACTTTGAGCAGCGTGCCCGTATCAAGTACACTGCCAAGGCCAGCGATGATCTCAAATTGGTCACACACTTTGAGATTAACTCTACTTTTGGTGGATCCGGCGCATTAAAAACTTCGGTTTCAACAAATTCCACCGGTAGCAATAGTGGCCAGCTGGATGCCGACTCTATTAATCTGCAGACAAAGAATGTGTATCTTGATTTTAATGTTGGTAAAAACGTCAATGTGAAAGCTGGTATCCAGACTGTATCCGACAAGTTCAAAGGCATTCTCTATTCTGTGACCGACATGGCTGGTGTGAATGTGACCACCAAGATGGGTGCTCTTGACTTGAACACCGCTTATTTCCGCGTTGGCACAAAGCCTCTTGGTGTTGGTACTGCAACATACAACAATAATAATACTGAAGGTTGGAATAACTTTGATATTGCAGTGCTGGATGCGCAGTATAATATCAACAAAAATGCCAAGGTTGGTGCTGCCTACTACCTGATCAGTGATAATACCAGCACAGGCGCTGCTCCTACCGCTACCCAGGTAATGGTGAACACCTTTGGTGCATATGGTTCTGCCAAAGTTGGTGCAGCTACCCTGAGTGGTTTTGTTGCCGCACAGTATGGTCATGAAACTGCATCTACAGCACTCAGATCATCCAAGTCTGGTTATGCTGCCAACATGGCTGCTAGGGTTCCGGTTGGTCCTGGTACTCTGAAAGCTAACTATCTGTTCCGTTCTGGCGATGACAACCGTGACCGTGTGGATACCTCCTGGTATTCTCTGCAGCACACCGGTAACAACACTGCCACTGGTTCAACAGTCGGTTCTCTCAGCCAGTACAATGAAGCCGGTATGATGATTCTGGTACGTAACCTGACTACTAACGCTACTAACTCTGGCCGCTTCCTGGCACAGAATGTTGGTGATATCAATGGTGTTGGTGGCCATATCATGAGCGTTGGTTATGATGCTACTATCACACCCAAGGCATTTGCCAGTGTAAATGCTGGTATGTTGTTTGCCCACCACAATCAGTCTACCACCGCTGCTGGTACATATTCTACCAACAAGGGTAATGGAACAAACCTGATGGCAACAGAAATCAACACTGAGATCGGTTATAAGTTGTATCCGAATATGACCGCTTCCGTGCAGGCTGCCTATGCATTCCTGGGTGGCTACTACAATGGTTGTAACAGTGCAACAGCCGGCAAAAATGCTGAAAACCCCTACACCGGCCGTATTATGCTGAAATACGCATTCTAAGAAAACCTGATAAGCATCATGAGGGCGGGAGAAATCCCGCCCTTTTTTTTTGACTTTAAAAGGCAGTTCTGAGATAATCTTGCGGCTTAAATCCTGAATTGGGGGCATTATGAAGAAGCTGTTGTGTATGGTGATCATGTTGGTTTGTCTGATGCAGGCGGTGCTTGTTTCTGCCGCACAAATCAGGGTGTTTGTGTCTGACGTAAACGCCATTGGTGTACAGAATCGCGATGAGATGCGTCAGACCATGCAGGCCTTACTGGCAGCCAAACTGAACAATGAGCAAATCATGTCCGTGGCGGCTGCTGCAGAGGCGGACCTGATTGTGACTGGCACCTATATTCAGATTGGTAAGCTTTACAGTCTGGACGCCCTGGCCAAAACAACCGGCGGTCGCACAGTGGCCCGCAGCCATGTACAGGGCAACGCTACCGAAGGTGTGATGTCTGCAGCCGGTGCGTTGGCCGATAAGCTTGCTAAAGATATCCCTAAAGCATTTACTGCGCCAGCTGCGGTAGTCGCCGTACCTGCCGTTGCGCCTGCTATGGCACCCGCAAGTCAGGATTTTATTCCCCGCTCCCAGGTGGTGCGCCGAGCTCCCCAGAGTGATTTTATCAAACCGCGCGAATATGAAAAGGCGGGGCCGCGTGGCTGGCTGAGCAAACGGCTTGAGGCGGCATACAATCTGCTGGCCATGGGCAGCAAACAACCGAATGGAAGCAGAAATATCTT
>Ga0302250_1001505_pt1 | contig 17224 bp, 17 predicted proteins | sample AAG_RA_Asp_MG_FD_193536 | JGI IMG/M metagenome (GOLD analysis project Ga0302250, IMG submission 193536) | Enriched activated sludge microbial communities from anaerobic digester in WTTP, New Holstein, Wisconsin, United States - AAG_RA_Asp | ecosystem: Engineered > Bioreactor > Anaerobic >... | reverse complement strand
TAGTACAGAATATGGCGCCATAGAAATAAAACATATACCGATCCCCGCCCCCAACAAACCGTGCTGCAAAGATGTTGGACAGCGTGATGATGGTCAGGGAAATAACGACAAATGCGCCCATCTCCGCTTCGGGGAAATTGGTGAACATGCTTAAACCCCCCATGGATGAACTGAGTGAGGAACCTGCAGTTCCCCCGGCTGCCGCCTGTTCCTGGGAGAATTTTTCCATCATCGATCCAACCGAGCCCGTAAGGACGACCATGATGCGGTAGAGTGCGACAAATATCCCGGCCATGGCAGCATGCATGGCTATAAGCAGGATCAGAAAACTGCGGGAGTGCATGTCCTTCTTTTCCCGGAGAAGCGTCTGTTCCAGCATGGATGCCCCCACAATAGACCCGATACTGTCCGGGGGACCGCCGAGCGTTATCGTATCGAGGTAGATATTCAGATACTTGTAAATGAGATTGCTCCCGGACTCACCAATGAACTTATCCCAGATCTGCTTGTCATCAAGCCCCAGGTTCATCTTGGAATAAACCGAGTTCACCAGGGGTTCAAGAGCGGTGAGGGACTTCTTGTCAATGGTGTTGAGTGCATGGACTGCGGTTGTACCCTGCCCTCCCATCACGGCACCAAGACTCCGGATAAATGTGGAGAAATCATTGTCCCGCATGGTAATGTTGCTGTCATCGATATACCCGATGATGCCCAATGGTGCAAGCAGGATCCCGATGAGGATATAGATCATGGCGGCGCTTGCCCCGACAAGAGAGAGGAGGATGACCGCGACAACAGCAATCGGGATGATGATCCGCTCCATGGCATGGATGGTCTGCTGCTCTTTGGACTGGTGCAAGGTCAGGCCATGGGCCTTGGGATCGTCCGGAACCGAGGTGTACATCAGGAAATTTCCTCCAACCCCGATTGCAAGGATGATCCCGTACCCGGTGTATAACGTTGTCTCAAGGCCGGTGGGATTGTAGATGGCGATCGAGATCATGAGGGTGACACAGATGACCGTCCCTGAAAGGAGCATGGCAATATACGCATCTCCCCACTTCTGGACCATCTCAAGGCCTGCTTCTACCTGGCTGCGGTACACGCTCCGTACCGTAGACAATTCGTTCTTCAAGAAATCATCGTCAGGTACACCCGATTCGATTGCATTGGCGTACCGGTTGAGCATGCTCTGCAGGATGGGGTTATTTATCCGTTCTGCCTGGATGCTGAGGGCCTCGGAGTAACTGTAACTCCATTTTTTTACGAACATGTCCACTTTTGCAATGTATTTTGCGGAGATGTACTCTTTACGGTTGGCGGCAAAAGTGAAGATCTCGGGACGGGATGCGTCGGCAAGGGCAAGAGAGGCCATGTACGTGTTCATGAAGAGCAGGTCGGCACTCATCTTCTTGTCTTCGGTAATCTGGGATACCCGCTCTTTGATACCTTCAATGGCATTGGCAAACGGTACTTGTTTTCCGCCCTTGACGTCATCCGGGTTCAGGCCGGCATCGGGCTCAGCCATTTCAGGCACCGATTGTCAGGAGTCCCTGTTTCTTGATCTTCGTCATCATGTGGAACAGGTCCCAGAACTTGGTGTACCCTGCCTTATGGAGGCGTTCCAGGATCTTTGCCCGTTTCTCGACTTCCTGGTAGATCTCGGCTTTCCTGCTGTCCGGGATGCCGAGCATGGTTGCGATCTTGTTCTCCAGTAAAAATGAACTGCCTTTACCGGACCAGACAAACGTATCCGATACCGGCTCCCAGGTGAACATCTGGACAAAGGTGAATCCCTGCGTCTCCGGATTGTACCCCACGAGCTCGTTGATGCTGATCATACGCCGTACAAGATTGCCGTCGGGGCGTTTGACAGCACTCTGGATGACCACCAGGTTGAGGTTGTCCACGTAGGTCTTCGGGATATTGATGGGATCACCACAGAGACGCTGGATCAGTTTCTCGACGGATGCGGCGTGGAATGTACTCATCACCGGGTGACCGGTCTGCATGGCGCCGAATGCGACCGCTCCCTCAACACCACGGATCTCCCCGACAAGGATCTGGTTGGGCCGCTGACGGAGGGCGGCCTTCAGCAGGTCGAACATTGAGACTTCACCGCTTGCCCCGCCGCCTTCGCCCTTCCCTTTTGCCAGTGCCACCTCGCGGATCCAGTTCCGGTGAGGAACGTTTAACTCGGGAGTGTCTTCGATGGTGACGATCTTGTTCTCCGGTGGGATGAAGGTGGTGATCGCGTTCAGGAGTGTTGTCTTCCCGCTGGCCGTTTCACCCGATACGAAGAGAGACATCCCGTACTCGACACAGATCCAGAGATACGCTGCAGAGATATAGTCAATACCCCCGCTCTCTACAATGTTGAGGATCGAGAGCGGTATCTCATTCACTTTACGGATGGTGAAGTTGCTGCCGTGCCGGGAGATGGCTGTACCGTACACGATGTTGATACGGGATCCATCCAGCAGGGTGGCATCGACCACCGGGTTACGGTACGTGATCGGACGCTTGATCCGCTCTGCCATCTTCACAACGAACTCGTCCAGTTCGCTTGAGATCTTGAACTCGATAACGGATTTTAATCCTTTGAAGATCTTGTGTTCGATGAAGATCGGGCCGACGCCATCACAGGAGATATCCTCGATATAGGAATCAGAAAGGAAGGGTTTTAAGACTCCCATATCGATCTTGTCCCGGACCAGAAGGTATTCAATGGCACGGTACTCTTGGTCGGTGAGGATAACTTTCCCGTCCGGGGTTGTGGGGACCTGGAACTTCTTTTTTACCTTGCTCATCTTGTCCTTCGCAGAGAAGTCTGTGTTGAGGAATGTAGTCAGCTTTGACTTAAGATCCTGCTGTCCGGCACCGGAACCGACAAGCTGGGCAATGTCCATATTTTTCGGTTTGATGACGGCAACATTGGCAAGCATCTTCTTGATAACTTCTGCCCGCTCCTTGTCACTGATGGGGTCTTCCTCCAACCCGTCGATGAGATCGATAAGTTTTGTTTCGATGGCCGGCATCATCTGGCTGACGCTGTGCAGGAACGAGGGCTCAATCGGGATATAGTAGTTCCTGACATCGTCCGGGTCGGGAAGGATATGGACGAACGTGGTCTCGTTGACCGGGTAGATGATGTTCGGGCTTTTCATCGAGCGGAGATCCTTTTTCAGCTCCGAGAGGAAGAGCGGGATCCCGTAGGTGTTCACCGGGAAGGTGTGGAGATATTCGAGAAGGTGGGGGCTCTGTTTAACGTACTCCTTGGCATTTGCCGGGAGCATCTTGTAGAGAGCGCTGGACTCGATGTCCCGGTAAAAGTCGATGGTTGTATCAACCGGTTCCGGTTTGAACGGGAGGTTGACTGCAACGGAGAGCGTGCCCATATCAGACCTTCGCAAAACTCATCGGGATAACTTTCATCCCATACCCTGGGTGGACCTCGAAACTTACAAGGTTTCCGGTGGTCTTTCGTGCGCCACGGACCTTGATGACCTCCATCACCATGACATACTTGTCTCCCACTAGTGCCTTCTTCATGTTCAGGTGAGCGTCGCAGATCGACCGGATCCGCACGAGTGTGTCTTCTTCAAATGCATAGGTATGAAGCGTGACAAGGATGGTTTTTCCATGGTCGACAAGTGACTTACAGTTGGTAAAGAAGGTCAGGATGGTATCGGTCTCTGCATATTCGGTGAACAGGGTAAGGGAATCGACAATGATGACCTGGGATTTGCTCTGCTGGATATGGGTGACCAGATGGGAAAGGATACCCTCCATCTCTTCCTTCTTCCATTCAAATCCGACTACGTGGAGCGGGAAGACCTTGAGATAGCCCCAGGCAAAATACTCGGAGATGTCAAGACTCATGGACTCCATCTGCTTGATGAAGCTCTTGCTCGTGTTTTCCGTGGTAAACAGGTCAACCGAGAGTCCCTGCTTCATGGCACCCCAGATGATCTGCTGGGTGAGGACACTCTTACCGGTATCGTTCTCGCCTTCAATGAGAGTCAGGGATTCAAGGGGAAGGCCATCAGCGATCTTCTTGTCGAGCTCGCTGTTACCGGTAGAGATGATCTGCCGGTCCTCGCCTCCCATCAGATCAGAAATGGATGCCATGGTTATTTACCTCCGTGTCAGGTGTTCGCTGCTGCCGATACCCCGTTGCTGGTAACGAGCAGCACGTCACTTGGATACTCCTCTCCCGGATACACTAATGTGATTGTCATTGTAACGCCCGGGTCAAATTGTTTCCTGTGGATTTCATCATCCTGAAAATTCAGGATCGACCATGTTCCAGTGGCAGTTCCCGTGTTTGTTGCATCATATGTGTAATGGGTATATACTTTAGAATTGTTGAAGGAATATGCATCTAGATGTAAAAAATCACGAATGGGCTCATTGCCGGTATTAACTGCGACAATATCAATTCCATGGTTTGTGGCGTTCGCACTGACACCGGATATTGTTAGTGATGTTCTGATTCTGGCATCAGTAATTGCCGTCAGATCTTTTTGTGCAGTCACCACGGTCTCTGCAGTTGAAAGAGTCCCTCCGACAAGGAGGTATGCAACAACAACAAGCAACAGGACTCCCACTGCAGCCCCTATTATCTCAGCAACGGCCATGGTCAATCAGCTCGGGTTGAATGTTACTGAACGCCAGATTCCGTCAGGTAATATATACTGGAAATAAACTGTATCACCGTCAATAATGGATGCGGGGCGGGCGATGACATGAAGAGTTTCTCCGGGATCCCAGAATTCGTTTCCATTAAGATCATATTGTCTTGTAATATCCGTGACAAATTCTGTAGTCCATTGGCCGGAGCCGGCACTACCTGCATTGTACGTAAGCCTGCTGTATTCGGTTTCAGGTCCGCATATAACATCAGAGCGAACAATATCAGCAGCAGAAATCCTTGCACTACCAATATTTTTTAAATAGACATCTACGAGTGCAGGTGAAGCAATATTGGAATGGTATGCAACAATTTTAATATCTGTCCTGAGACGCTGATCTGATTCGTGCGAGGCTGATGAGAATGTTCCGGCCATATTATATACAACCGGAAAGACCGCATTAACCAGAACGCCCGCGGCTATGACAGCAGTTATCAGGAACATAGCGGTTGTGAACGTCTCAGCCGACATTGGTTATATCCTGTCCGGAAGGTTCATCCACTCTTCGTCTTTTTCCCGGTCTTTTGAGGAGGACTTTTTTTCCTGGACTGGTATACTGGACAGGTCGATCCTGTCTTCGCTTCTCCTTCTTGTTCCCGCGGGAGCATCATGGCGCTGCTCCATCATGACCTCTATCATGTCCCGGTCAAGGGAGGTATCATTGGGAGTGAGGATCCGGTTGAGGGCATAGAGCTCGGAAACAAACTCGTCCGGCCCGACTTCATGTTCTTCACCAAGGTTTGCCGGCATCAGGCGGGAGATCTCGCGGATCTCATCGGCAGATTCCCTTGATATGTATCCCATGACCCGGTAGGATTCAAGCATTATCTCAAGCCGGTCATGCCCGAACTTCTTGACCGAGTTGTGCGTCCACTTGAAAAGTTTGTACACTTTCTGGAGCCGGAGTTTCTCATTTGCCGTGGCCTGAGCTGATGAGGGAGTGGCGGGTTTGTGAGGAGCCCCGACCTGAGAACGTAAAAGGGCAAGCATCTGTTCGTCCAGCGCTTTCTTCTCATCAGTGCTCACAGGTTCAGTGTCCAATTTTTTGGCGGCTTCTTTTTTCTTATTCTCTGCCTCTTCCTTTGACTTTTCGGCCTCTATCTTTGACTGGTTTGCATCCATCTCAGATTCGCGGGCATCCAGCGCTGCCTCCCGGGCTTCAAGGGCGGATTTCTTGGTATCTTCCACATCAGAGTTCCCTTCGGCGGTTGCTCCCACTCCGGTTCCTGCGCCCGAACTGGCAACAATGGTAAAAGGGTTCTCCATCTCGTTCATCCGCTCACGGATATCCATGAGAAGCCGTTTGATGGATGTCTTGATCAGGTCGACCTCGCGCTCGAGGTTCTGGAGCTTGACTTCCGGATCGTCCTCGGAGGCAGCAGTTATGATGTGGTCTACCTGGGACTGGTTAACCGCCATAAAATATCTAATCGTTATATTAGATTGGTAATTAATAAAGATTCTTGCAGGGAACAACGCGTGAATAATGGTACCCGGTTTGTTCTCACAAATATTCAGGACTCTTTTTCCTTTTACTAGTCAGATTGTTTTCCATCCGATGTGTTAAAATAGCCTGAACCAGACCGGCCGGAAAAAAGAGAGATTAATAGATTGCCTGAACCACGTTTATTGCACCGGGCAGTGTTCTCGTAACGGGGAGAACGGCACCAACTGCCGGCTGCAGGTTAACGGTGATTTTTGTGTTGGGGGTTGCCGTTTGGGGGACTCCGATAGAAAGTACCCAGATCTCGTTTGGTTCAAGTAGGTTGTTGGGGGAGGTGGGGTTTAAATCGTTGATTTTCTGACTAACACACCACCTTATATTATCATCGTTCATGGCGGAAAGGGCATTAGTACAAGTAGTAATCCCTTCAGTGTTATTTTTTATGCTTGGATTCCTTCCACCATTGTTATCACTGTAGGATATTACCATCTGGCCAAGATCCATGGCTGTACCCCCGGCAGTTAATGCAACGCTGGCATTAATATACGAAAGCCGGTCCGCGTTGGCAGATTCGCCAACTCCCATTACATTACCAACAATCTCAAGACTCGAACTTGCCTGGGCGACACCCGTGTGGACCGTTGCCTGGGCAGTCTGGGTTGTGAAGAACCCGGCGCCTAATACCACATAAGAGAACACCGCCGCGACCACAACGAATGCAATCAGTACGATTGCTGCTTCAAGGCCGGTGAACGCATCTTCTGAATAGATGTTTTTCATTTTTTCCACCCTCCTTAAAAGACCTCATACCAATTTGTCTCGTTCAGTGCAGCAGGCACGGTTCTTGTAATCGGGAGTGATGATCCAATCGGCGGTTTCACTTCCACAGTGACTTTGTCGTTTAACGACATATCCGTTGCAGTGAACGCCATCCCATTGGTGTTAAGATCTATGAGTACCATTTCCCTCGGTTCAAGGAGGTTACCTTCTGCAATTGTTTTCAGCCAGTGGATGTTAACCACCGTATCATTGCCTGAAACGGTAGCGATCTTCTTTGAGGTACTGACGGTATAACCAATTTTTTTCACATCAACCGCCGCACCTCCGGCTCCAAGCTGAAGGTAGAACGAGATGTTGGATACACTATTGCCGGCACCGGCCCTTACCATAACCGGTCCCGATAGTTCAACAGCAGATGTAGCCTGGGCAACACCCGTGTGCACGGTCTCCTGCGCCTTCTGGGTTGTGAAGAACCCGGCGCCTAATACCACATAAGAGAACACCGCCGCGACCACAACGAATGCGATCAGCACAATCGCTGCTTCAAGGCCGGTGAATCCCTCGTCATTTTGTTCAATGGATTTCATGTTTCACCTTCGTTTCATTCGGACACTGGGATATTCCAGAGTCCATGTTTGATAAAACGTTTCAATAGTATAAATAGTTTTGCCGTTACCCGGATCACCGTTTTCTTAATTTGTGATTTTTTTTGAAGCAATCGGAAGCAAATCATCAGTCTTAATTCATTGTTTGAAGGATCTCTTAAGGTAGTGCCGGAAATATGCAAATCGAAAATGGCGGAAACTTTTACAATCTCTCTCGCGATACGAAAATCAAATTCGCAGAATGGTAGAATGGGATCTTTTGCATTACAAATGCGAGAACAAATTATGTAATCCTTCAAAGCTTATTAAGTGACACAGGAAAAGTAACTTCAGGCTGGTAATTGTGGATAAAAAAGACGTGATGTACCTGGTGGCTGCACTTGCGCTCGTATTAGTTATAGCGCTTGTAATCAAACCCGTTGTTACCGGTCAGCCACTTGATATGGGGATTCCCCTAGCTACCACGACTCTTGAAATTACAACCATGCACACCGAATCCACAATGATCCCTGTTGTCACCACATCTTCAACATCAGTGCCTACAACAACCCCCTCACCATCGCCAACCTGGAACCCGGGAGCAGTACAGACGGTTGTATTTGTTGATCCCTCGAAATATGGCCTTACAACAAATGAATCGGAGTTAAGGGGTACACGTATCAATGCAACCCCGCGCAACACCAGTATGACGACCTTTGCGTCTTTCGGCTCCTCTCAAGGTGCCAGTGGTACAACGAATATTATGTATGTCCCATTCCCGTACTGGGAACTTGAGTATACGGTTGAACCTGCAACAGCACTTACCCAGAGTAAATTTGAAATCACTCCAACACAGGGTTCAGGAATTGCACACAGCGGGATCGAGGGCTCATACTCAACAGTTAAACCTGAATTCAGGATCCAGGTCATGGATGGCGATGATCCCAACCGCATTGTCAGAACGATTGCCCCCCCCGGGGGAATTGACCTTGATTTATGGCTTGGTAACAAACCTGAAGGCGGGGAATACCCGACACGGACAAGCAGGTATGCGTCACAAGTGACCCCGGATGTAACTCCGGTTGATCCCCGCCCCTGGACAGAAAAATTCTATGAGGGACAGCGACACTATTACTTCGTAGTCACTGCCAAGGGTTTGAATTCGTATTCCCTGAAAATCAACGTACCAACGCGGTATATCGGGCAATACTGATTGTCCGCGAACCACTGTTGTTCATTAACATACTTCGAAATCTGCAAATTGGAAGATCCTTTAGTGAGGGATAAAAAATCCTGAAAAGAGTAATCCAGAAAAAATGATTAATCGAATTTCTTCTTGCCCATCGACTCAATATACATGTACTCTTTTCCCACTTCGATAGTGCCCATCTTGTCTTCGGGGATGGTAATCTCGAAGTTGGAGAAGTCTTTCATATCCATGAGCTGTGCCATGTTGCCTGCTATTGAGAGAACCTGGCCACTCTTCCGTTCGACAACAGGTACGTAGGTCTTTGCCGATACCGGAGATACAATTGAGCGTTTAACTCCGTCAAAGATTCCGACAGCATCGATACGTGCCTTTGCGGCACCGTGTTTTCCCGGCTTTGATGTTGCGATTCCGACAACCTTGCAGGGCTCCTCATCGATAACAATGTACCTGCCTTCCTTGATCTTTCCGATTTCCGTTTGTTCCTTCATTGTTTACTCCTGGTTTTCCGCTTTATTAGTAAACGCGTTATTATTTTATCTCTGTTGCATTACATAAATACAGCGCAGGGTTCACGAGTTTTGGGATCGTCCGTACATGAACAATGATTTTTTCTCTGCATGCAGCCAGATTGCTGGACTGGTCGAAAAGAGTATCAGCAGTCTTGTCGGTACTCGTGAGGGGGGACGAACCGTCCGTATGGGTGCTGACGGGACCCCAACAAAACTGATAGATCAGGTTGCTGAGGATTGCATTATCGGGTATCTTAAGGAGCATCCGCTCTGTTCGCTTCTTATCAGCGAGGAAGCCGGTAAAGTGGCGTTCGATGGCCCGGAGGGGACCCTGTTCCTGGACCCGGTAGATGGGACATTCAATGCCGTGGCAGGTATACCTTTTTACGCACTTTCCCTTGCCTATGCAAAGGAGGGGATTGTCCAGAAAGCGTATGTCCGAAACCTTTCGAGCGGTGAAACATTTATCGCGGAGAAAGGAAAGTTTGCGCAGTGCAATGGCAGGGACATCCGGGTTTCGACCGTGGCCAATCTCGATGAATGTGCACTAAGTATCTATGGCAGGAAGTTTGATCCATCCCGCGTGATCCATCTCGGCCAGAAGATCCGGCGCTGGCGCCTGCTTGGGGCATCGGCGCTCGAACTCTGTTATGTTGGTTGCGGGAGAATTGACGGGTTCATCGACCTGCGCGGGACATTACGTGTGACTGATGCTGCGGCGGGGATGCTGGTGTGCAGCGAGGCCGGGGGAAAAGTGTCTGATATCGATGGCAGGAACCTCTCATTTCCGGAGGAAGTTACGGTGGGGCGGTGTATTGTTGCGACGAATGGTGTCCTGCACCATAAAGTGATCGAGTACCTGAGGTGAAAACAATGAAAGCCGTGATCGTTTCCCGGATTGACAATAATGATGCTCTTGCCTTTGCTCGCAGCATACGGGCAACACTATCAGGAGCGGGCTGTTTGGCAGAATTCGATCACGATACTGCAACAGCGGCAGGAGAATCCGGCCCCCGTCTTACCGATGCGGATGCGGATGTTGTCATTGTTATTGGAGGAGATGGCACGATCCTCCGTACCATCCAGCAGCTTGGCCGCCCGGTTCCGGTTCTTGGTATCAACTGGGGCGAGGTAGGATTCCTTGCTGATCTCGAACCGGCCGATGCCCTGCCGTTCCTTCGTAATCTCGTTCATGGCTTTACCGTTGAGGAACGTATGCGAATCTCGCTTGCGAAGGAGGGGGTACCTCTCGGGACTGCCTTAAACGAAGCCCTGATTGTAACGACACGTCCTGCCAAGATGCTGCGGTTCTCAATCATTATTGATGGTGTTGTGGCTGAGCAGTTCAGGGCAGATGGGCTTTTGGTCAGCACACCCACCGGCTCTACCGCGTATGCCATGAGTGCCGGTGGCCCGATCGTTGATCCGCGGATCCAGGGATTCCTGCTCGTTCCGCTGGCACCCTATATGCTCTCGTCACGACCCCACCTCATCAGCGACGGAAGGCGGCTTGAGATCCGGCTCGAAAGTGCCAAGCCGGCCAAGCTGGTCCTTGACGGCCAGCAGACAATTGATCTTGGCACGTCCAGCCAGATCCACATCCAGAGATCTCCGGTTCCGGCACAGTTTGTCGATGTGAAGAGGAACTTTTTCGAGAAAGTGGATAAAAAACTCCGCAATCTCTGAAAGGATCCGCGGCAATTAAAATAAAGGCTTATCATTTGCGGCGATCTACTACTGGGAAGGTGGAATAGTTGCAGGTCTCCATGAAACTCGAGATGAAGGATTCGCCAGGCCAACTGGTGGCAGCGTTAAAGCCGATCTCCGACGTTGGCGGCAATATCATCGCCGTCATCCACCAGCGTGAGCCGGATCAGGACAAAAAAACCCTGAATGTCCAGATAGTACTCGAGTTGCCGGAAGGGAGGCTGGAGAACCTCACTGCCATCCTGAAAGGACAGGGCGTCCACATCCAGCGCATTGACCGGGAACGCCTTCTGTACAAGCGTACTGTCATCATCATCGGCCACCTGATGCATACCGATCTCTCGGACACGGTCGGACGGATCGACTCGACCGGCTTTGCGGAAGTGAGCGAGCTCTCGATGAACATGCCAGCAGTCAACGAACGATCGTCATCGCGCATCACCATAAAGGCCCTCAGCAAGAACGATATGGAGTCTGCACTCGCAATCCTCCGCAAAGTTTCAGAACAGAAGAACCTGCTGATCATTGAGCCGCTGGAGGAGATAGCATGAAGGTTGCACTTGTCGGGCTCGGGTCTGTCGGCCGCGGTGTGGCGGAGATGATCGCAAAGAAGGGCCTTGGTCTGACCATCACCGGGATCGCAGACTCAAAAAGCGGTCTTATCAATAATACCGGTATTGATATTGCATCCGTTCTTGCAACAAAAAAGAAGACCGGAACCTGCGGAACCCCGGGAATCACGGCAGCGGATGTTGTCGCGAAAGCAGAGTACGATGCCCTGATTGAAGTGACCCCGACCAATGCTCTCTCGGGCGAACCTGCAACAGGATATATCCGGTCTGCATTGAACCGGAAGAAACATGTGGTCACATCCAATAAGGGCCCGGTTGCGTTGTATTACAAGGAACTTAAGGAACTCGCGAGAACGAACGGCTCGGAGTTCCGGTACGAGGCAACAGTTGCCGGCGCCATCCCGATCATGCACGTGCTTGAGCACGGTCTTGCCGGAAACGAGATCCTTGCCATTCACGGAGTCCTCAACGGCACCTGCAACTTCATCCTTACCCGGATGGCAGATGAGGGGCTCACCTACGATCAGGCGCTTCTCGAAGCCCGCGAACTGGGGTATGCGGAAGCCGATCCCACCTATGATGTCCAGGGAATTGATGCGGCCATCAAGCTCGTCATCCTGGCAAACACGATCTGGGGGAACGGGGTAAAACTCGAGGAAGTCGACCGGACCGGTATCGACCTCCTTACTGCGGATGCACTACGGCTTGCCGATGAACAGGGGTGCACAATCCGTCTTATCGCGGAAGCGATTCCCCGGAAGAACCTGCTCCGTGTCTCCCCCCGGATTCTCGAAAAGAACCACCCGCTTGTTACGCAGGGGACGCTCAACGCACTCACGCTGGAAACCGATATGGCAAAGGAGATCACCCTGATTGGCCGGGGTGCCGGGTCGGTCGAGACTGCGAGCGCGATCATTGGCGATCTTCTCTTTATCCGGGAATGCCATGTCCAGCGTTCTTGAGCACCGCAGGGACTACCTGCGCCTGATGCGCCAGTTCACGCTCGACAAAGGTTATTTCACGGTTACGGATATCCAGAAATCCGCCGGTATCCCGCGGAGCACAGCGCAGGACTGGGTGACCCGGCTCCTCCGCGAGGGGTGCGTCCTCCTCCGGGGGGAGAAACGCGGGAGGAGCCCGGCCCGGTATGCCGCCATCAGTGCAGTTCCACAAAGCACCTGCCGGCGTATCTTCACGACGGTTGATGACACCTCTGTCGAGATCTATCATGACTGCATGAGCGGAGCCTGTGCTGCGTTCTGCGGGTACCATCACGCGCTCGCCATTGGTGTTCTCTCTCATGTCGAGCGGGACGGTACGCTCCTCCGCGAATCCGGCCGCCTCGGTTCATCAGACATATCCATAGGCCTTTTCCCGAAATCTGCTGTGGGTATATGCGGGATCGAACGCCAGAATGACCTGATCGTACAGCATATCCGGTGTATCGGCGGCCCGGCCTATTCCCTTTCCGATATGATGGGGCGGGCAGAAGGAGTAGTGCATGTTGAATCGCAGCACAAGGGGCATCTTGTTGAGGGGAAAGTGTGCACGCAGGCCCTGATGAAAGTCACAATTGGTATTGACGATACCGACAGTCAGGAAGGCGGAGCAACATTCGCACTCGCCCTTGCTCTTTTAAATCAAGTGAGCAGGATCAAGGGAGTCCTCCCAATCAGTCATCACGTGGCGATGCTGAACCCTGCCGTGTTCCGGAAGACTGCCGGCAACTCAGCGAGTTTTATTGAGGTTGCGGTGCAACCCGGACGGTATTCAGCACTCGTAGAGAAGACGCAGAAGTTCCTTTCTGATGAATCGTTGTCCGGAGAGTGGGGGCTTGCTGTGAGGAAGGGACTGGTTGTTCCTGAAGGGCTCCGCGAGTACGGACGGATGGTACGGACCCGGGTAATCCCGCGGACTGTTGCAGAGGCCACAGCAGAGAGTTTCGGTATCCAGCTCATCGGGGGTGAAGGTGTGATCGGTGCGCTCGGGGCTGTTGCACTCACGGGTCTGTCTCACGATATCCTGCTGGATCCGACCCGGAACGATTTCTGACATGACCCATCTCCCTAAAGTTCCCGGATTTTTCCGCCTATTTTTGGATTGGTCTTTCTGTGATGCGAGGATACGTGGCACACAAATGCCGGGATTTTATTCAATCCCTTGAGCGGAATGAACTCATACGCGATCTGCTGTTTCTCTTCTGTGGTCTCGAAAATCCCTGAAAGTTCTTGAGAGATTTCAGGACATCAAGCTACTCCCGATGTCTGGCGGAATCCTGTCCCGGGCACCTACTACAACGCAAATCCGTCCGGACCTATTGAGTAATTGTGCGAAATTTCAGAAAATTTACTGCCAGTTTGGAAATCCGTTTCGCATTTTCCTTGCTTTGCAAATGATTACCTATAAATACAAACACAGAAAATAAAAGGATTATACAGTGTCATGCCTTGTATCAGGCATGTTCAACAAGGTGTTTGAACGTATGGCATTTACTAAGAATGATGAAGCAGTATCACCGGTCATCGGCGTTATCCTGATGGTCGCAATCACGGTGATCCTTGCGGCAGTTATCGCCGCGTTTGTGTTCGGCATGGCCGGCAATGTTCAGAAGACCAAGGTTATCTCGACCACCGTACAGCGTACCAGCGATGGTGTCATGGTGAAATTTATGGGTGGAGCTGACCAGGCTTCGTTAACCTATGGATTAGTGACAGTAAATGGTGTTGCAGCCGCTGATTATGAAAATGGAAGTGGTCTAGGTGCACCATCAAATGTATTCAATAACACACTCGGAAGCTACGTCTTTGCAGGGGGCGCACCAAACGGTGCCCGAGTTTTAGTCATCGGTAAGTTCACTGACGGATCCGACCAGATCCTCCAGGATACAACCGTATAATATCTTTTTTTTTTGAGCCCTTGCTGGCTCACGTAATGAATGGTAATGAATACCATCGGATTATTCCGTTGGGGTTCACCTGATATACGAAAAAAACCTGTACATTTCGGTATGGTTTTATCAGATTCGGTATGAGAACTCATATATCATGGATAACGAGACACGCTTACACCTCCCGCTCATCGTCCAGTGTTGCCTTTTCATTCTTCCAGTGAATATTTACGTAATCGGGAACTGGCTCGGTGCCGGCGTCCAGTGGATTCTCTTCCGGTACCAGCAGACGTATGTAGCGGACAGTCTCATCCCGTTTTTCAGAGATCTGGGGTATGTCCAGTTAGGGGCACTCACCGGGAAAAGCGCGATCAGTGCAGAAATCTCGTTTATTGCAACGCTCTGCCTGGTTTCTGCAACAATAGTCCTTGTAACTGCCACGATGAACAGAAATATACCTCTAGGAAAAATTGCTGCCATTATCACGATTTTTGGTGGATTTCTATTCCTTGTTGCCGATGCCACCCAATATGGAATCCTTTTCAATGGACCTGCAGGTTTTGTGCTTCCAGTCGGGATTCCATTAATGATTGTTTCCGGGTACCTGGCATTCATTACAGATTTTTCATCATCAAACATGTCAGAGAGTGAAGAGTGAGATTCCAGAGAGTACTTTTTTCACACGTAAAACCAGAGGCGACAGGATTTTTAACCTCCCTGTATCCAGGAGAGTTGTTAATCTCGTTACGAATCATGGAATGCAGAATGATGCGTGGAGCAGGAGTTGAACCTGCGAACGCCTGCGCGACGGGACCCTAAATCCCGCTCCTTTGACCAGACTCGGATATCCACGCCCACGTACACTGGGAAGGGAAACCATATTATTGTGTGCCGAATGCCAAACCAGAATCAGGCAGGAATGGATTGACATTCATCTGCTATCTGGTAAGGGAGGATAGGAAAAAATGCCGTCGTATCTCGATCGGACTATTGTTTTCACATCTCTACGCGAGTCACAACACCATGGATCCTGTCGGACGGGAGCTTGTAGAACTGTACCATTGACGGGGAGAGTTTCTTAAGGATGGCAAATATTCGCCAGACCACGTGGATAGTAACAATATCCTCCATACCGTAGAAGATCGTCTTCTCATCGATCTCCGCCTCTTTTAATATATGGCTGATGTCTGCTATCTCCATATACCCCAGATAGATCTCGAAGATGGAGAGCCCCGGTGTCAGTTCCCGGGTGAATCCCCAGGTAATCCCGAAGGGCTGCTCTGTACGGATGATGGAGATGATGATGTTGTCATCGTACACGATGTTGTTCGTGAACATGATCCGGGGGATGTACTGCGGGAGCTTCCGGAAGTCCCGGGCAAAGAAGAGTGCGGATCCGGAGATCCGGTTGACTGTTTTATACGTCTGCGTGAATTTTGGCAGGAACTCATCCAGCGGCACTGGTGAGAGGGCATCCGCGAGCCGCTTCTGGCCATTGACATAAATCATGATAACGCAGAACGGGATGACTGCGATCAAAAGGGAGATGTAGCCGCCATAGGGAATCTTGTGGAAAGTCGCGACAAGGAAAGCGAAATTGATCATCAGGATGCCTGCCGCAAGGAGTGTCCTGATAATCTCTCCCCGGTGGAACATGATCATCGTGATGAGGATGCCGGTGATCGCCATGTCCCCGGCAACTGCAAGGCCGTAGGCGAGCGTCAGGTTGTTGGAACTCCGGAAAATGAGGATGACCAGAAGCACGGCAAAGAGGAGCATCCAGTTCATGACGTCAATGTAGATCTGCGACCTGAGCTGGGGTGATGTGTATTCGATGCGGAGCAGCGGCATGATGCGGGTAGTGATGCCCTGGTACACAATGGAGAAGATCCCGGAGATCATGGCCTGCGATGCGATGACTGTTGCGGCGATGCTGAGGATCAAAAACGGAATATACACGATCTGCAGGTTCGCAAACACCATCTCGAAGAGGATATTCTTTGCTTCCGGGTGCGTCATCGCAAACGCACCCTGGCCCAGGTAATTCAGGGCAAGGGCGAGGAAGACAAAGTACCATGCCCTGATGATCGGCTCCCGGCCAAGGTGTCCCATATCGGCAAACAGGGCCTCACTCCCGGTAGCACAGAGGATGACCGAAGAGAGGATGAGGAATCCCTCAAGCCCGTGGTTCAAAACGTAACTGATTCCGAGAAGGGGATTTAATGCAAGAAGGACCGACGGCGAAGAGATGAGCGCCATAAGGCCAAAGCCGGCAAGTGCGATGAACCAGATGAGCATCACCGGGCCGAATGTCCAGGCAACCTTCTCGGTACCCCGGGACTGGAACGAGAAGAGACAAATGGCGATGACACCGGCGATGATCATCAGCCAGGTCTGGGGTGTTGCTTCAAAGCCGGGGATCAGGAGGATGCCCTCAACGGCGGAGAGAATGCTGATTGCCGGCGTGATGACCCCGTCGCCAATAAAGAGCGAGATCCCGATAATGGCAAGGAGGGTTACGAAAGCCACCTGGTTGCCGGACTTCAGGAGCGGGAGGAGCGTCTCCTTCAGCACGATCGTGCCGCCCTCGCCTTTCTTCCCGAGATGCATGGCAAGGTACGTGTATTCTACCGTGACAAGGATGGTCAGTGTCCAGATGATCAGGGAGAGGATCCCCATCACGTTCTCCGGAGTCGGGGGGATTAAGAGGAAGATCGCGGTCAGGGCATAGATCGGGCTTGTGCCGATATCACCGAATACCAGCCCCATCGATTTGACGACATCGGGCATGGCAAAAGAGTCCCCGGACATGCTTCAATACGTCTCATCAGGTTCAG